>LXOW01183101.1_pt1 | contig 10179 bp, 5 predicted proteins | sample 1368591 | NCBI WGS metagenome assembly LXOW01 (sample SAMN04884650, study PRJNA319009) | bovine gut metagenome | isolation source: Cow rumen | host: Bos taurus | place: Italy: Legnaro (PD) | collected 2014-07-09
GCAGGGTGTCTGAACTTCTGAATGTACTCTTCGTACTTCTTCTCGTCGCTCTTCTTACGCTGCTTGAAGTCGTGCATGTAAGTATCGGGCTGCTTCTTGGAAGATACCTTATATCTGTATGCGATAGCAGCGATATTGAGGCTGTGCTCAGCGATTCTTACGCAGCTGTAGAGGATGTCGTTAAATACGAAGCCCTGCTCGGTCGTGCAGCTGCCTGTAGCAAGTCTCTCAACGTGGTTAGCCTTAAACTCATCGCACATCTCACTGATAACGATCCTCAAAGGTCCGACATTTTCCGCGCCCTTTGCATTATTGGAGAGGTAGCAGTCCAATGCCATCGTGTAGATCTCACGGACGGCGGGAATTACCATTGCGAGTTCTGCCTTTGCGGCATCAGAGAACTCGAGATGCTTATTGGCGATCTCTTCTGTGGAATCAGATAAGTAATTGGCGTGGTCAGCAATACGCTCAACTTCACCGATCGCCTGGAGGATACGTGAAGACCTGTTCTTATCGTCTTCGCTCAAGTGCTGTGTTGTCGTGAGCTTCATTAAGTAAGAACCTAAGATATCTTCGTAACCGTCAACCTTTTCCTCGTTTTTCTTGATGTAGTCGAAATCAGTGGCATTGTAACCTGTAAGGATCATGCCCATGGACTTGTCGAGGCCGTCCTTTGCCTTTGTTACCATCTTGACCATCATGTTGCGGCACTCACCTACAGCGATCGAAGGTGTAAGCATGAGACGCTCGTCGAGCTTGAACTCCTGCTCTTCTGCTGTCTCCTTGACTATGAGGTGTGCAAGCTTTACGAGAAGCTTTGAGAACGGGAACAAGAGCACTGTATTTGCGATATTAAATACCGAGTGNNAAGCCATACAACAGTACCGATGAGCTTGATCGCAACATGGATCACCGTAACTCTCTTAGCGTCTCTGTTAACACCGATGGATGAGAGGACCGCCGTCATGCAGGTTCCGATATTGGCACCCATTACGAGCGGGATAGCCATGCCGTAAGTAAGCTGGCCTGTCATGGAGATCGACTGCAGGATACCGATAGCAGCAGCAGAGCTCTGGATGATGCCTGTAACGATCGCGCCTGAGAAAACGCCTAAGAGCGGATTCTTAAACGCAGTCATGAGAGATACGAAGCTGTCCATCTCCTTCAAAGGTTCCATGGACGAGGACATCATTGTCATACCCTGCATGAGAATTGAGAAGCCTAAGAGCATCGTACCGATATCCTTGTTCTTCTGCTTCTTGGCAACCATTATGAGGATAATGCCGATAAGCGCAAAGACAAGAGAGAAGCATGAAGGCTTTAAGAGCCTGAGAAATATATTGTCGCCTGAATCGATGCCTGCAAGGGATAAGATCCACGCTGTAAGTGTCGTACCGATGTCAGAACCGAAGATAACGCCTACGGTCTGGGGCAGTTCCATGATGCCGGAGTTAACAAAACCTACCAGCATGACTGTCATGGCTGATGAGGACTGTATGGCGATCGTGATGATCGCACCTATAGTAAGACCTTTAAATTGATTGTCAGTGGCTTTGTTGAGTAGTTTTTCCAAACGGCCGCCTGCTGTCTTCTTCAATGAATCAGACAAGAGTTTCATTCCATACAGGAAGAATGCCAAGCCTCCGAAAAGGGTTATAAACATGAAAATATCCATAGATTCAACTGCTCCCATATCTGATACAAACGGATTGTAACAACATAATTCTATCGTCAAAAAAGGAATATGTAAAANNCCTTTATATAGACGGCTATCTATGTATTGTAATCTGCCTTATTTTCTTCCGATGACCAAAGGCAGGAACAAGGATACCAAAAAGCCAATGATGATATTGATCACAGCTCCGACAGCTACTGCAATGATCACGTGTCCTGTAAGGATTCCGATGATGACTGCTGCCGCGGACGGTGTAAGTCCAAAGTAGAAGAATATCATCTGAACAACGACCGAGAGGGTCTGTGCCTGGTCCTTAGGGAGCGACAATGAGATGAGCGTTCCTACAACCGTTGCAAAGAAGCTTACAGACAGTATGAAAAGGAACCATACTATTACCGTTGCGGGGTTTGTCTTAAGCATTACCGCAGATACGACAATAGGCAGAAGCAGGTCGATCGCAGTAACGCAAAGGCAGCCGAGCAATGAATACATGAGCTTCTTGTGGGGCTTTTCAGGGATCAGGAGGAAGAAATCCTTTGAAGTGTCTTCCCTGATCGGATCGCCCATTGTCCTGTAGAAAGCCATGGCTCCGAGTACTGCAGCAGGAATAAAGAACGGATCTCCGCCTGTGTAATCTTTTGCGAACCATGCCACAACGCCTGCAATGATCGTGTAGATGATCATGGTTGTGGAGAATATCTTAAGCTTGGCAAATCTGAATCTGTTAAAGATTGCCTTGTAGAGGAAGACATTCGCGCCGGATCCGTAATGGAATCCTTCCCTGTCGATCTTTCCCTTTCTGGCCTTGTCCCTTGTAACAACTCCGCCCTTTTGAGATCTCTTCACGCCTTCCATGATCTCTGCCTTGTGCTCTGCCGCAAACATGGCATCTTCATAGAAGTCAGCCTTGAGCTTCCAGATAACGAGTACGAGAACTGCGCAAGCTACAACGAAAAGTCCGAGATAAATAAGGGACATCGCAACGTTTCCGATGCAGGCATTGTAAGAAATGCCTCTGAGCCATCCCCAGAACGGTACCCAGTGTGTCTTGGGGCTTGCAAAATAAGCAAACAAACCGTCAACAACATCGAGCTTGTTGATTACTGTAAAAGCCAGGAATCCGAGAGCTATTGCACCATAAACAACAGCGAGGAACGTCTTTATGTTTCCTGTGCCTGTCTTAAGTCTTGATGTGATCGTATAGAAGATTACCTGTACCAGCGTGCTGAATACGAGGATCATGGCATATACGATTACCAGGGATATGGCACCCCACATCGAAAGTCCTGCATTAATGGTCAGGTTCGGGAGCTGGAACAGCATGAACAATGACACGAGAAGAGATGAGCCTAACGTGCAGAGGAGCCTGAACATCAGTACAGACTGCGGTTTCATCGGCGATGAGAACAGCATCGGCACATCCGCAGGCAGGAATATCTTGGATGAATTCTGGGAATTCAGGATATTCGTTGCGAGAATCAAAAGGAATATTGCCGAGATAGCCATATCAACGATCATCTCTTTAGTGAGATCATGCCCGTCCATAAAAGCAGCAAACTTGGATTTTGCAAGCTTTCCGCTGGCCGCATCTTCGATATCGATCTCTTCGCCGGGACCGTTCTCATCAACTTCAATAATTGAAGTCTCATCGGGCTCAGTATCGCCCTTTTTCTTATCAAAAAGGCTGGCGGCCAGTCCGATCATGGAGCCGAATACAACGATGACAAGGATCATAGCAACCCAGGTCTTCATTACCTTCCTAATCGTGTTAAGAAGTGAGTGCGAAGCATAATATAAGAAAAGTCTCATACCGAGGGCTCTCCTTCACTTTTTACAGCTGACTCATCGATTCCTTCCGTAACTTCGAAGAACAGGTCTTCCAAAGACTTGCCGCTCTCATCGACTTCGGATCTTGTTACGTTCGCCTTGATCTGGCCGCCCTGCATGATTATCGTTCTGTCCCAGAGCATGTCGACACTGTCGATGATGTGGGTACTGATGAGCATGGTCTTGCCTGCTCTTCTCATCTCTTCGATGTAGTTCTTGAGTTCCTTGATCGCATGAGGATCAAGGCCCAGCAAAGGCTCGTCGAGAAGAATGATGTCAGGATCAGGCAAAAGTCCTAAACAGAGGTTTAACTTCTGCTGCATACCTTTCGAGAGCTCGTCACCGAACTTCTTGCGCTTGTCATCCAGTTCGAAACGCTCAAGGAGCATGTTGATACGGTCCTTATAGTCCGTAAGCTTATATGCCCTTGCGATGAATTCCATGTGCTCGATGACGGTAAGAGAAGGATAAAGGGACGGCATCTCAGGGATGTATCCCAGTACTTTTCTTGCCTGTACGGACTTGTTGATCATGCCGTTTACGGTAATGGATCCGTCGTACTTGAGAAAACCGATGATGGACTTGATGATCGTACTCTTACCTGCACCGTTGGGTCCCAAAAGGACTGTCAGAGTACCAGGTTCCAAAGTGAAAGATACATCATTGCATGCGACATTTTTGCCGTAACGCTTGGTTACGTTTTTAACTTCTAACATAATCAATTACCCCCAATTACATTGCGACTAGTTTGCCATTTGGGAAATCGCATTTCAAGGGAAAACTGAGGAGTTTAAGGTTCTGTTAAGGAAAGTCGTCAAAATTTCGATATATTTATTCAATTTCGGCCCGCACTAGCGACTTTGGATATGCCTCCATGTTATTATTTTAAACAGGTGTCTATTTTTTATTTTTATTGAGGTGTCTTATATATGGCAAAGTGGATTATCGTTGTTGATGACGACACTGCCAACCTGAAGATGGCAGGTCATATCCTCAGCAAGAACAATATGCGTGTTACTGCTTTCAAATCCGGCAGTTCTTTCCTCGAATACGTAAAAGAAAACGGCATGCCCGATCTCGTGCTTCTTGATATCAAGATGCCGGTCATGGACGGTTTCGAAACGCTCGACAGATTGAGACAGGTCGAGCAGGAAAAGGGTCTCATGAAAACCCCTGTCGTTTTCCTTACTGCCGATGAGGATGTCGAGACAGAGACGAGAGGTTTCGAAGTAGGCGTATCCGACTTTATCAGAAAGCCTTTTAATCCTGACGTTCTCCTCCGAAGGATCGACAACATCATGTCGAATTCACAGGAAATTCATGTCCTGAAAAACGAGGCTACGATAGACAAGCTCACGGGCTTTTTGAACAAGGGTGCGACAGGCGCCGAGCTCTCCAAGATGTGCTCTGAACAGACCGGCTGCCTCATGATGATTGACCTCGATTCTTTCAAGCTCGTAAACGACATTTACGGCCATGAAATGGGCGACAAGGTCCTCATCTCATGTTCCGAAATCATCCGCAAGTCAGTTCCCGCAGGAAGCAAATGCGGCCGTATCGGCGGTGACGAATTCGTTGCTTTCGCAGCAGGCGTAACATCAGAAGAAGCTGTTGCCGAGATCACCAAAAAGATCAACGAAGGCATTACAGCAAGCGCGAAGGAACTGATGGGCGAAGATGTGAGCATCCCCCTCGGCGCTTCGATCGGCGGCATCTTCGTTCCCAGATACGGCAACGATTACAATGCCCTTTTAAAGCTCGCAGACAAGTCTCTTTATACCGTAAAGAAAAACGGCAAGCACGGCTACGGCCTTTACGACGATGACGTCGAAGACCATGAAGATAACGCACTTCACGACATCCATGCGATCTCAGAGATCCTGGGCGAAAGATCGATCCAGGACGTTGCGCTGCAGCTCGACAAGGATTCTTTCTCTCCCGTATACCGCTATGTCATCAGATATATCCTTCGTCACCACATTAACGCATGTAAGGTCCTGATAACGCTTTCACCTTCTGACGGCGTCAAGGATAACAAGTTCTATGACAGCGTCGACGAATTCGGCAGCCACATCAGAGGGTCACTCCGTAAATCTGATATTTTTATGAGAAACGGCAAGGACCAGTATTTCGTATTCCTGACAGATATCAGAGCCGATTCAATTGATAAGGTCATCTCCCACTTGGTTGATAACTGGCACATAGAAGGTTCCGAGAACATAGTCATCACTCACGAGCAGGAATTCATAGGAAGCAGACAGGAACTTAGCGAGACCCAAAAGATCAAAAAAGTCGTTGTCGTTGATGACGATGTCATTAACCTCCAGGTTGCAGGCAAGATCTTAAGTGCGGGCGGCATTCACGTCACAGCACTCAAATCAGGTGACGCCCTTTTCGATTATCTCGAAAAAGAGACAGCACTCCCCAACCTCATCCTTCTTGACGTAAAGATGCCCGGCATGAGCGGCTTTGACTGCATAAAGAAACTGCATTCATTAGAAACAGCGGCATCAAGGATCCCCGTCATCTTCCTTACCGCGGACGAGAGCGAAGGCGCTGAGCGCGAGGGACTTTCCCTCGGTGCGATGGACTTCATAAGAAAGCCTTTCGTTCCTGAGATATTGAGACTCCGCGTAAATAACCTCATCGAGCTCGTTACTTTGCAGAACCAGCTCTATTCCGAAGTTGAGCAGAAGACAAGAGAGAACAAAGATCTCTTCATGCAGATCGTAATGTCACTTGCTGCCGCTATCGACACCAAAGACGTCTATACAAAGGGCCACTCGAGCCGCGTTGCCGAGTATTCCAAAATGATCGCAAAAAGATGCGGCTATCCGGATGCGAAGCAGGACGAGATCTACGTTCTCGCGCTCCTGCATGACGTAGGCAAGATCGGCATTCCTAACGGCATCCTCAATAAGCCTTCAAATCTTACCGATGAAGAATTCAAGTCCATCAAGGCGCATTCCAGCATGGGCGCTTCAATACTTAAGAATATCGAGAACAGCCCGAAGTTCGAGCAGTGTGCAATGTATCACCATGAAAGATACGACGGCACAGGCTATCCTTCAGGCCTTAAGGGAACCGAGATTCCGGAAGAAGCCAGGATAATCGCGGTTGCTGACGCCTACGACGCAATGTCATCTGACAGAAGCTACAGGACTCACCTGTCCCAGGATCAGATCAGGGCTGAACTCGAAAACGGAAAGGGTACACAGTTTGACCCTGAATTTGCTGAAATAATGTTGTCAATTTTAGAGGAAGATAAAGATTACAGATTAAGAGGGTGATCACTATGAGTACCAACGACAAAGAACTGTTCCAGTCTTCGCATCTTACGATCCTGATAAGCTATACCATCTTTGCGACGATCCTTGTCGTTGAATCCCTCCTCCTGGGATGGGAAAAATGGGCTCTTATCCTCATCATTGGAGGAATAATCGCCGCCTGGGTACTCCACATCAGGCACACCACTCCGTCTAATGTCCGCCTCTGGCTTTACGCAGTCCTCATGATGGGCTGTTACTTCTTCTACGGAATTCATCAGACGAGCACGTTCGACCTGGCTCTCGTCATGGCAGCGATAATAATGCTCCATACGATGACAGGCAGAAAGGCATTCATCAATCTCTGCCAGTTCACGTTCTATATAACGATGGCTTACGAAGTCGTATTGATGATCCTTGATAAAGAAGTTTTCGACGTTCTGGTCATTACCCGCCTCATCCTCCACTTCGTAATGGTCTTCTTCATCGGAAGATTTGCCAAGAGCATCATCGACAAATGGATGCAGGTACTTAATAAATCCAAGGACGAAGTCGTCCAGCTCACCGAAGCTACAGAGCACTTAAACGACTTCCTCGCAAACGTATCACACGAATTGAGAACTCCTGTTAATGCGATCATCGGTCTTACGACACTCTGCATCGACAAGTCGAAGCACAGGGAAGTCGAAGGCGATCTTATCGCCGTAAGAGACGCAGGCCGCAAGGTCGCAGAACAGATCAGCGATATCCTCGATTATTCCGAGATCGACCGTAAGAAAGCAGTCTGCAACAACGAAGACTACATGCTCTCTTCCGTTCTTCACGATCTCGTTACCGACATAAAGCAGTATAAATCCAAGAACGTCGAGCTCATCATCGACGTCGATCCTTCGATCCCTGCGGTAATGAATTCCGACGTCGCCAAGATCAAGAAGATCCTCAAGGCCCTTATCACAAACGGCCTTAAGTACACTCAGAAAGGCGGCGTCTATGTAAGGATCACGACCGTAAGCCATGAATACGGCGTCAACCTCTGCATCGAGGTCACCGATACCGGCAAGGGCATGACCGAATATGAACTCGAGAAAGTCTATGACAGCTTCTACCAGGCAGATTCCAGCCGTTCCCGCCAGGGCGGCGGTTTAGGTTTGGGCCTTGCGATCGCATCAGGCTTCGTATCCCTTCTTGGCGGCTTCATGACGATCGACAGTAAGCCCGACGTAGGTACTACGGTCACCGTCAGTATCCCTCAGAGAGTTGTTGATCCTTTGAGCTGCATGTCTGTTTCAGCTCCTGATAAGCTCTGCTTAGGCGCTTTCCTGCATTTCGAAAAGTACGAGCATCCGGCCGTAAGAGATTACTACAACTCGATGGTACTTAATATCGTTAAGGGACTCGGCGTCCAGATGCACCGCGTTAATAATGCCGAGAACTTAAAGCTCCTCCATAACACGGTCCACCTGACACACCTGTTTATCGCAGAAGATGAGTACAACGATAACGTTGACCTTATCGAAAATCTCGCAAAGGATATGGTAGTTGCCGTAGTTGCAAGCGAAGACTTTGTACCCCCGAAGTCATCCCGTGTCAAAGTGCTCGAAAAGCCTTTCTACTGCTTCCCTGTCGTATCTATCCTGAACTCCACGGTCGACACCAAGGAAGAGCGCATCAAGAAGCTCCGCTGCGACGGCGTAAGGGCTCTCGTAGTAGATGACGAGTCAATGAACCTAGTCGTTGCAAAGAGTATCTTCGGCCGTTACGGAATGAAGGTTTCCACTGTCACATCAGGCCAGGAATCCATCGATATCTGCCGCGAAAAAGTTTTCGACATCATCTTCATGGATCACATGATGAGCGGCATGGACGGTGTAGAAGCAATGAAGAGGATCAGGACCGACGTTGCAGGCTTAAACGGCTCTGTACCGGTTGTCGCTCTCACCGCAAACGCCATGAGCTCTGCCAAGCAGATGTTCCTTAACGAAGGCTTCGACGGCTTCGTAAGCAAGCCTATCGAGATCGATGAATTAGAGCGCGTATTAAAGCAGGTCCTCCCCAAGTCTGCAATATCTTTTGTTGATGCAGACGGCCAGAAAGAAAGTATGCCTGAAGAACCCGAAGAAGAGACCAGACCTGAGCCTAAGAATGAAAAGGACTTCATAGTCGAGCTCAGAAAGAGCGGCATCGACACCGATGCAGGCCTCAAATACTGCGTCGGCGACAAGGAATTCTATAAGTCTCTCCTGGTCCAGTACGCAACAGAATCTGCCGAAAAGATCGGCATGATGAAGAAGTATTACATAGTCAGGGACTGGCATAATTACGAGATCTTAGTCCATGCATTAAAGAGCACTTCCAAGATGATCGGCATAACCGACCTCTCCGAGAAGGCAAAGGCTCTTGAAAAGGCTGCCAAGAATAATGAGGAAAACTACATCCTGCAGAATCACGAAGCGATGATAAGGGATTACGGGCAGATCGCGGGCGAGATCAAGAACAAACTCATCTACAATGACGAGGAAAATCCCGACGATGATGTTTTCGAGTTCGAGCCTGAGAATGACGGAGGTGATAAGGTATGAAAGACATGTTGAGATATCTCTTCAAACCGTCAACCAACGACCGTGAAGCCATCAGATCTGCTTACTATGAATCGGTCCAGCCGACGCACGTCACCATGATCATAACGCTTATTGCAGCGATCACTTTCATGGTTTTGACTTTCGCTTATCCTCCCTATTTCGGAGGCGAAACTGTTCTTTACCACCAGATATGCTATGCATGGGTAATCATAGTAGCAGTAGTATGGCTTTTCGGCGCGCATCATGCGATGAAGGATTTCGCATCCAGATACCGCACTATCTTTGTCCTGAACCACTTCATGGGCGTATCGCTCTACATCTGGGTAATATCCCTCATGATCGTCAACTTCATGGCCAGAAACATCGTCGATACGACTCTCTACATGACGGTTGCGCTGGTAGTCCCGCTCTGCGTTTATTTCAATCCGCTGGTATATTTCATCATCGCGCTGAATTCAAATATCGCAGTTGTCGCATTCCTCTACTATGCGGTCTCGACAGGTGCAATCGAAACTAACTATCTGGCCAACTTCCTCATCTTCTCTGTTTTCCAGATCGTTATGGGAATCATAATGTCCTATACGAAGTTCAGGCTGAACGAGCAGCTCGTAACTGCCGAGAAACAGCGTAAAGAGATCTACATGCTCAACAAGTCCCAGAACAGCTTCTTCTCCAACATGAGCCATGAGATCAGAACGCCTATCAACACCATCATCGGCTTAAACGAGATGATCCTCAGAGAGGACGTCAGTGAAGAAGTTATCGAGGATGCAGTTAATATCAAGGCAGCAGGTAAGCTCCTTTTAAACCTCATCAACGACATCCTCGACAT
>LXOW01306552.1_pt1 | contig 10175 bp, 11 predicted proteins | sample 1368591 | NCBI WGS metagenome assembly LXOW01 (sample SAMN04884650, study PRJNA319009) | bovine gut metagenome | isolation source: Cow rumen | host: Bos taurus | place: Italy: Legnaro (PD) | collected 2014-07-09
TTTAAAAGTATTGAGGAGGTTTATGATACGCGTGACATCGTTATCTGCCAGCGCCTGATTACAGGGGATGGAGAGTTCTTGTGCATGAATCCTTTCAGTAATGGGAAATTCATGAGTATTCCATTCTGGATAGCATTTCTGTTTATGCGGCGGAATAGGATAGTGAATCTCCGTCCCTACGTCGTTGTCAGCTAGGTAGCGTTGCAGTTCGTCACGACGCTCACACAATACGGGGAAGATGTGCCATACACTATCGCGGTCGGACTGCGGAATCGTGATAGCAGGATTCTTCACGTTATTTATATATAGAGAGGCTATCTCGCGACGGCGAGCGTTGTCGGCGTCAAGGTCACGCAATTTGGCATCAAGGATGGCGGCCTGCAGTTCGTCGATACGGCTGTTACGACCAATGTGGTCGAAGACGTAGTGGCGGCTAGAACCATAATTACCCAAAGTACGGATGAGGGCGGCGAGTTCGTCGTTATCGGTGGTGACGGCACCGGCATCTCCGAAGGCACCGAGATTTTTCGTGGGGTAGAAGGAGTGAGCGGCAGCATCGCCAAGAGAGCCCGTCTTGCCCGACGAAGATCCATTGGGAGTCGTGGCACGGCAACCGTGGGCCTGGGCATTGTCCTCAATAAGCTTCAAATTATATTTGGAGCAAATCATCCCTATCCTATCGGTATAGGCACAGCGACCGTAGAGATGGACTATCATGATAGCACGAGTACGCGGAGTAATGGCCTGTTCGATGAGCGTATCGTCAATCTGGAGCGTGTTGATATCGGGTTCAACAAAAACAGGAGTAAGGCGATTTTCAATAATGGCAAGGATAGAAGCAATATAAGTATTTGCCGGAACAATAACCTCGTCACCGTCCTTCATGACACCCAATTCCTTGTATGCGCGCAGTATCAACGTCAAAGCATCGAGTCCATTTGCACAACCCACACAGTGTTTAGTACCTATATATTCTGCATAGTGCTGTTCGAAATGCTGCGTAGCTTCACCACGTAGATACCAACCGCTCTGCAGCACCTCGTCGGCAGCATGGACATAAGGTTCGTTAATCCGTTTCAGGTCTAAATATTTCATAGGTCCCATTCGTAACGGTCAAAAACAATGCCTCGCCCACCGAATCCCTCCTTCTGAAAGACAAGAGGTTCAAGGATGGCGTTGCTGTCGGGCTCAGCGCTCGTACCGAACTCGAAGTACGGCCAGTCGATGTAATCGTGACAGATGATACGATCGTATAGAATGTCGATAGCCCCCAGTTGTTTGCCAAGCGGAGTAGCCGAACTGTATTGTGCCCGCACGACCTGTGCAGAGACATAGATGACCATACCCGCAAGGATTTCGCCACCTTGCTTTGCAAGATATAGCACGATATTATCAGGGAAACGCGAGGCGAGCAACGAAATCTCGTCGAGCGTATGGACGGGTTTCGAGTCATACTTCAAACGGAGATTGTCATTGAGCACCTGCCAAAAACCAGCATAATCGGTCGAGCGTTCCACCGTTAGACCAGCCTCTTGGGCACGCTTCAAAGCACGTCGTCGGACGCGCTCCCAACGGATGGCCGTGCGCTGAATGATACAGGTACCCAAATCGCGCTCCTGTAAACGGGCGTCACACGTACGACAGATGGCATAGAGGTCCTCTTCGGCAGCCATCTGGTGGTAAATCCAAGGTATGCACTTATAGAGCACCCGACGGAAGCCCTGACTGCGCAGATAGTCATTCAATTCAGCAAACAGCGTAACGGTGGCTACAGCCGTGGTCTTCGCATCCATCAGCAAGCCACCATAGGTCAGTCCCGCATGTGACTGCAAGACGTCACCCTTACAATTGGCGGGCAACAAGGCACATAATCTGCCTTTATCATAAAACATCAACGAATAATCAGCAAATCTATCGGCATGGTAGTCCATGTATCCCCGATAAAACAGAAACGTAGCATTTTTGGAGTGCCTCACGAAGGCATCCCACTCTTCTGCTCTATCCGGAGTATATCTGACGATATCAATCATTGCTTTTTACCCAATCCTGGAATTCATCATACTCGTATATGTACTCGTCCTCATCGAACAGCTCAGAGGCCAGCACCAAACACACGGCACCCGAGGAAAAGTCCTCCAGCGTGCGCCAAACTCCCGTACCAATGTATAAGCCCTGATAAGGATGGTTCAGATGATAGATTTCCTTACCCCCACGACCATCGTCAACGGTGACATCAAACGAACCACTGACAGCAATCACGATTTCCTCACAGGTACGATGGGCATGACCGCCACGCCGCTCACCAGAGGGCACGTCGTAGGTCCAATAGACACGGGCGATGTCGAACGGAATGTTTTTGTTCTGTTCGGCTACCGTCAGATTGCCCCGTGGGTCGACAATCTTCGGCAAATCGATGAGTCTTGCTTTCATACTTTCTTCGCTTTTCCATGCGGTAACCACATGGCACAGGACATTAGTGTTCGAACTTGATGTATGGGTCAGTACCAAGGACGGTCTTTGCCAGTCGCTTAGCTTTGTCACGGAGTGCATCGACATCGTCGTCCACCTCACCGTAGCAGAGCACGACACCCATACGGCGACCCTTGTGAGCTTCAGGTTTACCGAAGATGCGAATGCGGGTACGATCTTCCTTGAGGGCGTCGACAAAATTGTAATCGAGCAACGAACGGTCGACGGGCGTGGAGGCTTCCTTCGGCGAGAGAATAACGGCTGATGCTCCAGCATGCTCCAGATGGATGCCGGCAATGGGCAACCCCATGACGGCACGGAAATGGAGTTCAAATTCGCTGAGGTTCGTGGTGTGACCCAACGTTACCATGCCCGTGTCGTGGGGACGCGGCGACAGTTCACTGAAAATAACCTCGCCCTGTTTCGTCAAGAAGAACTCAACACCCCAGATACCTGCACCCGTCAGTGCCTTTGTCACCTTGTCGGCCATCATCTGCGCCTGCTTCAGGGCTTCATCACTAATCTTATAGGGTTGCCACGACTCGCGGTAGTCGCCGCTCTTCTGCACATGTCCTATTGGGGGGCAGAACAGCGTGGGCCAACCGTGCTGCTGGGTTACGGTAAGCAGGGTGAACTCAGAATCGAAGTCGATGAACTCCTCGATGATGACTTCCTTCACGTCGCCACGCGAACCTTCCATCGCCTCACGGAAAGCCTGCTCCAGTTCTCCATCGTTGTGGACATAGCTCTGGCCGTGACCTGAAGAAGACATCAGAGGCTTTACCACACAGGGGAAACCAATTTCATCGGCAGCAGCCTTGAACTCGTCGAAGGTTTTAGCATAGAAGTACTTAGCCGTGCGGAGCCCCAGTTCCTTAACAGCGAGGTCACGGATAGCACGACGGTTCATCGTATAGTTGACGGCACGTGCCGACGGTACCACCTGAATGCCCTGCTCCTCGAACTTGAACAAGCGTTCGGTACGGATAGCTTCGATTTCAGGCACGATGATATCGGGCTGGTGCTTCTTCACCACGGCCTCGAGAGCATCCCCATCAAGCATCGAGAACACCTCGCGCTCGTCCGCCACCTGCATGGCCGGCGCATTATCGTAACGGTCGCAGGCAATCACATACTGACCAGCCCGCATGGCGGCTATCACAAACTCCTTGCCCAGTTCACCGGAACCCAATAGAAGGATCTTTTTCATCTATTATTATACATTTTTTCGTAATACTTCTGGTAGTCGCCGGAGGTGACGTTGTCTAGCCACTCCTGGTTATCGAGATACCAGCGGACGGTTTTTTCTATTCCTTCCTCGAACTGAAGCGAAGGTTCCCAGCCTAGTTCCTTCTGGAGTTTCGAGCTATCGATAGCATATCGCAAATCATGTCCGGCACGGTCGGTCACGAAGGTAATAAGGTCCATATCCTCGCCTTCTTTGCGTCCCAGCAGACGGTCGACGGTTTTAATAACGACCTTAATGATATCGATGTTCTTCCACTCGTTGAAGCCACCGATATTGTAGGTCTCAGCAATCATACCCTGATGGAAAATCAAGTCGATAGCACGGGCATGGTCCTCCACGAACAACCAGTCGCGCACGTTCTCGCCCTTGCCATAGACGGGCAACGGTTTGCGATGACGGATGTTGTTGATAAACAGCGGTATCAGTTTCTCTGGGAACTGATAGGGACCGTAGTTGTTCGAGCAGTTCGTCACGATGACGGGCATGCCGTAAGTGTCGTGATATGCACGAACGAAGTGGTCTGACGAAGCCTTCGCAGCACTATACGGTGAGTGAGGGTTGTACTTCGTGGTCTCCAGGAAGAACTTGTCGCCGTATGCCAAGTGATGCTCAGCACTCGAGGCGGTTGTCGTGAACGGCGGCTCGATGCCCTCAGGATGCGTCAGTTCCAGTGCGCCATACACCTCGTCCGTTGAGATGTGGTAGAAGCGCTTGCCCTCGTAACGCTCTGGCAGCGACTCCCAATAGAGTTTAGCAGCCTGCAGCAGCGACAGCGTTCCCATGACGTTGGTCTTGGCGAACGTAAACGGATCCTTGATCGAGCGGTCTACATGCGATTCAGCAGCAAGGTGGATGATGCCGTCCACCTTCTTGTCCTGCATCAGCTTGTAGAACGCATCGAAGTCGCAGATGTCCATCTTCACAAACTCATAGTTGGGTTTGTTCTCCACGTCCTTCAGGTTCGCAAGATTACCCGCATACGTCAACTTGTCGAGGTTGATGATGTGGTACTCAGGATACTTGTTCACAAACAGGCGCACCACGTGGCTTCCTATAAAGCCTGCGCCACCAGTAATAACAATTGTACGTTTCATATAGCTATATATTTTAATGTTTACCTAATGTTATAATTTCACAATCACCGAATTTATTGCCCTCAATGGTCAATCTTATCAATGTACGCTCCTTATGCCAACCTTGTAAACCAGCGGCACCGGGGTTAATGTGCAGCATATTCAGCGTCTTGTCAAACTGCACTTTCAAAATATGACAATGACCAGCCACGAACAACTGGGGCGGATTGGCATAGAGCAAGCCACGAACGCTGTAGTCGTAATTGCCCGGATAACCACCGATGTGTTTGATAAGCACGTCGACATCCTCTATCTTAAAACGATTTAGTTCGCGATACATCAGCCGCAAGTCACCGCCGTCGCAATTGCCACAGACGGCACGCAACGGACGAAATGCGGCCAAACGCTCTGCCACCTCAACACTTCCGATATCACCGGCGTGCCATATCTCGTCACAGGGCTCGAAGTAATGCAGGTATTTCTCGTCCCAGTAGCTATGCGTATCGCTGATAATACCTATCTTCTTCATAACCCAAAACGTTTACGAATAAAATCAGCAATAATTTTCTCAGTGGCCTGCAGCCCCAGCACACTGGCGTCGATGCAGAGATCGTAGCTCTCAGCCGCACCCCACTTCTTACCCGTATAGTAATTGTAGTAAGAGGCACGTTGCGATTCATGTTGTTTGATGAACTTATTGGCGGCAGGCACGTCCAAATGCTGTTTAGCCATAATCTGGTCGATGCGGAAACGCTTGGAGGCCGAGATGAATACGCTTACCACGTCTTTGCGTTCGCGCAACACGTAATCGGCACAGCGTCCAACAAACACGCAGGAACCTTCATCGGCAGCCTTCAGGATAGCGTCGCTTTGAAACTTAAACAGACTGTCCTGCGAGAAGCCGTTCAAATAGAGATTGTCATCGGGAACCGCAGCAGAATGCATGTGGAAGAGCGAACGGAAAATACCGCGCCGCTCGTCGTTCTTTTCGAAGAACTTCTCCGAATATCCGCTCTCTTTTGCAGCCAAATCCAGCAGTTCGTGGTCGTAATACTTAGCACCGAAGTCCAGTGCCAGCATGCGGGCAATATCATGGCCGCCACTACCCAACTGCCGACCAACACAAATAATGATATGTTTATTTGTTTCCATTCTTAACTCCTTACTTCCTTACTTCTTAACTTCTTCATATACCACATCAATATCGGGATGGTCATGGCAAACGAACCAAAGTCAGACACCGGCATCGAGTACCACACACCGTCCAGCCCCCAGAACATCGGAAACACGTAGGCCATCGGCAACAAGAGTATCAGCTGTCGGGTCAACGAGAGGAATATTGATATCTTCACCCTGCCCAAACACTGAAAGAAGTTGGTAATAACGGCCTGTGATCCAACAACAAAGAATACAAGCATATCGAGTACGATACCCCGTGCCGACAGTTCAAGTAGTGTCTCGTCAGTGGTAAAAATACGGGCTATCTGTCGTGGGAAAGCCATCGAGAGTCCCCAGCCCACCAGCAGGATGGCGGTGGAACAAGCGATAGTAAGCCATAGGCATCGGAACATACGGTCGAACTTCTCGGCACCGTAGTTGTAGCCCACGATGGGTTGCATGCCCTGAATCATACCCATAACGAACATAAAGAACACCATAACCATCGAGTTTGCTATTGAGTAGGCGCCAACGGCCATGTCACCACCATAGCGCACAAACTGGTTATTCATGAAGATAACGATGACACACGACGTGGTCTGCATCAAGAACGGCGATATGCCGATGGCAACGATGTTCCGCACCAGATAGCCTCGCAGGCGATAAATACCCCTCCGCAGGTGCAGTATTTCATTCTTGTCCGAAAACAGCCACATCTGCCAGCACAAGGCCAGCGACTGCGACGTGATGGTAGCCAGCGCTGCACCACGTATTCCCCATCGGAACCACCACACAAAGGCCACTATCAATACAATATTACAAGCCACCGTAAACAGCGTGGCATACATGGCGTGTTTGGGTTTGCCTGCCGCACGCAGTACCGCATTCATGCCGAAATACATGTGCGTCACCATGTTACCCAACAGGATGACGGTCATAAACTCCTTAGCATAGGGCAATGTGGCGTCGCTGGCACCGAAGAACCGCAGGATGGGTTCCAGAAATACCAAACAGACCACCATAAAGAGGAAACCGATTATCAAGTTCAACGTTACTGTATTGCCCAACAGCAACTGTGCACGCTTGTAGTCGCGCTGCCCTAGCTTCACGCTGATACACGTCGACGCGCCTACACCCACTGCCGCACCAAATGCAGCACTCAGATTCATAAACGGAAACGTGATGCCCAAGCCGGCTATGGCCTCGGGACCTACCACCTGTCCGATGAAAGCACGGTCGATAATGTTATAGAGACTGGAGGCCGTCATAGCCACAATAGCTGGCAGTGCATACTGCGTCAGCAGTTTGCCCACGGGCTTCGTACCCAGTTCCAATGTGGCTTGTTTATTCTCCATAAGCGTAAATCTTTTGCAAAGGTACTTATTTTTTTTCACTTAACAAAAGAAACACCAAAAAGTTAACATAAAAAATGACGTTGGATTTGCTGCTTAAGTCATTATCGTTTTTCCTTGAAGAACTGTTGCATGAGCTGGCGGCATTCGTCCTCGAGGATGCCAGCGGTAACGGTACAACGGGGATGGAGGGCGTTGGGGGCGAAATCGGAGTAGCCGCGCTTGGGGTCGCGACAGCCATAGACGACGCGAGGAATCTGACTCCATCCGAGGGCTCCAGCACACATGGTACAGGGTTCGACGGTGACGTAGATGGTGCAGTCGGTAAGGTATTTGCCGCCTAACTCGTTGGCAGCCATAGTGATAGCCTGCATCTCAGCATGGGCCGTGACGTCATTTAGCGTCTCGGTAAGGTTATGTGCCCGCGCAATGATACGATCCTGACAGACCACAACGGCACCAATGGGTATTTCACCCTCATCGAAGGCCTGTTGTGCCTCAGCCAAGGCCTTACGCATGTAGATTTCGTCTTTATTTTGTTGTTCCATGTTTGCAAAGTTACGAATAAGTGAGCGAAATACCAAATAAATTTGAGCATTTCCGAAAGAAAAGTAACTTCGACGCAGTCAAAGTTACAAAATATTTCGTAACTTTGCAAACGTGAATTGGAAAATCGTACATATTGACGAAACGGATTCGACGAACAGCTGGCTGCGGAAGGGTTTGACAACGGACGAACAGTCCGATGCAAATATAGTAGTTTGGGCGGAGTACCAGACGGCGGGACGCGGTTGCGGGACAAACCGGTGGGAGAGCGAGCGAGGGAAGAACCTGACGTTCTCAATGCTGATTCATCCCAAAGAATTGCCTGCGACGCAGCAATTTCATATCTCGATGGCAATCTCGCTGGCCATCTGCGAGGCGTTAGGACAGCACATCGGCGACGTGAGCATTAAGTGGCCTAACGACATCTATTGGCGCAACGGCAAGATTGGCGGTATTCTGATAGAAAACACGCTGAAGGGCAGCAGCATCATGGAGAGCATCATTGGTGTCGGGCTGAACGTGAACCAGCGCGTGTTTAAGAGCGACGCACCCAATCCGGTATCGATGTGGCAGATTTGCGAGCATGAGACTGATCACGAAGCGTTGCTGAAGGATGTTTTGGAGGCGTTTGAGCGGATATTGGGCTCCACGATTCGCGAACAATATCTCTCGAAGCTCTACCGTCGCAAGGGGTATCATCCTTATGCCGACAAGGAGGGCGCATTTATGGCGGAAATCGTGACGGTGGAGGACGACGGACACTTGGTGTTGCGTGACGACAACGGCAAAGAAAGACGATATGCATTTAAAGAAGTACAGTTTATCATATAAAACGAAAAAGTTATGGCAAGATTTAAAAGAATTCTGTTGAAACTCTCGGGTGAGAGTCTGATGGGTAAGCAGGGCTATGGTATCGACCCTGAGCGTCTGAGCGACTATGCGCGCCAGATTAAGGAAGTGAGTGAGATGGGTGTGCAGATTGGCATCGTCATCGGAGGCGGAAATATCTTCCGCGGACTGTCCGGTTCGCAGAAGGGATTCGACCGTGTGAAGGGCGACCAGATGGGTATGTGTGCTACGGTAATCAACTCGCTGGCACTGAGCTCGGCACTAGGTGCAGTGGGCGTGAAGAACAAGGTGCTGACGGCTATCCGCATGGAGCCTATCGGCGAGTTCTACACGAAGTGGAAGGCTATCGAGGCTATGGAGCAGGGATATGTGTGTATTTTCTCGGCTGGTACGGGGTCACCTTACTTTACGACGGATACGGGTTCAAGTCTGCGTGGTATCGAGATTGAGGCCGACGTGATGCTGAAGGGAACGCGTGTGGATGGTGTCTATACCGCCGACCCCGAAAAGGACCCCACGGCCACGAAGTTTGATGCTATTACATATAAAGAGGTACTCGCGCGAGGATTGAAGGTGATGGACCTGACGGCTATCTGCATGTGTCAGGACAACAATCTGCCCATCTACGTGTTCAATATGGACGTGGTAGGTAACTTGAAGAAAGTGATGGACGGCGAGGAGATTGGAACCTTGGTGCACAATTAGCAGTTAGCTATAAGCTGTTGGCTATTAGCTTTCCTCAACAAACTCTACGTATTCGCCATCGGAGTCGTCGAAAATCTTCTTGCTCTCGCGCGTCTCATGATGGTGGTCGATGATGGTTTCGCCCGTTGCAGTCTGAGTGCGACGGGCGTCTTTATGCTCTTCATTCTGAGAAGGCTGAACGCGCTCGGCGGCCTGAGCGTTATCGTCACCATTTGTATTCTCGTCGCGCGACTGCTGGGATTGCGGACGCTGGCTATACTGCTGGCGCTGACGTCCCGTCTCGTTGCGGTAGTGCTGTTCCTTGCGGTCGGCAGCTTCCTCGACAGCCCGCTTGGTGTCCTTGATTTTTTTCAGGATACGACTCCCCGCTAACATGAGGAAGAATACAATGAGGAAAAATACAAAAAGGAAGATTGCCATAAGTTTACAGGTTAATAGTTATTGTATTTCTTATTTCTTTCGATGTGAATTATCAACCAAAGAGAGTATGACGTACCAGGCAATGACAGCCGCCAGACCGCTGACGCCCAACAGCAGGAGCAGTGGAATGCAGGTCATAAGGAATATGTACTTGGTTTCATTACCTTTCCAGCCCCACGTCTTGAACTTGAGGGCAAACATCGGAATCTCGCTGACCAGCAAATAGCAACTGACAAAAACGCCTGCAAGGACAATCCAAGCGGCATGAGGCAGCGTCGTGAGCCATGCGTCACAACCAACGACAAGCGAACCCCAGAAGAGTGCATTAGCCGGAGTGGGAAGTCCGATGAACCC
>LXOW01385606.1_pt1 | contig 10175 bp, 7 predicted proteins | sample 1368591 | NCBI WGS metagenome assembly LXOW01 (sample SAMN04884650, study PRJNA319009) | bovine gut metagenome | isolation source: Cow rumen | host: Bos taurus | place: Italy: Legnaro (PD) | collected 2014-07-09
TGCAGAAGCGCCTCGTGTCGCGCTTCGAGTGGGGCCTCGTCACCGAGATGGAGATGGCGAACCTCGAGACGCGCGTGGCGATCCTCCGCCGCAAGCGCGAGCAGATGGATTTGCAGGTTCCGGACGACGCGCTCTTCTTCATCGCCGAGCACATCCGCTCGAACATCCGCAAGCTGGAGGGGTCGCTGCTGCGCGTGACCTCGTACCTCTCGCTCACCAAGAAGGCCCTCACGCAGGAAACCCTCGAGTACCTCCTGCGCGACACCCTCGAGCAGGAGAACCAGACCGCCCTCACCATCGAAGGCATCCAGCGCCTCGTCGCCGAGCACTACGACATCCGCCTCGGCGACATGACGAGCAAGCAGCGGCCGCAGAACATCGCCTTCCCGCGCCAGGTCGCCATGTACCTGTGCCGCGAGATGACGGGCCAGTCCCTGCCGGCGATCGGCAACGCCTTCGGGCGCAACCACGCCACCGTCCTGCACGCCCACCGCCTCATCGGCCAGAAGATGAAGACCGACGCCGCCCTGCGCCAGACCATCCTCTCCCTCGAGCAGCGCCTCGGCACCGTGGCGGCCCCCACCTGACGCGATGAGCCCCCTGTCGACAACCGCGTGGACGGACGGTGGACAACCTGTCGAAAACCCGCCCGCCCTGTGCGCAACTTCCAAAAGCGCACACGCTCCACAGCGGGGAGGGGCCTCTTGCGAACAGCCGCGCGGCGGCGAAACCCGCTTGCAAACAAGGCGTTGTGGTGATATGCACAGCGTGAACAGGACATAAGAATAAGAGATTTCCGAAAACTCTTTTTGAAAACCATTACTATCCCAACCGGAGACGGCGCATGAAAATCAAAGTCAACAAGGAAGCCTTCATCACGGCCCTCCAGCAGGTCCAGTCGGTCATCAACAGCCGCAACCCCCTGCCGGTCCTGTCCAACGTCCTCTTCCGCGCGTCGGAAGGCAAACTCGAGCTCACGGGCACCGACACCAGCCTGACCGTCAAGACCGCCATCGAGGCCGAAGTCGCCGAACCCGGCGCCACCACCCTTCCGCCCAAGCGCATCTTCGGCGTCATTCGCGAACTGCCCGTCGACACCGCCGAACTCGACATCAGCCCCGAGAACATCGCCTCCATCCACTCCGGCAGCAGCTCCTTCAAGATCAACGGCCTCGGCGCCGAAGACTACCCCGCGCAGGTCGCCCTCGACGGCGCCAAGACCTTCACCCTCGACCAGGGCGTCTTCAAGAACATGCTCCGCCTGACCAGCTACGCCGCCAGCACCGACGCCAACCGCACCCTGCTCAACGGCGTCCTGCTGAGCTTCAAGGGCGGCCGCCTGAGCGCCGTCGCCACCGACAGCCGCCGCCTGGCCCTCGTCGAGCAGGAACTCGCCATCCCCGAGAGCGACGAAGCCGACCTCATCGTCCCCCTCAAGACCGTCGACGAACTCCTCCGCACCCTCGGCAGCGAAGGCGAAATCCGCATCTCCGCCACTCCCAAGCTCGCCGCCTTCGAATACGGCAGCATCCTCGTCACCACCAAACTCGTCGAAGGCGTCTATCCCAACTTCCGCCAGGTCGTCCCCCAGGCCAACGGCGACCGCGTCACCCTCGACCGCGACACCTTCCTGACGGCCATCCGCCGCACCTCCCAGCTCGTCAGCGACGCCGTCAGCGGCGTCAAGCTCACCTTCACCGCCGACCAGCTCGAAATCCTCGCCACGGCCCCCGACATCGGCGAAGCCCGCGAGCGCATGGCCGTCAAGTACGCGGGCAAGGACGTCACCATCTCCTTCAACCCCGCCTTCCTCATGGACCCCCTGAAGAACCTGACGACCGACGAAGTCTACCTCGACCTCCTCGACGACACCTCCCCCGGCGTCATCCGCTCCACCGTCAGCTTCGTCTACGTCCTCATGCCCATCCGCTTGAGCTGACCTCCGGTCCTCCCCCGAGGCGCGGCATCCCGCCGCGCCTTTTTCTTTCCCAGCAATCGACCGCAATCGTTTTCGCTCTTTTCCTGGCCCGCACCCTTCTCTCCCGGTTGTCCTGACCTCCTTGCGCCAAATCCCCACTTGCCACCGCTCCCCGCCCGGCGTACACTCCCCTGCATGATCAACCAACCGGAACAAATCGTGGCGCGCGTGCGCGAACTCCGCGCCGTGCTGGACATCACCGCCGCCGACGCGGCGGCCGCCCTCGGCGTCGACGAACGCACCTACCTCGACTACGAGTCGGGCGCCCTCGACCTGCCCATCAACGCGCTCTACAAGCTCGCCGAACTGTTCCGCGTCGACGTCACCGAGCTGCTCACCGGCGAGTCCCCGCGCATGGCCGACTACACCGTCGTCCGCGCAGGCAAGGGCGCCAAGGTGGACCGCTACCCCGGCTACGACTTCGAGTCCCTCGCCGCCAATTTCCGCCACCGCAAGCTCGAGCCCATGCTCGTCCATCTCGCCCCCCACGCCGACGAGGCCCACGAGCCCGCACTCGTGCAGCACGGCGGCGAGGAGTTCAACTACGTCCTCCAGGGAACCGTGCGGGTCATTGTAGGCGGGCGCGCGTTCGAGCTCGGGCGCGGCGACTCGATCTACTTCAACGCCTCGCTCATGCACGGACAGCGCGCCGTCGGCGGACCGGCCGTCTTCCTGACCATCATCCAGAACTGACGCGCCCGCGTCCGGCTTCCCGCCCCCCTTCCCCCCTGCAACAAGGAGACGCCACCATGCTGGAAAAATTTCTCGACCGAACCGAATACTCGTCCTACGAGGACTTCAAGGCCAACTGCCGCCTGAAAGTCCCCGAAAAATTCAACTTCGCCTACGACGTCGTCGACGCCTGGGCCGCCGAAGACCCCGGCAAGCGCGCCCTCGTGCACCTCGACGACGCGGGCAACGTCCAGACCTTCACGTTCGCCGACGTCCGCGACCGCTCCAACCAGGCCGCGCGCGCGATGGCCCGCCTGGGCATCGGCAAGGGCGACGTCGTGATGCTGATCCTCAAGCAGCGGCCCGATGTCTGGTTCACGCTCGTCGCGCTCAACAAGCTCGGCGCCATCGCCATCCCGGCCTCCTTCCTGCTGACGGGCAAGGACATCGTGTACCGCTGCGAAGCCTCGCACGCCAAGATGCTGATCACCACCGACGACCACGTCATCGTCGAGCACGTCCGCGCCGCCCTCCCCGCCTGCACAACCCTCCGGCACTGGGCGACCGTCGGCCCGCACGCCCCCGAGGGCGCCCTCGACTTCCGCGCCCTCTGCGCCGCCGAAGAGCCCGTGTTCCCGCGCACCGAGGCGACCGCGTGCGACGGCGACCCCATGCTCGTCTACTTCACCTCCGGAACCTCCGGATGGCCCAAGATGATCGAGCACGACTGCACCTACCCCGTCGGCCACATCATCACCGCCAAATACTGGCAGCACGTCCAAGACAACGGCCTGCACCTGACCGCCGTCGATTCCGGATGGGCCAAATTCGCCTGGGGCAAGATCTACGGCCAGTGGATCTGCGGCTCCGCGATCGCCGCGTACGACACCGAAAAATTCACGCCCGCCGGGATGCTCAACGCCATCCAGACCCTGCGCGTCACCACCTTCTGCGCGCCGGCGACCGTCTACCGCTTCATGATCCACGCCGACGTCCGCGCCTACGACCTGAGCAGCGTCAAGCAGTGCTCCATGGCCGGCGAACCGCTCAATCCCGAAGTCTACAACCGCTGGATGGAGCTCACCGGCATGCCCCTCGTCGAAGGCTTCGGGCAGACCGAAGGCACCGTCCTCATCGCCAACTTCGGCTGGTACCCCATCCGGCCCGGCTCCACCGGCCGCTTCGCGCCCAACTACGACATCGAGATCATCGGCGAAGACGGCGAACCCTGCGAAGACGGCGAAGTCGGCCGTCTGATCATCCGGCACGTCGACACCGACCACCCCATCGGCCTCTTCCGCCGCTACATCGACGCCCCCGAAGCCATGGCCGAGAAATGGCACGACGACTGCTACGACACCGGCGACATGGCCTGGCGCGACGCCGACGGCTACATCTGGTTCGTCGGCCGCTCCGACGACATCATCAAGTGCTCCGGCTACCGCATCGGCCCCTTCGAGGTCGAGAGCGCGCTGATGGAGCACCCCGACGTCGTCGAATGCGCCGTCACGGCCGCCCCCGACCCCGACCGCGGACAAGTGGTCAAAGCCACCATCGTCCTCCGCGAAGGCGTCGAAGGCACCCCCGAGCTCGTCCACGCCCTGCAGGACCACGTCAAGAAGACGACGGCCCCCTACAAATACCCGCGCATCGTCGAATTCGTCCCCGAGCTCCCCAAAACCCACTCCGGCAAAATCCGCCGCAACGCCCTCCGCGACGCCAAGTAAGGGCGTCCGCATTCCTTCTACAAAACAACCAAAGCTTGCCCACCCCCGTCTCCCTCGCTACGGAATCGTCTCTGCGTTCGGCATGCGCCGGAACGATTTCTCGCAGGAGAGCACCTTTACCCCCTGCCGTTCCTGTTCGCCGCAAATCAGGCGGTCCACGAACCCCGGATTGGCGTGGGCAAGATTCTCGACCGCCAAGGCTTCCTCCGCTTCGGGCGAGAACTCGAATCCCGGTTGCAGCGAGATAATCCGCAACGCCTTCAGCACCGATTCCTTGTCCACTCCGTAGTGGTGTTGCATCGCGTAGTAGGCCTCGGACAGCACCAGATTGGATACCGCCATCGTGTCCCCGCCGCCGATGCGCTCCGCCACCAGCCGGATGACTTCCCCCGCCAGCGGCTGCGGCCGGTTGGAAAGAATCCGCACGAGGACGGACGTGTCCAGCGCGTACTTCATGCCGACACCCGGTCCGCCGACCGGATGGATTCGCGCACGGCCTCCATGTCATGGGGCCCGTCGGCGTTCTTCGTGATGGAATCCTCGCAGAGTCCCGCCCACGCCGGCAAAGGGGCGGCATTCGGCCCGGCATCATCCCGCCGCACGGGCGAAATGACGATTTCCAGGAAATACGGACGGTATTCCTCCGGAATGCGCACGGTCACGTGGTCACCCTCCGCCCGTGCAATGGTTTTTAAGGCTGGCATGTTCGGACTCCCTTGCTTCAGATGCCGCCATCGTACCAACTATTCCCGCCCCGTCAACGGTTTCAAGTCGCGCCCCTGTCGGAGCGCGGGCGGCCCGCCCGCTTCCCCTTCCACTTCCCGCCCGCAGCGCGCACCGCCCACCTTCCTCTTTTCACACTTCACTTTTCACTTGCCCCGGCAGGGCCATTCGGCGCATCCTGCCACCAGATGGCCGCCCGAGTGGACGGACAAACAACAACCCAGACCACACGGAAAAATCATACCCGAAATAGAACAGCAGTAGTCCATCAACTTCCTGCATAGCAGTCGTTTGCTCTGAATCGTGGAAAATTCATCGAACGGCACGTGCAAAGAGAACCGCGCGAATGCGCGGGCCTCTTTCCGTGTTTTCGATAAGGCCTTTTCCACGAGCCAAGAGCAAGGACATGGGAAGAGGCCTTTTCATGGCACCTCTTCCCGGTGGGGAGCCGGACGGAGAGGAAGAAAAGAACATGAACAAAGAACAAGCAACGGCCCTGGCGAACGAGGGCAAGAAAAAGGCAACTGCCTTCTGGACGATGTTCAAGGAAAAGGTTGTCGCGCTCTGGAAGAGCGGCCGCAAAGGCAAGGCAATCTGCATTGGTGGCGCAGCCGTGATTGTGTTGTTGCTGACGAGATGCGGCGGCAACGAAGGGAGCGGGGACAGCAGTGATGGTGATGACTGGAAATGGACCGGCCAATCCTTTTACACCGTTTTCAAAGGGTTCCCTGAAGACGAAGGCGTAGTTTACAAAAATGACTCTTGTATTGTCAAAGTGTTGCAAGGTACGAAGGATGGCTGTTTGGCAGAAACCAAAACTACTGATCGAGTGGTCTGGGTGGTGACACAAAAGCGTTACGAGGATGGGCAGTGCTTGGAGGATGGTTTTTACATCCGCCGCGGCTCGGTGGACTATGAAACCACTCTTGGAACCGAGCGCACGGTGGCACGCTACGTCGAAGTGACAGACGAAGCTATTGTGAGGGAAATCCAGAAGCAAATCGAAGATGGAAAAGCGGCTGAAGCACAAGCGAAATTGGAGGCGGAAGGGCAACCGTTCGAGGTGGATGCTCCCGTCAAATCTCTGTGCGGTTTTGCGATTGGCACAACTCCCCACAACGTCAAATCCTTCTTCTCAAATCCGAATGAGGGGAAGAACATGATGAGTGGTGTGTACACCGTGAGTGGAAAGCTGGCCACGCCGTTCCGTTATTTCGACTATGCCACTTTGCGGTTTGAAACCGGAGAAGAGGGAATTCATCTCAATAGAGTGCTATTGCGTTCGGAGCAGTCGCCCCTGAAGAGCGCGAAAGAATGCCGCGAGGAAGTCGCAACCATCGTAGCGATGCTTGAAAAGAAGTTTGGAATCCAATTCAAGACAAAACACACCCTATCGATGGCTATATTACACAGTACATGTGGGAATCTGCAGGCGGAGATGAGGCCATCCAGCAAAAGATTACGATACCAGTGCCCGCGTATGCGCAAGATCTTATGCTGGACTTCGAATCAGGGCTCATCTCGCCCAAAGAACAAAAAGCACGGAGGGGAGAACAGTCCCCCACCAAACTGTCGGCCGACGCCGGCGCCGACCAGCTGTAGGCGAAACCGCGAGACAGGGGCTGTGCACCAGCCCCTGCCTCGTCTTTACCGATTCCGCAACTTACCTCCCGCAATCCCATTCTCTTCCCGCCGGGCGGAGTTGTCCGCCCGGCACCTTTAAAAAGTTGTCCCGAGTTGTCCAAGTTGTCTTCCAAAACAAATTGTCGGAAATTGTCGTAATTGTCTGACAGATTCCACTCCGAAAAAGTTTTTCAATCGTTGGAAAACCGCCGAAAATTTTTTCCAATCATTGGAAAACTTGCGTCCGGGCGGGGGCTAGCGGGCGGCGTGCGGGGGTAGGCGCAATTTCCGATAGTTGCGGGCGGGCCGCCCGCGCTCCGACAAATTGTTCAGCGGAGCGTCCGCTGGAGCGCGGCGAGGGCTTCGCGGACCGTATCCTGGCGCACGCCATTTCGCGTAGTTGCCGCGGAGAGGAAGCGGTGGGCCAACGGGCGGTGGCCCTTCCGGGCCAGGCCGATGTAGATGAGGCCCACCGGCTTGCGCNNCCGGCTTGCGCGGGGTACCGCCGGTCGGGCCCGCGATGCCGGTGACCGATACGGCCACGTCCGCGCCCGTGCGGTCCAGCACGCCTTGGGCCATCGCACGCGCGGTCTGGGAGCTCACGGCGCCGTGGCGCGACAGCGTCTCCGCCGGGACCCCGAGGAGGGTTGTCTTGATTTCGTTCGCGTAGGCCACCACCCCGCCGAGGTACCACGCGGAGCTGCCCGGAACCGATGTCAGGGTTCCGCCGATCAGGCCGCCGGTGCAGGATTCCGCGGTCGCCAGCTTCCAGCCCTTGCGGGACAACGTTGCGGCCAACTCTCTCAAAAGGGTCTTCATCGGGGCCACCCTACCACGGCGGGCGGGGCGGTGTCCACGGGGGACTTTCATGGGAGGGGAGAGGGGGGAGAAAACGCGGAAAATGGCTGGTTTTTCTGTAATCTCACGAATGCAGTCGAATGCAGTAGAGGGCAATCGATTGCAGTCGGGAAAGGGAGGAGGCGACGGGGGCCCGGTCACTCCACGGTTGCGGGAGTGGCGTTACCGAGCCAGTGGTCGGCGAGGAGGCGGGAGAGGCGGTTTTCAGCTTCGCCGCTGGCGGGGACGGAGGCTTCGGCGACGCGGCGGTAGGTCCTGGCGGCGGCGTCCCAGTCGCCAGCGCGTTCCTGGAGGGCGGCGGCGGCGAAGGCGGCGCGGGTGAACCAGACCGCCGACTCCGAATCCGGGCGCGACTCCTGCAAGTAGAGGTAGACCGTCTCCAGGTATTGCGCAACGGCTTCCGTGCGGTTCCCGAGCTTCTCCATGCACCGGCCGATCTTGTAGCGCGCCTGCAAGGCGAGCCCTGCCGGGACTCCGGCGAAGTCGGCGAGAGCGCGGTAGCTCATCAGCGCCTCCTCGTAGCGCCCCGGATCGCCCGCGCCGAGCGCGAACTGGCAATCCCCCTTCCGCCCGCGCGCCATGAGCGCCTCGGGACTCTGCGGGTACTTGCCGACGACTTCGTCGAACGCCACGATGGCCAGCGCGAACTGCCCCAGCTCGCACAGCACGTCGCCCTGGGAGAGCAGCGTCTCGGGCATCCGCGGCGACTCCGGCCAACCGGCCATGAGCGCGTTGAAGTGTTCGTTGGCCTCCAGGTAGGCGCTCCGCGACGCCGCGGCCCGTCCCGCCCAGTACAGCGCTTCCGGCGCGCGCGGGCTCCCGGGGTAGTCGGCGGCGACGGCGGCGAACAGCCCCTCCGCCCGCGCGGCATCCCCCTCGTTGAAGGCCTTTTCCGCGAGCCAGAACCGCACATCCGGCGCGAACTCCGACTCCGGGTAGTCGTCCAGGAACCGCTGGCACGCCGCGATCGCCTCGTCGTCCTTGCCGAGCAGATACAAACACCACCCGCCCATGAACAGCGCCCGCGGCGCATCCTCGCTCTTGGGGAACTCCCGCCGTATCCGCGTGAAATCGTCCAGCGCCGCCTGGAACGCCCCCGACCCGTACCGCAGCCGTCCCCGCGCCATGAGCGCCGCCGCCGTCAGCGCCGGATCCGCCGCCGCGCCCGGCCCGTCCACGAGCCGCCCGTACTGCTCCATCGCGGTATCCAGCGCCCCCCGCTCCTCGTACATCCGCCCCAGCCGCGCCGTCGCCGCGCGCGCCCACGGACTCTCCGGGTCGGCCCGGCTCAGATCCAGCCACTCGATTTCCGCTTCCCGCGCCTCCCCCAGCGCGAGCCGCGACTCCGCCTCCAGCAGCCGCGCCTCGCCGCGCACCGCGCTGCCCTCCGGCGCATCCGCCGCGATTCCCTCGTACGCCTCCGCCGCGGCCGCATGCCGCCCGCACGCCGCGAGCAACCGCGCCGCTTCCAGACGCAGCGGCAGCCGCGCCTCCGCATCGTTCTCCGCGGCGACCGCCCGCAAGCCCGCCTCCGCGGCCTCCTCCGTACGCCCCGCCGCCGCCAGCAGCCGCGCCAGCCGCGCCAGCACCTCGGCCGTACCCGGCGCCCCCTCGAACGCCTCCAGCCAGGCCCGGCACTCCGCCTCCGCGTCGTCCGGCCGTCCCGCCTGCTCGAACCAGTCCGCCAGCTGCGCCTGCAACGCCGCCGCCCGCGGCTCGTCCGGAATCCGGCCCGCCAGCGCCCGCAGATTCGCGGCCGCCTCCTCCATGCGCCCCGACGCCCCGAGCAGCCGCGCCCGCAACACCTGGCTTTCGAGACGGTCCTCCGGCGACACCGCCCGCGCCGCGGCCTCATCCGCCGCCGCGAGCGCCGCCGGCCAATCCTCCTGCATCGCGTACCCCCGCGCCGCGATCCGGTACCCCGCCGACGCCGCCCCGCCATCCTCCATACCCTCCAGCCGCTCCTTCCACGCATCCGCCGAAAGCACCCCGTCCTCCGCATCCAGCTCCGCCCTGGCCACCTCCGCCCACTCCCGCCACAATGACCCCTCCGGCCGCGCCTCCGAGACCCGTGCCAAGACCTCCCGCGCCCGTTCCCGTTCCCCGCCGCCCGCAAGACGCAGGGCCAGCGACATCCACGCCTCCGGCGCGTCGTCCCCGTCCGGCGCGAGCGCCTCGAGCGCCTCCCCCTGCGCCACCGCCTCGTCCCACCGGCCGAGCCCGCCGAGCACGTCCATGCGCAGCCGCAGCGCCGCCGGCACCGCCGGATCCCCCGCGTATCTCCCCTCGAAATCCGCCAACGCCTCCAGCGCCTCCTCCGGCTTCCCGCAGGCCACGTCCGCCCGGGCCGACTCCAGCGCGTACCCGGCCGAAAGCGCCGACGCCGCGCCGATCTTCGCCTGGTGCGCCGCGAGCAGCCGTACCGCCTCCGACGCCTTCCCCTCCGCCAGCGCCGTGCGCGCGAGCCAGAGCGCCGCCTCCGCCTGGCGACGGCGGTCCGGCGCCCCCGCCAGCACCGACTGGAACTGCCGTCTGGCGAGCCCCCACGCCCCGTCCTCCAGCGCCGCCCGCCCCACCGCGAGCCGCCGCGACGC
>LXOW01178404.1_pt1 | contig 10172 bp, 9 predicted proteins | sample 1368591 | NCBI WGS metagenome assembly LXOW01 (sample SAMN04884650, study PRJNA319009) | bovine gut metagenome | isolation source: Cow rumen | host: Bos taurus | place: Italy: Legnaro (PD) | collected 2014-07-09
CGCCGGCCTCGACATGGCCATCGTCAACCCGGCGCAACTCAAGCCTTACGACAACATCGAACCGCAGTTGCGGCAGGCGGCGGAAGATGTGGTCCTGGCCCGCGACCCGGAGGCCACGGAACGCCTGACCGCCCTGGCCGCCAGCTATCTGGCCCTGAAGGAGCAGGGCGCCGCACCGCAGGAAAACACCGCCGTGCTGTCGCCCGAAGCACAGCTGAGCGCAGACCTGGTGGCTGGCAAGGCCACCGATCTGCAAGGCGACGTGCTGCGCTGCCTGGAAACGCTCGGTTCCGCCGTCAAGGTCATCGAAGGACCCCTGATGGCGGGCATGGAACAGGTCGGCCAGCAATTCGGTGCCGGCAAGATGTTCCTGCCCCAGGTGGTCAAGTCGGCCAAGGTCATGAAAGACGCCGTAGCCATCCTGGAGCCCTACATGGAAGCGGACTCGGAAACGGCATCCACCCGGCCGGTGGTCATCCACGCCACGGTCAAGGGCGACGTCCACGACATCGGCAAGAACATCACGGGCATCGTGCTGCGCTGCAACGGATTCGAAGTCGTCGACCTGGGCGTGATGGTGGAAAAGGAGACCATCCTGGCTGCTGCCGAGGAGCACCATGCCGCTATGATCGGCGTGAGCGGTCTCATCACTCCTTCGCTTTTCCAGATGGAAGAACTCTGCCGCGAGATGCACGCCCGCGGCCTCGACACGCCGCTCTTCATCGGTGGCGCCACCACCTCCGCCCTGCACACCGCCGTCAAGCTCGCACCGCTCTACGACCACGTGTTCTATTCCCCCGACGCCTCAGCCAATGCCGTCCTGGCCAAGCGCTGCCTGGCTGACCGTGCCGCCTTCGAACAACAGCAGCATGCCGCCCAGGCGCATCTGCGCACACTTTATCTGCGCCAAAAGCAAACGGATGCGCCTGCAACCGTCCCGCAGCCCGGTTTCCCGCCGGAAAGCTATCTCCAGCCCGGCGAATACGATTTCAGCGCGCTGCAGCCCTGCGAAGTACCGCTTTCCGCCGTACTGCCGCATTTCGACGACCGCGTGTTCCGCATGACCTGGGGACTCAAGGGCGACGAAGCGCCCGAACTGGTAGCCGAAGCCCATGCGCTGCTCGACCGTGCGCTACAGCACCCCGAATTCCGCATCCGCCTCTCCCTGTGCTTCTTCGAAGCCTCGCGGGAGGGCGACACCATCCGGCTCGACGCCGGCCACACGCTGCCCATGCTGCGGCAGGAAGAAGGCGCCGGCCGCTCGCTGGCCGATTTCGTGCCCACGGAAGGCGCTGGACCGCTGGGCCTTTTCGCCCTCAGCGTGCACGATGCCGAACGGCATCCCGAAGGCTGCAGCTGCGAAGCCTGCCACAACGAATACGAACAGATGCTGCGCCGCGCCGTGAAAGTGACGCTGGCCGAAGCCACATCCAAGTGGCTGGACACCCAGCTGGCCGCCTGCATCCGCCGGCCCGGCGTGAAGGTGGCCAAACCCGCCGCCGGCTACGCCAGCTGCCCCGACCATAGCCTCAAGCGCGACATCCTCGGCCTGCTGCCCGATGCCGACGCCCTCGGCATCACCCTTACCGATACCTGCGCCATGCGCCCCGCCGCTTCCATCTGCGGCCTGGTCATCGCGCATCCCGAAGCCGGCTATCCCGACATCCGTCACGTCAGCCAAGCCCAATACGACCGTTACGCCGCCGCCCGCAGGTTCTCGCCCGACGAGGCGCGGCTCTTCCTCTCCCACCTGCTATGAAAATCTCCGACATGCTCCGCAGCGGCGCCCAGCCGTTCCCGTCCCTCGAAATCGTGCCGCCGATGAGCGGCATCCGCAAGGAAGAACTCCTTGAGAGCATCGCGCCGCTCATGGAATTCGCGCCGCGCTATATCAACGTGACCACCCACCGCGACGAATTTCGCTTCGAGCCGCAGCCCGACGGGAGCTTCGTGCGCCGCGTTGTCCGCAACCGCGTCAGCGCCGTGGCTGTCTGCGCGGCCATCCAGAGCCGCTACGACGTCGAGGTGGTGCCGCACCTGATCTGTGGCGGCACACCCGCCTATGAGACGGAAGCCCTGCTGCAGGACTTCAAGTTCATGGGCATTGAAAATGTGATGGCCCTGCGCGGCGACTCCCTCACGGGCGAAAAGCGCTTCACGCCCGATCCAGCCGGCTACGCCCATGCCAATGAGCTGGTGGCGGCCATCCGGGCCTTCGAGCGGGAGAACGGCGGAGATTTCTGCATCGGCGTGGGCGGCTATCCGGAGAAACATTTCGAGGCGGCGAACCTCGAGACCGATATCGAGAACCTGAAACGAAAAGTCGACGCCGGCGCCGACGTGATCATCACACAGATGTTCTTCGACAATGAAGCGTTCTACCGCTTCGTGGAGCACTGCCGGGCCGCCGGTATCACCGTGCCCATCATCCCGGGCCTGAAACCCATCTCCACGGCCAAACAAATCGCCCTGCTGCCCGAATCCTTCTCCATCGATATTCCGGTGGAACTCACCGAGGCCATCCGCCGCGCGGGCGAGGACAAGGAAGCCGTCTACCACATCGGCACGGAGTGGTGCATCGCGCAGTGCCGCGACCTCCTCACCCACGGCGCCCCCGCCGTCCATTTCTACACCATGGGCAAATCCCGCAACATCGTCGAGATCTTGCGTGCCTGCTTTTAATTACGCCTTATGAAACGATTCTTTTTCCTCCTGTTGCTGCCGGTGCTGATGGTTGCCTGCACGGACCGGCATTATCAGATCAACGGCATCTTTACGACGGACGACGGCACGCCGGTCTGGCTGATCGACGCCGCTGTCAAGGACACCCTGGCTCAAACGACGGTCCAGGACGGACATTTTTCTTTCGAAGGTACGGTACAAGAACCTTTCTACGCCTACGTCGGCCGTGACAAACAGCGCGTCCACGTGATCCTGGAGCCGGGTACCGTAGCGGTGGATATCGATGAGCGGACCGTGGCGGGTACACCGCTGCAAGATCGTTACATGGACTTCCACAAGCGTTTCTACGGATACCGCCGCGACCAGCGGGGAGAGAAGGCAACGTTGGCCGACTCGGTCGTACGGGCCAACCGCGACAACCTGGTCGGCGCATTGGCGCTGGAGGATCTCGCCCATGTCGACACCTCCCGTTTCCTGGCCCTCCATGCGGAGGTATCCGATGAAGTCCGGGACTTCTACCTGGTGAAAGCAGCCTACGATGCCATCCAGGTCCAGAATCGCACCGCCCCGGGCCAGCCCTTTACGGACTACACGATCGCAGGCGGCAATCCGGACGGTTCCGACGTGAAATTATCAGACTATGTGGGCCAAGGGAAGTATATCCTGCTTGACCATTGGGCTTCCTGGTGCGGTCCCTGCAAGGCCGAAATCCCCAATATCAAGAAGACATGGGAAGCCTTCCACGGCGACCGCTTCGACGTGGTCAGCATCGCGGTGAGCGACAAGCGGGCAGATACCGAAGCGGCACTCGCGCAACTCGACATGCCCTGGCCCCAGATCCTGGATGCGCAGCGCATTCCCCTGGAGCTCTACGGCGTAAATGCCATCCCCCACCTCATCCTCTTCGCTCCCGACGGCACCATCCTCCAACGCGGCCTCCGCGGAGAGCAGATTTACGACGCAGTTGAAGCCGCCTTGTCGATAAAATAGCCTTACTTCAGAAAGACGAAAAATACGGCGAGGACCAGACAGGCGAAGGCAGCCAGATGGTTCCACTGGAGCGGCTGGCCCTTGAAGACGAACATCACGATGATGGAGAAGACGGTCAGGGAGATGACTTCCTGAATGACCTTCAGTTGCATGAGATTGAACGGACCACCGTTGCCGCTGAAGCCGATGCGGTTGGCCGGGACGGTGAGGCAGTACTCGAAGAAGGCGATGCCCCATGAGAAGAGAATCACGCCGATCAACGGCCAGCTGGTCGAGATTTTCATTTCCTGCAATTTAAGATGCCCGTACCAGGCAAAAGTCATGAAGATGTTGGAGCAGACCAGCATCAGAATGGTCCAGATGGCTTGCATGCGATTCAGCGTTTATTTCGGGGCGCAAAGATAGCATAAACTTGTGCAGATTCTCCATCTTTTGATTATCTTTGCGCCTTGCAATCTCATCCGATGGAACCGATCAAGCACGAATGCGGCATCGCCATGATCCGGCTGCTCAAGCCGCTTCAGTATTACAAGGAAAAATACGGTACGGAACTCTATGCGCTGAACAAGCTCTATCTCATGATGGAGAAGCAGCACAACCGCGGGCAGGAAGGCGCCGGCATCGCCAGCGTCAAGATCGTAACCGCCCCCGGCCAGGAATTCATGTTCCGTGAGAAATCACTCGGCAAGGACGCCATCACCAACGTCTTTTCCGACGTTCACCGGCAGATCGAAGACACGCCGGCGAGCGAACAGCCTCCTTTCATCGGTGAGCTCTACATGGGCCACCTCCGCTATTCGACCACGGGCCGGAGCGGCATCAAGTACGTGCATCCGTTCCTGCGGCGCAACAACTGGAAAGCCAAGAACCTGTGCATCTGCGGCAACTTCAACATGACCAACATCGAAGACGTGTTCCAGATGCTGGCCGAACAGGGACAGTACCCGCGCATCAACGCCGACGCCTACATCCTGCTGGAGCTGATGGGACACCGCCTCGACCGCGAGGTGGAGCGCAACTACGTGGAGGCCAAGAAACTGGAATTGGAAGGAAAAGACATCACCCACTATATCGACGAACATGTGGAACTGGCCAACGTGCTGCAAACCACCATGCCCCATTTCGACGGTGGCTACGTGATCTGCGGTCTGACCGGCAGCGGCGAAATGTTCGCCATGCGCGACCCCAACGGCATCCGCCCTGCCTTCTGGTATGCGGACGACGAACTGGTGGCCGTCGCCAGCGAGCGCCCCGTGCTCCAGACCACTTTCGCCGCCGAAATCGACCAGATCCACGAAGTGCAGCCCGGCCAGGCCTTGATCATCAACGGGCGCCGCGAGCTGATGCTCAAGCAGATCATCCAGCCGCGCCGCATGGCCGCCTGCAGCTTCGAACGCATCTACTTCAGCCGCGGCAACGACCGCGACATCCACCGCGAGCGCAAGCAGCTCGGCTTCCAGCTCCGCGACAGCATCCTCCGGGCCATCGGCCACGACATCGAGCACACCGTATTCTCTTATATTCCGAATACGGCGGAAGTGGCGTACTACGGCATGGTCGAAGGCATCCGCAGCTTGTATCCGGGCGTACGCGCCGACAAGGTCGTGTCGAAAGACATCAAGCTCCGCACCTTCATCACCGAAGGCAGCGCCCGCAACGATCTGGCCGGACACGTGTACGACATCACCTACGGGACGCTGACGCCCTATGTCGACAACCTGGTGGTGATCGACGACAGCATCGTCCGCGGCACCACCCTGCGCGAGAGCATCATCCGCATTCTCGACCGGCTCCACCCGAAGAAGATCGTGATCGTGAGCTCCAGCCCGCAAGTGCGCTACCCCGACTGCTACGGCATCGACATGTCGCACATGAAAGAGTTCATCGCCTTCCACGCCGCCATCGCACTGCTCAAGGAGAAAGGGATGAACAGCCTGATCGACGTGGTCTACCAACAGTGCAAGCAGCAGGAGGACCTGCCGGCCACCAGCTGCCTCAACTATGTCAAGCGGATCTACGACGCATTCACCGACGACCAGATCAGCCGGAAGATCGTCGAGCTCCTGCGGCCCGACGACATCGGAGCCGAGGTGGAGATTGTCTACCAGTCGCTCGAAGGCCTGCACTACGCCTGCCCGAACCATCCGGGAGACTGGTATTTCAGCGGCGACTACCCCACGCCCGGCGGCTACAAGCTGCTGAACCGCGCCTACATTGATTATTACGAGAACGAATATCTGAAAAAGTGATGAAAGCCATTACCCGCACTGATTTCCATTTCCCGGGACAGACCGGCAAATATGTCGGCAAGGTCCGGGACGTCTACTTCATCGGCGGAAAGTACATCGTGCTGGTCGCCACCGACCGCATCTCCGCCTTCGACGTGGTCCTGCCCAAGGGCATCCCCTGCAAAGGACAGGTTCTCAACCAGATTGCATCCAGTTTCCTCGACAAGACCGCCGACATCGTCCCGAACTGGAAGGTCGCCGAGGTCGACCCCATGGCCACCGTCGGCATTCTCTGTGAGCCCTTCAAGGTGGAAATGGTGGTCCGCGGTTACCTGGCCGGACACGCCTGGCGCGAGTACAAGGCCGGAAAGCGCACGCTCTGTGGCGAAGTGCTGCCCGAGGGCATGCGGGAAAATGAGAAACTGCCCCACCCCATCATCACTCCGACCACCAAAGCCGCCGAAGGACATGACGAGGACATCAGCCGCGACGAGATCATCGCCCAGGGCCTGGTTTCCGCCGAAGATTACGCCCAGCTCGAGAAATACACGCTGGCCCTCTTCCAGCGCGGCCAGGAGCTCGCAGCGGAACGCGGCCTGATCCTGATGGACACCAAATACGAATTCGGCAAGCGTGACGGCAAGATCTATCTGATGGACGAGATCCACACGCCCGACTCTTCGCGCTATATCTATAAGGAAGGCTATGAAGAGCGCCTCGCCCGCGACGAGCGCCAGAAGCAGCTCTCGAAGGAATTCGTGCGGGAGTGGCTCATGGCCAACAACTTCCAGGGCAAGGAAGGCCAGGTCGTGCCGCCCATGACCGAAAAAGTTGTCGCCGGCATCACCGACCGCTACATCGAACTCTACGAGCACATCACGGGCGAGAAGTTCGTCAAGCACGAAGACGAAGACATCGAAGGCCGTATTGAGAAGAACATCAACAAATTCTTGTCGGCTTAAAAATTTTTGTTACCTTTGCGGTCCCGCAAGGGACCCTGGAGAGATGCTCGAGTGGCTTAAGAGGCACGCCTGGAAAGCGTGTATACCCCAAAAGGGTATCTCGGGTTCGAATCCCGATCTCTCCGCCCAACTTTTTTAAACAAACTGTTATGAAGAAAGTATTATTTACCCTGATGATCGCCGCCGGTATCTTCACCCTCGCCAGCTGCTCGAAGAGCTGCGATTGCTCGGCCAGCTGGAACGGCGAAGTCGTGTACGAAGAATCCATCCAGATGGAAGAAGGTGACAAGTGCTCCGATTTCAACAAGATGGTGAACATTCCCGCCCTCGGTATCAGCGCAGAGCTGAAGTGCACGCCGCAGCTTTTCTAATTTGAAAACAACGCAAATCGTCAAGTATGTATTCCGGGCTCTGCTCGGAATACTTTTTTTATTGTCGGCCACGTCCAAGCTGATCGGGATCGATGATTTCGAAATGTACCTGTTCAGTTTCGGCTGGTTCCGGCTTGGCAGCTGCTACCTGCTGGCCCGCCTGGTGATTGCGGCGGAATATGCCCTGGGGCTGCTGCTGATCGGAAATCTCCATCCCAAACTGGCCTTCTGGGGCAGCCTGGCGATGCTGGGAGGCTTTTCGCTCTTCCTATTGGGGCTGTTGATCGCGGGACGGCACGACAACTGCCACTGCTTCGGCGAATGGGTCGACCTTAACCCCACCCAATCCCTGCTCAAGAATGCAGGGATGTTGGTCCTGCTGTTGCTGAGCGCAGGTTTGGAAGCTTTCCGCGCGAAGCACAAAGGCCTGTGGCTGGCCCTGGCCTGCATCGTGCCGCTGGCCACGGTGCTGATCGTCTCGCCGCCCGACAACTGGCGCTACGACAGCTACGCCCGGCACGCGCTGGTCAACGAGCAGGCGCTGCAGGAAGCCCGCGAAGCGGAGATCCTGCCGGCCTCCGTGGCGGAGGGCGACAAGGTGGTATGCTTCTATAGCCTCAAGTGCCACTTCTGCAAGATGTCGGCACAAAAGCTCGCGACACTGCGCCAGCGGGGCGAATTCGCACAGGCGCCCGTCATCGTGATCTTCGGGCGCGGACAGGATACCAACACGGAGGCTTTCTTCGCCGAGACCGGCCTGACGCCCGACGAAGTGCATTTCATCGAGCCGAACGACTTCCTCCGCATCACCAACGGCAGTTTTCCCGTTATCCTCGAGCTGCAGGACGGCGCCGTCCAAAAAGCCTACAACTATCGAAATTTGCACTGATTGACGCAACATTCCAGGCTATTTTGCATCTTTATAGTGTAAAAAGAGAATTTATGCCCCTCCACAAACCCAAACGCATCGGCTTTTTCGCCATGCTGCTCGCCCTGCTGGGCATCGGCGGCTGCGGCGAAATCAACTCGGATCCTGAAGGTCTCAATAACATGTGCATGTACGGTACACCCACGGCCCATTATTCCGTAAAGGGCCAGGTGACTGATACACAGGGAAATCCGATACCCGACATCAACGTTTCCTTCTATGGCATCTACTACGGAAGCCCCGGTACCCAAGCCGGCGTTGATCCGTTCGGGGTCAATCTCAAGACCGACAGCAAGGGCGTGTATGAATGGGACAGCCAGCATTTCCCCTATCCACAGGTACGGGTCTTGTTTGACGACACGGACGGCCCGGCGAACGGCGGTGAATTCGAAAGCGAGAACACCCTCGTGAACATCACCTTCGTCAAAGACAAGAAAGACAAAAATGTCTGGAACTCCGGGAATGCCAAGATCGACATCCCGACCATCAAACTGAGAAAGAAATGACGGGTAAGCACGTCGGCCCCGTCAAGCGCGCGAAACTCGAACTTTTCGCGAAACTGCAGGATAAACGCATCAAAGCGCACCGGCTCCGGCAGCTTTTCTGGGAGTGTACGCTGCGCTGCAACGCGGCGTGCCTGCATTGCGGCAGCGACTGCCGGGTGAGCTCGGAGCTCAAGGACATGCCCGCCGCTGATTTCTTGCGCGTGGTCGACTCCCTCACTCCGCACGTCGACCCGCACACCACCTTCATCATCTTCACGGGCGGTGAGCCGCTCATGCGGCGCGATCTCGAAAAGGTAGGCCGGGCGCTTTACGACCGCGAGTATCCCTGGGGCATGGTGACCAACGGCGTGCTGCTCGACCGCCGGCGTTTCGACGCGCTCCTGGCCAGCGGCATCCACACCGCCACGGTCAGCCTCGACGGTTTCAAAGAGGAACACACCTGGCTTCGCGGCCATCCGCAGGCCTTCGAGAACGCCTCGAACGCCATCCGGATGATGGCGCAGGAGCCCGGTTTCATCTTCGACGTGGTGACCTGCGTCAACCAGCGCAGTCTCCCCCGCCTCGCTGAATTCAAGGAGTATCTCATTTCGCTCGGTGTCCGCGCTTGGCGCATCTTCACCATCTTCCCGGTGGGGCGTGCGAAGCAATATCCGGAGCTCCAGCTCAGCAACGAGCAGTTTACGCAAGTCATGGATTTCATCGTGGCTACGCGCAAGGAGGGTCGCATCGCGCTGAACTTTGCCTGCGAGGGCTTCCTGGGTGGCTTCGAAAACGAAGTCCGGGACTCGTTCTACCACTGCGAGGCCGGTGTCTCGGTGGCCTCGGTGCTGGCCGACGGCTCCATCTCCGCCTGCCCGAGCATCCGCTCGAAATTCTATCAGGGCAACATCTACCAGGATGACTTCTGGACGGTCTGGAACGATCGTTTCGAGATGTACCGCGACCGCAGCTGGGCCCGCCAGGGCATCTGCGCCGACTGCAAGATGTTCCGCTACTGCCGCGGCAACGGCATGCATCTCCACGACGAGGAAGGCAAACTTTTGGTTTGCCACTACAATCGCTTGGTCAAATAACGCCCTTAGCGGCTTGTACGACCAGGCGCGGGTGGTGATTTGCTTGGAGGACCCTAAGCACCCGCGCTTGATAGCGGGAGGGGCCCATGCATGGCATGGGAGGGAGACGAGCGGAGCGAGTCGGTCCGACAAGCAAACACCAGAGCGCCCAAGTACAAGCCGATCGTATTTACATGAATTTTTGTATCTTTGCCGGATATATTAAAAATAATAGGACGGCATGATTACAAAACAGCAGGTTGAAGCCTTCGGTTCGATCGAGACTCCCTTCTATTTTTACGACATGGATCTCCTGCGCCAGACACTTGACACCTATAAGGCGCAGATCGACAAGTATGGTTACAATGCACACTATGCGCTGAAAGCCAACGCCAACGACCGCATCCTCGACACCATCCGCAGCTACGGCCTCGGCGCCGACTGCGTGAGCGG
>LXOW01272843.1_pt1 | contig 10169 bp, 9 predicted proteins | sample 1368591 | NCBI WGS metagenome assembly LXOW01 (sample SAMN04884650, study PRJNA319009) | bovine gut metagenome | isolation source: Cow rumen | host: Bos taurus | place: Italy: Legnaro (PD) | collected 2014-07-09
GTCGCTTGCCAAGCGGATGGTGCATACGTTGAGTGATGGCGAGCGTCAAAAGGTGATGATAGCGAAGGCTCTGGCCCAGCAGACACCAGTGATCTATCTCGACGAGCCCACAGCCTTTTTGGATTATCCAAGTAAGGTAGAGGTGCTGCAGCTGCTTCGTCTCATCAGTCGTCAGGCTGGAAAGACCATCTTCCTTTCCACACATGATGTGGAACTGGCTTTGCAACTGGCTGATACTATCTGGTTGATGACCCATGAGACAGGAATGACCATCGGCGCGCCAAAACAGTTGGCACAACAGGGTGCCTTAGGCAGATTTATCGAGCGAGAGGGAATCGTTTTCGATGCAGAGACGCTCTCTATCAGAATAGTAAAGAATAATTGATAACTAAAGACAGAAGACCATGATATACGGACATGGTGATGATTCTTTTCGCTACGGCGATCAATTGAAGCTGAACTTCAGTTCCAATGTCTATGCTTGGGCTGATCTCTCAGGATTGAAAGAGCACCTGATGCAACGTTTCGAGGTGGTCAGTCATTATCCTGAGGCAGAACCGTTGTCTTTAGAGAAAATGCTCGCTGAACATTTAGGTGTACCAGAAAATATGGTGATGGTAACCAGTGGTGCCAATGAGGCCATCTATCTGATTGCACAGCTTTATAGAAATTGGGCTTCCATCATTCCACAACCTACGTTCAATGCCTATGAATCTGCCTGTAAGACATTCGACCATCTCATCTCCTACGATCGGAAAGACCAGTTGGAGGTAATGCCTGAAGACAGAATCTACTGGATCTGTAATCCTAATAATCCAACAGGTAATGTCTTAGTAAAACCTTTGGTGAATCGTATCATCCGTCAGAATCCACGTTATCTTTATGTCATTGACCAGTCGTTTGCTGATTATACGTTGCGTTCGATGCTTCAGCCTCGAGAGATGGTGGACTGCTATAACATNNGCTATAACATGATGTTGATAGGTTCGCTTTCCAAGAAATATTGTATTCCAGGTCTGAGGTTAGGTTATATCTTCAGTTCTCCGATCATTATCGATCGTCTGCGTCAGATCCGTCAGCCTTGGACGGTGAATGCAATGGCTATAGAAGCAGGAAAATACTTGGTAAGCAATAATCCACAGATGATTCCTGACTTAAAAGGTTATCTTGAAGAAGCACAACGATTACGCAGCGAGTTGGCTACCATCGAAGGGATCAAAGTCTTGAAGACAGACACAAATTTCATGTTGGTATTCATTGATTTTGCCGACGCGCTGGAATTGAAACATTGGCTTATTGAAAATCATGGCATTCTGATTCGTGATGCTGCTGATTTCAGAGGCCTTGACAATCATTATTTCCGCATCGTGGCTCGTACAGAAAAAGATGACAACCAGTTAGTGGCTGCCATCCGTGAGTTTAAGAAGTGGAAAGAGAATAATCCTTAATTACAAAGTTTCATCAAACGGAGCTGCTTTGACACACTTCAGGTTCNNACTTCAGATTCTTCTCCAACTGTGAAGTGCTGCTGGCTCCTACCAGCACAGAAGTGACAGCTTTCTGATGAAGAATCCAAGCCAATGCCATTTCTGCCAATGTCTCACTACGACTTTCTGCCACCTCATTATAATGGCGCAGCTTCTCCAACAGTTCTGGTGTGAGCATCGAACTCTTCAGGAATTTCTCCTTTGCCATACGACTATCAGCAGGAATACCATTCAGATAACGGTCTGTCAATAGTCCTTGAGCTAATGGTGAGAAAGCAATAAAGCCAATACCTTTCTCTGCACAGAAATCCGTGATACCTGTTTCCTGAGGTTCTCGATTCAGCATATTCAGGCGTCCTTGATAGATAAGCAAAGGTATATCGTGATTCTTCAGATATTCATAGCCGAACTTCAAGGGTTCCAGAGGCCAGTTAGAGATTCCTACATAAAGTGCCTTTCCTTGTCGAACAATATCAACTAATGCTTGGAGAGTCTCCTCTAAAGGTGTATCAGGATCGTAACGATGACTATAGAAGAGATCCACATAGTCAATCTTCATACGTTTCAGACTCTGATCCAACGAGGCCATCAGATATTTCCGGCTTCCCCAGTTACCATAAGGTCCAGGCCACATATCATAGCCAGCCTTCGAAGAGATAAACAGTTCATCACGATAAGGACGGAAATCCTCATCCATCAGTCGGCCCATCGTCTCTTCAGCTGAACCATACACAGGTCCGTAGTTGTTGGCCAGATCGAAGTGGGTGATACCATGATCAAAGGCATAATGGGTGATCTCACGACTGCGCTCATAGGGATCGACACTTCCGAAATTATGCCAGAAACCAAGGCTTACTTTTGGTAACAACACACCAGAGCGTCCACAACGCTCATATTCCATTCCATTGTCGTAACGGTTTTGATCCGCAAAATATAATTCCTTCATAGGGTCATTGTTTTTAGTTGGACGCTGCAAAGATACAAAAAAATATGAATATCAAGCAACTTTTCACTTATCACTTATCACTTTTCACTTCTTTTTCGTAACTTTGCGCCATAAACCATAAAACTATTCATCACAATGGTATATAACGAGTTAGGAAATACTGGAATGAAAGTGTCGAATCTGGGCTTTGGTGCCTCGTCGCTGGGTGGTGTGTTTCACAACATCCGCGAGGAAGAAAGCATCCAGGCTGTTCACACGGCTGTCGAGCATGGTATCAATCTGATAGATGTCTCTCCTTATTATGGGCATCTGAAGGCAGAGATCGTATTAGGTAAGGCACTCAAGGATATCCCACGTGAGAAATATTATCTTTCTACCAAAGTCGGACGCTATGGTAAGGATGGTGTGAACACTTGGGATTATTCTGCCCAGCGGGCCACAGAGAGTGTCTATGAGAGTATGGAGCGCCTGAATGTCGATTATATCGACCTGATCAATGTACATGATGTAGAGTTTCAGGCTGATCTTCCTGGCGGACTGCAGAAAGTGGTAGATGAGACACTGCCTGCTTTGGTAGAACTGAGAAATAAGGGTATAGTGAAACATGTGGGTATCACAGACCTCCAGCCAGAGAACCTGAAGTGGATCATCGAGCATTCAGAGAGTGGGGTAGTGGAGAGCATCCTGAACTTCTGCCATTATTCGTTGAATGATACCTTGTTGGTTGACTATCTCGGCTTTTTCGAGCAGCACAACGTAGGAGTCATCAATGCCTCACCATTCTCCATGGGATTGTTGTCTCAGCGTGGCGCCCCTGCGTGGCATCCGGCAGGCAAGGATCTGCAGAGAGCCTGTGCCAAGGCTGCTGCCTATTGTCAGGAGAAGGGCTATCCGATAGATAAGCTTGCCATTCAGTTTTCTACCAGTATGAATCCGCGTATTGCCTCTACCTTGTTCAGTAGTGCTAATCCCCAGAATGTTCTGAAGAATATTAATTATGTGAATGAGCCGATAGATGAACAACTCGTCAAGGAGGTGCAGGCTATCATTGGCGATCAGATGTTTGTAAGATGGAAAAACTCATAATCGATGCCCACAGCCATCTGTGGCTGAATCAGGATACGTTGGTTGACGGACAGCCGATCTGTCAACTGGAACCAAACCGTAGTCGCTCACTGTTCTTTGGGGAGGAGCGACAGATGTTGCCACCTTTTATGACGGATGGTCAGAACACGGCAGAGCGCTTTCTGTCGAATATGGACTATGCGCAGGTGGCTGCTGCTGTGGTGACACAGGAGTTTATCGATGGACTGCAGAACAGTTATCTGATGCAGGTAGAACGCCGATATCCCAACAGGTTTTTTACCTTTGGTATGGCTGACTATCGTGAACCAGGTTTTCTGGGTCATATAAAGGCATTGATAAAGAGATTTAGAGGCATCAAAGTACCAGCGGCCCGATTACCCCAGCAGTTCCTGAACGACGATATGATGCAGATGATGCACCTGATGGAGGAAAAAGGCATCATCTTAGGTATTGAACTGAAAGACGGTGATGCCCAGGTAGGACAGATGGAAGAGATCATTCAGGAGTGTCCAAAGCTGAAAGTGGCTATTGGTCATTTCGGCATGGTGACACGAGAGGGATGGATGAGTCAGATCCGATTGGCTCGTCATGAACATGTGTTTGTGGAAAGCGGAGGTATCACCTGGCTTTTCAATGATGAGTTCTATCCCTTCCCTTCAGCCATTCGTGCCATCAAGGAGGCAGCTAACGAGGTGGGTATAGAGAAACTGATGTGGGGCAGCGACTATCCGCGTACCATCACTGCTATTACCTATAAGATGTCATACGACTTCGTGGAGAAATCCAGCGAGCTCACAGAGACAGAGAAGCGTCTCTTCTTAGGCGAGAATGCCAAGCTTTTCTTTGGCTTTGGTGAGTTGCCAGAATTACCGTATATCAAAAATATGAGCGAGTAAAGAATTGAAAAATTGAAGTTATGAAAGCAATACAGATTTCTGGTTTGCGTCAGATGCAAATCGTGAGTGTTCCAGAACAGGAGTTACATGCCGACGAAGTACTCCTGCGTCTTGAGTATGTCGGCTTCTGTGGTTCTGACCTTAGTACTTATCTGGGTAAGAACCCTATGGTGAAGATGCCTGTGATCCCTGGTCATGAGATTGGTGCTGTCATTGAGAAGGTGGGCGCTGATGTACCTGAAGGCCTGAAGCCTGGTATGACGGTTACCTGCAATCCCTATACCAACTGTGGCAAATGCGCTTCTTGTCGTAACTCGCGTGTCAATGCCTGTCAACATAACGAGACATTAGGTGTGCAGCGTAATGGTGCCATGCGAGAGTATATCGTACTGCCTTGGGAGAAAGTGATTCCTGCTGAACAGTTGGCACCTCGTACCTGTGCCCTGATTGAGCCGATGAGTGTAGGTTTCCATGCTGTGAATCGTGCGCAGGTTACTGACATCGATGTCGTGATGGTTATAGGCTGTGGTATGGTAGGCATGGGAGCAATAGTCCGTTCTGCCTTGCGTGGTGCAACGGTGGTGGCTGCTGATATCGATGATGAGAAACTAGAACTCGCCAAGCAGATGGGCGCCACTTATACCATCAACACCAAGACGGAAGATGTGCATGCCCGTCTGTTGGAGATGACCTCCGGCTTTGGTCCTGATGTGGTAATTGAGGCTGTGGGTAGTGTACCTACTTATCAGATGGCTATTGATGAGGTTGCCTTTACAGGTCGTGTCATCTGTATCGGCTATGCCAAGACGGAGGTGTCGTTCCAGACGAAGTTCTTCGTGCAGAAAGAGCTCGACATCCGAGGATCGCGTAATGCCCAACCCAGCGATTTCCGTGCTGTTATCCATTACCTGGAACGTGGCACCTGTCCTGTCGATCGTCTCATCTCGAATGAGGTAACTCCTGAAGAAGCGCCTGAGGCTATGCAGCAATGGGCCGAGAACCCTGGTAAGACTTTCAGAATCTTAGTGCGTTTCCAATGAAAAAGAACTATCTGATACCCTTCATCCTCGTGACGTTCTGCTTTGCTCTCTGGGGCTTTGCCAACGATATCACGAACCCGATGGTGAAGGCATTCTCGAAAATCTTCCGTATGAGCGTTACGGATGGCTCATTGGTTCAGGTGGCCTTCTATGGGGGCTACTTCTGTATGGCTTTCCCTGCTGCCATCTTTATTCGCAAATACAGCTATAAGGCAGGTGTGCTGATGGGACTTGGTCTCTATGCTGCAGGTGCTCTGCTTTTCTTCCCCTCCAAGAGCATTGGTCTCTATGGCTGTTTCCTGATTGCCTATTTCATTATGACCTGTGGCTTGTCGTTCTTGGAGACCTCTTGTAATCCTTATATCTTGTCGATGGGACCAGAGGAGACGGCTACGCGAAGACTCAATCTGGCACAGTGTTTCAATCCCTGTGGCTCCATCATTGGTATGTTTGTGGCTATGAACTTCATTCAGGCCAAACTTAATCCGATGAGTAGTGATGAGCGTGCCTTGTTGAGCGATGCTGAGTTTGAGACGTTGAAGAATGCCGATCTCGATGTGTTGATCTCTCCTTATCTCGCCATTGGTGCTGTCATCGTACTGATGTTCTTCATCATCCTGTTCACGAATATGCCGAAGAATGGTGATAAGAACCACGATATTCACTTCTTGGTGACGATCCGTCGCATCTTTAAATTAAGGTATTATAGCGAAGGTGTCATCGCCCAGTTCTTCTATGTAGGGGCTCAGATTATGTGCTGGACCTTCATCATCCAGTATGGCACCCGTGTGTTTATGGCGGAGGGTATGGGTGAACAAGATGCTGAGGTGCTGTCGCAGCAGTTTAATATCTATGCGATGATATTCTTCATCTGCTCGCGATTCATTGCCACCTTCCTGATGCGCTATGTAAAGCCCGCTATGTTGCTGGCAGTCTTTGGTGTGTTGGCGATGGTCTTCACCTTGGGCGTCATCGTGTTCCAGAATCGTTTGGGTCTCTATTCGTTGGTATGCGTCAGTGGCTGTATGTCGCTGATGTTCCCCACCATCTATGGTATTGCCCTCGATGGCATGGGCGACGATGCGAAGTTTGGTGCTGCTGGTCTGATTATGGCTATCTTAGGAGGTTCAGTGCTACCACCGTTGCAGGCCATGATCATCGACAAGGGTACGGTTTTTGGCTCCTTCCCTGCCACCAACGCCTCCTTCATTCTGCCTTTCATTTGTTTCCTCGTGGTGACGGTCTATGGCTATCGCACCCACGTGGTTCGTCATCTATAAAAAAACGTTTCGGATATGAAAAGAATACTGTTTTTCGTCTTTGGATGCTGTCTGACACTGTCTGCTACAGCACAACAGTCGCCTAATGGAAAAATCTCCGTGAATCCCTTTGACCAGGGGCTCTGTGTATATTATGAACAGCAGAAAGCCTTGCTGATTCCTACCTTGGGTTACGAAGGATATTCCTCTAAGTTGGAATTGACAGAAAGGGGCATGGTTACTGACGATTATCGGATGCTTTCTGGCAAAAGGCTTCACTGCACAAATCAAGCTCGTGAGTTTGAGGCAAAGTTAAGTGAGAATCTGCGCTTGGTGCTGAGACTCTATAATGATGGCGTCGCCTTCCGTTATGAGTTGTCAGGCTTGCGGAACCAAGTGCTGCCCAAGGAACAGACCACCTATCTTATTCCTGAGGGAACGAAGCGCTGGATGCAACAATGGACGGAGGCTTATGAGAGCTTCTTCCCCATGACCACTACTTGTGAGGTGGAACCTATTCCCAGTTTCAGCGGGATCTTCAAATCGGCTGAGGGTTATAACAACCGTTGGGGCTTTCCTGCACTCTATGAACCTGTAGATGGTCTTTTTGTGTTGCTCTCCGAAGCCAATATCGAACGTCGTCAGAGTGCTGCCTGTCTTTACAACGAGGGTGAGGAATTCCGTGTGACGCCTGATAAGAACGATCTTCGTGTGAGTGGTATCTGGCGCAGTCCTTGGCGTGTAGCGATTATCGGCAGTCTGGGCGATGTGGTGGAATCTACGTTGATCACTGATGTCAGCTCTCCCAATAAGTTGCTCGACACCAGTTGGATTCGTCCTGGTGTGGTGTCTTGGATCTACTGGGCGTATAACCATGGTTCCAACGACTTTGAAATCATCAAGAAATATGTGGATATGGCTGTCACCTTGAAGCTGCCCTATGTGCTGATTGATGCTGAATGGGATGAGATGCAGAATGGTAAAACCATCGAGGAAGCTGTTGCTTATGCCACCACTCAGGGTGTGAAACCGCTGATCTGGTACAACTCTTCTGTAGGCTGGATCGATGGTGCGCCTGGTCCTAAGTTCCGTCTGAACAAACCAGAGGATCGTGAGAAGGAGTTTGCCTGGTGCGAGAAGATTGGTGTGGCTGGTGTGAAGATCGATTTCTTCTCTGGCGACAACCAGATGAATATGGACTATTGCATCGACCTGTTGGAGTGTGCAGCCCGTCATCATCTGCTGGTGAACTTCCATGGGGCTCCGATTCCTCGCGGATGGCAGCGCACCTATCCAAACCTGCTTTCCACAGAGGGCGTCTATGGGGCTGAGTGGTATAACAACGTACCTACCTTTACGAATCAGGCAGCCAGTCATAACGCCACGTTGCCTTTCACCCGTAATGTCATTGGTCCGATGGACTATACCCCTTGTGCCTTCAGCGACTCGCAGCATCCGCATATCACCTCGTTGGCCCATGAGTTGGCGCTGACTGTACTCTACGAGAGTGGTCTGCAACATCTGGCCGATAAGCCGGAGAGCTATCTCGCACAACCTCAGGCCGTACAGGATTTCTTCACGGAGTTACCTAATGTATGGGATGAGACGCGCTTCGTCGCTGGTTATCCTGGCAAGGGTGCTGTCCTCGCTCGTCGCTTTGGTCACAGTTGGTATGTGGCAGGCATCAATGGTCTCGATGAGGCTCAGACGTTCTCGCTCAATCTCAGCTTTATCAAGCCTGCTGACAAGATCCAATTCTTTGCCGATGCCCCCGATGGCTCCTGGTCTATTACCAACATCGAAAGCTTCCCCACGCAGATTCTCTGCCAACCTCGTGGCGGCTTCGTCTTCGTCGTGCATGAATAGATATAACCTATTACGAAAAAAGTCGTAATATGGAGAATCCATTTAAATTGGGAACAATTGTGGAGGAAGAATACTTCAAAGAGTGGATATTAAGGGGAATGTAAACAAAGATAAATCCAAAACCAATGAAACAAAAATACGCTGTAATTATATTGTTTGCTCTGATTGTTGCGTCAAGCATGACCAGTCTGAGTAGTTATCAGGCAACAGAAAGAATTGTTACGGAAGATATGGAAAGTGCACTGACAAAGACATTGGCAGAGCAGCAAAGTGACGTGATCAGTACTGATACCATTCGTGTGTTTAATAGTTTTCTGACAATAGAACAGTTGCGTGGAAATGCTGTACTGGCTGTGACAACCAGACAAGATGGTCTTCGCTGTGAGGCAAAATGCTCTGCTGCAACAATCTTTTCTATGTCTGATCAGAAACCTGCCTCTGTATTGTGGACAATAGCACTTCTTTGGGGATTATATTGCTTCTGGAAATATAGGAAAAATGAACCGCTTATAGCATTCGGCGGTTTGGCTTATTCTGAAGTCGATAAACGTTTCTATAATACAAAAGGGAAACAGGTCAAACTTACTCCGATGCAACAGCAACTCATGGAGATGTTCTTCCGTAACGAATCCCATCATCTAACAAAAGCAGAGATTTGCGATACTCTTTGGCCAAAGAAGGATGATGCCAATGATACACTCTATACGTTGATTCGTCGTCTGAAACCTATTATTGAGGAACATTCTGACCTTATGATAGAGTCAGATAGAGGACGTGCCTATGAATTGAAAATCAGATAGATAGCATGTCGTCAGCGAATTGTCAGACAAATGTCAGGCAGTAATTTTGTTTATAAAAGAATCTCTTCATACCTTTGCAGAAAAATCGCAAACGTATGAAGAGATTTCTATTTCTATCAATGCTAATTTTCATAGCAGTCATGATATATGTTTCTGTTCATGAGAAGGAAAACGACCAGTCTCTGCCTCAAAAATTGGAGCAGGCGATAAGACTCACGCGAATGAAGGAATACCACGATGACGACTATGATTATGTGGTGCGTTATCCTTCTTTCTTTGAGCAGACTGCCGATTCGCTAATGGAAAAGGGCAGTAGCCGTTTTTGTTTCTGGCAAGATAGTACAGAGATTGTGCAGACCACTTTTGTGGAGCAGAATACCGATAGCCTGACATTGGAACAGGCGATGGCAAAGTATGCCTCCGATCTCCATGCCACTCAGCAACAGAAAGGCGACGGATGCTTCATCCTTTCAGGACATCTTTATACTGAAACGGGGCAGATGACGGGTCGTCGCTTTTATGCAAAGTTTGTTCAGCATCGTAAACTCTGGTTTGTGCAGACACTTGCCTATCCAGAAGAATGTGAAAGAGCAGTCAAACTGTTAAAAGAAGAGATTGACAAGTGGAAAGTTTGGTGAAATGTTAAACTGTTATAATCAAAGTTTGGTTTTGATGCGTTGATGTGTCTAATAGATGTATTGCAGGAATAAATGGAAAGAAGTGCATTTGAACAGAAGGCCCGCACGTGGCGAGAGAAGGCTCTCAACGTAAGCCGACACTACGGAGCGG
>LXOW01029128.1_pt1 | contig 10162 bp, 7 predicted proteins | sample 1368591 | NCBI WGS metagenome assembly LXOW01 (sample SAMN04884650, study PRJNA319009) | bovine gut metagenome | isolation source: Cow rumen | host: Bos taurus | place: Italy: Legnaro (PD) | collected 2014-07-09
TAGAGTTCGCCGACGGTAGTGGCGTAGGGCAGCGGCTGCTCCAGCGAGCGTGTCTGTTTGTCGTAAGTGGCCGTAATCAAATGCTTGGCGTCTTGCGCCCACGCGCCCGTCGCCGCCGTCATCAGCAGCGCGAGCAGAAGTAGTAATTTGTTTTTTTTCATAATTTTAAGTTTTATAGAAGTTAATAAAATATATTGTTTTTAGAAGTTCTTGCGCTCCAGTAGGTGCTCAGGCGCTACGCGGAGTCTCGCTTCGCTCGAAGTTAGAGACGTCACCTTTGCTGTCGGCTTTGTCGCGAAGTTCTCAGAAGCAAGACTATCGTCGTTAACTTCTTTAACTTCTTTAACTTCTGTCCATTCAGTCCGTCTTAGATTTCCGCTGTAATGATACAAAATTTCCTCGACAAACATCACGTTTCGTTGGATTTTTTTCCGCCTTTTAACATTGTTACCGCGCCCACGCTACGGATTCACCGTCGCCGCCGTCAAGAGCAGCGCGAGCAGAGTCAGTTGCTCGGTGCCTCAGTCACGGTAAAGATTCCGTTACTCCAGTCTGTTTTTGTCATGGACGGATCCACATAGAGCTTGGGGTCAGTCGCTTCCGTGCCTGCACCCGTGAGCCAGTTGAGGATGTTGTCTTTTACGACGTTGCTTGTGGCAAGACAGGTGACGGATGCGAGCTTGATACAGTCACTGAACATTTGCTGATAGCATCCGGTGGCTAACGACGTGGCTGGCAGGAGTGGCGCAGCGGTCAGCCCTGTGCAGCCATAGAACATCCTATGGTAGCAGCTTTCGGCCAGCGTCGAGGCAGGCAGCAAATTATCAGGCAGAGCGGTCAGGCCCGTGCAGTCCTCGAACATGCATTTGTAGCAGTTTTCGGCCAGCGTGGTGGCAGGCAGCAGGGTGGCAGGCAGAGCGGTCAGCCCCGTGCAGCCCTCGAACATGCTTTTGTAGCATTCACTGGCCATCGTGGTGGCAGGCAGGAAATTGTCGGGGATGGCGGTCAGGCCCGTGCAGCCATCGAACATGCCATAGTAGCATTCATTGGCCATCGTGGTGGCAGGCAGCAATTCTGCGGGGATGGCGGTCAGGCCCGTGCAGCCACTGAACATCATATAGTAGCAATAGTCAGCCAGCTCTGTGGCAGGCAGTTCAGGCGCAGCGGTCAGAGCAGTGCAGTTATAGAACATACTGTCGTAGCACGCACTGGCCAGCGTCGTGGCAGGCAACTTAGGCGCAGCGGTCAGAGCAGTGCAGTTATAGAACATACTGCCGTAGCACGACCTGGTCAGCGTCGTGGCGGGCAGCAGCAGGCTGCTCGCGTCAGCCAGCGCAGTGTTACCATCGAATAGCATAAAGAAAGTAATTTCGGTAGTCAGCTCGGTAGCGGTGGCGAAGTTCTCCTCATCCACCAGGCTCATGATGTTGCCATACACCTTGCACTGGAAGCCGTCGCCGCTGCCTCCAATCGTAGTGCGGAAATAGCTGGCGATGCTGGTGCCGTGGCCGTAGAAGGCCACCTTGTCGCCTGCCTTGACGGTGATGGAGGCGATGCCGTCGCTGGTCTTCGCAGCCCCGTTCAGCGAGTACTGCATGCCATCCTTCGGTTCAGTCACTGTGATGGTGCCGTCGGTCAGCGCCTCCACCGTCAGCGGCGTGGCCAGCGTCACCGGCTCCTCCAGCTTTGCCGTCACGCTCTTCACCTTCAAGCGCCCCTGGTATTTCAGCGTCACGTTCTGGCCCTCGGCTACACCCCTCAGCGGCATCGTGCCGAAGCCGTTGGCCTCGCCGGCCTTGCCCGTCCATGTGGTAGGGTTCAACTTTCCGTCGAACACGGAAACATTGTAGGTGGGTGTTGCGGGCTCTTGCGCCCACGCGCCCGTCGCCGCCGCCGTCAGCAGCACTAGCAGAGAAAGAAATCTTGTAATTTCTCGCATAGTTGTTTGGTTTTATTTGTTAATAATAATATGTTATTTCGTTGTTGTTGCTTATTGTCTTCTTGTCTTCTCGTCTTCTCGTCTGAGACAGTGACGGATATCTCTCGCCGCCCTTTCAGGCCGCCGTCCCTCCTTGCGTCGGGATACAAAACCGCCGGGCCATCTCTCGATGTCTCGGCGGATATTTTTCTGTAGGGGGGAATAATGTGCGGGGGGCTACTTTACGCTTGTGGCCTGGTCCTCGTCATCCATGCGAGTGTCCCAGAAGCCGACGATATGAATGGTATCGTCATCGACGCGGTACACTAGTTTGTTCAAGCCATTGATGATGACGCTGCGATATGCTAGCGGGCGGTCCTCAAATAGCGGGTCGATCTGCCCGATGCCCGGGCTGCGTTTCAGGAGGTCAGTGGTTTCGCGAATCTCCTGCTTGAATTTATACTTGCGCTTGGCACCAAACTGCTGGCAAATGTAGTTGGCCACTTCGTCACGTTGCCGCCTGGCGCGTTCAGACCATTTTACTCTCATACGGCTTCCAGTTGCAGTTTCTGTTCCTCTGCCAGTTCTCGCTCGTACTCCTCCTCGTCTTCTCTGCGCAGGTCTTCATCGTCGATGCCTCCTCCTGCTGCAATCTCGGCCTCGGCCTCGTCGAGCATGGCGTTGAGTTCGGCCTTGGTGTAGCGCTTGTAGGGATAGCCTTCGAGCATCTCCTCCATGGTCAAGTCGTCAGCCACCTTAGGCTTAACACTATTGACGAGCATCGTGACGAGCTCCAGCTTCTGGCTGTCGTCCATGTCTTTCACCACGCTCCAGTAGTAGCTCATGGGATGCGCACTGCGTCTTCTTGCGGTTGTTGTTGCCATAATCGTCGTTGTTTTTACGTTTCTGCTGCAAAGATAACACTTTTTCCCGATATTCCCACCAAGGAGCTTGATTTTTTTATCCCTGCATTATAGCCGCCCCTTATCTTTTACCTTTGCAGAGTCAAATAACAGAGGTTGGAGATGTTAATAACGTTAACTGTTGAACTGTTTAGGTTTCTAGGGACTCCCTTCAATAAGATTTAGTCCTATATGTATTATACTCCTCCTCTGCTTGAAAATGTTGAATATAAATCATAGGTAAGAGGTATGAAGAATGAGTTGTACATTGGAGTGGATGTGTCGAAGAACTGGCTGGACCTAGCCTACTATGATGGGGTGGTAGTAGATTGGAAACAGGGACATATCCGAGTAGACAACAGAGAAGCTGGCTTCCGCCAGATTGACAAGTGGTTAAAGAAAATTGGCGCAGAAAAGGATTGTGTGCTGTTTTGCATGGAATACACGGGACTTTATAGTCAAGACTTCCGCATATGGCTTGAGAAGGAGGGTATTGTGTATGGAATGGTACAGCCTCGCAAGATGCATCGTTTTGAACCGGACCTTGGTGAGAATGAGCGTGCCCTCGACCGTATCAAGACAGATGAGACGGATTCCTTTCGTATTGCGATGTACTGCGAGAAACATTGTCGCAAGATAAAGGCATCGCCATCAAAGCTTCCTGGAGAAGCCTACTTCAAGCTGAAGCGGCTGATAGCAGAACGCAGACAGTACACCAAGCATTCAGTCCTCTATAGGCAGCAGCTGCATGATACAGTAGCAATGTATGACACGGAGAGATCGGTAGAGCGCAAGAAGGCAATGTCCGACTTCATAAATGGGAAACTGAAGCAGACTGATGCTGAAATCAGCTCAATCATTAAGACAGACCAAGCATTGAAGAAGAACTACGATCTGCTATGCTCCATCAAGGGTATCGGACTCGTTATAGCTGTGGAGACAATTATCTTGACGGAGAACTTCACTTCGATAACAAACCCGCGTAAGTATGCGTGCTACATAGGTATTGCCCCGGCAAAGAAGGAGTCTGGGGTAAGTGTCAGGGGAGGCGAGCATGTGTCCAGGAAGGGCTTCACTCAGGCGAAGGCAGACTTGTCTATTGCTTGCCTAACGGCCATCAAACATGATTCGAACATAAAGTTGTACTGGGAGCGCAGGAAGGCAGAGGGGAAACGTGGCGGCTCAGTTCTCAATGCCATCAAATTCAAACTGGTGCTGCGTATGTTTGCAGTGATAAAAAGGCAGAAACCGTATGTGGAATTAGACGGATACAGAAAGAAATAAAGGAATGTCAGGATGTGTACCTCAGCCCCTTACTGGCCTTAGAATGACCATTCCCTTGATTTGGACATCCGGCATCCTTAACAGTTAATGCTGGTTTTAACCAACCTTCGATTAAGACTAATTATGTCAAATGTCCAGATTTGGACTCCAGCATTTTCACTACCTTTGCACCCGCGTTTTCAACGAAAAGGAGAAAGGCGGGGCGGAGGTAGTGAACTTTCTTTCGGTTAGACGAAGCTCTTGACATAGATTTAGTCTCCTCTGCCCATGTACACGGTCGCAGTACCTGTTAGAGAAGTGACGTGACGCAAACACGCCTTTAAAAGATTTGGCTTACGGCCCTGCACGCTGCCCCTCTCCCGTAATCAAAAACGCTGCAAAGTTATGAATAAAAAATGGTTTATCGGCATTGATGTCTCAAAAAAAACGCTTGACGCATCGGTTTTCGTCGCAGGCGAGGTGATTAACAAGTTTCCACACGTCCAGATGGGCAATGACAAGAAGGGCTTCAAGGAACTGCTCAAATGGGCAAAGGAGCAGGGCGTGAAGCCGAAGAACACGCTCTTCGGGCTGGAGTTCACCGGCTATTACTCCGACGCACTGGAGCAGTTTCTGACAGGGAAGCAACTCAGCTACACCATGCTGCCCACGACGGTGGTGAAGCACTACCAGCGTGGGCAGCATGACAAGAACGACAAGATAGACTCTGCGAAGATTGCCGACTACCTGTTCCGCTTCAACGGCACCGAGTGTATCAAGCTGCGTGTATTACCTTCAAAGGCCATGCAGGAACTGAAGGAACTGAAGAGTAAGCGCAAGTTCCTCGTGCAGCAGCGCGTGGCTTGTGAATGCCGCCTTCAGGTTGCCAAGTCGAAGAGTGAGGAAAAGGATCTTCAGGACATCATAGACCTCTACGACAAGAAGATTGAGAAGGTGGAGAAGGAAATACTGGACGTGGTGACCTCCGACGAGGAAATCTACACTACCTACAAGCTCCTGAACTCCATCCCCGGCATCGGCTTCGTCAACGCTATCAACACCATTGCGAATACCCAGAACTTTACGGCGTTTGAGACTGCAAGGCAATATGCGAAGTATGTGGCCGTGGCCCCGTCGGAACACTCATCAGGCACAAGTGTCCACTGGCGGCGACGACCGTCACCGCACGCCGACCTCCAGGCGAAAGCCGACCTGTCGATGGCTGCCTTGCACGCGATTGAATTAAGCAGAGAGATGAGACAATTGTATGAACGTAAATTAGGAAACAAGCCGAAGGACAAAGATATGCAGAAAAAGGCCCTCAATGCCGTCAAGTTCAAACTCATCAGGGAGATGTTCTCCGTAGCCAGACAGGCAAGGAACTTTGAACTGAGAGGACTGGACAAGGTACAGGCCGAAGCACATAGCACCGAGGAGTGAGTGAACTAAGGCGGGAGTGCCTCCTGTCACTTTAGTCTCGCCCGTGTAGGTGGATGCGGTTCACTAATTAGAAATCAAGATCAGTACTACTATTAAAAGAACAAGACCGCATCATTTATGTAACGAAATCGGAATTTTGTTTCCTTTCGCTACAGATAATCTGTTGTCTCAACCCTCAAAATGAAGAAAATGAGGACTCTTAACATTTATTAAGTGTCATTCTCTTGGTTTTGTCTTAGAAATCAAGGGGCTCTAAATGTCCTTCATCTCCACCGTTGAGCGGCTCTGCTTATCCCTCCAGTCAAGATCGGCATCCGTGTATGGCTGTGCAGGNNCATTTATTAAGTGTCATTCTCTTGGTTTTGTCTTAGAAATCAAGGGGCTCTAAATGTTCACATAGAACAGAATGTTAAAAGTACTTCTCATGTTTCTTACTCTTTTTAATTTTGGCTGCAAAACTACTGTCTTTTGGGTTATCCATCGCTATGCAAAATGTAGCAGTTTGCGGAATAAGAAACGGGCGGTGAAAGGTGCTGTATTCTGCCCTGATTTGCGTAGTCAATTATTGAGATTTAACCCGCTTCGAAGACCAGTATTTGGGTTACGAATAAGAAACCTAACTCCTTCACCAATCCTCCCAATTTTGCGTTATCCCCATTTTCGTACTTCCTCATTCTTCCCCGTTTTGCCTTTATTTTAGGCCGAATTGCGTTAATTCTCCAAAATCCGTTGTTCTTTACAAGCTTTTTTCGTAACTTTGCCCACAATATGGGAAAAATTATCGTTGCAGGCATTGGTCCTGGTAGCAAGGAGGACATTACCCCTGCTGTGCTGGAAGCAGTACGCAAGGCTGACGTCATCGTAGGATACAAGTATTACTTCCAGTTCATCGAGCCCTACGTGCAAGCGGGCTGCGAGTGTATCGACACGGGCATGAAGCGCGAACGCGAACGGGCAGAGCAGGCTTTCCTGTTGGCCGAACAGGGGAAGACGGTGGTGGTGATTTCCAGCGGCGATGCAGGTATCTACGGCATGGCACCGCTCATCTATGAGATGTGCCACAACCGTCAGAGCGACACCGAGGTGGAGGTATTGCCGGGCATCTCGGCCTTCCAGAAGGCGGCCTCGCTGTTGGGTGCACCCATCGGCCACGACCTGTGTATCATCTCGCTCAGCGACCTGATGACACCCTGGGAGGTCATCGAGCGGCGCATCCGTGCTGCTGCCGAGGGCGACTTCGTCACGGCTGTCTATAACCCGAAGTCGCACGGCCGCTACTGGCAGCTCTACCGCCTGCAGGAGCTCTTCCTTCAAGTGCGCAGCGCCGACACCCCCGTGGGGTTTGTGCGTCAGGCAGGCCGCGAGGAACAGGAGGTGACGGTGACGACACTGGGAGCCTTCGACCCTGAGCAGGTGGACATGTTCACCGTCATCATCATTGGCAACTCACAATCGTATGTGGCCGACGGGAAGTTCATCACGCCCCGAGGCTACTATCGCGAACAAGCGACGGAAGGCGCTAAGATAGGACAAAACATCATGATTGAGTCGTTCCGCACGATTGCCAGCGAACTGAAAAGGGACTATCCCTTAGACCACAAATGGGCACTGCTGCACGCCATCCATACCACGGCCGACTTCGAGATGGAGGACATTCTCTATACCGACGAGGGTGCTGTGGAGACACTCTATAACAAGGTGAAGGACGGCACGCTGAAAACCATTGTGACCGACGTGACGATGGTGACCAGCGGCATCCGCAAGGGCGCCCTCCAGCGCCTGGGCATCGAGGCGAAGTGCTATCTCAGCGACCCCCGCGTAGCCGAACTGACGTCACAAGCACTCCCCGCCCCTCAAGGGGAGGGGGCAGGGGTGGGGTCTCTCACCCGCACCCAGGCCGGCATCCGTCTCGCCGTCGAAGAGCATCCCGATGCACTCTTTGCCTTTGGCAACGCCCCGACGGCGCTCATGGAGCTCTGCGACCTGATTCGTAAGGGCAAGGCCCGTCCCGCCGGCATCATCGCCGCCCCCGTCGGCTTCGTCCATGTGCGTGAGTCGAAGCACATGGTGAAACCCTTCAAGGACATCCCGAAAATCATCGTCGAGGGACGCAAGGGCGGCAGCAACCTCGCTGCCACGCTCTGCAACGCCATCCTGACTTTCGACGATGCCGCACAGCTCAAGCCGGGGCGCGATTTGTAAATAGAAAAAAAACAAAAGAAGAAACAATGATTCATACTATCCACAAAATGATGAAAGACCTGGGCGGATTGGCACTCATGGGACTGGCAGGACTTGCTACGGGTTGTAGCTCTGCCTCAGACATGGAGCAACAAGTAGACGAACTTTACAACCAGATGTCGAACGAGGAGCGCATTGCGCAGTTGCGCAGTATGATGATGGACGACCTCTTCGACGATGACGGACAGTTGGACACGGCGAAGTGTCGCGAGCTGATACCCAACGGCATCGGCCACTTCTCACAGTATGCCAGTCAGAAGCCCCGTGAACCCGAGGAGCTGCGCGACCGTGTGGCGGCCGNNGTGCTGTCGGGCATCAACACCCGCGGTGCCACCATCTATCCCCAACAGATAGGACAGGCCTGCTCGTTCAACCCCGAACTGGCAGAGTTGAAGACTCAGCAGACCGCCACCGCCATGCGAAAGATGGGTGGCGTACTGTCGCTCTCGCCGATGGTCGACGTGTGTCGCACACCCTCGTTCAACCGTCTGGAGGAGTCGTATGGCGAGGATGCCTACCTCTCGGCAGTCATGGGTACGGCCTTTGTGAAAGGCTTGCAGCAGGGAGACCTGAAGAAAGGCGTGGGTGCCTGCTCGAAGCACTACTTAGGCTACGGCGGTGGCGGCGATGCCGACGAGAAGGAACTGATGGAGGAAATACTGCTGCCCCACGAGACGATGATCCGGCTGGCGGGCAGCAAGGCGCTGATGCCTGGCTATCATGCCGTGCACGGCACTAACTGCGTGGCCAACGGCGAGATACTGAACGACATCCTTCGCGACTACTTAGGATTTGACGGCATGGTGGTGAGCGACTATACCGCCATCGACCAGCTGTCGGAAACGGACAGTATCGTACAGAAAGCAGCAACGGCCATCAATGGCGGCAATGACGTGGACTTCCCCACCGGCGATAACTACAAGTTTCTACAGAAAGGGCTCGACCTGGGGCTGGTGAATCCAGAGGCCTTCGAGCGCGCTGTGAAGGATGTGCTGCGCTACAAGTTCCGAGCCGGGCTTATGGACGAGACACCCTATCTCTACAGCAAAGACGCCATCGTGCTCGATACACCCGAGGAGCGTCAGACGGCCTATACCATTGCCACGCAGAGCGTCGTGTTGCTGAAGAACGACGGCATCCTGCCACTCGATGAAGGCAAGTCGCCCGAGAAGATACTCATCACCGGGCCTAACGCCAACACCATGTGGGCTATGTGTGGCGACTATTCGTTCCCCGCGATGAGCTATTTCTGGAAGAAGGTGACAGAAGACCTCGACCATCCGCACGTCATCACCCTGCTCGAAGGGATGAGAGACCGCAAGCCGAGTCACATGGAGCTGCTCTATTCACGTGGCTGCGACTGGACCGACACCATCGAGACCGACTTCAAGAAGGGCGGCGATATCCGCGCCTGGGAATACGAGATTCTGCACCGCAAGGTAGATGCTGGCGAGAAGGCTGACAAACAGGAGGCACTCCGCATGGCAAAGGATGCTGATGTCGTCATCGCCTGCATGGGCGAGAACGTGATGCTCTGCGGCGAGAACCGCGACCGGCAGGGACTGCGTATGCCAGGCCGTCAGGAACAATACGTTGAGGAGCTGCTGCAGACGGGCAAGCCCGTGGTGCTCGTGCTCTTCGGTGGCAGGGCCCAGGTCATCGGCCAGCTATCCGAGCGCTGCTCGGCAGTCATTCAGGCGTGGTATCCTGGCGAGGAGGGCGGTCATGCCGTGGCAGATATCCTCTATGGCAACGTATCGCCATCGGCCAAGCTCTCTGTGAGCTACCCTAATACCGAGGTCTATGAGCCCTTGTGCTATAACTACAGCGCAGAGCAAGACCCACGTGTACAATGGCCCTTTGGCTATGGACTGACGTACACCACCTTTGAATACGCCAAGCTCAGCGTGGACCCGCAGGCCAACACCAGCGATAAAGGCATCAACCTGTCGTTCGAGGTCAAGAACACGGGCACAATGGCTGCCGACGAGATTGCACAGATCTATCTGTCGCCCGTCAGTGACGGTCAACATATCCGTCCTATCCAGTTGCAGGGCTTTGCCCGTGTGAGTCTGAAGCCCGGCGAGAGCAAGACGGTGAAGGCACTGCTCCACACCGAGCAGCTGGGATACTACGACCAACGGCAATGGCATATAGCCCCGGGAGACTTCATCATCAAGATTGGAGCCTCGTCGACCGACATCCGTCTGCAACAGCAGGTCACCCTGACAGGCTCGCCAGTCACCAAGCCACTACGCGAGCACTATTTCTCAAGTATATCAATCGGGGAAACGCCCTCTGAATAATTGGCACAGCGATGAGATTTGTTGTCATAGGTATTACCGATAGTCCACGACCGTGGTTCCCGCCCGAGGTTTGGGATACTATCTGCCAGGGT
>LXOW01178402.1_pt1 | contig 10162 bp, 9 predicted proteins | sample 1368591 | NCBI WGS metagenome assembly LXOW01 (sample SAMN04884650, study PRJNA319009) | bovine gut metagenome | isolation source: Cow rumen | host: Bos taurus | place: Italy: Legnaro (PD) | collected 2014-07-09
TTCTACACGGACGAGCGCGATGGCCTCTGTGGCAACGAAGACTGCGGTCAGATGTCCGCATGGGGCGTGTTCTCAGCCATGGGCTTCTATCCTGCCACGCCGGCTTCGGGCTGCTATGTGCTGGGCATCCCTCGTTTCGACGAAGTGACCATGAACCTGGACAACGGCAAGCAATTCAAGGTGAAAGCCAAGAACCTGACATCTCAAAACTGCTATGTGAAGTCAGTGAAACTGAATGGCAAAACCTTGGAACGCAGCTACATCACGTTTGACGAAATTTATCATGGCGGCACATTGGAGTTCACCATGACCGCAACACCCGATTCACCTTGGGCCACACAGCCGGAGCACTGCCCGGTACAACGTATCCCCAGTGAGAGCATCCTGGTGGTGCCTGCCATCAACGCTGAATCCAACACCTTCTTCGATAGCCTCACCGTCACGTTGAGCCATCCATTGGAAGGCACGGCCATTTACTATACGTTGGACGGCACCACCCCCAACGAAAACAGCTTGGTCTATGCCGAGCCAATCATGCTGAAAAACACCACTCCAATCTGTGCCATCGCTTTGCAGGACGGTCGTTGGAGCCGTATCGTGGATGCCGAGTTCCATTTGATTGACGCCAAACGTGCCGTCAAGTTGGAGTATCCCTATTCCAATCAATACGAAGCGGGAGGCTTGAAGGCTTTGATTGACCATCAACGTGGTGGCGATAACTTCCGCACTGGCGTATGGCAAGGCTATCATGGCGTGGACCTGGTGGCTACCGTTGACCTCGGTTCCAAAATGAAGGTGAACCGCTTGGCAGGCAGCTTCTTGCAGGAAGCGGGCGCTTGGATCTTCATGCCGAAGGAAGTAGAGTTCTTTGTCAGTGATGACGGCAAGATTTTCCGTAGCGTTGGCAAAGCAAAAAACTATATTCCTGAAGATGAAGACGGCTCATTCATCCAAGAGCTGGGCGTACGCCCCCGTTGTGAGGCNNCCCCGTTGTGAGGCGCGTTACGTGAAGATGGCGGCCAAGGCCATCGGCACCTGTCCTGACTGGCATGTCGGTGCCGGCCAGCCCGCCTGGATCTTCTGCGACGAATTCGTCATTGAATAATGAATCTTTAAATTTTTAAATCTCGAAATATGAAAGACACTATCGTAATTCTTGCCGGCGGCGGTCCGGCTCCTGGAATCAACACTGTCATCAGCACCGTGGCCAAGACCTTCCTTAAGGACGGTTATCGTGTGCTTGGTCTGCATGATGGTTACAAGAACCTGTTCAAAAAGGAAAAGGAATTGGAGGAAATCGACTTCATGTGGGCCGACGACATCCAAAAGCAAGGTGGATCTGCATTGCGCATGAGCCGCTACAAACCGAAAAGCGAAGAGTTCAACCCGGATTTCTTTGTAGAGAACAACATCAAGTTGCTGGTTACCATTGGCGGTGATGATACCGCTTCAACGGCCAACCGCATCTCAAAGTATCTGAATGAGAACAACGTGCCGATCCAGAACATCCACGTGCCCAAGACCATCGACAACGACCTGCCGTTGCCTGACGGCAACCCGACCTTCGGCTATTATTCGGCCAAGGACGCCGCTGTGCATTTGGTGCAGACCGTTTACGAAGATGCCCGTACTTCCGGCAACTGGTTTGTGCTCTCCGCCATGGGTCGTGAGGCTGGTCACCTTGCCTTCGGCATGACCTCAGCCTGCCATTGCCCGATGGTGATCATCCCCGAGATGTTCAACAAGACGGAAGTCACCCTCGATGCCATCATCAACCTGATGGTCAGCTCCATCGTCAAGCGTAAGCTGTTGGGTGTGGAATACGGTGTCATCATCATCAGTGAAGGTGTGTTCCACTTTATGACGGATGCTGAGATCGAGAAGTCGGGTGTGGCGTTTACCTACGACGAACACGGCCATCCGGAATTGGGCAACGTGAGCAAGGCTCATATCTTCAACCTGTTGTTGCAACAGCGTTTGAAGCTCCTCGGCCTCAGCGTGAAGAGCCGTCCCGTGGAGATTGGCTACGGCATCCGCTGCGTGCAGCCAAACGGCTATGACCTTACTTACTGCTCGTTGTTGGGCTATGGCGTGAAGAAACTCTTCAAGCAAGGCGTCACCGGTGCCATGGTCACCACCAACCCGAAGGGTGAGATCATCCCGCTGTACCTTAAGGATGTGGAGGATGAGAATGGCAAGATCAAGCCGCGTTTGGTCAACCTCAATGGCCCAAAGGCAGAGTTGATCTTTGACGAAGGCTTGCAATACCTCACTCCTGCCGACTACGAAGCCGCGAAGAAATATCTCCCGAATCCGGAAGAATATGACTTCAGGAAAATCCTGAAATGGTAAAGAAAAAGCGAGGCTTCAGCCTCGCTTTTTTTATTGTATCTTTTGAAAAACCATTTCCACCACTTTTTGTTTGGCGTCCTGAATCAAGCTTTCATCGGTGGGGAAAGGCACAGGTTTTTGCTTTAGGTTTTCCAAGGTCTGTTCGGAGCAAGCCTCTTGGGGACCTTCGATAGTGGAAAAGGTATGCTCGAACTTGGATGTCATCTCATAAGGCATCGAGAGCAACAGGCGCTTGTTTCTTGGGTTGATGAAGTTGACCTGACCCTTGATCGTGGCGCTTTTGCTGAGTTTGTGGTCGGTAACCGTGGCGGTGAGATTGCCGTTGGTTTCCTTGAACGAGACGGATTCGTCGCGGTTGGGGCTTACCTGCTGCTGGAAGACTTCAATGTGCATGAGCCTTTCGATGCCGCCGAAACGCAGGGCCATGGATTTCAGCTTGAAATCGGCAAGACGGGAATTGTCGCGATTGACGCGCTCCATATCCTTGATGAGCTTGTCGACATAGTCAAGGTCGGGCGTTTCTTTGTTGAGCTCCATGTTGATCTTGGCCATCAAATAAGCCTCCGCCTTGTTGCGTGCGCCGTTCAGTTCGTCGTCCACGTTGATCGGTCGGAAGTTGATTTGCCTCTTGACCTCGGGAGGGAAATGCGACATTTCGTCACTGCGTCCTTTGATGCTGCAGTAGCGTTCGAAGACTTCGAACCAAATGTCAGGGCTGCCCGTGGCTTTCAGGGCCTGTATGCGTTCGTGGTCGGCTTGGTTGGCCTGATGATAGGCCATGCCGGTATTATAAAGCCTTTTGGTGGTGCTGCACGAAGTGACCAAGATACAGGCCAACAGTGCTATCAGAAGATGGGAACGTTTCATAGTCGGAGGTTTTGTCATAAAATAAAGTATAATACAAATATCGTACCTAAATTTTACTATTTTTGCCGTATGGAAAAGACCAAGCAACTACAGTGTGAATTCGCCGACTTCATGAAGACGGTGGAATTCGTGAAAGAGCCCAAAGGACTCTACGAACCTATAGCCTATACGGTGTTGCAAAAGGGGAAACGCCTTCGTCCGATGCTCTGCCTGTTGGCCAACGACATGTTTGGCGGCGACTTCGACGATGCCAAGTATCCTGCCTTGGGCTTGGAAACAGGTCATAACTTTTCGCTGATCCACGACGACATCATGGATCAGGCCCCTTTACGCAGAGGCATGGAGACGGTCTACAAGAAGTGGAACACCAACACGGCTATCCTGTCGGGCGACGTCACCCTGATGATGGCCAACCAGTTCGTGATGCGTACTACCAAGCCTTTGGAGGCGGTTACTTTGTTCAATAAAGTGATGATCGAAATCGGAGAGGGACAGCAATACGACATGAACTTCGAGACCCAGTCTGTGGTGACCATCCCGGAGTATCTGGAGATGATTCGGCTGAAAACGGCGGTGCTGTTGGCTACCAGTCTTCAGATGGGTGCTGTGATTGCAGGTGCGGATGAAGAGGATCAAAAGAACCTGTATGATTTCGGCATTGCGTTGGGTATGGCGTTCCAGTTGCAGGATGACGTTTTGGATTGTTACAGCGATGTGGCGGTGTTTGGCAAGGTGACGGGCGGCGATATTGTGGAAAACAAAAAGACCATGATGTACCTGAAGGCGTTGGAGCTGGCTCCTGTGGCTGATCGTGAGCGTTTGGAGGCCTTGTTCTCAGGCGAGGTTACCATCAATCCGCAGAAAAAGATTGACGAGGTGATTGCGATGTACGACAAACTGCATGTGAAGGAGGCTGTTGAGCAGTTGATGGCGGAGTATTTCCGTCAGGCTTCGGCATGTTTGGATGCCGTGAAGCTTCCCGAGGAGCGGAAAGCACATTTAAGGCATTACGCAGATTTGCTTTCGGGCAGGGAAAAATAAAAAAAGCAGGTTGAAAAACCTGCTTTTTTTAATGGGTTGAAAAACCTGATTATCTCTGGTTTGCGTTTGAATTGCCGTTTGTGGTTTTGGCAGTGCCTTTCTTTGCGGTGTTCTGTGGGGTTGGAGGAACTCCGATTTCAGGAGTGGCCTTTTTGTTCTTTGCGGTTGGGTCAACATTTTGGCTAGCGGTACCAAGAGTTTGGCCATTTTGCTTTCCGTCTTCCTTGCAGCAGGACTTGGTTTCTTTTCCTACCGTTGCCTTGTTGCTTGCTGCGGCGGATGGCTTTACGGTCTTTGGTTCAGTTGCTGTGGTGGTAGTGGCACTTGCAGCGGTTTTGGCGGTCTGTTTAGCTTCCTTTTTAACTCCTGTAGGCTTGGCTTCTTTTTTCACGGTGGAAGTAGGGGCTGCTTTTCTATCCTGAGCGCTGACGCTCTGAACGCTTGCAATGTTGATGGCAAAGAATGCCAAAACTCCGAGTACTAATGCTTTTTTCATAATGATGTGTGTTTAAATGGTTAATAAAAATTGTTTGTGATTTCAATGAAGCAAAAATACAATAACTGTACCAAAAAATCAAGAAAAAACCAAAAAAGTTACAAAAACAGGCAGCTGTCACCGTAGCTTAGGAAACGGAAACCGTTGTCAAGTGCAAATCGGTACGCTTCTTTCCATCGGTCGCCGATGAGTGCGGAGACCAATAATAATAGGGTGCTCTTGGGCTGGTGGAAGTTGGTGATCAGCCCAGTGATAACCTTCATTTGGTAGCTTGGGGCGATCATGAGGGCGGTGCTGGCCTCAAGTCGGGTGAGCTGATGCTGGTCCAAATAATTAATAATGAGTTGCAGTGCTTCGCCGGTGCTCAGGTCAGGATGGCTTTCGTAGGGGTACCATTGGTTGACATGAAGGTCTCGCAAGGCGGTGCCTTCCTCATGAAGCATCATGCCAATCCAATAGAGGCTTTCCAAAGTGCGGGTGCTGGTGGTGCCAACGGGAATGATGCTGCCGCCAAGGTGGTTGAGCAGGTTTTGAATCAACGATTTGCGGACGATGACGGTCTCGGAGTGCATGGCGTGTTCGCCGATGGTGGGGGTGGCCACGGGGCGGAAGGTCCCGGCACCGACATGCAGCGTGACTTCGTCGAGCTCAAAGCCGCTGGCTTTCAATTGTTCCAGCAGGGGCTTGGTGAAGTGCAGTCCCGCCGTGGGTGCGGCCACAGAGCCGTCATAACGGGCAAACACGGTCTGGTAACGGTCGCGATCCTCGGGCTCGGCATCCCTATGTAAATAAGGTGGCAAGGGAATCTCACCTGCTGCCTCAAGGACGGTGGCAAAGGGGAGCGTGGCAGGCGTCCAGGAGAACTCAATTTCCGAATACTGGTCGTTTCGTTCCATGCGTTCAGCATACAGGGTCACTTCCTCGCCTTGTGCGGACAGCTTCATCTGCAACAGGCCATCACGCCAACGTTTGGAGTTGCCTACCAGGCATTTCCAACGGACGGGTGAGGGACTGCTGAAAGCGATCTGATAGTCCTGATCGGGTTCCAGGCAAAAGATCTCAATGTGCGATCCTGTTTCCTTGCGGAACTGCAGCCGTGCGCGGATCACCTTGGTTTCGTTGAAGACCAGCAAGGCCTTTTCGGGCAAGAACTCACCGATGTGTTTGAATTGTGAGGCTTGTAGTTCACCGTCTTTCAGTACCAGGAGCTTGGAAGCGTCGCGTTCGGCCAAAGGATATTTGGCAATGCGATCCTCGGGCAATGGATAATCGTATTCGTCAATGGAGATGTTCTTAATGTCTGTCATCCGGAAAAATTTTTGCAAAAGTACTATTAGTTTTGCTAAATTTGCAACATCGTTAAAACTAATTCTCATGAAACACTCTATTCTTGTTTTGTTTTTGGTATCATGCTTTGCTATTCAGGCTCAAACCATCCAAGTGAGCGGGGTTCAGGCTGGTGAATGGAATGCCGACACGGTGTTGGTGACGGGTGATGTGACGGTATTGGAATCGTTGCAGGTGCATTCTGGCACAAAGGTTTTGTTTAACGGGTTTTACAGCATCACGGTGGGGAAGGGTGCTTCGTTCGAGGCCTTGGGAGCAAAGGAGGACAGTGTCGTGTTTACGGTGGCTGACACTACGGGATTTCACATTTATAATAGCGGCAAGGGAGGATGGAACGGCTTCCATCTGGACAAGACGGGCCATTTCCTGATGGATTACTGCGTGCTTGAGTACGGCAAGGCTGCCGATACGCTGGACCGATTTGGAGGAGCCTTGAATATCAAGATGACTGAGGATGTGGAGATTGGCAATACCACTTTCCGGAGGAATTTCTCACGTGAGCAAGGCGGCGCCATTTATGGCGTTGATTCCAAAGTGACCATGACGAATTGCCGTTTGTACGAGAACCTGGTTTACACCTTGGATAACACGTTCGCCTTGTATGGCGGTGCCGCCCAATTCTTGAAATGCGATGTGGAGATGACAGGCATGGAATTCCGGTCGAACTACGGCCCATCATGCATCGGTGGCGCCTTGAGTCTCGACAGTTGCTCGTTGGCGCTTGACAGAGGCGTCTTTGTGAACAATATCGGCCTCAATGGCGGTGGGATGTACTTGATGCGGAGTTTCGAAAAGGAGTGCCGTATGTCCAACTTGTTGTTTGATGATAATTTTTCAGGGCATTTCGCAGGTGGCTTTGCCGTATCGGATGGAGCGCCTGAGATCTCCAATATCCTCGTGACCAACAACGAGTCCTCCGGGGTGTCGTGCTGTGGCATTTTCTTTTATCAGGAAAGTTCTCCGGTCTTCAGGAACTGCATCATCTACGGTAATTATCCCAGCGATGACAACAGTCACGTCGATACGACCCAGATGTGGGTTTGGACGTTTGAGGGTTTCGGCCCGGAATTCCATAATTGCCTTGTGGAAGGCGGGTTTAAATACATCCATTCGCCGGAATACATCACTGCTTTTGAGCATGTCATCGATGCCGATCCACTGTTTGTGGATGCCGAGCACCATGATTTTCACCTGCAGGAGGGGAGCCCTTGCCGTGATGCCGGTGCGACGGATACGCCTCAGTATGTGCTCGACGGCTTGGACCTTGGCAAAATGCCCCGTGTGTCCAACGAACGCGTGGACATTGGACCATACGAGTATTCAGGTGCCGGCCTTGTCAAGCATCGTCCCGTTGCGTATGCCCGGTTGGAAGGCAATCCGCTCAACGCGGACAGCCGTATCGTGTTTAACGATGGCGTGAAAGGGGAGGTGAAGGTGTCGGTTTATGACATGACCGGACGTTGTGACACAAGCAAGACCTATCCAATAGGCGGTACTCAAGTCTTGGCTATAGGCAGCCTTGTGGAGGGCCTCAACGCTGGTGTCTATCTGATTGAGGTGAATAGTAATCTTGGAAATTGTACTTTGAAAGCTGTGAAATAAGATGCGTTTGAAACAACACCTACCGAATACGATCACTTGTTGCAACCTGCTTTCGGGCTGCTTCTCAATCCTGTTTTCATTTTCAGGGATGCCGGTGATGGCGTCTGTGATGATCTTTGTCGCGGGGCTGTTCGACTTTTTCGATGGCTTCACAGCTCGATTGCTCAATGCCCATTCTCCCATAGGAGGTGATTTGGACTCGCTGTCGGATGTCGTTTCGTTTGGTGTGGCGCCTGGGTTCATCATGTACCAGGTCATGTGCAGTGGCATGGTGGAGCCGATCTGGCCTATGGGTGGGATTTCGCTGTTTGCCTGTTTCGCTTTTCTGCTTCCGGTGTTCTCGGCGGTCAGGTTGGCGAAGTTCAATGTGGACACCCGTCAAACCACTTCGTTCATTGGGCTGCCAACGCCACCCATGGCCATCTTCATGGCTTCGCTGCCCTTGGCGTTATGGCAGTTGGGATTGCTGGGCCAACCTGTATTGAACCCTTATCTTTGCCTCGGCATCGTCATCCTGTTCTCAGTGATGATGGTCTGCAACCTGCATTTCTTTTCATTTAAGATGAAATCGGTGTCGTGGAAAGGCAACGAGGTGCGTTGGATCTTCCTGATCATAGCGATAGTGGGCTTCGCCGTGTTCCGTTTCGTGGCGCTGCCTTTTATCCTCTTGGTGTACATCCTGATGTCGGTGCTATTTTACAAGGGGTGATTTAAAAAACCTTCCTCTTATATTCGAAGTTGTGCCCGAGATACACGTCGCGGACGTGTGGGTTCACAGCCAAGTCTTCGGGTGCGCCTGACATGAGCACCTTGCCGTCGGCGAGGATGTAGTCGTAATCAGTGATGGAGAGTGTCTCGTGGACGTTATGGTCGGTGATGAGCACACCGATGTTTTTCTGTTTTAACTTGACAATGATCTTTTGGATGTCTTCGACGGCGATGGGGTCAACACCAGCGAAGGGCTCGTCGAGAAGGATGAAGTTTGGGTTGACGGCCAAGGCACGGGCAATCTCGGTTCGGCGGCGTTCGCCACCTGAAAGTTGGATGCCGAGGTTCTTGCGGACGTGTTGCAGACCGAATTCGTCCAACAGGCTTTCGAGCTTCGTCATCCGTTCGGCTTTGGTCATGTTTTTCATGAATTGCATGACTGAGTAGATGTTGTCCTCAACGCTCATCTGCCGAAATACGGAAGCTTCTTGGGCGAGGTAGCCGATACCCATCTGGGCGCGTTTGTACATGGGCTCGTTGGTGATTTCCTTGCCATCGAGGAATACTTGTCCTGAGTAGGGTTTGATCAATCCGACGATCATGTAAAAGGAAGTGGTTTTGCCGGCACCATTGGGGCCGAGCAGCCCCACGATCTGGCCCTGTTGCAACTCAACGCTGACGTCGTTTACTACCGTACGTTGCTTGTATTTCTTGACCAAGTGTTCTGTATTCAGTTTCATAGGACTCCTTCTTTTAATATGTCGTGCAAATGAATGACTCCGACGTAGGTGCCATTACGAAGCACAGGCAGTTGGGTGATGCTGTTGTTGCGCATCTTATGCAGGGCGTCGGCAACGAGGTCGTTCTCATCGATGGTCTTTGGGTTTGGGGTCATGATCTCCTTGGCCTTGACATGCTCGATGTCGGCGTGTTTCAGCAACATGCGGCGCAGGTCACCGTCGGTGATGATGCCGATCAGCTTGCCTTGTTCGGTGACGGCTGCCGCGCCAAGGCGTTTTTTGGTCATCTCGATGATGACTTGAGCGAGGCTGTCGTCGGGGCCGACTTCGGGCTTCTCGTTGTTCTTGTAAAGGTCTTCGACTCGCAGGTAAAGCTGTTTTCCCAAGGCGCCGCCAGGATGGAACTTCGCAAAGTCGGCGTTGGAGAAACCGCGGCATTGCATCAGGCACAGTGCCAAGGCATCGCCCATGACCAGTTGTGCCGTAGTGCTGCTGGTGGGNNATGGTGTTGCCACGAAGCTTGATCAAGGGTACCAGCACCTTGATTTCAGGGGTTTCGCCACTTTTTGACAGGATGACCACCAAATCATTCTCACGGATGATGCCCAAGTCACCGTGGATGGCGTCAGCGGCATGCATGAACACCGATGAAGTGCCGGTGGAATTCATTGTTGCTGCAATCTTTTGCGCGATGATGGCGCTTTTGCCGATCCCTGAAAACACTACGGTTCCCTTGTTTTGAAGCATGAGCTGGACCACCTTGCCAAAATTCCCATCCAGGAGCGGGATGAGGTTTTTTATTGCAGCGGCTTCATTTTCAATGACTTGAACGGCGCTATTGTGAATATCTTCAAAAGAAATCATTTTTTCTTTGATTTTTCTTGACAAATTAACTGCTTTTATTATAATTTTGTAACAACAACAAAACTTTTTATTTGAGACTGCAAATATACTTTAAAAGTTTGGATAAACCAAAATGAGAACTTATGGCTAAAAAAGAAGAGACATC
>LXOW01234486.1_pt1 | contig 10162 bp, 5 predicted proteins | sample 1368591 | NCBI WGS metagenome assembly LXOW01 (sample SAMN04884650, study PRJNA319009) | bovine gut metagenome | isolation source: Cow rumen | host: Bos taurus | place: Italy: Legnaro (PD) | collected 2014-07-09
CTTCTGAGGGAGGTAGTTCCTCCGGACGGATACCACGTTGCCCAAGCATATCATGTGCAATATTATCCAAGCTGACCCCCTGCAATTATCATCCTGACCCCCTGTTCTCATGATGTTGACCCCCTTGTAGAAGCGAGTCTGCGGGGGTCAGGATGATGATAATTATGAAGTTGACCCCCGGCTTTCAAAGATCCAATCCGTCAATGTTTGCTAAGTTTGAGGTAATCTCAAACACAAACAGACATGGCAGGAAAACGGATCGAAATGAAAGATGTTCATTCAATTGTACTGATGCTCAGCCAGGGATATGGCACCAAGCATATCTCTGCAGCGCTGGGCTGTGCCCGCAATACGGTAAAAGCGTACCGGGCGATTATCGCGTCGAAGGGTCTGACCTATGAGGATCTGCTGGATCGTCCAACGGAAGAGCTGGACAGGTTCTTCACCTCTAAAAAGCCGGAAGAAGATGACCGCCTTGATAAGTTGGAGGACGCCTTCAAGCACGCAGATGGCGAGCTTGGCAAGGTGGGCGTAACGAAGTTCCTGCTATGGAACGAGTATCGCCTCTCCAATCCTGACGGCTACAGCTATCCCCAGTTCTGCAAGCTCTATCGTGAGCGGGCGGAGACAGTGGATGTAAGCATGCACATAGAGCACAAGCCGGGAGACAAACTCTACATAGACTATACGGGCAAGAAAATCCCCTATGTAGACCGCTCCACGGGTGAGGTTAAAGATGCAGAGATCTTTGTTACGTCGCTGGGGTACAGCGAATACACTTATGTCGAAGCGAGCCCCAGCCAGGCCCAGGAGTGCTTTGCAGAGAGCCTCCGGCATGCGCTGGAATACTACGGCGGAGTCCCGCAAGTGCTTGTTCCCGACAACCTCAAGAGTGCGGTAAAGACGGCCGACAAGTACGAGGCGGAGATAAATGCCCTTCTGGTAAAGATGGCCCATCATTACGATACCGGTGTACTGCCGGCCCGTGTCCGGAAGCCGAAGGACAAATCCATAGTGGAACGTCATGTCCAGATTGTCTATCAGCAGATCTTTGCCCCGCTGCGCAACATGACCTTCTTCTCTATCGATGAGATCAATGCGGCCATCAAGGAGCCGCTGAGGCTTCTGAATGAGCGTCACTTCCAGGGCCGTCCGTTCAGCCGCAAGGACCTCTTTGAAGAGGAGATGGCCACGCTCAAGCCCCTTCCTGAGCACCCGTTTGAGATCATGCAGTTCAGGATGGGCGCCGTGATGAAAAACTGCCACGTTCAGTTAACCGAAGACTGCCATTACTACAGCGTTCCGTTCCGCTTCATCGGGGAAAAGGTAAAGATCTGCTACAACAGCCATGAGGTGCGGATATACCTGAAGGGGACTCAGATAGCCTACCATCTCCGCGACTATGCCCGGTTCAAATACACCACCATCCCGGACCACCTGCCGTCAACTCACCGTGCCTACAGCGAATGGAACGGAGACAAGTTTGTCAAGATGGCGGAAGACATATCCGTTGACGTGAAGGCGTACATCGAGATGATATTGGCCCGGAAGGAATATCCTGAGCAGCTCTATAAATCGTGCATGGGCGTTCTCGCGCTTGGGAAGCGCCACGGCAACGACCGTCTGACAGATGCCTGCAGGCTTGGCCTGAAGGTCGGTGCCGTGAACTATACGTTCATCAAGAACACGCTAACAAACAGGACCGAACGGCTATGGTTGGAAGACGACGTGGAAGCAGCACTTCCGGAACACGGCAACATCCGCGGCAAAGAAGAAATCATGTCAAACAAATAACATCAACATCAACGACAATGAACCAATCAACTCTCAACAAACTAAACCAGATGCATCTGTGGGGTATGGAAGCCTCGCTGAAGGGCATCATGAGCAACGTACAAAACGATAACCTTACGGCTGACGAACTGGTCGATCTCCTCGTCCAGGCAGAATGGGAATACCGCGAGAACCAGAGAATCGAGCGGTGCCTGAACAATGCGGCGTTCCGCTATCAGGCTTTCATTGACAACATCGACTACAGTCCGGGACGGAAGCTGGACAAGAACCTCATCATGCGCCTTGCCGACTGCTCCTACATCGACAGGGCAGAGAACGTAATCATCACAGGGGCCACGGGTGTAGGAAAAAGTTATATTGCAACCGCGCTGGGCCACCAGGCCTGCCTGAAGGGAAGGAAAGTCCTCTACAGAAATGCCCAGAAACTCTTTACGCTACTCCGCATCTCCAGGGCTGACGGCTCTTACATCAAAGAAATGAACAAGATAGAGAAGAAGGACGTCTTCATCATAGACGACTTCGGACTCGAAGTCCTGGATCACAAGACCAGCCTTATGCTCCTCGAAATACTCGAAGACCGAATCGGGAAGAAGACGACCATCATCGCATCTCAGCTTCCCTACGAGAAGTGGTACGATGTAATCACCGAGAAGACCATTGCGGATGCCATAATGGACAGACTCATAAACTCATCTCATAAAATCGCTCTCCAGGGAGAGTCTATGAGAAAGAAAAAGTAATATCTTTGCAGCTACGCTGCTGCCTGTTTGCAAGCAAACAGAGACTGCTCTTTGAAAGCCCTGCCCTCTTCGAGGGGGTCAACATCATAAGAATGGGGGTCAATATCGTAAGAATGCACACTCTGAATGAGTGAGCAATTGCAGCGACGCGTCAATAGACGTTCAGCGATGAAGAGAAATCGCGTTTTTCGGACCCGCTTGATTCTCAAGCCCTTATCAAATCTCCTATGCGCAGTTTTACACACAGGAGATACAGTTGTGGTTGATTATCAGAGGTTTGCGAAAAACGCCAGGTGAGGCTACAAAGAAGCCAGGCTGTGGAGCCTGGCTTCTTTGTAGCCCGAAGAGGAATCGAACCTCTATTTAAAGTTTAGGAAACTTCCGTTCTATCCGTTGAACTATCGGGCCATCGGTGGAGGCGCTGTTACTCAGCGCTCTTGACGATGATCTGACGACCTCGGTAGTAGCCGCACTCAGGGCATACGCGGTGATACATCACCGTTGCGCCGCAGTTGGGGCAGGTTGCCAGGGTGGGTACCGGAGCGAAGTCGTGGGTACGCCTCTTGTCTCTTCTCTGCTTGGAGAGTTTGTGTTTCGGATGTGCCATTGTTCTATAATTTAAATATTACTTATTTGCTCAAATACTTTATAGTCTCGGAGTTGCATTCGCCTTCCTCGTGGACTCGCTGCAGCGGCAGGGCCGTGCAGACATAGTCGTAGACGTCCTGGTTGAAATCCAGTTCGTCGCTGTCCGGAGCATAGGTCTCGCTGAAACCGGTCTCGATCTCTATTTCCAGCGGTTCCAGGCAGCGGTCACAGGGCACGGTAACAGTGCCCTCGATGCTGCACTCTACATCCACCGTAGCGCCATGGCGCACGATGTCGCAGGACACATCGAGACCGGCTTCCAGGATGTCCGGATTGCCGAAGCTTTCAAAGAACTCCCTGCCGATCGTGCGGTCAAATTCCGTAACGGAAGCTCCCAGACCGTGCAGTTTGACTATAAAGGGCTGCAAAGGTAACAAAAATTTATGGTTTTAACAATCCTCGCTGTCACTATTTCTTTTACGGGCCAGAGGATCCAGCAAAATCTTGCGAATTCGCATGAAGTGCGGGGTCACCTCCACGAATTCGTCATCCTGAATGTACTCCAGGGCCTCTTCCAGCGAAAACTTGATAGCCGGAGGCAGGATGATCTTCTCGTCCGAACCGGATGCGCGCACGTTTGTGAGCTTCTTTGTCTTGCAGATATTGATGTTCAGGTCCCTCTCGCGCGTGTGCTCGCCGACCACCTGGCCGCAATAAATCTCCTCGCCCGGATCCACGAAGAAGCGCCCGCGATCCAGCAGCTTATTGATGGAATAAGCAATCGCCTCACCCGTCTCCAGCGACACCAGCGAGCCGTTGTTACGGCGCTCAATTTCACCCTTGTACGGCTGATATTCCTTGAAGCGGTGCGCGATAACGGCCTCTCCCTGACTGGCTGTGAGCAGGTTGGAACGAAGGCCCATGAGGCCGCGGGTGGGAATCTCGAACTCCAGCAGGGTCCGGTCCCCTCTCGGCTCCATACGCACCAGCGCTCCCTTGCGGCGGGTTGAGATCTCGATGGCGGCGCCGACAAACTCCTCGGGCACCTCGATGCTGAGGTCCTCGATAGGCTCGCAGCGCTGTCCTCCGATGGTCTTGTCCAGCACCTTCGGCTGTCCCACCTGGAGTTCGAAGCCCTCTCTGCGCATAGTCTCGATAAGTACGCTGAGATGCAGCACGCCGCGGCCGTAAACCACGAACGTATCGGCACTCAGGCCCGGTTTCACGCGCAGTGCAAGGTTCTTCTCCAGTTCCTTGTCCAGGCGCTCCTTGATGTGGCGCGAAGTCACGTACTTGCCGTCCTTGCCGAAGAAGGGCGAATTGTTGATGCTGAAGAGCATGCTCATCGTTGGCTCGTCTATGGCAATCGGCGGCAGGGCCTCGGGATTCTCGAAGTCAGCGATGGTGTCGCCGATCTCGAATCCGTCAATGCCCACTACGGCGCAGATATCACCGCAGCCTACACGCTCGACGTTGGTCTTGCCCAGACCCTCGAAGACCATGAGCTGCTTGATCTTCTGCTTCTGGACCACATCATAGCGCTTGCAGAGACTGATTTGCTCGCCGCTGCGGAGCTCGCCACGAGTCACGCGTCCGACTGCGATACGGCCCACGTAGGGAGAATACTCCAGGGACGAAATGAGCATCTGCGGCGTACCCTCCACAATCGGCGGAGCGGGAATCACCTCAAGGATAGTATCCAGCAGCGGAGTGATATTGTCCGTAGGCTTGCGCCAGTCGAGCGACATCCAGCCCTGCTTGGCAGAGCCGTACACGGTCGTGAAATCCAGCTGCTCCTCGGTGGCATCCAGGTTGAACATGAGGTCGAAGACTTCCTCCTGGACCTCGTCCGGACGGCAGTTGGGCTTGTCCACCTTGTTGATTACGACGATGGGCTTCTTGCCCATGCTGATGGCCTTCTGCAGCACGAAACGCGTCTGCGGCATGCATCCCTCGAAGGCATCCACGAGCAGCAGCACGCCGTCGGCCATGTTGAGCACACGCTCCACCTCGCCTCCGAAGTCGCTGTGGCCGGGAGTGTCGATTATATTGATCTTGACGCCCTTGTAAATCACGGACACGTTCTTGGCAAGAATGGTGATGCCGCGTTCGCGCTCGAGGTCGTTGCTGTCCAGGATGAGCTGGCCGAGGTTCTCGGGCTGGCGCACGAGATTGGCCTGGTAAATCATCCTGTCCACCAGCGTAGTCTTGCCGTGGTCAACATGGGCGATGATAGCTATGTTTCTTATTTCCTGCATATCTCTCTCAAAAAAAGGTTGGTCCCTGGGGCCAACCTTTTTATAGACTTGACTGGTACTTAATTACTTTGCAAGAAGGACAGTCACACGGTTCCTCTCAGGAATCTTGGAGACACGCTCGGTATCACCGTACCAGAACACGGTCACGCGCTCGGGATCGATGCCGGCCTCGGCCATCCACTCCTTGACACCCTCGCAACGGTTCTCGGAGAGCACCCAGTTGCCGTCAGGGGTGCCGGTCTCCTTGTCGGCGAAGCCGCAGAGAACAGCCTTTGCCTCAGGATTTGCCTGGAGCTTCTTGATGAGCTTCTTGATCTTGTTGTGCTCGGACTTGCGGATATCGTACTTGCCGATTACGTAGTAAACGTTGTTCAGGTTGTTCTTGGCTGCGACCTGAGCGTCGGCGAGAGCCTGCTGGCGGGCTGCCTCCCATGCGGCCTTGGCGGCTGCGGCGGCCTCTTCAGCGGCCTTCTTGTCGGCTGCAATCTTGTCTGCGAGGTTCTTGCGGGCTGCATCGACTGCGTCGTTGAGAGCCTTGGTGCCGGCCTTGATGGCGTCAACGTCCTTGGCGGCGATAGCCTTCTCCAGAGCCTTGATGGCATCGTTGATAGCGGCAACGTCCTCAGGAAGGAAGTCGTTCTCTGCAAGGGCCTTCTTTGCGTTCTCGATAGCCTTCTTCGCAGATGCGATGGCGTCTGCAAGTTCCTTGTCTGCGCGAGCCTGTGCGGCGGCGGCCTGTGCGGCGGCGGCGGCAGCGGCGGCGGCAGCGGCCTCAGCGGCCTTCTTCTTGCCGGCGGCCTGGCCGAAGTTGAACTTCAGGCCAACGAGAGCCTGGTGATGGTTGTCAACCAGGTCGTCACCGGACTTGGAGTTGAAGTTCTGGGGCTCTGCATTGTAAACATACTCGAGCTCGATAGCGAGAAGGTCGGAAAGACGGATGTCAAATCCTGCACCTGCATGTGCAAGGGTTGACAATTTGACAGGCTGCCAGTACATGTTGACACCGGGCTTGCTGATGTCGGCACCGTTATTCAGGAGAGCCAGACCGCCAACGCCTATGAATGCGTAAGGATTGAATACGCGCTCCTTGTATCCGAACATATTGAGGATATCGAAAGTGGCATCCAAAGCGACATGGGCGAAATTGAAGCCATAGGTGGAACCGTCGTTGAAACCACCCTTGCCCTGCCAGCCGGAGATGTCGGCGCGGAGACCGAACACGGGGCTGATCTGATATCCGAGGTCAAGAGCTGCGGAAGGGGAAATGAGCTTGGCGTCAAAGATGCCGGGAGTCTCGCCCACAGTGTATGCAGCGCCGCCCTTGATACCGAGCTGGAAGCCGGGATAGAAGACATCCTGTGCGAATGCGCTGGAAGCGAGCACGAGCACTGAAGAAATAATAAGAACTAATTTTTTCATAATTATCTTAAAGTTAATTTTTTCTTGCCGCTAAATAGCATACAAATTTATGCATTTTCCCGCAATAATCCAAATACGCACACAACACTAGAAGTTCCAGTCATCAAATTCAACTCCCTCGTTGCCTCCGGAGCCGGCATCAAGCACCTGGACCGGAATTTCCTTCTCCACGTTAGGGTTTGAAATCGACTTTACGACAATCTTCGTCGTTCCGGCAGCAACACCGGTAACCCTGCCGTTGGCAACTGTAACAATGGATGTACTGTTGGACTGCCAGTACAGGCTGCCGTCTGTCGGAGGAAGGGAATCGTCCACGCCCACTGCCTCTCCTGTAAGCTCAATGTAGCTGCCGGCCTTGAGGACAATCTTGTTAACATCTTCTCCCTTGTATTTGACAACTATGCTTGCCACCGGGTTATCCTTGACGGTTACTTGCATAGAGGCCTGGTATCCTCCGTCTGCCGTCTCGGCGAACACCCTGGACAGTCCGGCTTTGTTGGCCGTTATATATCCCTCGCTGTCAACGAAGATTACACCACCTTGCTGGACACTCCAGATTATTGTCTTATTTGTAGCATTATCAGGAGTTATTGTCGCAATGACCCGCGTCACCTGCCCGACGCTCATGGTCAACGTGGACTCACCGTTCTCCGTCTTCAAACTTATGCCGGAGACGGGTATCAGCTGAGGTACAACATGGACGGTACATGTGGCGACCAGGTCGCTGCTGTAATTGGAAATGGCCCTGATTATAGTGGTACCCTGCTGATTCTTCGCTGACACGAGACCGTCGGTCACATCGGCGACGTCAGGATCGTCACTGACCCATGTGACTGTCTTGTCGGAAGCCTCTGAAGGCCCCACTGTAGCCACGAGAGTCTCGGAAGCGCCATATTGCAGGGTGATTTCCGTCTTGTTAAGGGAAATAGTGGTGGCGGGTACCACAGGCACGCTAACATGGACCGTACAAGAAGCTGAGTACCCTCCGTCTACGCTGGTAGCCGTAACGGTTGCCGTCCCTTCAGCAATACCCAATATGCTGCAGGAATTGCCATTGGGAGTAATGCCGGCAATACCTGACGGGCTTACCGTCCACACAATACTCTTGTCGGCAGCATAATCCGGCAGGATTTGAGCAAGAACCGTCTGGTATTCACCCACGAACACATAGACATTGCTCTCGTTAAGGGTCACGGAAGTCACATGGACCGCCTTTGCCACTACGGTAACGCCGCACTTGCCGGAAACTCCGGGTGTAGCCACGCTGGTTGCCGTAATGACTGCGGTGCCGGGCTTGACACCCGTAACGTTACCGTCCTGATCCACGGTAGCTACGAAATTATCTGACGACTCCCATGTCAGAGAAGGATCCAGAACGTCGGCGGGGTCTATTACCCTGTTGACTTTCATTGTCTCCCCTTCGTAAAGCTGCTCAATCGGTTCAAGCGTAATACTCTTTACCTGAGTCTCACACACAATTACCGTAAAGTCGACCTTGGCGTTCTTGTATGCGTCCTTGGCAGTTGCAGTTATGACTACGGGGCCGGACTGCAATCCTGTAACAGTACCATTGGCGTCCACGGTAGCACGGTTCTTATTTCCGGAAGACCAGGTAAGATCCTTATCGGCTGAGTTCGAAGGCACAAACTCCACAAGATCTTTTAACGATATCGTTTCACCGACAGGCAACCTTATCTCTTCCGCAGCTTTGGATTTGAGTTCATGCACATGGGCAAGCACGGAAATATTGCAAGAGGCCTGCAGGCCCTGAGGATAACCGATAGAAGGTTTCAAATACATAATGGCCGAGCCGGGAGTATTGGCCTTTACGGTTTTGTTCACCTTGTCGAATTCAATCTCAGCAGTAGAAGCCTCATCAAAAGAGACGCTGTAATCCTGCCTGGCATCTGCAGGAGATATGGTTATATCAACGGTCCTGGTATCTCCCTCCCACATCTCAATTGAGGCCGGCGTTACGGTAATTTCGGTAGCCTCCTGGATAACCGTAACAGATCCCTGTGCAGTAACTACCTTTGCCTGATCGGAACTAGGGACAGTCGCGATAATCAATGTAGTTCCGGGGCCGACAGGGGTAACTGCTCCCTTGGAGTCAACCGTGGCGACATTCTCGTCGTTTGATGTCCATATAAGCTGGACATTAGCCCCCTCGGGATCGATCACAGGTGTGAAAACATTGTCCACAGGCTCTCCGGCCATGAATCTGGCCTTAGGCAACACCATGGAGGCAGGTTCCAGACGCATGGAATTCACAAGCTTGGTGACAAGCACGGTGCAATCTGCGTGCAGGCCAGCTTCAGTGATTGCACAAATTACAGCTTCACCTGCATTCTTAGCAGTTGCAAGTCCGTTCTCATCTACGGTAACAACTTTTTCGTCCGAGCTGGACCAGCTGATCTTCTCGTCCGACACTTCGCTGCTTGCCTCAAAGACTACGGACAACTGTGAGCTTTCATCCTCTTTGAGCTCAAGGATCGCGGGGTTAATGGAAATGCCAGATATGTCGTTCTTGACCACGACATTACAGAAATCCGAGAAAGAACCTTCCTGGGTTGTGACCTTTACGACCGCAGCGCCCTTCTTTATGGCACGAAGCGTACCGGCCTCGGAAACAGTAACCACCTCAGGATTATCAGATTCCCAGCTTACTGCCTTGTTGGTAGCACGTTCCGGATAAACCTCATGTTTCAAGTCATAAACGTTCCCGGGCTTAAGCTCAAGGTTTTTCACGTCTTTTATCCTGACGCCCAGGACATCGCAGATTATGGTCACCTGACAGCTCGCAGAATAATTACCGTCCGAAGTGCTGGCAGTGATGATTACCGGATCAGGGACGGCACGGAGGGCCGTGACAACACCGCTAACTACACTTGCTGCGTCAGGATTGGAGCTCTCCCACTTAAGGGACTTGTCCTCAGCATCTTCCGGAGTGATGGTCGGAGTTATTATTGCACTCTGGCGCTCATGGAGGGTAAGCTCAGTAACGTCAAAGGTCAGGCCTCCGACATGCCGCTCAACCTTGATACTGCAGCTTGCCGTAAAGCCGCCTTCCTCGGAAATTGCCATGACGTTGGCGACGCCCGGTGCGTACGCGGTAATAACGCCTGCATCACTAAGCTTTACGACAGTCGTATCGGAGCAATTCCAACGGAAGGCCTGATTCGTAGCATCCGCAGGAACGACAAAGGCGATAAGCTTTAACGATTCGTCTTTCTGCAGTACTACGCTCTCGGGCGCATTGGTCCCATCTGCAAGCATAAGGCCGATGCCGGTTACGTCAATCCGCTCGGAAACCACCCTGACAGCACATGTTGCAGTCTTGCCTCCGTCGTCTGCCTTGGCATG
>LXOW01457917.1_pt1 | contig 10162 bp, 10 predicted proteins | sample 1368591 | NCBI WGS metagenome assembly LXOW01 (sample SAMN04884650, study PRJNA319009) | bovine gut metagenome | isolation source: Cow rumen | host: Bos taurus | place: Italy: Legnaro (PD) | collected 2014-07-09
GTCGAGGCACTCCATATTGACGCCCGCCTCGCGAAAACGGTTCATCAGATCCTGCGACTGCGGGCTGTCCAGCCAATCGCGCAGGAATTTTGCCGTGATCTCACCGATGTCGTCGATCTGCGTCAGTTCCTCGGCGCTTGCCTGCTCCAGCGCGTCGAAGCTGCCGAAATGCTGCGCCAGCGTCCGCGCCGCTTTCTCCCCGATCTGGCGGATGCCGAGACCGCAGAGCAGGCGCGACAGGTCGTTGCTCTTGGATTTTTCGATGGCATTCACCGCGTTTTGCGCAGACCGTTCACCCATGCGATCCAGCTGGGCGATGTCCTGCACCGTCAGCTGATAAAGATCGGCGGCCGTCTGTACCAGCCCCGCGTCCACCATCTGCCGCAGCACGGCAGGGCCCACGCCGTCAATGTCCATCGCTTCGCGTGAGGTGAAATGCTCCAGATAGCGCAGGAGCTGCGCCGGACACTCCGCGCCCGTACAGCGCATCGCAGCGCCGTCCTCATCCCGCTCCACCTTCGCGCCGCAGACGGGGCAGCGGTCGGGCAGCCGATAGGGCTTGAGCCCCTCCGGTCGCTTGCTGAGTTCGACGCGTACGATCTCAGGGATGATCTCCCCCGCCTTCTGCACGATGACCGTGTCGCCGATGCGGATGTCCTTCTCCGTGATGAAGTCCTGATTGTGCAGCGTGGCGTTCGTGACCGTCGTTCCCGCGAGGCGGACCGGCTCCACGACCGCCTTCGGCGTCAGGACGCCCGTGCGCCCCACCTGCACGACGATGTCGAGCAGCTTGCTCGGCTTCTGCTCGGGCGGGTACTTGTACGCGATCGCCCAGCGAGGCACCTTACTTGTGCTGCCGAGGACCGCGCGGTCCGCCAGCGCATTCAGCTTCACGACAGCGCCGTCCATGTCGAACGGCAGCGCCGCGCGCTCCTCGTTGAGGCGCACGATCTCCGCGTTCACCTGCTCCGTCTTACCGGTGCGCAGGTATGGGATCGTCGGAAAGCCCTGTGCGCGCATATAGTCGATGGTGTCCGTATGCCGTTCAAACGTTTTCCCGTCGGCAAGCTGCAGGTTGAAGATCACGATGTCCAGCCTGCGTTGGGCTGCGATCTTCGGATCCTGCTGCCGGAGCGAGCCGGCGGCGGCGTTGCGCGGGTTGGCGAACAGCGGCTCGCCCGTAATCTCGCGCTCGGTGTTCAGTTCGGCGAACACGCTCTTCGCCATATAGACCTCGCCGCGCACGATGAGGCGCGGCAGCTTGTCCGGCAGCGTCTTGGGGAGGGACGCGATGGTGCGGATGTTCTCCGTCACGTCCTCGCCCGTGCGCCCATCGCCGCGCGTCGCACCGCGGAAGAATCGTCCGTCGCGGTACTCAATAGCGACAGAGAGACCGTCCACCTTCGGCTCGACGCTGTACTCTACGTCGTCCAGCTGCTCGCGGACGCGCGCGTCAAACTCGGCGACCTCGTCTGCACTGAATACGTCCTGCAGGCTCTCCAACGGTACGGCGTGCTCGACGGGCGCAAAGCTGTTTGACGCCGTTCCGCCGACGTGCTGCGTCGGCGAATCGGGCGTGATCTCCTCGGGATGCGCCGCTTCCAGGTCCTCCAGTTCGCGCAGCAGCCGATCGTACTCATAGTCAGGCATGACCGGCGCGTCCAGATCGTAGTACAGCCTGCTGTTGTACTCTAAGATCCCGCGCAGCTCTTTGATGCGTGCCTTGTAGTCCATAATCGTTTCTCCTATCCGTTCAGGATGAAGTCTTCCGCTGTTTCTTCGATGCGGTCGGAGTGAAAATACGTATAGCTCTCCGGGACGCTGCCGACGATGACGGTCTCCGCAACGGTGAACTCGCTGCTGACGCGCGTCGCCGTTGAAAAGCCCGGCAGCAGGATGCCGACCGACACGTCCACCACCAGCAGGATGCGGTGGCGCGTCTGGTTGATGCCGGCGTCGGTGAATTCGTTTTCAAAGCGCGCGCCCGGCGAGCCGACCGACTGCATCCGCACCTTGATCGCCGGACCGCGTCCCGCCAGCAGCGGTGAGCCGGTCAGCGTTCCGGCTGGGATCGACAGCTCACGCGTGTCCACGTCCGCCATGCGCTCCAGGATCCTGACGAGTACGGCGGACTGCAGGCGGTTGAACTCCGCCATGTTGCTCTTGACGGCGACGACGCGCCCCTCCGCATCCTTGTCCAGCACAATAAGGCTGTCGTAGTCCACGTCCCCGTCGTAGACCGTCTCGTTCACGGCGGCGGTGACGATGCGCGTAACCGTGTTTGCCACCCGCGCGGTCGCAAGGCTGGTCAGGATCGGACGAAGCTGCGACATGGCTGTCAGCACAAGCGCCAGCAGCGCCAGTGTCAGCGCCGCCAGCGCGATCAGGATTCTGCTTTTTCGGGAAAGCGTCCGACGCATATACCTTCGCATGGTTTCACCTCAACGGAGCCTATGCGCGGCCGGCTTTTCCCTATTCCGGCAGCGCGCGCACCATTGCCTTGAAGGCTTTGCCGCGCTCCATGAAGTTCGCAAACTGGTCGAACGCCGCGCAGGCGGGAGAAAGCGTGACGATATCTCCCTCCGCCGCCCGCGACGCGGCGAGATCGACCGCCTCCTGCAGCGTTCTGCACTCGACGATCTCCGGCTCCCCGCGGTAGCCTTCATAGTCCGTTACCACGGTGCGGATCGCGTCCGCCGTCGCGCCGCAGAGGATCAGCAGTCTGACGTGCGCCACGATCTCCGGCGCAAGCGGCGTAAAGGGAATGTGTTTGTCATATCCGCCGGCGATCAGGATCACCTTCCGGTCGAACGAGCGCAGCCCGGCAATCGTCCGTGTCGGGTTGGAGGCGATGGAATCGTTGTACCATCGGACGCCGCGCCGCTCTCGCACCAGCTCTATGCGGTGTTCGACGCCGCCGAATTCGCGCGCGACCCGGCGCACGGCCTCGTCCGGAACAAGTCCGTCCACAGCTGCGATGGCGGCGCAGTAGTTTTCGACGTTGTGCTGCCCGGGGATCAGGATATCGGCGGTCTTCACGACCTCGCGCTCCGCTCCGCCGCAGCGCAGCCAGATCGCGCCGTTCCGCACAAAGGCGCCGTCTGCGACCTCCTCGCGGCGGCTGAACATGCGCACGCGGCCGACGGCATCGGCAGAGAGCTCCTGCGTGATCTCGTTGTCCAGGTTGAAGATCGTCACATCGTCAGCACTCTGATGCAGAAAGATATTCGTTTTCGCTGCGACGTACTCCGCCATATCCCGGTGCACGTCCAGATGGTTCGGCGCAAGGTTGGTCATCACGGCAATATGCGGCGAGCGCGTCATATCCAGCAGCTGGAAGGACGAGAGCTCGACCACGGCAAAATCCTCCGGCATGATCCGATCCGCCTCCGCCAGCAGCGGGTGGCCGATGTTGCCGCCGAGCCAGACCTTTTTCCCCGCCGCGCGAAGTATCTCGGAAATGAGCGTCGTCGTGGTCGTTTTGCCGTCGCTGCCGGTAACGGCGATGATCGGACAGGGGCAGACCTCAAAGAAGATCTGCATCTCTGAGGTCACGACGCTCCCCCGCTCCCGCGCCGCAAGAAGCTCAGGAATGTCCGGGCGCATGCCCGGCGTGCGGAAAACCACGTCGGCGGCAATGTTGTCAAGATAGCTTTCGCCGAGGTGCAACTCCGCGCCCAGCGCCTCGAGTTTCTCCGCCGTGTCCCCCAGCTTTTCGCGCAGCTTTCTGTCGCACGCGATCACGCGTACGCCGCTGCTGCACAGCAGCTCCACGAGCGGCGTGTTGCTAACGCCGATGCCGAGCACGGCGACCGTTTTTCCTCTGAGCGAGGCAAGATAGCCCTGAAGATCCATATAACCATTCCTTTCCCGGATACTCCGAGTTCCCTATCAGTATACCGCAGCGCGTGCAAAATAGCAATCAATTTCCGTTCTTGACAGGCCGCCTGCTGCGGACTACAATGGGGGCTGCGAGTAAGACAGACAGTCGCGCGACGGGATCGAAAGGCCCCGCCGTGAGGAAAGTCCGGGCTCCGCAGGGCAAGGATAACGGGTAACGCCCGCCGAGAGCGATCTCAGGAAAAGTGCAACAGAAATAGACTACCCCGCTTGTCGGGGCAAAGGTGGAAAGGTGCGGTAAGAGCGCACCCGACGGCGTGGAAGCGTCCGTCGCTGTAAACTCTATCCGGAGCAACACCGGTATGGGAGCGCACAGGCCGGCCCGGCCGCTCCCGAGGTGGCTGGATCGCCGCGGCAACGCGGCGGCTAGATAGATGACTGTCAGATACAGAACCCGGCTTACAGTTTTGCTCGCAGCAAATATGAACCCCGCGGCGCAGACACGCCGCGGGGTTCTTGCATTTGAAGCGTTCAGTCCTTACTGTCCCCGAACAAGAGGCCGGTGATTTTGCTGATCATCCGCTCGGCAGTCTTGCTGCCCGTACCGAAACCATCTCTGAAAACGGAATCCATGGTATAATAGAACGCTGTCAGATTCTGTTCAGAAAATTTTGCCTTAAGGCACTCCTCACTGATGCCATCGCTCTCGTATCTGTCTTTGAAATCCTTATAGTTATCAAAGAGGTATTTGTGCCAATCGGGCCCGAGCAGCTTGGCGCCGTAATTGTTCTCAAATTCATTGAGCCCTTCGCAGACATCCAGAGGAATATCCATGTAATAGTACTTCACAAGGCTTTTGGTTTCCTCGTGATACTCTCTCAACTCAGCGATCTCATGATCGTTCAGCGCGTCTATGTCGGCAAAGTATTTCTCATACAGGCGCAAGTATCTTGTATAGATGGCGCGCAGGATCGTTGCCGATTCTTCCGTCTTCAGAGTCTCTTTGTGCAGGATCTGTTCAACTCTTTCACTGCTTAATTCGACCATGGTCATGCTCCTTTTGAGATAGTTCTGCAAACGCACCGATCCGATGCGACCTCAGAACGAACAACCGTTACTCTGCGTCTTCCCAGTTGTGCCAGACGTTCTGCACGTCCTCGTTCTCCTCCAGGAAGTCGATGAGCTTCTCCATGTTCTTGACGTCCTCCTCGGTCTTGAGCGAGACGTAGTTCTGCGGGACCATGGAGATCTCCGCGCTGACGAAGACGTAACCCTTATTCTCCAGCGCCTTGACGACGTCGGGGAAGGAATCGGGATCGGTCGTGATCTCGAACACGGGGCCGTCCGCCTCAAAGTCCTCCGCGCCGGCCTCCAGCGCGTCCTCCATGACCGTGTCCTCGTCGTAGTCGCCGTCCTCGTTGTCGATGACGATGACGCCCTTGCGGTCAAACGACCAGCTGACGCAGCCCTGCGCGCCCAGATTGCCGCCGAACTTGTCGAAGTAGTGGCGAACCTCCGGCGCGGTGCGCTGGCGGTTGTCGGTCAGCGCCTCGACGATGACGGCGACGCCGCAGGGACCGTAGCCCTCGTAGGTGACGGACTCATAGTTGTCCGTGTTGCCCGCGCCGAGCGCCTTGTCGATGGTGCGCTTGATGTTGTCGTTGGGCATATTCGCCGCCTTCGCCTTGGCAATGACGGTGGCGAGACGGGAATTGTTGGCCGGGTCGCCGCTGCCGCCCTGCTTGACCGCGACAATGATCTCCTTGGCGATCTTGGTAAATGCAGCGCTGCGCTTGGCGTCGGCCGCTCCCTTGGTCTTTTGGATGTTATGCCACTTGGAATGTCCGGACATGGGTATCTCTCCTTATATCAGTGAAATTGTATTAAAAAAAGCGGATATAGTATAACATGCCGTTTCCGCAAAAACAAGCCGTTTTTACAGGAATCTGATCGGATCGGCATGCTTTTCCGAGAGCATGACCTCAACATCCGGGAATTTCTCGCGCAGATAGCCCGCCAACGGGACACAGACGGGATTCTCCGTCTCAAAGTGTCCGGCGTCGATCAGGTTGATGCCAAGGTCGTGCGCATCCCAGAACTGGTTGTACTTGCAGTCGGCCGTTACGAAGGTGTCGCAGCCCGCGTCAAAAACATCCATCAGCTCGCTTGCGCAGGCTCCGCCGCCTACGGCGACGCGACGCACCGGCTTCCCCGCATCCACACAGCGGAGCCCGCTGCAGGAAAGCACAGATCTCACATGTGCCGCAAAGTCTGCAAAAGACGTCTCCGCCGTCGTCCCTGCGCGCAGAAGACCGCACTCTCTGCCCTGCCCGTCGGTCTTTATCGGCCCGATCACATGGATTTCCTGCAGCCCCAGCGTGCGAGCGAGCACATCGTTCACGCCGCCGACGGCACAGTCGAGATTCGTGTGCATATTGATTGCAGAGATGCCGTGCTGCGCCAGATACAGGATGCAGCGTCCCACGCTGTCCCGGTCGGTGACCGACTGCGGTGCAACAAAGATCAGCGGATGGTGCGTCACGAGCAGCTCCGCGCCGCGCTCCTGCGCCTCGCGGCAAACGTCCTCGAACGGATCCAGCGCGACCAGAATGCGCGTCACCTGCCGCGATCCGCTCCCGCAGAGCAGGCCAACGTTGTCCCAATCCTCTGCCAGCTCGCGCGGCGCCCAGTCAAACAGGGCGCGTTCCACATCAGAAACCGTTGGCATCTTCCCACTCCTTTACCCGTTCTTTCAATTCCGCGGCGTCCGCCTCCAGAGAGGCGATCTGCGCGTCATCCGCGCCTTTTCCACTCCGCATCCCGGCGGCGGCCCGTTCCAGCTTGGCGATGCGCTCGCGCGCGTAATCGCCGTAGAGCGGATCGTGCAGCAGTCCCGCGCCGCACCATGCCTCCGCGCCGGTCGGCGCAGTGCCCCGCCCCGTCCGTACCGTGAGAATGGCGTAGATCACGCCCTTGTCGCGCACCAGCTGTTCCGCAGCGACGCGGAAGCCGTGCTCCGGCAGCCAGCGCCGCAGCAGCTCCGCCTTCGTCATGGGCTGGAGCAGCAGCGTTACGCCGTCCCAGTCCCAGCCGGCATTCTCCAGAATGCCGATGATCGTCTCGCCGCCCATGCCGGCGATCACGACCGTATCCGCCTCATCCTGCGCAACGGCGTCCAGCCCGGCGCAAAGGCGAAAATCCATCTGCGCCGCCGTGCCGTATTCCTCCGCCGTGCGTCGCGCATGGCGCAGCGGCGCCTCGTTGATGTCCGAGGCGACGGCGTGCTCGATCCTTCCGTTCAGCAGAAGCCGGACGGGCAGATAGCCGTGATCCGTGCCGACGTCGGCAAGACGGGCGCCCGTCGGTACGAGACCGGCGATCGCCTGCAGGCGCGGCTGCAGGCGCAGTTCTTTTTCAGCCATCGTTCTCTTTTGCACAGCAAGGCGCATACGGGATCCGTATGCGCCTCGTTTCTGTTTATTCTTCCGCTTTGGCTTCGTCGAAGTCGCGGTTGGCTTCCTCGTTGACGATCTCAAGCAGCTTGTCCATCTGCGCGCCGGTCAGGCCGTGCACCATGCAGGCCTCTTCGACCGTCTCGCCGCGGCTGGACGGGCAGCCCAGACAGTGCATGCCGATCGAGAAGAAAATGGGAGCCGTCTGCGGCGCGATGTCCAGGATATCGCCGATCACGGTGTCCTTGGTGATCTGAACCATGATACTTTCCTCCATTCGTCGATTGATGGGGATAGTGTATCCCCTTTTGTGCCGTTTTTCAACTGCAAACTGCGGGAAATCGGCGCATAAAGAGAGACCCGCCCGTCGGCAGGCCTCTCTTTACGAACAGATTACTGCCCAGCGCGCATCTTCGCGAAGCAATCGCTGCAGTAGACCGGACGATCGGTCTTCGGCTCGAACGGAACGCGAGCCTCGCCGCCGCAGTTGGCGCACACGGCCGTGAAGTACTCACGGGGACCGCGGGCAGCGTTCTTGCGAGCGTCACGGCAGGCCTTGCAGCGCTGCGGCTCGTTCTGGAAGCCGCGCTCAGCATAGAACTCCTGCTCACCGGCGGTGAACACGAACTCATTGCCGCATTCCTTGCAGACTAAGGTCTTGTCTTCGTACATGTCTTTGCCCTCTCTTTGAAATATGAAAGAATATATGCGCTCAGCCTTCGCTGATCTCGCCGGAATCGAGCTGCCGCGCGATCTTGCGCCTGACGCGCTGCACGGCGTTGTCCACGGATTTGAGCGGCCTGCCCACGATCTTCGCGATCTCCTGACAGGTCAGGCCATCCAGATAATACCCCAAGATCTTAGCCTCAAACTCGGACAACTGCTTCGCCGTGTTTTCCAACACGCTCCGTACATAGTCCCGGTCTGCGATCAGCAGCTCGGGATCGGCGGAGGCGGAATCGAACGCGCCTGCGGTGTAGGAATCGCTGTCAAAGAAAGGGTGATCCAAGGAAACGGAATCGTTGAGCGGCGCATATTTGTTGCGTGCCGCCGCTCGCAGAGCGGAATAAAGCTGGTTGCGGATGCATACCTCGGCAAAGGTCCGGAAAGACGCCGATCCGTCTGCGCTGTATTCGCGGATGGCACGGATCAGACCGAACATGCCCTCCTGGATCAGATCCTCCCCGTCCCCGCCCGCCAGAAACAGCGGGCGTGCACAGGCGCGAACCAGCGCGAAATAGCGTGCTGCAAGGACGCCTTCTGCCTCCACATCTCCCGCTGCGGCGCGGGAGCACAGCGCCTCATCCGCAAGCACGTCGCGGGAAAACTGCGTAAACACATCCTCATTTGCCATGGTGCATTATACCTACATACTTTTTCATTTGTCAAGCGAAACAACGAAAAAAAGATAAGAATTGCTCAAAATTAAAAATGTTCAAATGCGTTACAGGCTCATCTGCTCGCTGCCGTCTGACATTCCGGTCGGAACTGACAGGCCGAGGTGCTCATAAGCCTTTCGCGTCACGCAGCGGCCGCGCGGCGTGCGCGTCAGAAAACCGAGCTGCATCAGGTACGGCTCGTAGACGTCCTCAAGCGTGACGGCTTCTTCGCCGATCGTCGCCGCCAGCGTATCAAGCCCGACCGGTCCCCCACCGTAGTTTTCGATGATCGCGCCGAGCATGCGGCGGTCGATGGGATCCAGCCCAAGCCAGTCGATCTCCAGCGCGCGCAGCGCCTCGTCCGCAACGGTGCGCGTGATGACGCCGTCCGCACGAACCTCGGCAAAGTCGCGCACGCGGCGCAGCATCCGGTTGGCGATGCGCGGCGTGCCGCGGGAGCGGCGCGCGATCTCCATCGCGCCGTCCGGCTCGATCTCCACGCCGAGGATCCCCGCGGAGCGCGTCACGATCCCGCACAGCTCCTCCGGCGTGTAGAGCTCGAGGCGCAGCGTCACGCCGAAGCGGTCGCGCAGCGGCGCGGAGAGCTGGCCGGCGCGCGTCGTCGCGCCGATGAGCGTAAAGTGAGGAAGATCAAGCCGGATGGAGTTCGCGCTGGGGCCCTTGCCGATGATGATGTCGATGGCATAGTCCTCCATCGCGGGATAAAGGATCTCCTCCACCGCACGATTGAGGCGATGGATCTCGTCGACGAACAGGATGTCGTTCTCATTGAGATTTGTCAGCAGCGCCGCGAGGTCGCCCGCCTTTTCGATGGCGGGGCCGGAGGTGATGCGGATGTTGACGCCCATCTCCTGCGCGATGATACCGGCCAGCGTCGTCTTGCCGAGTCCCGGGGGTCCGTGCAGCAGCACATGATCCAGCGACTCTCCGCGTCTGCGCGCCGCCTCGATAAAGACGGCGAGGTTTCCCTTTGCCTTCTCCTGTCCTATGTATTCCTTCAGCGTCTTGGGGCGCAGAGAGCCCTCCTGCGCGTCCTCCTGCAGGAAGGTCTTTGCCACGATCGGCTCTTCGTAGATATCGGTCCCGAAATCAATGCTCAAACGATCACATCCTTACCGTTCGATCCCGTTATTTCATCATCCGCTTGAGGCTCTGGCGCACGATCTCCTCCAACGGCAGGGCTTCGACGTCAAGCCCCTTCATCGCCGCGGAGATCTCCGCCTGCGAGTAGCCCAGCACTGCCAGCGCCTGCGCCGCCTCGACCGACTTGCTCCCGCCGGCGGCAATCGCCGCGGCGGCCGGCGCAAAGCCGGCGGACAGCTGCTCCCCGGCCAGCTTGTCCTTCAGCTCCAGAATGATGCGCTGGGCGATCTTCTTGCCGATGCCGGGCGCCATGGTCAGCGTCTTCTCGTCCCCGGTGACGACCGCCATGGCCAGCCCCTCCGGCGTGGTGGAGGAAAGGATCGCCAG
>LXOW01055149.1_pt2 | contig 10161 bp, 4 predicted proteins | sample 1368591 | NCBI WGS metagenome assembly LXOW01 (sample SAMN04884650, study PRJNA319009) | bovine gut metagenome | isolation source: Cow rumen | host: Bos taurus | place: Italy: Legnaro (PD) | collected 2014-07-09
ACCCACGATGATGACCGACGGATTGATGAAACCTGAAAAAGCTTGGGTGGAGTCTAGCACACCCGTCAAAAACAATATGCCGATGGCACCCAGAAAGGCCACGTCAGACCTGAGCCGCGTAAATAACAGCGTAGCCATCAACGCAACAAGTGTTACGATAGTAATCCAGGCATCAAGTCCTAAGTCTGTGAGCATTCTTTTTTTAGGTTGTACCCCGACCGCGAATCGAACGCGGAACTAAGTCTTAGGAGGACCTTGTTATATCCATTTAACTATCAGGGCATGCAAATTTCCGTACTTTGCGCTGCAAAGGTACAAAATAAGTAGCAAAGAAACAAATTATTATATGCAAAAAAATTTGACTTTGTCGAATTTTCTCGCGACTCAGCAGAGAAAATGCAGGCATATCTCTGCTTTCGCTGCTCGAAAATTTGGTATTGTTCTCGCTTATTCGTATCTTTGCAGACGATGAGAGCGATAATGATACTGATGATGATGTGGATGGGACTGCATGGAGTGTGGTCACAACCGCTGTGCTGTGTCACAAAATATAACGAGGCCGATGGCGTGCCGTCGAGCCATCTTACGCAACTGTTGCAAGACGAGCAGGGCTACATGTGGTTTGCCACATGGAATGGTTTGTGCCGCTATGACGGCTATGAGTTCCAGACGTTTAAGCCAGCCGTGGGCGACGGCTGTCACATGACGACCGACCGCATCCGTAATATCGATTTATTGCCTCATGGCATGATTCTTTGTCGTGTGGACGAGGATTATTTCATGTTCAGTCTTCACGATTATCGTTTTCGCGACTTGACAGAAGAAGAACAGAAACACACTACAGAATGGAGTAAAAAGTATCGGCAGAGTCAGTCGATGTTGAAAGGAAGGAATATGTCGTGGACGGATAATTACCAGACACGATGGACACTCAACAGTAACGGATGCCTGACATATCGCCATAAGGAGACGGGACAGGAAGTGCCTTATCAGCTACCCATGACGTTGGGGGATTTGGGCTTTGCGTTGGTAGACCTACAAGGTAATTTATGGGTAACGGACTACGGCAATATCTATAAGTTCACTACAAGTCTGCAGCATACCCAACGACTACCTATCGAACCGCGTGAGGAAGTGAAATGTCTGTTTGCCGACCAGCAAGGACGCTACTGGGTGGCAACGAAGGGCGATCAGGCTCTGCGTATCTATAGTGGTAGTGACGACAGATTGCTGGGCTACCTAGGACCTGACGGGCGAATCCATCAGAGCTATACCCGCTTTGGTGCTGCTGTCTATTGTATGCACCAATCAAAAGACGGTACGCTCTGGTTGGGCAGCAAGCCCGACGGTCTCTTCCGACTGCAACCGACATCTGCCGAAACGTTCAAAATCGACCATTTCACCGACATTCCGATGACAGATGTCTATCATATCACTGAGGACAGATTTGGACGTCTTTGGGTGGCTATGTTAGGTGGCGGTCTTTGCTATACCAGTCATCCAGATGCAAAAAAGCCCGATTTCATCGAGCCGAAGCAGTTTCCGAAGGAAGATGGCCAGCGTGTACGCTATCTGTACTTTACCAAAAATGATTTCATGTTAGCAGCTACAGGTAACGGCTTGTGGGTATCTCGTATAGAACAGGATGCCAATAAGATGCAGTTCCGGCTGCATCAGCGTGAAAGCGAGCGTGCCGGCAGTCTGAGTTGTAGTGCAACGATGGATGTCGTGCAGGATGCCGAAGGGCGGTTGTATGTAAGTACTGAAAGCGGTGGTATCAATCAAATCATGTCCTCGAACTTGATGACGGATACACTCAATTTCCGCCATTTCAACGAGATATTCCACGCACAAGGCAACGATATCGTACAATCGTTGACGATTCTGCCAGACCATCGATTGATGGCTGTGGGCAGTCATCAGCTGATGCTGATAGACAGCATATGTCATGGCCAAGTATTGGATGCTCATCATTTTCAGGATGACTATCGCTTCAGCGAGGCTCATCCCCTGGCATTGAGAAACAACCGTTGGTTGTTCGGACTGATGGATGGCGCTTTTGTGACGGACATGCAACAGATGGCCACGAATACCATCAAGCCTCGACTGGTGCTGACCAGCGCCTCCGTACAGGGTGGAAAGAGCGATTTTTCCGTTGAAATGGCCGATTCCATCGTGCTTCGCGCTGACGAACGCGATGTAACAGTACGCTTTGCGGCCCTCGACTATAGTGCTGCTGAACGCATCAATTATGCTTTCCGACTATCGCCAGACAGTCAGTGGAATTATATTGGTCAAGACCGTTCGGCCACACTGCTCGACCTGGAGCCAGGCACCTACCTTTTGGAGATTCGTTCGACGAATGCCGATGGTGAGTGGCAGGAAAATGTTCGCGCCATTACCATCATCGTAACGCCAACATTTTGGGAGTCGTTATGGGGTCGCCTGCTCATTCTGCTGCTGATTATAGGTACAATAGCTGCTATAGTCTATACCTTATTATATATAAGGCGCATCAAACGACAGCAACGTGAGACGCTTGAAAAGTATCTGGCACTGATAGAAGTTAGAGAAGAGGGAGAAGCCGTTCAACCTGAAGGTCGAAGTGTGGCACGCAATAAAGAAGCCATTGACCCGATGCTGGAGCGTGTGATGACATTTATTGAGGAACACATATCAGACAGCGACATCGGTGTGGGCGATATGGCGTCGGCTGCTGCCACCAGTCGTAGCGGACTGCAACGCAAGTTGAAGCAGGCGATGGGCATTACGCCACAGGATCTGTTGCGCGAGGCCCGCATCAAGCGAGCCTGCCAGCTGCTTCAAACGACAGACAAGACAGTAGCAGAAATTGCCTACGCTTCCGGCTTCACTGATCCGAAGTACTTTAGTCGCTGTTTCAAACAGAGCACAGGACAATCGCCTACAGAGTATAAAAATGCGTCAAACGGGTAGTATTTTTGCGTCAAACGAGCTGTTTGACGCATTTTTTATACACCGTTGGAGCATTTTTACCCCGTCCACATAACGCTGATGGTGTAACTTTGCGGCAGAAAACCAAAAGTAACATTATCAGATTTAAATATGAAAACAAAACTACTATCTCTTTTGAGTGCTATCGTGCTGCTTACAGCTACGGGTAACGCAAAGAAAGTTCACACACTGGGTGACTCGACAATGGCACCCTACGACGAATCGGCTACGGTGACCCGTGGCTGGGGTATGTATTTCGGCCAATTTCTGACCAACGGCTGGACTTCTATTAATTACGCAAAGGGCGGGCGTGACTCGCGCGGAGGCTACAACGAACTGTGGCAGACCGCCAAGAAGAACGTTGAGGCTGGCGACTACGTCATCATCACCTTCGGTCATAACGACGAAAAGATAAACGGTATGGACCGCGACGAGGTGTATCAATACTACGTCAGTAAAGGGATGACCACTGAAGCTGCAGCGCTAGACTCGCGTGGAACTACACCTTCGGATACCTATAAGAAATGGTTGGGAAAAATCGTGGACGAGGTTATTGCCAAGGGTGCTACGCCCATCATCTGTTCACCCGTATGCCGCAGCTACATGGACGGCAACGGTAAGGTGCAGCGCAATGGTCGTCACGACTTGGGCGACAAGTTCTCGGTACTGACAGCCGACGGCATCAAGGAAAACCAGAAAGTAGGTGCAGATGATCACCTGATGGATTATGCCTACCATTCACAAAAGCTCGCTGAAGAGAAGAACGTAGCCTTTATCGATTTGACTACCGCCACCAAGAACCTGTATGAGAGTTATGGTACGCGTGCGAAATGTGAGGCTGCACTATTCGACGGGCAGGGTTCCACCCACTTTAATACTACGGGAGCACTGCTGGTGGCTCGCGAGTGTGCACGACTGATGAAGGCCCAGGGTATTCTGGCAGAGAATATCACGTTGCCTACCGACCTGAGCGTTTCGCCAGCTATGGCAGATCTTGGCGAGGCCTACAAGGGACAGACGTTGCAGAAGGAGTTTACCATCAATGGCTTCGGATTGTCACCCGAGGAGGGTACCGTCACCATTCAAGCCACCAACGGCATCCAGCTGTCGTTTGACAAGAAAGACTGGCAGCAGATGCTAAGCGTCGACTACACCGCCGCAACGCTCATCAAGACTTTCTGTGCCCAACTGACACTGACAGAGAACGGCGAGACAAGTGGAACCATCACGTTGAAGCAGGGCGATAAGACCATCGAGATTCCCGTCACAGCTACGGCCGTGGTATTAGACGGGGGAGCAGAGGTAAAGGCCTACTGGCGACTGGAGGCTGACGATAACTACGAGCTGACTGGCCCTGCCGTTGTCACTCCCGAGAGTTTTACGGGCATGTACGTACAGCGCTACAGCAATCCCAATGCCAACACCGTATGGCCTGATTGGACGGGCTATGATGCTTCGCGCAAGATGCAGCGCAACTTGCTGACTGGTGATGCTTGGCCTGCAGATGAAATCGACGATAATCCTGAGCGTTATATCCAGTGGGGCATTAAGCCTGCCGAAGGTATGGAGCTGAAGATTGACGCTATCTCGCTCTTCCTTTGCGGAGCTGGCGGAAGCGGTATGTGTGCACACGTCTACTACTCTACCGATAACTTTGCCACTCGCACCACCATTTTCGAGGGCAAGAAGATGACCGCCAACAATCCACAGTATGTCGAGGTCAAACCTGTACTGACCGTTAAAGATGGTCAGGAACTGCTCGTCCGCGTCTATCCCTGGTACAATGGTGCCGCTACCGGCAAGACCATCTGTCTCTCCGACCTGACTATTCATGGTGTGGCGGTCGATAATACAACAGGCATCAGCACTCAGCCAAATGCCCTCGCAACGCCACACTCTCAAAGAGAGAACAGCCAAAAGTCAATCGCTTTTTTTACCGTTGACGGTCGCGGTCACACGCAGATGCAGCGCGGCCTGAATATCGTCCGCGTGCAGGACGGAAGCATCAAAAAAATCATTTACTAATTTTACATACCAAAACTTATTTCTATGAAAAGTAAATTTTTCTTCAACGCAATGTTAGTTATGTTAGTTTTGCTCTTCGCACTGCTGCCTCTCACAGCAGCAGGCCAGAGTGTCGACGAAAAGGACTTTACCCTCTCTTGGCCCTTGGGAAAGGGAGCGGACGATGCTACGGCAGCCGAAGTAAAGACAGCTGGTCTGTTTAGTGTTGCCGAGTTCGATTACGGCAAACTGATTATTTCGCAGATGCGCACAGCCGACACTTCCAAGCAGACCCTCTACAAACCATCAGTCAATAATGCCGGAACACCTAATGACGATGATGTGCTGACATTCACTATCAAGCCCAAGAAAGGACTGACGTTTACGCCAAAGTCTTTTAGCTTTGAATCATCGAAATGGGGAACCGGTGGCGGAAAGTTCGACGTAGTTGCCATTGCCGGTGGCACGGAGAAGATACTTGCCGAGGCTTTCAGCCCCGCACGCAACAATGAGTTCTCAGCGCTGAACTACGACCTTTCAGGTGTGACGGTCGATGCTAACGGACTGGTACTGAAAATCAAGGTCTATGGTTTGGCTTCCAACAAGGAGTATGGCTTTGGCAATGTGGTCGTGACGGGCGACATTCAGGGTACTCCTGAGGCTGTTCCCGTCTACACCATGAGTGTTAAACTGGGCACTGAGGGTGCAGGTACCGTATCGTGCAACCCTGCCGGCAGCGAGTTCGACGAGGGCACACAACTCACAGTGAAAGCTACTGAGAACTTCGGCTATCACTTTGCCGCCTGGACCGACGGCGAGGGCAACGAGGTGTCGAAGGAGAACCCCTATACCTTTGACATCAAGCAGAACACGACATTAGTGGCAAGCTATACGAAGAATAACGTCTATGCCCTGAACGTGCAATTAGAGGGTGGTGCCAACGCCAACCTCGTGCAGTTCCAGCCTGAGGGCCACGTCGAAGATGGCATCCACCACTACGAAGAGGGTACCGACGTGAAGTTGATGGCACAGAACAACCGCATCCTGACCTTCACCAACTGGGAAGGCGACGCTACGGGGACCAATGCCGAGGCAGAACTGAAGATGGACGGAGAGAAGAACGTCAAGGCCGTGTTCTCAGCCACCGACTTTATCGTGGGATGGGACTTTTATCAGGATAACCCCAAGTCCGACCGTGCTGCCGACTACAAGGCCGACACGGAGAATGCCGGACTGCTGCAACTGCGCCAGGCCGACGGCACCACCACCAGCTGGTTGGCTAATGGCGTGGCTGCCGGCAAGGTGAACGGCAAATACGGCATCCGCTGCTGGCGCCCCATCACCGACAACTGGTATTTCCAGCTGCAGTTCTCGTCGAAGGGCTACCAGAACCTGAAACTCTCGGCATCGGTCGGTGACGACTATAACGCCTACAGTGTCATCAACGCCCAGTACAGCACAGATGGCGAGACATTCACCACCTTCGGCACTTACAACCTGCCCAACCGTGGCTGGGATTCGCAGGAGTTTGACCTACCCGCAGAGGCTGCTGACAAAGACCGAGTCTACATCCGTTTCCTGCCCGACTACACATCGCCCAAGACGGGTGTAGAAAGTAACAATGACGGCCTGTCACTGGCTGAACTCTTCGTACTTGCCGACGCTACAGGTGCTGCCGACGAGGTGGCAACCCTCGTGTCGAGCAATCCTGAGCAGGATGCTACAGGTGTCTCGGCCAGCGGAAGCGTTATCCTGACCTTTGATAACAAGATTAAGTCCGGCGAGGGCAAGGCCACGTTAAACGGCGAAGAGATTACCCCCATCATCAGTGGCAAAACAGCCGTCTTCAAGTACATAGGACTGAAGTATGCTACCCAGTACACGTTCTCTATGCCCGAGGGCGTACTCGTCAGCCGCAGCGGTAAACCCGTCGCAGCGGCAGAAATCACCTTCACCACCATGGAGCGCCAGCAGCCCGAGGCCAAACTCTACGATGCCGTGGTGGCTCAGGACGGAAGTGGTGACTACAAGACCTTGCAGGAAGCCATCGACAAGGCTCCCGCAGGCCGTGCCAAGCCCTGGCTTATCTTCGTGAAGAATGGACGCTACAACGAGCACATCGACATTCCCGCCACGAAGACTCATCTGCACATCATTGGTCAGCAGCGCGACAAGACCGTCATCTATGACAATCGCCTCTGTGGTGGCGATAATGCCTATAGCGTAGATCCAGGAGCTACGGTTGTGGTGAAGGGTACCGATACATTCTTCGAGAACATCACCTTAGAGAACAGCTATGGCTATGAGAAGCTGGCTGGTCCGCAGGCATTGGCATTGAATACTGTTGCAGACCGCATAGCCATGAACAACGTAGCTCTGCTCTCCTATCAGGACACGTGGATTACTTCTAGCAGCTCGACGGCCCGCCACTACATCAAGAACTCGCTCATCGAGGGTGCCGTGGACTTCATCTACAACAATGGCGACGTCTACTTGGACGGTGACACCATCCAAATCAACCGTCCCAGCGGTGGCTACATCGTGGCTCCACGCCATACCGCCGACACAAAGTGGGGCTATGTGTTCCAGAACAACATCATCCGTCCACGTAAGGGCATCGACGTCACTGACGTATGGCTCGGACGTCCTTGGCACGACCAGCCGAAGACTGTCTACATCAACACGCAGACCTTCATCGACATCCCTGCCAAGGGCTGGTACAACACCATGGGTGGACTGCCCGCGCTGTGGGCAGAGTATAACACCGTCGACAAGGATGGTAATCCTGTGGATTTGAGTCAGCGCGAGACCTACTATTATTATTGGATTGACAAGGAGGCCGGCACCAAGGCAGAGGTGTTCAACGTGAAGAATACTCTGACTGCTGAGGAGGCGGCTGAATATACCATCAAGAATGTCTGTGGCGGCAATGACAACTGGCAGCCCGACTTGCTTTGCGAACCCGTTGACGCACCCGTCGTCAAGGGCGAAGGATCACAGCTCTCGTGGGAGGCTGTACCCTACGCCATCTGCTATGTGGTGACGAAGAACGGCGAGGTAGCAGGCTTTACCACCCAAACCTCCTTCGACGGATACACTGCCTCCGACCAGTGGCAGGTGCAGGCCGTCAACGAGAATGGCGGACTGAGTGCCTACGGGACGGCCAATACTGCTACAGACATCAGCCTCCAGACATCAACCATCAGCAGTCAGACATCAGCCTTCTACACGCTCGATGGTCGTCGTGTTGACAGCAGTGCCCGTGGCTTGCTCATCGTCCGTAGTGTCGATGGAACTACACGTAAGGTAATCAGATAAAGGATAACATAGACTAGAAAAATGGCAAGGAACCTTTGGCTCTTTGCCATTTTTTTTGTACTTTTGCCACCAAAAGATACTAAACACAAGAAATTATGGGAAAATTAGTGATTAACTCGTACGACGAGTTTGCTGCCCACCTGGGCGAAGAGTTAGGAAAGAGTGAGTGGTTGCAGGTCGATCAGGACCGCATCAACCTGTTTGCCGATGCTACGTTGGACCACCAGTGGATTCATGTAGACGTGGAGCGTGCCAAGGAGGAAAGTCCGTATAAGTCGACTATTGCCCACGGCTATCTGACGCTGTCGTTGCTGCCCTACTTGTGGGACCAGATTATTGAGGTGAACAACATCAAGATGCTGGTGAACTACGGCATGAACGATATGCGTTTCGGTCAGCCCGTGATTACTGGCAGCCGTGTGCGTCTGGTGACGAAGCTGCACAACATCCAGAACCTGCGCGGCATCTGCAAGGCCGAGATTAAGTTCTCCATCGAGATTGAAGGTCAGCGCAAGCCCGCCCTGGAAGGCATTGCAGCGTTCCTGTATTATTTTAACTAGACGTTCTAGAAGGTCTAGATAATCTAGAGATTCTAGAGATTCTAGAGATTCTAGAGGTTCTAGGAATTCTAGAGAGTCTAGAGATTCTAGAAAAACAAAATCAGCCCGCTCGGATGTGAGCGGGCTGATTTATATATATAATAAGGTGTAAGCCTTATGCCTTTGCAACATCTACGTCGTCCTCACGGATGGTACGACCCATCACGAGGAAGGCTGTAGGAGCAGCGATGAACAGCGACGACAGGGTACCGATGATAACACCCAGAATCATTGCGAACGAGAAGCTGCGGATAGAGTCACCACCGAGGATGAAGATACACAGCAACACGATCAACGTCGTGACAGAGGTGTTGATGGTACGAGCCAGCGTCTGGTTCAGCGAGTCGTTGAACAGCTGCTGACGGTCGCGCTTGCCATAGAGCTGGAAGTTCTCACGGATACGGTCGAATACCACCACCTTATCGTTGATGGAGTAACCGATCACCGTCAGGATAGCACCGATGAACACCTGGTCGATCTCCAGTGACATGGGAACGATACCCCACAGAACGCTATAGAAACCGATAACCACCAGTGCATCGAGAGCCAGTGCGATGGTAGCACCCGTAGAGAATGCCACATTGCGGAAGCGGATCAGGATGTAGAGGAAGATGGCGATAAGGGCGATGATAACGCTGACGATAGCACCATAAGTGATATCCTTAGCCACAGCAGGACCAACCTTTGCCGAGCTGATGATAGAACCACCCTCGCGGACATCAGGATTCTTGAAGTCCTCAACCTTAGCCTGGCTGATGAAGCCACCCTTCTTCAGAGCGTTGTAGAGAATGGTCTCTGCCTGGTCGTCAACATCAGGATTGTTCGACTCGATATCCCAGTTGGTAGATACACGGATGGTCTTGCCATCGGTACCCAGAGCGATAACAGAGGTGTTAGCCTCCTTGCCGGCATTCTCGCCAACGCTGTTGATGAAGGCGCCAGCCAAAGCAGCACGGACATCCTCAACGTGAGTCTCCTTGTCGAGTGTCACCACATAGTTACGACCACCGGTGAAGTCAATGCTCTGGCTCAGGCCACGAACGAAGAACGAACCGATGAATACGATAGCTGCAATACCCCAGATGAGGAATGACTTCTTATACATACCCATGAAGTTGTACTTGGCGTTCTGCATCAGGTTCTTTGAGTAACCAGTCACGAAGGTGAGGTCGAGCCACTTGTCCTTCTTCATACGGTTCTCGTAAACCAGACGGGTCAGGAACACAGCGGTGAAGAACGAGCAGAAGATACCGATGATCCAAGTGGT
>LXOW01389724.1_pt1 | contig 10161 bp, 10 predicted proteins | sample 1368591 | NCBI WGS metagenome assembly LXOW01 (sample SAMN04884650, study PRJNA319009) | bovine gut metagenome | isolation source: Cow rumen | host: Bos taurus | place: Italy: Legnaro (PD) | collected 2014-07-09
CTGCCAGCAGCTGCCACGACCGCTGGCTCTTGATGTTGCGGTTCAGCGTCACGGCGGTCACGCCGCCAGCCGTCAACATCGTGTCGCGCAGCTCCTTGTAGAACGGTGCCTGATAGTAGAGGCCCGTGGCAAAGCGCCAGGTGAGGTCCTGATTAGCGGCGGGCACGATGGCCAGCGACACGCGGGGCGAGAGCAGCGTCTCATGGTTCCACGACCAATGGGCAAAGCGCACGCCGTATGTCAGGGTGAAGAAGGTGGCCTGGTCGGTTGAGGAGTTGGTCGTTTGGTCGTTTGGGGAAGACCATCGGAATACATCCTGCACATAGCCCTCCACGCGCTCCGACCGCATGTCCTGCTTCGATGCCAGCGTGTAGATCAGGTCCAGACGGTCAGCGATGTGCGGTACGGAGTAGCCGCTGCTGTCGCGCATCTCATACTCGCGGCTCTGCTCTTTCACGTGCTCCCACTTATAGGTCAGGCCGGCCTCGACATCGTGCTGACGCAGCCTGCGGGTGAGCATCAGCTTCACGCTTTGCACGTTGGCTGTCAGATAGTTGCGGGCGTGCTCGGCATAGGTGCCGACACCCAACTGCTCGGCACTCTGCGTGTCGCTCAGCCAGTACTGCCCCTGAATGTCATAGCGTTCCTGTTCCTTGGTATGGAAACCGCTCCAAAGCAGTTTGACGTTCGTCATGTCGCCCAGATGCCGGGTCAGCGACACGGTACCGAAGAGGGTACGGAAGATGTCTTTCTCCTGTCCGTCGAAATAGACGCGGAACGACTTAACGTCCTGCATGGTGCCAAAGCTGGTCTCACGGTCCTTGGGCTTGAAGTTATAGTGGTTCTCCGAGATATTGCCCAGCACGTCGAGCGTCCAGCGGTGGTTGGGCTGCCAGGTGATGAAGGTCTGATAGTCCAGCTGGTTGGGACGGTATTCGCCCGTCGTCTCCAAGGAGCCCAGCAGATAGCGGTTGGTCTTGTAGCGCAGGCCGTGGCTCATGGTGAACTTGGGCGTTGAGGGTTGAGTGCTGGGCATTGAGAGCTTTGACTTGCCGGCATAGCCCAGGTAGATGCTGCCGCCTAGGAGTGAGGCCTGGGCGTTGGCCTCCAAGCGGGTGGGCTTGCGATACTGGATGTCCAGTGCCGACGACATCTTGTCGCCGTACTTCGCCGAGAAGCCGCCGCTGGAGAAGGCCACGCTCTCCACCATGTCGGGATTGATGACGGAGAGACCCTCCTGCTGTCCGCTGCGGATGAGCAGGGGACGGTAGACCTCCACATTATTTATATATACGGAGTTCTCGTCGAACGACCCGCCCCGCACATTGTACTGGCTCGACAGCTCGTTGTGCGTCGACACGCCGGCCTGTTGCTGTACCAGCTCTTCCACGGCGTTTCCCGTCACCGATGCCGCTCCCTGCCTAAGGTCTGTCAGGTCGAGCTGCTCCATCTGGTCGGTCTGCCGTCGCTTTTCAGTGATAACCACATCGGCCAGCTCTTCCATGGCCCGCATCACGACACGCAGCGTCTGCGTGCCCTGCGGCTTGCGGAGTGTGCGGGAGCGTGAGCGATAGCCCACCATAGAGAAATGCACCACCACCGAGTCGGCCGACTGCAGTGTCAGCTGGTATTCTCCTTTCAGGTTTGTCATCGTCATCCGGCCTTGCTCAGCACAGCTCACCGTAGCCAGCTCCAGGGCATTGCCCTCATCGTCGGTCACCAGACCTTTCAGCGTGAACGACTGGCCATACACGTCAGCTCCTGCCAGCCAGAGCAGCAGGAGAAGGGCAGCTGTGCGCAGCAGCGCACAAAGTGTCAGGCAATGTCTCATTTCTGAAATAACGGAGGCTCCCCCGTTTTATTGCATCGGACTGTTTTTTTGCAGCTGACTACAGCGGTCCTGCAACTCTAGTCCCGGTAAATCCAGGAGAGAAGCGAGTTGACCCATTTGATGGAACAACGGAACCAGCGGTAGGTGCTGACAGGCTTGCCGCCGAAACGGAGGATGAAATCGCGGAACTTGTTCTTGCGGTAGGGCAAGCCCACGTCCATGAAGTAGATGTGCTCGTAGCCCCGCTGGTGGGCATCTTTGATGGCGTGCCAGATGGTGAGCTCGCGGGGATGGGCTTTGGCGTAGGTCTTCCGCCGGTAGGCGGCAAACCAAAGATAGGCCTGGTGATTGCTGTAGACGACTGCAGAGCAGCCTACCACATGACCGTGATAACGGGTGACGAAGAGACGGCTGTTCTCCGGCTGGCCGTGTAGCTGCCTGAAAAACTCGTCGGCGGGGATATAGCGCTTGGGCTTCAGCCAGTTGTGCTGGCGCAGCAGCTTCATAAACTCCTTGAAGTCGGCATCACCCTTCACCTCGTCGGTAATCACGCCGCGCGCGTATGCACTGTCTATGTGTCGCTGCATGTGCTCGTTAATGCGCTCCTCGGGTGCACGCGAATGCAAGGAGTTGTGGATGCTCATCCAGCGCACGGGGAAATAACGGTTCTCACGCAGCTGACGATAGCCAAACATCTTCTGGCTCAGATGGCTCATCTCCACATAGAGCATCCGGGGACCCAGACGGGCGGTGAGCACCTGCAGCATCTGGCCGAAATAGCTGCCGTTGCGGCCTTCGCCCGTCAGGGAAGAACGATACACACCCTCGCCCATGATGCGGCAGTGCATATAATAATAGGGAGGGAACCACGACGAGCGGTAGCGCACCACGGCCAGCATCTGGGCGGCCACCACGCCTTCGGCATCAGTCAGTACCACCATGTAGGGCCGATGGCGGGGCGTCTGCTGGCAAAGTACGAAAAACTGCGGACTATGGAAATAGTTGGTTTCCATCAGCCCGGGCGGCAGCACATCGCCAGAAGTGTATATCTTTGCCGTCATGTCGCTCATCTCAGCCGCAAAGATATATAAAAGTTGGGAGTTAGGAGTTAGGAGCAAGGAGTTAAATCCCCCTGTTAACAATTTTTATAATTATCGCCGCAGAAAACTCCTAACTCCTAACTCCTAACTCCTAACTTTTTTTGTACCTTTGCACAGAATTAATCAGAACAGCTATGACAAATTTCAAAGACCTGGTGCAGTTGCGCCGCTCCCATCGGAAATTCACCGACGAAGAGATTGATGCCGAAGACGTTAAACTGATTCTTCGCGCCGCCCTCATGGCTCCCACCAGCAAAAGCCAGCGTTCATGGCAGTTTGTGGTGGTTGACGACAAGACCGACCTGGAGAAGCTGTCGGATGCGAAGGACATGGGCGGACAGTTCCTCAAGGGTGCCCCACTGGCCGTCGTGGTGCTGGGCGACCCTGTGCAGAACGACTGCTGGATAGAAGACGGTTCCATTGCCGCCATCTCCATGCAGTACCAAGCCGAAGAGCTGGGCCTTGGCTCGTGCTGGATACAGATGCGCGGACGCGGACTGACCGACGGCACGACTGCCGACACCGTCATACAGGGGGTGCTTGGCATCCCTGAGAACCTGTCGGTGCTTTGCATTATTGCCATCGGCCATAAGGCCGACGAGCGTAAGCCGCAGAACGAGGACCGTCTGAAATGGGAGAACGTCCATGTGGACAAGTATTGAGCCTTTAGCCGTGTCGTTGACCAGATGGAGATAGTATTCGTAGGAGCGGGGCGGTTGGCCACGCAGTTTGCCAAGGCACTGCACCGTAAGGGCCATCACGTTCAGGCCGTGTACAGCCGCACGATGGCCTCTGCTAAAGCCTTAAGCAGTGTGGTCGGTGGTTTCGCCACCGACGACATCGCCCAGCTGCCCCTTGATGCCGATGCCTATATCCTGGCCGTAAAAGACTCGGTGCTCCCTTCGCTCATCCCCCGGCTCACCGAAGGGCGCGAGGGACGACCCATGTTCCACACGGCAGGCTCCATGCCCATGTCGGTATTCGGAAACCTGCGCCATCATGGTGTCATCTATCCCATGCAGACCTTTTCCAAGGAGCGCGATACCGACTTTGCCCGAATACCCGTCTTCATTGAGGCCAATAACAGCCTGTCGCTGCATGTGGCCCGCATGGTGGCTTCTGCCGTGAGCGACCATGTGACGGAGCTGTCGGGCGACGAGCGGCGCCAGCTCCATCTGGCAGCCGTCTTCGCCTGTAATTTCACCAACCACTGCTACACGCTGGCCGCCCAGATCCTGGAAAGCCACGGCCTGCCGTTCGACACCATGCTGCCGCTGATCGACGAGACGGCGCAGAAGGTGCACGAGATGCATCCTCGTCAGGCACAGACAGGCCCTGCCGTCCGTTACGATGAGAATGTCATCAGCGCCCATCTGGCCCTGCTTGCCGGCACCCCTTTGCTGCAGGAGGTCTATTCACTGATGAGCCGCAGCATCCATTCCTCACAATCATCACTTTCCGACAATGATCAACTATGACCTGACCAAGATTCGCGCCATCATCTTCGATGTCGATGGCGTACTCTCGTGCGAGACCGTCTCCCTTGCTCCCGACGGCCTGCCCATGCGCACGGTGAACATCAAGGACGGCTATGCTTTGCAGCTGGCCGTGAAGCTGGGACTGCACATAGCCATCATCACAGGCGCAAACGTGAAGTCAATCCGCGTGCGTTATGAGGGGCTGGGACTGACCGATGTATATACTGGCTGCTCAGTGAAGATCAAGACCTATGAGGACTTCTTGCTGAAACATGGGCTGCACGACGAGGAGGTGATGTATATGGGCGACGACATCCCCGACCTGGAGGTGATGCGCCGCGTGGGCTGTCCCGTCTGTCCGAAGGATGCCTGCAACGAGATGAAGGAAGCCAGCATCTACGTCAGCGACCGAAGGGGCGGAAGGGGCTGTGCCCGCGACGTCATCGAGCAGATACTCCGCGCAAAAAGCCTGTGGCAGATGAATGCCACGGCGTTCGGATGGTAGTTCTTTTGGGAGTTAAAGGAGTTATGGGAGAAGGAGTTAAAGGAGTTAAGGGAGTTAAAGGAGTTAAAGGAGTTAAGGGNNCCTTTAACTCCTTTAACTCCTTTAACTCCTTTAACTCCTTTAACTCCTTTAACTCCATATAGAAATATGTCAGCGAATCCACAAAAATACCACATCATCCTGGCCAGCAACTCTCCGCGACGACGGGAACTGCTGAAGGGTTTGGGCATCGACTTCGAAGTGAAGGTGCTGCCCGACATCGCTGAGAGCTATCCCGCCGACCTGCCAGCCTCGGAAATAGCAGAGTACATCGCCTGCGAGAAAGCTGATGCCTATCGTCTCCTGATGAACGACGACGACCTGGTCATCACTGCCGACACCGTCGTCATCGTCGACGATGAGGTGCTGGGCAAGCCTGCCGATGCCGCCGATGCACGCCGTATGCTGCGACGCCTTGGCGGCAAGACCCACCAGGTGACGACGGGAGTATGCCTGACCACGCTGACAGGGCAGCGCCATTTCTCCGTCACCACCCATGTAACGTTCAAGCCCTTGTCCGATGCGGAGATAGACTATTACATTGCCAACTATCATCCCTTCGACAAGGCGGGTGCATACGGCATCCAGGAGTGGATTGGCTACATCGGCGTGACGGGGCTGGAGGGCAGCTATTTCAACGTGATGGGCCTTCCCGTACAGCGAATTTATGTTGAATTATGCAAATTACATGCTTTTTCGGCACTTTTATGAAAAAAAGTATTGAAAAGTTTTGTGATTCAAAAGAAATTCCTTAACTTTGCAGGCAAAAGAAGCGAAATTAATTTTAATCTATATTTATCATTTTCCAAAGTTTATGGGGGGAACCTGTTCGTGAGAATCGGTTCTCTGTTTTTTTCACTCCTCCACGTAGTCAGCCAGCCCTTCGGCTTCCTCATCAGGGTCGCCGCTGCCCAGGTCCATCATCGTGGAGTAGTTATCCTCGGTAATTTCGTCATCGTTTGGCTCTTCAATGTCGATGTCATCCTCATCGGGCTTGTTGTAGGTGTCCTCAATCTCCACATCCTCATCGTCATCGTCCTCATTGTCGCTGAACGAGTTGAACTTCATGCGCGGTTTCTCAGCCTCAGGCTTCACCTTGGCGAAGATGGCCTCCACCCATGTGCCCTTGGACACCTCCAGCACGTCATAGCCGTCGGCCAGCTTCTTCTCGTAGAGTCCGCCCTTCTTGTGCAGCCGGTCCTTGGGCAGCGTGGTCGTTGAGATGTCGAACCCGCTCTCGATGATGTCCTTGATGCTCTGCGACAGGGAGTCCCAGCCACCGCCGAAGTTGCGGTCGAGCACCTCCACCAGCTTGGCAGCCGTGATGTGGCGGATGTTCTCGTAGGTCAGGTCGGTGACGCGGCTGATGGGACGTTTCTTGATGGCCCACGTCACCTTCTGCGTCTCGTCAAGCTTCACCTGCCCCACTTTGTAGCCCTGTTTCTCGTATTTCTGCTTCACCAGCTTCAGGTCGGTATTGATTTCCTCCACCATGAAAGCAGAGCGGATAATATCGACATAATGACGCAGGTTGTCCTTCACCTCGGCATCCTTTTCTGCACCTTCGCACATGCGGAAGATGTCGTTCTCCTGCACGTCCCACACACTGCTCTTGGTGAGCGTCTTCAGGGTAAGTACTTTCTTTTCAGTCTTCTGATCCATAAAAAGTTCTTTTCTTTCGTAATGATGGTGCAAAAATAAGCACTTTATTTCTTATTTACAAGTTTTTTCGCAATTATTTTCAGTAAATCAGGTTTTCCTTTGGCATTTCGCCCGTTTATTCGTACCTTTGCCTGCTGAAACATGTCACAGCCATTAGCAGAAAGACTACGCCCGCGCACGCTCGACGACTATATCGGGCAGCAGCATCTGGTGGGGGAAGGGGCTGTGCTCCGGCGCATGATCGAGTCGGGGCGCATCTCCTCGTTCATCCTCTGGGGCCCGCCCGGCGTAGGCAAGACGACATTGGCGCAGATCATCGCCCACAAGCTGGAGACGCCGTTCTACACCCTCTCAGCCGTGACCAGTGGCGTGAAAGACGTGCGCGATGTCATCGACAAGGCTCAGAAAGGACGGTTCTTCAACGAGGCCTCGCCCATTTTGTTTATTGACGAGATTCACCGTTTCTCGAAATCACAGCAGGACTCGCTGCTCGGAGCCGTGGAGCGCGGCATTGTCACGCTGATAGGCGCTACTACGGAGAACCCCTCGTTCGAGGTCATCCGCCCCCTGCTCTCCCGCTGCCAGCTCTACGTGCTGAAGCCGCTGGAGAAAGATGATCTGCTGCAGCTGCTGCACAGGGCTGTCGCCACCGACATCGTGCTGAAGGAACGGCAGATAGAACTGAGAGAGACGGCTGCCATGCTGCGCTATAGCGGCGGCGACGCCCGAAAACTGCTGAACATTCTGGAGCTGGTGGTAGAGTCTGAGAGTGCTGATCCCGTCATCATCACCGACGAGCTGGTCGTAGCCCGCCTGCAACAGAACCCGCTGGCCTACGACAAGGACGGCGAGATGCACTACGACATCATCTCGGCCTTCATCAAGAGCATCCGAGGCAGCGACCCCGACGCAGCCCTCTACTGGATGGCCCGGATGATTGAGGGCGGCGAGGATCCGCAGTTCATCGCCCGCCGCATGGTCATATCGGCTTCCGAAGATATCGGCCTGGCCAACCCCAACGCTCTGCTGCTGGCCAATGCCGCCTTCGACACGGTGATGAAGATTGGATGGCCCGAGGCACGCATCGCCCTGGCCGAGGCCGTGGTCTATCTGGCCACCTCGCCAAAGAGCAACTCTGCCTACCTGGGCATCGACACGGCCCTGGCCGTCGTCCGCGAAACGGGCAACCTGCCCGTGCCGCTGCACCTGCGCAACGCCCCCACCAATCTGATGAAGCAGCTGGGCTATAGCGACGGCTACCAATATCCGCACGACTATCCCGGCCACTTCACTCCACAGCAATACATGCCCGACGAGCTGCGCAATCGCCGTCTGTGGCATGCCCAGCATTCACCTTCTGAGCAGAAGCTCTACGAGCGCATGATTTCCTGCTGGGGGAAGAGATTTGAGGAATGAAAGGGGCTCAGGCGAGCGAACTCGGAGCGTGCTCCATTCGTGGCAATTCGTGCTAAACAAGAAAGGCTTTTCTTTCAACATGAATTACCATGAAGTGAACATGAATTATTCATCATATCTATTGTATCATTGTCCTGTTCGCTTTCTTTGTCTCTTTTATGGTTTCTGCTTACCTCATATTACGTCTATACCAAATCTTGAATACTGGATCTACCAGATAGACGCTGTCCTTATCAAAGTCTATCATCTCTTTGTCTTGAAAAGCTGCCACCACTGGAGAAAATCGTGCACCAGCCTCATCTTTTCAAAATGCGGACGCTATTTTGAGAAATACGCACGCCCTGGCATCATATTCTCTCGAGAATTGAATATGAAGGAATGCCTGGTGCACCATTAGCAGTATTGGTGCACCATTTTACGATGATAATGCACCAACCATCTGTCTGCCATTCAGTAGCTTACGCACGAAAGGTGCACTTGGTGCACCATTATTCTGACCCAACAGTAACTGAGACTTCCCTTGTAGCAATCATGTTGATAACCCAGCCAATTCCCAGAATTAGTAATGCCCATAATACTGAGGAAACCACCCAAAATGGTTTTCCGTACTCAGCAACGAGCGGGGTTTCTCCTAAGGCACTCGAATCAATCTCGAACGGAATAGCTATCAATGAGGAAAACAAATAGATGGCAGTACCAAAGACAAATACCCATCGCCACAAGGTTCCCCAGATTCCATAGCCAAACAATTGCTTAAAAGCTATCACAAAGTAAACTATTAGTACTATGATGCTGACATGATAATAAATATCGTAGTCCCAAAAGATTAATGGCGACAACAGGATAAAGGATACTATCAGGTTAAGCACCAACAAGAAAATCTGGATGAAAAAGCCTTGGGGAAGGGTGTGGCGCGTGTGACAGGGCGCATGGCGGAACATGACCCATGTAGGCAAGATGAAAATGATAGCCAGGATAAAATAGGTCCAAACAAAATGCCCCTTATTCCATGCAGCGAACCCACCTATCACATCTGTTTTTCCACCATAGATATCAAACGGATGACTCAGTAATATCGGCAGCAGGTAATAAATCCAAAAGACAACAATTACCGAGACGACGAACAACAGCTTCACTGGCGGAAAACTTACCTGACGCTTTCCGCTGACGTAGTCGCCGATTAGGTAGCCCGGACGCAACAGCAGTTGCAACAGCGTATAAAACAGCGAGCGTGAGCCAAGCCCCCAAATGTCCATCACGCTCCGCCTCACACTCTTCCAGTTGACGGGACCTTCGCCCGCTTTCTGTCCGCATCGTGGGCAGAAATTACCTGTGTAGTCGGTATCGCAGCAATGACAGCGGTGCTGTTCATCACTTGGCGGTGCAATGTGTCTGAACGAATCTTGTTGCCACTGTCTGAATTGTAAGAATGATGCCATTGTTCCTGTTTTTTCTATTCCGCTACAAAATTAAGTATTTTATGCGAACTTACCAAAAATGCGGGCCTCTTTTTTGGTTTTCTTGTGCAATACAGGAACGAAAGTGCAAGGAAGAACGCCCATAGTAGCATTGTTCAGTCACAGGTTCTGATGGACGATTTGTTTGCTTCACCGTCGTAGTGAGCCACTAGGCTTCGGTTGCCAGGCGCAGGGCCTCCTGCCGGGCAATCTTGCCGGTGGGCGTATGGGGGATGGCAGTCACGGTGAGGAAATGGCGGGGTCTTGTATTCATAATTCTTGTATCTGTTTTGTTTACTATAAAACATAAGTGAATAACNNTGAATTGCTTTTACCAAGCCATGTCCCAGATGCTCTTCACCTTGTTGCCGCTGGTGTCGCCGTAGTCGAGTGACTCATTGTCGTCAAGGCCGGTGCTGGTTACACTGCTCAGCGAGGCGCATACCAGCTGCGCACTCTTGACTTCCACCACGTTGGTCGTGGGCCGTAGATATGGTTTCTTTATCATAGTCGGTTCCTCCTTATTTTTTACTTGATGACAAATTTCTTTCCACGCTCGATATACACACCCTTGGCCATTTTACCATTTGACGATTTCACTATTTTACGGCCGCTCAGGTCGTAGCAATTGTCTGATTGTGAAATAGTAAAATTGTCAATTGCCTTGATGCCC
>LXOW01238970.1_pt2 | contig 10159 bp, 11 predicted proteins | sample 1368591 | NCBI WGS metagenome assembly LXOW01 (sample SAMN04884650, study PRJNA319009) | bovine gut metagenome | isolation source: Cow rumen | host: Bos taurus | place: Italy: Legnaro (PD) | collected 2014-07-09
ACAAGCTCTCCGACTATCAGGTCAAGTACGGCGACCTCTACAACCTGGAGGCAACACCGGCCGAGTCCACAGCCTACAGGCTTGCCAAGCACGACAAGGAGAAGTACCCCGACATCGTGACTGCAGGAACGGAGGAATCACCCTACTACACCAACTCCTCCAACCTCCCCGTCTGGTTCACGGACGACATCTTCGAGGCGATGGACATCCAGGATCCGCTTCAGGTCAAGTACACTTCCGGCACAGTCTTCCATGTGTTCCTCGGACAGAAGGTCTCGGACTGGAAGGCCACAAGGACTCTGGTCAGGAAGATTGCGGAGAACCACAAGCTCCCGTACTACACCATCTCGCCGACATACTCGGTATGCCAGGATCACGGCTATATCGAAGGCGAGCAGTGGGAGTGCCCCATCTGCCACAAGAAGACCGAGGTCTACTCCAGAATCACCGGCTACTACAGACCGGTGCAGAACTGGAACACCGGAAAGACGCAGGAGTTCAAGGAGCGCAAGGAGTACAAGCCCGAAATCAGCGCAGCAATGCCCCTGCTGTTCACCACAAAGAGCTGTCCCAACTGTCCTGCGGCAAAGGCGAACCTCGAGAAGCACGGCATAGCCTACAAGGCAGTCGATGCCATGGAGAACCAGGCGCTTGCACAGAAGTACGGAGTCATGTCTGTCCCGACTCTCGTTCCGGATCCGTACGACACCACCACAGTGATTTCCGGCGTGAGCCAGATCATCGGTTGGGCCAACGCCAACGGACAGAGGGCATGACGGCCGCATGACGTTCGGCGGTTTCCAGAAGACGGACCTCATCAATTATCCCGGACTTGTTGCATCCACGGTGTTCACCCGTGGGTGCAATTTCCGTTGTCCCTACTGTCACAACCCGGAGTTCGTGATCCAGGGCTCGGACCAGACGTACTTCGGAGAAACCTACGGACAGGAGGAAATCCTTGACTACCTGAAGAAGCGGTCCGGCCTTCTGGACGGTCTGGTGATCACAGGCGGCGAACCGACCCTTCATTCAGACCTTCCCGACTTCATCCGTGAAGTCCGGGCAATAGGGCTGAAGGTGAAGCTGGATACGAACGGAGGCAGGCCCGATACCCTGCAAAGCCTTCTTGAATCCGGACTGCTGGACTATGTGGCCATGGACATCAAGGCACCGCTGGACAAATACCATCTGCTTGGATTCGATAACCCCAAAGCAATAGAAGAGTCCGTAAAACTCCTCAATGCTTCCGATCTGGACCATGAATTCCGCACTACATGCGTTAAGGCAATTGTCACCGAGGACGACTTTCCCAAGATGGCGGCCCTGATAGGACCGGATGCAAAATGGTACCTCCAGCCCTTCAACCCGGCCAAGACACTGGATCCGAGGTACAACAGCGAGACCACCTATTCCGCCGCCGAACTCGAGGCCATAGCAGCCTCTTTGAATAGGGCCGGAACCGTTGTAAGATAGACACATAAAACCGGAGGTAAGCATGGACATCAGAATCCTATTAATGCTTCAGAGATTCAGAAACGGTGCCGGATCGATCCTTGCCGATTTCATGACCAAAATGACGTTCCTGGGGGACCTGTACACCGTTGTGGTCATCATGGCGATAGTCTACTGGTGCTTCAGCAAGAAGCTCGGCTCGTACATCCTTCTGGGATGGAGCGGAAACAGAATCGTCAACGGCTTCCTTAAGGTCACATTCTGCGCATACAGACCATGGATCAGGGATGCCAGCGTCATTCCACACGGCAATGCTATTGAGACCGCAACCGGCTATTCATTCCCAAGCGGACATTCAATGAACGCAGCCACTGTCTTCGGAGGCGTGGCGGTCCGACGTGACATGCCCCGGCTCCTGAGGATCACGATGTTCATAATCGTTTTTCTGGTTGCCTTCAGCCGCAGTTTCCTGGGCGTGCATACCCCGCAGGACATACTTATCGGAACACTCAGCGGCCTTCTGGTCATGTGGCTGATCTCACTGCTTGTGAACTGGATCGACAGAAATCCGTCCAAGGACTGGATTGTGGCATGCGTGGGAATCGGCCTTGCGGTCATCGTTGCCATCTACGCCGCAGTGAAGTCCTACCCGGAAGATTATGACGAGATGGGAAAGATCATAGTGGAAGGAGCCAAGATGGCCAACGACACCTACAGGTGCGTAGGCTGGTCAATCGGAATCCTGGCCGGATGGCTGATGGAAAGGCGCTTCGTGAACTTCACCACCGATGACATTTCGATGGTCACCCGCCTCACCCGTGCCGCCACGGGAGGGCTTTCCTACTATGCCCTCACTCTGATTCTGCAGCCGCTCATCAAGAACTGGATCTCCGGCCCGGCCGGCACGATGGTCTCATGCTTCGTGCAGCTGTTCTTCGTCATGTTCATCTTCCCGTGGTTGATAGTACGCTTCGAGAAGGCAGCAGGCAGAGTCACTTCTCGAAAAGCCTGAGAAGCTTCATCTTCCTGTCGCCTGCCTTGCCCGTGTAAGGATGCTCGCGCAGCGGCAGGTTGAAGTGCGTCTTTCCCTTGAGCACCGTCTGCGGATGCGTGAACTCCCTGAAGCCCCACACTCCGTGGTAGGCTCCCATGCCGGAATGACCCGTACCGTTGAACGGCACGCCCTTGACCATCATGTGGATGCAGACCTCGTTGATGCACCCTCCGCCGAACTGCTGTGTGGTCATCACGTGCTTCGCCCACTTCATGTCGGATGTGAACACATACATCGCCAGCGGGTGCTCCCTGTCGGCGATCATGTCCATGAGGCCGTCTATCTCGCCGTCCTTGAACGGGACCACCGGAAGAATCGGGCAGAACAGCTCGTGCATCACGATGTCATCGTCNNACCCTGTCCTTGTACTCGGTGCTTATGCGCTCGCACTTGTCGAATACGGAGCCTGAAATCAGCTTGGGGTACTCCGGATTGTCCTCCGGCCTGCTTCCTATCTGCCTGACGAACTCATCCTTCAGGACGCGCAGGAATTCGTCGGCGACCTCCTGAGCCACCGCAATCTGATTGATGTTGATGCAGATCTGTCCTGAATTGAGGACCTTGAAGAATGCGATCTTGCGGGCGGCGTCCCTGAGGTCGGCATCCTTCCTGACCACAGCCCAGTTTCCTGTCTCGCCGCCGAGCTCCAGAGCCACCGACGTGAGGTTGCGGGAAGCCTCCTCCAGGACATGCCTGGCCACGGCGGGAGATCCTGTGTAGAAGATCTTGTCGAATCTCTCGGCAAGGCACATGTCCGCCACATCGTGACCGCCGTCAATGACCGTGACGTATTTCTCCGGGAATGTCTCCGCCACAAGCTTCTGCAGGGCCCTGGTGCATGCTGCGGACTTCGAGCTCGTCTTTATCACTGCCGTATTGCCGCCGGATATGCTTGCGGCCAGAACCCCAAGCGTGAGAAGGATGGGGAAATTGAACGGGCTGATTATCAGCGATACCCCGTAAGGCATCTTGTAGACCTTGGTGGAAGTGCTTGGAAAGCACATGAGGCCGCTGGAATGCCTCTCCGGCCTCGCCCACTTCCTGAGGCCCTTGAGAATCTCGTTCACCTCAACGATGATCGGTCCCACATCGCAGAGATAGGCTTCCATCGGACTTCTTCCAAGATCCTCGTGAAGCGCATCCTGCAGCATGGCCTGATTCGCAATCACGGCGGCCTTCAGCTTCTTGAGCTGCTGCAGGCGCCAGTTTATGTCCAGTGTCTCGCCTGTGCGGAAATAACGTCTCTGCTCAAGCACGGTCTCGTGTATCTTCTCTTTTGTCCAGTTCATTCTCAGATTCCCCCGTTCATCATGATGCACGGCATCAGTTACCGGCAATTCCGGTCATTCATTTGCTTACCGAACTCAACGGGACGCTCATCACGTTCCTGATCGAGCATGGGAAAAACCCGGCGAGCATCTTCTTTGAAGCCGACTCGAAACCGATCAGCACCCTGTCACCGAGGATCTCGATATCCTCGCTCATGTGCGGCATCCTCAGCCGTCCGGTCTGTTTTCTGCTGTCCAGGACATACAGGGGAATCTCCCTGCCGTCCTGCATGAAAGACCCGTCCGGACTACCCAGGTCATACGTATACAGCTCCGATGAGGAGAAGCTGTGAGAACAGGACATCACCGCAGTGCTCCCCGTCACGCTGAAACCCTGCACGAAATCGCGCACCGCAAAGACCTTCGAGGGCTGTTCCTCCACCCCGAACTCCAGACCGGGATTGAGTCTATATGCAAACACCATGGCCTGATACTCGCCGTCGGCAGTCTGCATCCTGTGGCTCTCATCCGTCTCATAACCGTCGGCGTGGTAATCGCCCACGTATACATATTCGCCGTCCGATCCGCAGAACGATGCCCTGCACGGAACAGGTAAATAGCCGATGAACGAGACATGCCCTCCGTCAACCGCATTCATAAGGTCATCTGTCCTGAGCACGAACAGCTTGGAGGCGTTGCTTACATAGACATACTCTCCGGCAGAGGTCAACCCTCCCGCATGGCCGGTATAGACATCGCCGTTCTCACGTCTGAGCTGAATCTCCTTAACCTGCCCGTCATCGGATACCATGTAGATGCGTGATGCCTGGTTCCCCGGATAATAACCGCAGATCAGCGTGCATCCGGCACCATCGACATAACTCACACCCTGCGGCGTGAATCCCTTTGACAGTGCGGGAATCTCCACCCACTTGTCGGCATTACGCGTGAAGTCCGGATACAGGATCNNATCACAGATATAGGCGGCGTTTACTTGTCAAACTCGATTGAGCGCAGGAAAGCCTTGGTACGTTCCTCCCCGGGGTTGGAGAAGAACGTCGCCGAAGGGCCGGCTTCCACGATGCGGCCGTCCTCTATGAATATGACCTTGTTGGACACGTTGCGGGCAAAACTCATCTCATGGGTGACGACAAGCATCGTCATGCCTTCGTCGGCCAGCTGGCGCATCACGTTGAGGACCTCGCCTATGAGCTCGGGGTCAAGCGCACTGGTGGGCTCGTCGAAGAAGATGATTTCGGGTTTCGTGGCCATCGCCCGGGCTATCGCCACACGCTGCTGCTGTCCTCCGGAAAGCTGTGCCGGATAACTTGAGAGTTTGTCGGCCATTCCCACTTTCTCCAGCATGGACACCGCGATGTCACGGGCTTCATCCTTCTTCATCCCGGCGCCTGCGGTGAGTCCCAGGGTGACGTTCTCCAGAACTGTCTTGTTCAGGAACAGGTTGTAGCTCTGGAAAACAAAGGCCGTCTTCCTCCTCAAGTCTGCAATCTCGGCCCTTGTGGCCTTGTTCAGGTCGAACGTCCTGCCGTCAAAAACCATGGTTCCCGCATCCGCCCTCTCCAGGAAGTTCAGGCAACGCAGCAACGTGGTCTTTCCCGAGCCGCTGGGACCGAGTATCGCCACGACATCGCTCTTTTCTACATCAAAACTGATGCCCTCAAGTACAGACAGATTATCAAATTTCTTTCTCACATCACGGATCTCGACCATCATGACTTACTGCCTCCGTAGCTTGAAAGACGTTTCTCGCCCTTGCGCTGCAGGAACGTGAGGAACGTGCAGAATATCAGGTAGATCAGAGCGACCTCCAGGTAAAGGCCCAGCGATTCGTACACGCGGCCGTTGATAACCTGGGCCTGACGGAACATTTCCATCACGGAGATTGTGGCGGCCATCGAGGTCTCCTTGAGCATCGAGATCATGGAGTTGCCCAGAGCCGGAAATGCCGTGCGGAACGCCTGCGGGAGGGCCACATGCCACATTATCCTGGGGAATGTGAGCCCGACGCAGTAGCCGGCCTCGATCTGACCCGGGGACACGCTTTCAAGAGCTCCGCGGATGGTCTCCGACATGTAGGCGCCCTCGTTGAATCCCAAAACCAGCATGGCCGCGGTGAACGCCGGCAGTCTGATTCCGATGCTCGGCAGGCCGAAGAACACGATGTACAGCTGGACCAGAAGCGGAGTGCCGCGGGTGATCCAGATGTAGAATCTGCAAAGCTGCTGGAGACCCCTGACCTTTGCGTACTGGACCAATGCCACGGCAAGCGCAACGGCAAGCGCAATGGAGAACGAGAAGATGGTGAGCGGAACCGTCACCTTGATCCCGTACCACAGGAGCTTTGGAAATGAGTCTACCAGAATGGACCAGAGTCTCTCAGTCACGGTCTTTCAGCCCGCTCAATTGGCCTTGGAGAGGTCGGTTCCGAAGTACTTGACCGACAGTGCGGTCAAAGTGCCGTCCGTGCGCACCTTCTGCAGGAATTCGTTGATAGCCTTCAGCAGGGACTCCGTCTGGGAACCCTTCCTGATGGGCCAGCAGACCGGCTCGCCCGCCACTGTCTGCACGATCTTGATGGCAGCATCGGGATGCTCGGCAAGATAGCTGTCGACTGAGCCCTTGGCGTTGATTGTGGCATCCACCCTGCCCTGCTCGATCATCATCATGGTCTCGCCCAGGGTATCAACGTAGTCGACAGTTGCACCGAGGCTTTCGGCAAGCTGGGCGTAGGTCGAGTTGGGTGAATTGCTTGTCCGCTTTCCTTTCAGATCCTGTAGCGATTTGACGGATGTATTGTCGCTGCGGACGACGAGAACGGCCTCGGTGTACAGGTACGGATCCGAGAACGAGAACTTCTGCGCCCTCTCCTCGGTGTATCCCACTCCGTTGCATGCGATGTCGAACACTCCCTGCTCGACGCCCACAAGTATGGATTCCCAGGGCACCTCGTGGAACTCGGGCTGAACGCCGAGATATCCGGCAAGAAGGGTTCCGAGCTCGATGTCGAAACCTGTGAGTTTGTCGGATGCGTCATGGAACGTCCACGGCGTCCAGTTTCCCTCCGTTGCGATTGCAAGGGTTCCCTTCTTCTTTACGGCAGACAGGCTGTCCTCCGAGGAACCGCCGGCAAACAGAACCGCCATGCAGGCAAATACTACTAAAAAAATAAGTGCTTTCTTCATTTATTCCCCTATCTTGAATGAATATAACTGTTAATCCGCCTTTTGGCAATGAACGGAGCAGTTATATGCTATCTTTTTCAGTCTGCTATTGACGGATGCTGTGTATTTCAAAGAAAATGACAGGGGAGTTTTCAATGAGTCTCGTTTCATCAATCACACTTATCGTCACCGTCATCATCATTTACTATGCGATGATCAAGTTCTTTTCAATCCTGTTCAGGATCACGGGTCTTCCGAGGGATAAGGCGTCTTTTCAGGCGGCATCCCTTCTGACCAACGCCGGCTACACCACCAGTGAATCGGAAATAGTCGTGAGCGAGAAGACCAGGCGGCGCATAGCAACTGCCGCGATGCTCTCGGGATACTTCTTCTCAGTGGTCATCGTATCGCTGTTCATCAACCTCTTCCTCAGCATCGACCTGTCCACGTTCAATGCGGAGTTCGTCCATCTGGTGGTCGGATTCGGGGCGCTGATAGCGTTCTTCCTTTTCCTCCGCATACCGTTCATCGAGAAGTTCCTGGGAAAGACCATAGACGGCGTGACGGTAAGGGCATTCAAGAGAGCATCCAAGGAGAACTTCATCTCCGTTCTCGACACATACGGCTCGGATGCCGTCGTGAACATCTACCTCTACAAGGTTCCCGAAATCCTTGAAGGAAAATGCGTGGCGGATTCGGACCTCAGGAAGAAATACAACGTCAACATCCTGATGTACACCAGAAACGGCCACAACCACTACGTATCGGCCGACACCATCTTCTCGAACAAGGACATACTCATTGCATTCGGACCTCTGGCGAACATCAGGGAGACATTCCTTCTCAAGGGACACGAGGAGAAGCCTGAGGAGCATGTGGGTAACAAGATCTCATCCGGAAACGAGATAACCATCATGTCAAACTTCGGTTACCAGGTCATGGCCGACATCAGACTCAAGACGGTCCCGCCGGTACTGGCAGGCAAGAGCCTCATCGAGAGCAACATAAAGGATTTCTTCTCCATAAACATCATAATGGTCTCAAGGAAGGACACACCTGTGAAGCTCTCCAAGGATACGGTCATCAACAAGGGAGACAGGGTCATAGCATTCGGCCCGTATGAAAGCATCCACACCGTGTTCGGAGAAATCTCGGAGCCTCAGCAGACAGTAGAGCAGAAGGCCTGACCGGGTCCGGTCATCTTCTGCCTGATGCCTTCATCTCGCAGGCAAACGCCTCAGGGTGCTTTCTGTACCAGTCCTGATGGTACTCCTCGGCCATGTAGAACGTCTTGTATTCCTCGATGCTGATCCGGGCCTTCTTCCCGGACTTCGATTCAAGTTCCCTGACGGCATCCTGTGCGGCCTGCTTCTCATCCGCGGTGCACCAGTACACTGCAAGAGTATATGAGAATCCCCTGTCTATGAACTGGCCGCCGCCGTCGAACGGATCCACCGCAGAGATGAACGTCTGCAGGAGTTCCCGGTACGTGACGCGCCCGGGGTCATAGGAGATGCAGATGGTCTCCCGGTGCCCTGTCTTCTGGCTTTTCACGTCTTCATAAGAAGGATTCACCTCATCCCCGCCGCAGTAGCCGCTGGCCACGCTCTCTACGCCTTCCATCTCATAGAACGCCGGCGTGATGCACCAGAAGCAACCGCCTGCAAAATACGCCTTTTCCATCATTCTCCCCATACTTATTCCTTCAGCCCAGAGCCACGTCCAGTGCCATCATCAGGCTGAATCCTACGGCAAATGAGATGACGCCGATATTCGAGTGCTCGCCTGCCGACATCTCCGGAATGAGTTCTTCCACGACCACGTACAGCATGGCGCCGGCTGCAAAGGACAGAAGATAAGGCATGGCGGGCACTACGAGGCCCGCAATCAGGACCGTGATGAAACCGAATACCGGCTCAACGGCACCGGAAAGAACACCCAGCCAGAAAGACTTCGGCTTGCTCTTTCCCTCAGCGTACAGCGGCATGGAGATGATGGCGCCTTCAGGGAAGTTCTGGATGGCGATTCCGAGCGCCAGAGCAAGTGCACCGCCTGCGGTGATGTGGGCGGAACCTGAAACCAGACCGGCATAGACAACGCCTACCGCCATTCCCTCCGGGATNNGGCATAGACAACGCCTACCGCCATTCCCTCCGGAATATTGTGAAGCGTGACTGCCAGTACAAGCATCAGCGTTCTGCTTGCCTTGCTGCGGGGTCCTTCCACCTGATCTGTTCCCACATGCAGATGGGGAGTGACCTCATCCAGAAGCAGCAGGAACAGTATGCCCAGCCAGAATCCGATGAAGGCAGGAAGGAAGGCCCACCTGCCTTTGTCGGAACACTGCTCTATGGCCGGGACTATCAGGCTCCATATGGAAGCCGCCACCATGACGCCGGCGGCAAACCCCGTGAGGGCATGCTGGACGTTGACCTTCAGATCCTTCTTCAGGAAAAAGACACATGCGGCGCCCAAAGACGTACCGGCAAACGGAATAAGAAGACCCAACAGAACCGTACTGTTCATCTATGCAGGAACCATCCTTTCTTTTCATATGGAGCGGATTCCACGCCGAGGCAGGTATAGCCCGTGGCATCAACCGCATCCTTCAGCATCTGCGCATCCACGGGGTCATCGGTCAGGAAACTGGCCTCTTTCTTTGTCCTGGAAGCGCTTACCTTCCTTGCGGAAGGGACTGCCTTCCTGATTGTATCACAGATATGGACCTCGCACATACCGCACATCATTCCGTCAATCTTCAAAACCGTCCTAATCATGATCATACCTCCCTGTAAAAGCGGAGGGCCCGCCATAGGGCCCTCCAGGTATTAGGAATTTTCTTCCAAAAGGAGACTCGTTTGCAGTTAGATATCTCTAACTAAGAACACTCTACCATTTCCCCGAATAAGTGTCAACAGCATTTCCGCCATTTGTCAGAGACTCCATTCGCTGCTTGAACTCTGCAGCTGGACCATGCGGCGGAAGACGGTGACTTTACGGAGCATCTAGTCCCCAAGGCGGTCTATTGCTTCGAATCGGCCGTTGATTCTGATAGTTTTCATCAAACTCTTTCTTTCAGTGGGTTAGAATATTCTAACTCCGGAATTTGGCCAATACATGTGGACGTTTTTTACTAAAACGACTAGCGGTTTTTCTTCATTTCAATCTTGTGTTTGTACATGTCTTCATCGGCACGCTTGAAC
>LXOW01182871.1_pt1 | contig 10157 bp, 10 predicted proteins | sample 1368591 | NCBI WGS metagenome assembly LXOW01 (sample SAMN04884650, study PRJNA319009) | bovine gut metagenome | isolation source: Cow rumen | host: Bos taurus | place: Italy: Legnaro (PD) | collected 2014-07-09
CTCCAAGGCTTCGTGGTCACACTCGCTATGCTTGAAACTGGCGGTAGGCAACAAGCCGATGGCTGACATGTACTTGGCCAAGAGATACCAGCCGAAGCCCGTCAACGAGGTGTGGCAGATATGGAAGTACTGATACTTGTAGCTGAAGCGCATGGAGATGACCTTACGGCCATGCTCCCTGCCCCAGGCATAGACGTGGGCATACTGCAACAGGTTGTTGCACATCTGGCTTTTATCTCTGGCAAAAATCATGGCTTTGGATAATGGAGATTAGTGATGTCGAAGTATTTCTTCAGGACGAGCAGCGAGATGAGCAATTCCTGCCGCTTGTCGCGGAACTGGTCAATATAGTCATGGGCATGCTGAATGATGGCCTCGGCTTCCTCAGGATGACTGATGTAGTAAGTGAGCCGATCTTCGAGGTCGGAGAAATCGTCCTTTACTTCTATGTAGTGGTAGTTGGGGATGAGTGTGCCCTCCATAAACCACGTCTCCTGAGTCAGACGCGGCGAGACGGCAATCGAGTTCGACGACATCACCCATTTCAGATTCGACGCCACATCGTTGCCTTCTAAAGACATAATGAACTTAAAGTCGAGATGTTCGCCGATGGTGAGTTTACCTTTCTGCCATTCGGGGTGCTCTTCCGAGCGGTTAGTAGAGGCGGCATCCACCATCGGGTGGCCTACCCAGCGGTTCATAAACAGGTCTCTGTTCTGCTTACGGGGACCCAGGTCACCACGGAAAATGGCCATGTCTTTTTTATCACGCCAAGAGCGCTGGTCGTCAACAAACAGGAAGTGGCGGTTCTTGTCAAGATTGAGGATAACGGAGTTCTCATTGTTGTCGACAAGAGGCCTGTTTTTCACGATGGCCGGTTCTGGAGCTACATAGGGCTTGTCACCGGCATCGAGTATCCATCGCAAGTCCTGATTGAAGTAGCGGGCATACTCCATCGCATCGAAGTAATAGGTCTTTTGGCCTGTTACCTCCTGGTCTCGCAGGCGAACAGCCTTCGTCTCCCAGTCCTGACGGTTGAAGACACTCTTATCAGTCAGCTTACAATAGTACTGGGCACGCTGATGGAGATACTCACTATGGGGATGGTTTTCAGCCTGCCGTAGAAGACTCTTCAAGGCCCATTGGGAGAAACACTTGGGCATATATTCTCTCACATAGCTTCGCAGGTAATACTTCAGATTGCTGTTCTTACCGCTATTCAGCATATAATAAAGTTTCCTTCTATCCATCATATCAACGAAAATAATAAAGCAAATGCTTATAAAAACGTTTGTAGTACCACTTCAGTCGTTTTAAAGGCCGTGGCTTGGTAGGAATCATAGTAGGCATGCTGCCGTCAGCACTGCATTGACAGGCTATGCAGGGATGACTCCAGAGGGAGATGAGCAAGCCAGACTCTATCAGCTGGTTGTGCATACGGTCGCTCGGCACGTTAACCTTGTGGCGGGGGCTACGTAGTCCATAATGGTTTGCGCTGCCTGTCGATTCAAGAAGTAACAGCCGGCGAAACGGTCACGCGTGGCCGGATAAAGCAATTGTCCCTTGACACGACTACTGCGGGGTACAAGCAACAGACTGCTTTCTTCGTAGTTGATGATGACAGGCTGGTCAGCATAGCGCACAGCACACTCTTGCAGGCTCTGGTCAAACAACGGTCTGAAGTTGTCGTAGAAATAGATGTCATCCTCTATAATAAGAGCACCGTCCAACTGGTGATCGAGAATATACTGGGTAGCCAGCAGGTGCTTATAGGCACAACTGGTCCGGGGAAATACACCATACATCGTGTCCGTCTTACCATCGTTGACGAAATAACGATCCAGTATATCGGGTGTCAGGTCTTCCACGTTACCATCAAGGATGTAATGGTAGGGCATGGCTATACGCTCCAGTTGGTGCTGGATAAAACTTCTCCGCTCTTCTTGACCTCGTACGTGGACAATGATAATGGGAGTATCTGCCATCTCTTTTCTCTTACTGATTAATGTATTACGAAGACAAAAGTAGTGAAAAATCGTCAATATTGCAATTTTTATATAGAAAAAATACACATTCTTTGGTTTTTCGCATGCTTTTCTGTACTTTTGCAGACAAAATAACCCCACCGCTATCATCAGATGATTCCCAAGAAGATACATTACTGCTGGCTAAGCAAAGATCCATTTCCGAAGAAAATCCGGAAGTGCATGGCCACTTGGCAGCAGACACATCCTGACTATGAGGTTATTTGTTGGAATACAGACAACTTTGACATTCACTCAGTGCCTTACGTCAAGGAAGCCTATGAAGCACGCAAATGGGCTTTTGCCGCAGACTACATCCGCATGCATGCCCTCTATACACAAGGAGGCATCTATCTGGATTCCGATGTCATGCTGCTAAAGCGTTTCGACGCGTTCCTCGACAATGCCTTCTTTTCCAGCATGGAGTACCACCCTTTGCAGATAGAGAAATGCGGAACTATGCAATATGTCGATGCTGACGGGCACCGTACAGCTGATGTCTTCATACAGGGCATTCAGATTCAGGCTGCCGTCATGGGGGCCGAAGCTGGTTGTCCATTTGTCAAAGAGGTACTAAACTGGTATGAAGGGCGACACTTCGTCAAGCCTGACGGAACATTATGCACCGACGTCCTTTCACCCTACATCTATGCCCGCGTGGCCGAAAAGCATGGGTTCGTATACAAGGATATTGACCAGCAGCTACCTGGTCGCATTCACATCTATCCTTCAGAAACATTTGCAGGAAACAAGCACGAAGTCACCAAGAACAGCTACGCCATCCACATGTGTGCCCACTCATGGCACCTCACACCATGGGAAAAGGTGCGTCGTTTCCTCGGAATCAGCAAGAAGCACCAACAAGCCAACGGGATAAATGAAACATAAATTGTAAATAGCCAGATAGCAGATGAACGGTTTCCTATATTATATCCTATTCTCTGTATTGTATCTCCTCTCGTTGTTGCCGCTGAGAGTACACTACTTCATCTCAGACTTCTTGTACTACTTGCTCTATTATGTTGTGAGGTATCGTGTGCGGGTGGTCAGGCAGAACATTGCCACCTCATTTCCGGAGAAAAGTGAGGACGAGCGCAGACATATCGAGCGAGATTTTTACAGCTTCTTCTGCGACTATCTGGTGGAGAGCTTCAAGCTGCTCAGCATTAAGAAGGAGACTATCAGAAAGCGGCTGGTGTTCAAAAACATCGAAGAGGTGAATCGCTGCATCGAAGAAGGTCAGTCGTGTGCCGTCTATCTGGGACACTACGGCTGTTGGGAGTGGGTGACGTCGCTTCCGCTGTGGGTCACGCCCAAGGCGCAATGCGGACAGATATACCACCCCATCGAAAACAAAGCCTTCGACCGTCTTTTTTTGCGCCTGCGCCAGCACTTAGGCTCGGTAAGCATCCCCATGAACGAGACCCTGCGCAAACTGTTGGAATACAAGAAGGCCAACCAGCCTGTTATCATCGGCTACATCTCTGACCAAAAGCCGATGTGGGTAAACATCCACCACTGGGTGGACTTCCTGAACCACGACACCCCCGTGCTGACAGGTGCCGAGCGTATCGTCAAGAAGTTCGGACACGCTGCTTTTTACGGCGATATGCATCGCGTGCGTCGCGGCTACTACGAGCTGGAGATGAAGCTGATTACCCGCGAACCGCAGGCTATGCCCGATTATGAACTGACGGATGCCTACTACCGTTTGTTGGAAGAGAGCATCCGTCGCAAACCTGGTCTTTGGCTTTGGAGCCACAACCGCTGGGCACGCACCCGCGAAGAGTTCGACCTGCGTTTCAAAGTCGTCGACGGCAAAGTCGTTTCAAAGTAATTTGCCGCTTCAAAACTTCCAACGCATTTACTTCAATCCGAGCTTAGCCTTAACATCTTTGGTGACGTCAGTAGAGAGCGTTGTAGAGATGTAAGGTATACCACCAGTTAAGTCCATGATGTAAACATAGCCTCCTGCCTGACCGACGGCCTTGATGGCATCGAGCACCTTGGTAGTGATGGCCTGCATCTTGTCGGACTGCTCCTTGGCCAGAGCCTGACGGTTGTCCTCGTAACTCTGCTGAATTTTCTGGTACATCTCCTGCAGTTCGGTCTCGCGGCGCTGCTTGATGTTAGCGGGCAGGGTAGCCTGTTCCTTCTCGTATGCCTCTGACTTCTTCTGTAGTTCCTCCTGCATCGACTTCAGGTCGGCCTCATACTGCTTGGTGAGGTTCTCGATGTCGGTGCGTGCCTTTGTGAACTCAGGCATCAGCTGGATAATCTCCTGTGAGTTGACGTGGCCAAACTTCTGGGCACTGGCGGTAGTGAAGCCGCAAATTGCGCAAATTGCGCAAAGAATGATTTTCTTCATAGTTTTCTTTTCTTTATAATTTTTCATTATTACATTAGTTCGTTATCACGATACATCATTATGACGTTGCTCCATCTTTACGGTTTAATTCTTAATTAATTAGAGTATCCCAATTTCGAGAGCACCTCGTTGGAAATATCTATCTTGGGCGAACCGAAGATGATGCCCTGGTCGCTGGCGCGGTCGAGGACGAGCTGATAGCCACGCAGATCGGCAACGTCCTTGACGGCATTGTAGACTTCCTCTTGTATGGGACTCATGAGTGCCGTGCGCTTTTTGAAAAGCTCTCCTTGGGGACCAAAGTATTTCTTCTTCAGTTCAGCAGCTTCCTGCTCCTTGGCCATGATAGCATCCTGACGGACCTTTTTCTGCTCCTGGGAAAGGAAGACCACCTCATTCTGATAGTTTTTATAGAGTGTCTGAGCCTCTACTTGTATGGCTTCCACCTCAGCCTGCCATTTCTTCGAAGCCTGGTTCAACTGTTCGTTAGCACGCTCGTATGCAGGTATGTTCTTAAAGATATAGTCCATATCGACCAATGCAAATTTCTGTGCATGCAGCGACAGGGTCGCAGCAAAAACTAAACCAGCAATTAAAAATAGTCTTTTCATAATTCTNNCTATAAGGCTGGTCGAAACCGTATGCCCAGTCAATACCCATCAAACCAACCATCGGCAGGAAGATGCGCACGCCAACACCTGCGGAACGCTTAATATCGAAGGGGTTGAACTTCTTAGCCTCAGTCCACGCATTACCACCCTCTAAGAATCCCAGACCATAAATGGTCGTATTACCCAACAGCAAGGGGTAACGGAGCTCCAACGTGAAGCGGTCGTAGGCATAGCCTGCTGCACCATAAGGCGTCAGAGAGCCATTGTCGTAACCACGCAATCCTATTGTCTCTTCAGCATAACTGGTAGAATAGCCGCTCATGCCGTCACCACCGACATAGAATGTCTCAAAGGGCGACTTGTTGTTCTGGTTATAAGAACCTAACAGTCCGAACTCAGCACGGGTCATGAGCACTAAACATTTCTGACCGTTTGTAAGCGCCGTATATGTCTTCGACTTGAGCTTCCATTTATGGTACTCTATCCAGCGGTATTTCTCCTGAAGTTCGTCATAGTAACGGTCTATGTCGGTATTGTAGGTCGTTCTAGTGCCAAGGTTGGCATAGTCCTTATCGCTAAACAACGACCAGGGCGGCGTGAGTGAAACTGATGCCGCAAACTCGGAACCATGACGTGGGAACAGCTGATTGTCGATAGATGTACGAGCCAGCGTTATGCCCAAGTTAATGTTGTTACAGTTACCATTGTTAATGATGAAATAGCTCCAATCTTGCAGCATATATCGCGTAAACGACATCTGCATAGACAACTGGAAGTAGTCATCAGGCCAGCGTAGGCGCTTACCCCAACCGATGCTGGCACCGAAAAGTTTGATGTATTTGTCGTCATCATAGAGTGACGTATAGTCGTAGTAGCCTGTATTATACATACCATAGCCACCATAATAGTTATAGTAGTTGTTCAGCCAGGCCGAATTGCGATAAGTGCTGGAGATGTCTGTCTGCTTCGAGTAGAAGGCGCTCACGCTGAGCGAATTCGGGCGCTTTCCACCAAACCATCCTGTACTATAACCTGTCGACACAGTACTGTAGTAGCTACCATTCGACGAGAGCGACAACGACAACTGTTCACCATCGCCAATCGGCATGATGCCACGGTGCATCTTATTCTTTCCAAAGAGATTGCGTAGCGAGAAGTTGTTCAGCTTGATGCCGATACGACCAATGACACCCGTTTGTCCCCAGCCTAACGAGAACTCCAACTGGTCGTTAGATTTCTGTTCCAGTTCCCAGTTAATGTCTACCGTACCATCTTCATAGTTAGGCTTAATGTCGGGGGTCACTTTCTCAGCATCGAAGAAACCCATCGTGGCTATCTCACGTGCCGAGCGCTGGATGGCATCTTTCGAGAACAAGTCACCCGGCTTGGTGCGAAGTTCACGACGCACGACTTCTTCGTACAAACGGTCGTTACCGAATATGCGTACATGGCTGATATGAGCCTGCGTACCTTCCTGAATACGCATCTCGAGGTCAATAGAGTCTCCTACGATGTTCACTTCCGTGGGCTCGAGGTTATAGAACAGATAGCCATTGTTCCAGTAATAGTTACCAACGGCATCTTCGTCTTCTTTCAAACGCTTGTTCATAAGCTTCTGGTTGTAAATATCGCCCTTCTTCATACCCAGCACCTGACCGAGGTACTCGCTATTGACAACCGTATTACCTACCCACGTGATGTTGCGGAGGTAGTAGCGCTGACCTTCGTCAACCTTAACAAAGACGTTGACGTGTTTCTCGTCGATGGTCCAAACAGAGTCTTCCAGAATAGTAGCATCGCGGTAGCCCAGTTCATTATACTTTTCAATCAGCGTTCGCTTAGCCTCGTCATATCGTTCGGGAGTAAACTTCTTTGCCCTGAAGAAGGAATACAACTTGCCTGCCTCGTTAATCTTACCAAAGGCACTCTTTGTAAACATAGTTCCTTTAATCTTGCTGTCTTTCAGCTTCTCATTGCCCTCAAAGATTATCTGGCGCACCTTCATCTTAGACTTCTTGTCAATATTGACGTCCAAGATGACTTCGTTCTTTCCTGTCACATCATCGCGCTGGACAATGTCAACCTCTGCATTCTTATAACCTTTGTCGTCGAAGTATTTTTTTGCAAGGATCTTTGCACGGTCTATCATGTTCGGCGTAATCTGAGCTCCCTTCATAATGCCCAGCTTTGATTCCATATCCTCACGTTCCGATTTTTTCAGACCATTATAATTAATCGTGCTGACACGGGGACGGGTAGCCAAATGGAAACACAGATAAACTTTGGAGCCCACGATAGAATCGGCAGTAACAGCAACTTTCGAAAACAGGCCATGCTTCCAATAACGTTTCACAGCTTCCGTGATTTCCGTTCCTGGAACCTGAATAGTCTGACCTACCGATAGTCCTGAAAGTCCAATCAGCACATAGTCCTCATAGCCCTCAACACNNGCATACGAGATGTCGGGATTGACTATGACGTCTTGCGCAGCTATGCGGCTAGTGAATAGTGAACAATGAATAGTGAATAATATCGCAACCATCCATATTCGCTTGCCCATTTTCATTCTATTATTTATTTCAAGCATTGTCATTTTAAACTATTCACTTTTCACTATTCACCTTTCAATAGAGGCGAAGCCTCGTTCTCCACCTGTGCTTCCGTCTTGCCGAAACGGCGCTGGCGACTCTGATAGCTGGCGATAGCCTTGTGTAGTTCAGCCTCGTCAAAATCGGGCCAGTAGGTGTCGCAGAAGTACAGTTCGGAGTAGGCTATCTGCCAGAGCAGGTAGTTCGAGATACGCACCTCGCCGCCAGTACGGATAAGCAAGTCCGGGTCGGGCATGAAGTTAGTAGTCAGATGCTTCGTGATCATATTCTCGTCAATAAAGCTCCAATCCTTATAACCCTGTTTACCCATATCGTGATACTGCATAATGTCCTGCATAGCTTTCACTATTTCCCAACGGCTGGAGTAACTCAAGGCCACCACCATAGTCATAGCATCGTTCTTGGCCGTATGCTCCTCAGTCTCTCGCAATTTCTTGCGGACATCCTCAGGAATGCGACTCATGTCGCCGATAACACGGAAGCGCACATTATTCTTCATGAAAATCTCGTCTTCTAACGAGGTGAGCACCAACCCCATGAGCGCCGAAACCTCATCAGCTGGACGATTCCAGTTCTCAGTAGAGAAAGTATAGAGTGTCAGGAACTTCACGCCCAGTCGTGTACATTCTGAAGTAATACGACGAACAGCTTCTACTCCAGCCTGATGACCGTAGCTGCGTTCCTTTCCCCGTTCGTTGGCCCAGCGCCCATTACCATCCATAATGATGGCAATGTGCTGTGGTATGTTTTTAGTCTCTATCATTGTGACATGTTTTACATTTTGCCCATAAATCGTATGTAACCGTCATCCTCAGCAGGCTATAACAGTCGGTATTCTTAAACAGTCCGCTGCTCTTGATAGCATACGGATCTTCCACACCATCCAACTTATCAGTATTGGTAAAGTGTATAGTCCAATCCATAGCCAGGTTCAAACGGTCGCCTATCTTATACTTGAGACCACCACCCAAAGGCATATTCAGCCCTACAATGGTAGCATCAGGGGTCGCTATTGTGACGCCAACTCCTATATATATATAAGGTGTCAGGCGTTTAGCCCCCCTATACTCCTGGCCTGTACCATAAGGCCAAAAGTTATATTCATATCTTATTCCCGCATCCACCAGACTGGCTGTAAAGCGATAGTCCTCGATAGCCGGATAGTAGGTCTTAGCGCTAGTCTGAGTACCCTTTAACTGGCCATAGCCCACATTCAGCGCTAAAGCTGTACGGGGACTCATACGGTACTTAGCTGTCAAGGATCCCATAGGCTGCACATCCTGAAAAAGTCCCTGATTGAAGTCGCCCAGATAGGTCAATGCCCCCACGCCACCGCCTACTTCTAAACGGTATTCCGGCTCCGTCTGCGCATAGACACTGACGGTCATTGCGAGCATTATGGCAAGCAGACACTTCTTCACGCTTCACTCTTTATTTTCTCAGGCGGTTCAGACAACCTCTCCATACCTGACCAGTACCTTGACAATATAGCCAGATATTATTATCATCATCCACTTTCACTTTGACTGATGTGGCATTGACGTCAAATCCGTCAGGCAATTGGTACATGCTGTTCTTTTTCCAAGTAATACCATTGTCGCGGCTCTGATAGACTGCCGTATAGGGTGAACCAAAAGCCAGCACACCATCATCGTATTTCACCAGTTGGAGGTGCTCCAGACGCGGCAGTTGGTAGAGGGCATTGGCAGGTCGCTCCATATACATCCAGCGACTTTCCTGGGTCGAGGAGCCATAGTCCACAATTTTACGCCACACCTGAGCAGTAGTTTCCTGAGGATAAAGGCTTGTGCTACGATTGCCTGCCATCAGCACATAGTCAGTTTCTGCTGACAAATTCATGGGATAGCATACCATGCTGATGTCCTCAGTAGGTAATAGCGATGCATCGTCATCAAGCAAGTCTTCTTCCCATTGGCTGCTACCTTGGCGAAAAACCATCAGTCGATTGTCATCCGACAGCGCATACGACTCTGTTGTGCTTTTGCCAAGCATACGGCTGATGCCCTGCGGTAAATCATCCACATCCGTATCAGCGGGCCACGTTGCATTCTCTACCAATGTCCAGACGAATTTATCCGGATCTTCCTGAAAGACATTGACACTTACATCGTACTCTGTCTTTCCAGACCCGTCATTCGACAAGACGACAAACCTGCGAGGAGTCGTGAAATCAATACTGTCCGTTGAAACGTAGTAGCGCAACGTGTCACTCGCCACATCGCGAATCAGTATCGTTCCATTATTATAGGACGAAATGGCACACACCACATGGGCAACGTCCGTTCCAAGAGGTAGTGAGTCTGCATTGAAAATGCGATGCCCTATCTGATCGATGCTGAAAGGGTAAGCAAGTGCAGAATAGGTTGCCGTATAGGTAGAGTCAGTACCTTTCGATGACGTGGTATGGATGGTGCGTTTCAAGGTCTCCACTGAGAACGAAGTGATAGCAGCATCGTCATACAACGTCGTATCATCGCCACCAGATAGACATGAGGTAACACAGGCCATCAACAGCAGCAACAGG
>LXOW01254167.1_pt1 | contig 10157 bp, 6 predicted proteins | sample 1368591 | NCBI WGS metagenome assembly LXOW01 (sample SAMN04884650, study PRJNA319009) | bovine gut metagenome | isolation source: Cow rumen | host: Bos taurus | place: Italy: Legnaro (PD) | collected 2014-07-09
GTGGCTCGACCGGTACCGCAGCACCACCGGCACCCCCGCCAGCTCGAACGCCGCGCGCAGCCGCCCCGCCAGGTACGCCTGGTACGACGGCGTGTTCAGCTCCGGCTTGTTCACGAAAAGCGTCACCCGCGGCGGCCGCGTCCCCGTCTGCGCCGCGTAGTAGAACTTCAGCTGCCGCCCGCCCTTCTGCGTCGGCGGCAGCGTGTGGGCGAAGGCGTCCCTCAGCACCCGGTTCAAGACCCCCGTCGGTAGCCGCACGTCCAGCCGCGAGGCCAGCGCGTCAATCACCTCGAAACTGCGCCGCACGTGGTAGCCGCTCTTGGCCGACGCGAACACCACCGGGCAGTTCCCCAGGAAAAACAGCTCCTTGCGCAGCCGCTCCTCGTACTCCGCCGCCGGCACCGCCGTCCCGCGCGCCAGGTCCCACTTGTTGACCAGCACCACGCACGCCTTGTGGGCATCCCGTACGCGCGCGGCGATTTTCTTCTCCTGGACCCCGGGTCCCCGCTCCGCGTCCAGCACCAGCACCACCAGGTCCGCCTCCTCGATGCCCCGTTCCGCCCGGAAGAGGCTGAACTTCTCCACCGAATCCTTCACCCGCCCCGCCTTGCGCATCCCGGCCGTATCCACCAGCACGTACCGCCGCGCCCCGCCCTCCGCCGATTCCAGCTCGAACGGCACCTCGATGCAGTCCCGCGTCGTGCCCGGCACGTCCGACACCACCAGCCGCTGCTGGCGGACCAAGCGGTTGATGTACGACGACTTCCCCGCGTTCGGCCGCCCCACCACCACCACCCGCAGCGGACGTTCCCCCTCCGCCGCGGCGGCGCCCTCCGGCTCCGGCGGCAGATGCGGCAGCACCGCCTCCAGCAGCCCCTCGATGCCCCTCCCGTGCTCCGCCGAGATCGCCGCCACCGGGTATCCCAGCACGTGGAAATCCTCCGTCCGCTCGTCCAGCTCCGGCACGTCCGCCTTGTTCGCCGCGACCACCACCGGACGCCCCGACCTCCGCAGCAGCCGCGCCACCTCCACGTCCATCGGCTGGAGCCCCGCCTTGAGGTCCACGACGAGCACCACCGCCGCCGCGTCCTCGATGGCCACGCGCACCTGCGCCGCCGTCGCCGCCTGGAACGCGTCGCTCCCCTCCTTCGCGCCATCCATCAGCGCGAGCCCGCCCGTATCGATGATCCGGAACCGCTGCCCCAGCCACTCCGCCGGCGCGACGAGCCGGTCGCGCGTGACGCCCTCCTCCGAGTGCACGATGGCGATGCGCCTTCTTGCCAACCGGTTGAACAGCGCCGACTTCCCGACATTCGGCCGCCCCACGATCGCCAGCAGCCGCTCCCTGTTGTTCACGTTCTCTTCCATATCTCCCGATTCTCCCCGACCTCCCCCGAAAAAGCAAGCCCCCGCGCACCCCGCCGGGTTTTCCAGCCATTGGAAACATTTTTTCCATTCACTGGAAAAACGCCGGAAATTTTTTCCATTCACTGGAAAAACCGGGCCCGTTTTTCCACCCATTGGAAAAAAATTTTCCAATGGCTGGAAAACTTTCCCGGCGGCGGGCGGAGGGGCTTGCGGGAGGGCTTCCCTGGCGTGGTACCATGCGCGGCACCGTGATGAACACCCCCGCCACGCCATCCCTTTTTCCCGAACCGGCCGCGCCGCCGTCCGCCGCCGCCCCGGACGTGTCTGCGCCGCCCGGCACCCCGACCGTCGCCCGCGTCATCACGGGGCTGACCCTCGACCGCGAGTTCGACTACCGCATCCCGCCCGACCTCCTCGGACGCCTTCGCGTCGGCCATGCGGTACGCATCCCGTTCGGGCACAGGCGGATGGAGGGGTTCGTCACGGCCCTCGCCGACCACACCGACTACCCGGCCGCGCTCAAGCCCATCGAAGCCATCACGCGCCCCGATCCGCTCTTCGACGACACCATGCTCCGCCTCGCCCGCTGGATGGGGCATTACTATGCCGCTCCCTTCGAGGCCGCCATCGCCGCCATCCTGCCCGCCGCCGTGCGGCATCCCGGCGCCGACTTCCGCCGCCTGCTCGCCGCCACCCGCATCCCCGGCGCCGGCCCGACCCCCGACGAAGAAACCGCCCTACGCCGCCGCTCCCCCAAGACCGCCGCCGCCTGGGACGCCCTCCGCGACGGCGACACCCTCACCGCCGCCGACCTCGCCCGCACCACCGGCGTATCCCTCGACGCCCTGCGCCGTCTCGCCGCGCGCGGCTGGATCGCCCTCGCCAAGACCCCGGCCCTCCGCAACCCCGCCGACCGCCTCGAAATCCTCCCCACCACGCCCCCCACGCTCAACGACGAACAGGCCGCCGCCCTCGCCGCGATGGCCGAGGAAATGGCCTCGCCCACCCCCGGCGTCACCCTCCTCCACGGCGTCACCGGCTCCGGCAAGACCGAGGTCTACCTCGCCGCCATCCAGATGGCCCTCGACGCCGGCAAGGGCGCCATCGCCCTCGTCCCCGAAATCTCGCTGACCCCCCAGACCATGGAACGCTTCCGCGGCCGCTTCGGCGACACGGTGGCGGTCCTGCACAGCCAGCTCTCCGACGGCGAGCGCCACGACGAATGGCAGCGCATCGCCTCCGGCAAGGCCCGCGTCGCCCTCGGCGCCCGCTCGGCGCTCTTCGCGCCGATCCGCCCCCTCGGCCTCCTCGTCGTCGACGAAGAACACGAGCCCGCCTACAAACAGGACGAGACCCCCCACTACCACGCCCGCGACGTCGCCGTCATGCGCGGCGCCCTCGAACACTGCCCCGTCCTCCTCGGCTCCGCGACCCCGTCCCTCGAATCCTACCGCAACGCCCGCGCCGGCAAATACCGCCTCATCCGCCTGACCAAGCGCATCGACCGCGCCGTCATGCCCGACATCCGCGTCGTGGACATGCGTCTCGAAGGCGAAAAAAAGTCCGGCCAGGGCCGTCCCCTCCTCGCCGCCGAACTCGTCGAAGCCATACGCGTCCGCCTCGCCCGCGGCGAGCAGTCCATGCTCTTCCTGAACCGCCGCGGCTTCTCCACCGCCGTCACCTGCCCCGACTGCGGACGCGAGGAAACCTGCCCCGACTGCTCCGTCCACATGACCTACCACCGCTCCGGCGACTTCCTCCTCTGCCACGTCTGCGGCGCCCGGCGCCCCGCCCCCTCCAAGTGCCCCGACTGCGGCTCGCCCGGCATCAAGCGCACCGGCACCGGCACCCAGCGCATCGAGTCCGTCGCCCAGGCCCTCTTCCCGCGCGCCCGCATCGCCCGCATGGATTCCGACACCACCCGCGCCAAGGACGCCCACCAGCGCATCCTCGGCACCTTCCGGCGCGGCGACATCGACATCCTCATCGGCACCCAGATGATCGCCAAGGGCCTCGACTTCCCCAACGTCACCCTCGTGGGCGTCATCAACGCCGACGCCTCCCTGCAGATACCCGACTTCCGCGCCGCCGAGCGCACCTTCCAGCTGCTCACGCAGGTCGCGGGCCGCGCGGGCCGCGGCGACGTGCCCGGCGAAGTCTACTTCCAGACCTTTTCCCCGTTCAACCCGGCCCTCCAGTGCGCGTGCCACGCCGACATGGACACCTTCTACGACCAGGAAATCCTCATGCGCGAACTGATGAAGTACCCCCCCTTCACCCGCATGACCACCGTCCTGCTCAAAGGTCCCGACGCCTCCGCCGTGGACGCCGCCGCCCGGACCATCGCCACCCGCCTGCGCGCCATGCTCCCGCCGTCGGTCGACCTCAAAGGTCCCGCCCCGGCCCCCCTGGCCAAGGCCAAGGGCCTGACCCGCGTCCACCTCCTCCTCTTCGCCCCCGCCGCCCGCGACTACCTCCCCGCCCTCCGCGCCATCCAGCACACCCCCAACCTCCCGCCCAAAACCACCCTCACCATCGACGTCGACGCCCACTCCCTCATGTGAGGCCGTCGGGTCCGCACGGCCCCAAGGGCGGGGTCGCGCGGGAGTCCAACAAAAAAGGCGGCGAAGAACTCGCCGCCCTGCCTGACCGCCCTGAACGGCGACCAGCGGTGGAGGGTCACTGGCCCTGGAGGTCGGCGAGATAGGGCATCCAGCGGACGAGCATCGCGTCGAGTTCGCCGGACTTCTTCCAGCGGGCGAGGATGGCGTCGCACTGCTGGCGGAACTCGGCCTGGTCGGGACGGAAGGCCCAGCAGAGGTTCTGGCCCTGGAGGGGATAGGGGATGAAGGCCAGCTGCGCTTCGTAGGAGGAAAGCAGGTTCGCGATGGCGGCGAAGTCGTCGACGTAGTAGTCGATGCGGCGGTTCATCAGGTGGAGCGGGGCGTCGGCGCGGCGGCTGAGTTCGACGATGCGCGCGTGCGGGAAATGGTGCGTCACGAACGCTTCCGCCGAGGTGCGGTCCAGCACGCCGACGGACGCGGTCGTGGAGAGCAGTTCGCCGGGCGAGGCCAGGGACGCGGCGTCGCCCGCGCGGCACATGGCGACGAGCGGGTTCGACCATGTAGGGGGTGCAGAAGCGCACGCGCGCGGAGCGGGCCGGGGTCGCCGTCAGGCCCGACATGATGATGTCGATGCGCCCGGCGAGAAGCGTGTCGATCTGCTGGCTCCAGGGCAGTTCGACGAGTTCGAGCGGGCGGCCGAGTTCCTTGCAGAGGGCCTTGGCGAAGTCGATTTCGAGGCCGTCGGGCATCCCGTCGCGCTCCATGCAGATGGGCGGGTAGTTGGGGGTGAAGCCGACGCGCAGCGGCTCGGCCGGCGCCGGCGGCACGGTGGAGCAGGCGGCCGGCAGCAGCGCGGCCGCGGCGGCGAGGAGGACGGACAGGACGGTTTTCGGCTTCATGGCTTCTCCTTGGAAATGGCAACCGGGGACAGCATGGCAGAACGGACGGCCGAAATCAAACGCATTCCTCGGGGGGGATTGCCATCACGCGAGATTATGGAAAAACCGGTGTTTTCCGGTGTTTTCCATGCACATCCTCCCCCATGAACGCGAGGGCGGTTTTTCCGTGGCGCGGCGCTGGACTTCCGGCGGGAATGCGGTATGGTGGAGGGCGTATTGGAACAAAGGAGTCTGCCATGCCCGCACTGCTGATCGTATTGGGAATCGCCGCCGTCCTCGTGCTGTGGTTCGTGTCCGTCTACAACGGCCTCGTCCGCCTCCGCAACCAGGTGGACAACGCCTGGGCGCAGATCGACGTCCAGCTCAAGCGCCGCCACGACCTCATCCCCAACCTCATCAACACCGTCAAGGGCTACATGGCCCACGAGCGCGACACGCTCGAAGCCATCGTCAAGGCCCGCACCGCCGCCATGGCCGCCAAAGGCCCCGCCGAGGCCGGTCCCGCCGAGGCACAGCTGGCGGGCGCGCTGCGCGGCCTGATGGTGAACGTCGAGCGCTATCCCGACCTCAAGGCGTCCGCCAACTTCCTGGCCCTCCAGGAGGAACTCGCCTCGACCGAGAACAAGATTTCCTTCGCCCGCCAGGCCTACAACGACTCCGTCACCGTCTACAACACCCGCATCCAGACCATACCGGCCAACATCATCGCCGGGCCGGCCGGGTTCCGTCCGCGCGACCTCTTCGAGCTCAAGGACGAAGCCGAACGCGCCGTCCCCGAAGTGAAGTTCTGAGGCGGCCCCGCCCGCCCCGCCGCCCGCCGTCCACCGCCCGGAGACGCCCGCCATGAGCATCGCCATGTGGGAAGCCATCGCCGAGAACAAGCGCCGCAGCACGGTGCTGATCGTCACGATGGGTCTCGTCCTGGGCGGCCTCGCGGCGGGCATCGGCTACGTCTTCGGCGGCACCGAGGAGGCGGCGGGCGTCGGCGCGCTCGCGGGGCTGGCGGTATGGGGCGTGCTGCTGCTGGTGAACCTGGCGGGCGGCGAGAGCGTCCTGCTCTCCTCGGCCAACGCTCGCGAAGTGTCGCACGAGGACGCGCCGCAGCTCTACAACATCGTCGAGGAGATGCGCATCGCGGCGGCGCTGCCCGCCATGCCCAAGGTGTACATCATCGACACCGACGTGCCCAACGCCTTCGCCGTCGGCCTCAAGCCCGAGCGCGCCTGCGTCGCCGCCACCACCGGCCTGCTCGGGCGGCTGAACCGCGACGAACTCCAGGGCGTCCTCGCGCACGAAATCGGCCACATCAAGAACCGCGACACCCTGTTCATGACGCTTGCGGGCGTCACGCTCGGCGCCATCGTCCTGCTGGCCGACGTCGGGATGCGCACCATGCTCTACGGCGGCGGCAACCGGCGGCGCAACAGCAACAAGGACGGCGGCCTCGGGGTGGTCATGCTGGTCGCCGCGCTCGTGATGGCCATCCTCGCCCCGCTCGCCGCGCGGCTCCTCTACTTCGCCTGCTCCCGCCAGCGAGAGTACCTCGCCGACGCCTCCGCCGCCCGCTTCACGCGCAACCCCGAAGGCCTCGCCAACGCCCTCCGCAAGATTTCCGGGATGCAGAACCCGAAATCCATCCCCTCGAACGGCGCCGTGGCCCCCATGTACATCATCAACCCCCTCGCCGCCTCCGGCTCCTCCAACATCTTCGGCACCCACCCCCCGACCGCCGAACGCATCCGCCGCCTCCTCGCCATGCAGGGCATGGACTTCGACGCCGAGGAGGAAACCTGACGCCCGCCCGCCGCCGCCGCCCGCCGCCGGTGCGGCGCGCTTGCGTTTTGGGCGGGGGGTGGTAGATTGGCAAAGCATTTTTCACCCACGGAACAATCATGGACCCGAACGAAAACCCCTCCCCGAACCGCAAGGAACCCAAGAACCGCCCGCCCGCCATGGCCCGCGCGCTGATCGTGTGGCTGGTCCTCATGGCGCTGATGGTCAGCGTGTTCCAGATCGTCACGCAGAACGGCGGCAAGCAGGAGCCCCTCGCGTACAACCCCGATTTCCTCGCCCTCGTCAAGGGCGGGCGCATCGCCTCGTGCGAGCTGACGAGCGACCTCTCCGGGCAGAGCACGATACGCGGCGAACTCAAGGACATCGACGTCGAGAAAGGCCAGCCGAAGACCTTCCGGGTCATCGCGCCCATCACGGAAGACCTCATTCGCGAGCTGACGGACGCCGGGGTTCCGTTCTCCTTCAAGCCGCAGAACTCGATGTGGTGGAACATCCTCTCCAGCACGGTCCCGCTGCTGATCGTCTTCGCGCTCATCTACTTCTTCTTCTACCGCAACATGGCGGCCGGTTCCCGCGGGGCCTTTTCCTTCGGCAAGTCGCGCGCGCGCCTGATGAGCCACGACACCAACAAGATCACCTTCAAGGATGTCGCCGGCGTGGATGAAGCCCGCGAGGAAGTGCAGGAAATCATCGACTTCCTGAAAGACCCCAAGAAATTCCAGAAGCTCGGCGGCCGCATCCCCAAGGGCGTGCTCCTCGTCGGCCCTCCCGGCACCGGCAAGACCCTCATCGCGCGCGCCATCGCCGGCGAGGCCGAGGTGCCGTTCTTCTCCATCTCCGGCTCCGACTTCGTCGAAATGTTCGTCGGCGTAGGCGCCTCCCGCGTGCGCGACATGTTCGAGCAGGGCAAGAAGAACGCCCCCTGCATCATCTTCATCGACGAAATCGACGCCGTCGGCCGCTCCCGCTTCTCCGGCATCGGCGGCGGCCACGACGAGCGCGAGCAGACCCTGAACGCCCTCCTCGTCGAGATGGACGGCTTCGACGCGCAGGAAGGCATCATCATCATCGCCGCCACCAACCGCCCCGACGTGCTCGACCCGGCCCTCCTGCGCCCCGGCCGCTTCGACCGCCAGATCATCGTCGACCTCCCCACCCTCGAAGGCCGCGAAGCCATCCTCAAGATCCACTCCCGCAAGGTCAAACTCTCCGACGAAGTCGAACTCCGCAACATCGCCCGCGGCACCCCCGGATTCTCCGGCGCCGACCTCGCGAACCTCATCAACGAGGCCGCCCTCCTCGCCGCCCGGCGCAACGCCGAAGCCATCGGCCCCAAGGACCTCGAAGAAGCGCGCGACAAAGTACGCTGGGGCCGCGAGCGCCGCTCCCGCAAGCTCGACGACAAGGAAAAGCGCATGACCGCCATCCACGAGTGCGGCCACGCCCTCGCCCTCGCCCTCACCGAAGGCACGGAACCGCTCCACAAGGTCACCATCATCCCGCGCGGCCGCGCCCTCGGCGCCACCTTCCAGCTGCCCGAGAAGGACCGCTACACCGAGAGCCGCACCCAGCTCAAGGGCATGATCGTCGGCGCGATGGGAGGCCGCGTCGCCGAGCAGCTCTGCTACGGCGAAATCTCCACCGGCGCCTCCCAGGACATCAAGCACGCCACGCACATCGCCCGCATGATGGTCACCGAATTCGGCATGAGCGACCTCCTCGGCCCCCAGTACTTCGGCACGCGCGAGGAACTCCTCTTCCTGGGCCGCGAAGTCTCCCGCTCCAACGACATATCCCCCGAGACCGCGCGCCTCATCGACTCCGAGGTCAAGCGCCTCATCGACGAAGGCCTAGCCGCGGCCACCCGCCTCCTGACCGAACACCGCGCCACCCTCGAAAAGATGGCCGACCTGCTCGTCGAAAAGGAGACCCTCGACGCCGCCGACATCGACGACATCATCCACCACGGCCGCATCCGCACCGCGCGCGAACGCAAGGCCGCCGCCGCCGCCGCGGAAGAGGCCGCTTTGGCGGAAACCGTCCTCCCTCCCCCGGACCCCGTCCCGGACACCTCCGACACCTCCGACACCCCTACCGTCCTCCCCGCCCCCTGACGGGGAACGCATCCTCCGCCGTGGTGTTTCCGGCGGGTGGGGCGGACAGGCCCTGCCCGCCGGATTGTCCATTCCATCTGCCCCTCGCGCGGATTTCCTTCCCTCCACCGCCCCTTTGTGGCAGGATGCACCGCTACCAACCCAAAGGAGACCGCCCATGATCCATCCCACCGCTGTCATCGAAAAAGGCGCCCAGCTCGGCACCAACTGCGAAATCGGCCCCTTCGCCTACGTCGCCGCCAAGGCCCGCCTTGGCGACGGCTGCCGCCTCGGCCCGCACGCCTGCGTCCTCGATTACGCCACCCTCGGCGCCCGCTGCACCCTCCACGCCGGGGCCGTCATCGGCGACCTCCCGCAGGATCTCTCCTTCGGCGGCTGGGAATCCTACGTCGAAATCGGCGACGACTGCACCTTCCGCGAAGGCGCGACCGTACACCGCGGCACCGACGAGGGTTCCACCACCCGCATCGGCAACCACGTCTACATGATGGCCTACAGCCACTTCGCCCACAACACCCAGATCGGCGACCACGTCATCGCGGCCAACTGCGCCCTCATCGCCGGGCACGTCCACGTCGGCGAACACACCTTCCTGGGCGGCGGATGCGCCATCCACCAGCACGTCCACCTCGGCCGCTACGTCATGATTTCCGGCGTCCTGGGCGTCGTCAAGGACGTCCCCTCCTTCTGCACCACCTCCGTCATGACCCTCGGCGGCGTCATCGCCGGCCTCAACATCGTGGGCCTCCGCCGCGGCGGCTTCACCCCCGCCCAGCGCGCCGAGATCAAGAAGGTCTACAACATCGTCTTCCGCAGCGGCCTCAACGTCCACCAGGCGGCCGACCGCCTCCGCGCCGACATGCCCGAGAGCCCCTTCGCCGCCGAGTACCTCGCCTTCATCGCCGACAGCAAGCGCGGCCTCGGCTCCGAAGCCCGGCGCCACGCCACCGCCGTCGCGGCCCCCGCCCCGGCCGATGCCTGACGGCGACGCCATCCGCGTCGCCCCCGGCGGCTTCCGCGGCTACACCCTCCTCGACTCCGGCGACCGCCTCAAACTCGAGCGCTTCGGGCCCGTCACCGTCATCCGCGGCGAGCCCAAGGCCTGGTGGTCGCCCCGCCTTCCCCGCGCCGACTGGGACCGCGCCGACGCCATCCACGACGAAGACCGCGGCTGGCGCCTCCGCCCCCGCACCCCGCGCGAGTGGCCCCTCGACTGCGACGGACTGCGCCTGCTCCTCCGCATCGCCGACACCAGCAAACACCTCGGCGTGTTCCCCGAGCAGTCCCCCCACTGGCGCGCCATACGCGCCGCCGCCGCCGGAGCCCGCGCCCCCGACGGCACCCCGCCGCGCCTCCTGAACCTCTTCGGCTACACCGGCGCCGCCACCCTCGCCGCAGCCCAGTCCGGATGGCGCGCC
>LXOW01285678.1_pt1 | contig 10155 bp, 6 predicted proteins | sample 1368591 | NCBI WGS metagenome assembly LXOW01 (sample SAMN04884650, study PRJNA319009) | bovine gut metagenome | isolation source: Cow rumen | host: Bos taurus | place: Italy: Legnaro (PD) | collected 2014-07-09
AAGAAAAGCATCACCATGGCCTCATTGGGCTCCAACTTACGGAAGCCGATGGGCAGGATGACAGCAAGCACAAATCCGATGATGGATGGCACTGGCGTGTTATAATTCACTTGTGGATCAGCAAGCCAAACCATGCCCATAATGCACAGCACGATCAATGCGATTTCAACGAACAAAGCGATGAAACCATTCATCGCAAAACCTTTAAATTCAAATTCTTTTGTTTCCATAGTAATATTATTTTGATATCATTTTGATGTTGCAAAAATACATAAATTTTGAAACATGCAAGCATTTTTTTCATTTTTTTTGAATTCTTCTTAATTTTGCATCAAATTCAAAGAAAGGAAAACCCATGAAAAAAGTATTACTTGGAGCTATCTGCCTTCTGATGATGGCTGGTTGCAAATCAATGAAAGTTGTTGACCAAAACGCCGCTATTAACGCTGGCACCGCAGCCTTGCAGGCCTTGACCATCAGCGACAGCCAAATCGCACAACTGTGCACCGAATACATGACTGAGATGGACAAGGAAAACACCATCGCTCCCACCAGTGGCGACTATCACCAAAGGTTGAAGCGCATCATGACCAAGTTCAAGGGCATCAGCAACATGAACCTGAATTATAAAGTCTATCAATCGAACACCGTAAACGCCTTCGCCAGTGGAGACGGGAGCGTTCGCGTCTACACCGGCCTGATGGACATTATGAATGACGACGAGCTGTTTGCCGTGATCGGACACGAGTTAGGTCACCTTGTAAACAAAGACGTTCGCGATGCCTACCGCGCCGCATATCTTGTGGTGGCCGCCCGTTACGGCATCGCCGCATATAGCCAGACTGCAGGAGCCCTGTCAACCGGATTTCTTGGAGACCTGGGGCAACAACTGGCCACTTCCGCCTACTCACGCAAGCAGGAGACCGAGGCCGACGAGGCTTCCTTCCAGTTCTGCGTGGCCAGCGGCGTGGACCCCTTTGCCATGTACCATGCGTTGAATGTGCTCATGAGCGTTGGCGGCGACACTGGCCAACAGGGCACCCTCACCGAGATGTTCTCCTCACACCCCGACACCCAAAAACGCGCCACACACATCAAGCAAGTGGCTGAAGCCGCAGGCTACCATCTGAATGGCACCAAAACCACGGGCACCAAGACCACGGGCGTCAAGGTCACTGGATCCGACAATTCTGGAAACAACGGCTCCGAAAACAAGAAAACCATTCAGGTCAAGCCTAAAAACTAACGGAACGACTCTGCCAGCTGCTTGAACTTACGGCCTCGTTCCTCGAAGTTCTTGTATTGGTCGTAACTGGAAGCCGCAGGCGAAAGCAAGCATACATCACCTGGTTTTGAATGGCTTTTGAGATACTCAAAAGCCTCTTCCATGGTGGCATAACGGGCCTTGTTGGCCTGTACCTTATCCATCATGGACATCATCCGTTCGCCAGCTTTCCCAGTAAAGAGCAGATGCGGCACGGGATGTTCCATCATAAAATCAACCAACGGCTGGTAGTCGATATCACGGTCGAAGCCACCCAAAAGCAGGAAATCAACCTTGCCTAAAGTCTGACAAGCGGCGATGGCGGCCTGTGGAATGGTGGAAATACTGTCATTCACAAAAGTAACGCCACCATAAGTTCCTACGGGCTCCAAGCGATGCTCCAAAGGCTTAAAGGTATAGAGATGAGGCACAACTTCCCTAACATCAACGCCATAGGCGGCACACGCACATAACGCAGCCTTGGCGTTCAAGAGGTTATGCGGACCGAGAATTGGCAAAGACTCTTCATCGATATCGAAATCCATCCTTGAAAACGTCACGTTGTTGACACCCAACCCCAAAGTCTCCATCAGCAGCGAGTCATGCACCACGGCATAATCATCGCCCCCCATATAGCGTAGTAGGTTGAACTTGGCGTGCCTGTATCGCCCAAACGTCCCAAAATGGTCCAAATGCTCCTCAAACACGTTCAGCAACACCCCTACCCTCGGACTGTTATGCACATATTCCAGCTGATGTGCCGATAGCTCATAAACCACAATGCTGTCCTCATGAACCTGCTCCATGATATCAAAGCATGGGATGCCGATATTGCCCGTCAGGATGGCATCATGGCCGGACGACTTCAGCAGATGATAGATCAAGCTGGTAGTCGTGCTTTTGCCTTTGGTTCCTGAAATGCCAATGGTCTGATTGTGGAACTGGCTTAAAAACAGGTCGGTCTGCGAGGTGATCTCAACCCCTTTGGCGTCAAAATCCTTCAAGGAAATCCCAGGAGTCTTGATAACGATGTCATAGTCGTAAACCGCCTGCAAGTAATCCTCTCCTGCGTGCATCACACCCTCCATGGAGTTCCTGTCAGCCACCGCCACTTGGGCCTCTGGCAAATATTTCTTCAAAAAAGCCAACGACGACTTCCCCTCACGGCCAAAGCCAAGGATGAGGATGCGTTTGCCCCGAAGCCGATTCAAGATCAAGTCAAACATAAAGCTTGGATTTCAGGATATTCACGAATGGCTCGGGAAGGAAGTTCTCCTCGTTGAAGCGTTTCAAAATCTCCTCCACAGAGGCATCTCCTTGGGGTGAGTCTTCCACAATGGTACCCTTGCGGTCTTTCATAAAGTCAACGCATGCCCTCACCTCTTCTACGGTACCCACACATTCGAAAGGCTTCACTGCCGAAGTGCCGTTCAGTTCCTCAAAGATAGGTCTCAGGTCGGTATCCGTCAACAAATCCTTACCAAAGATCTCTGTCAACCGCTTTCTGGAAAGGAATGGCGAGAGGATAATCCAGGTAAACAGGCATTTGGGGCATTTCCCGCACCAAGAGTCGGTTTTGCTACCGGCATTGCAGCTACGGAACACTTCGTGATACGCCTCGCATTGACTGAACAGCGAAGCGATTTGCAACTCATTGAGCGGCCTCAAGAAACTGAAATACTGCATGTCATCGTTCAGGTGCTGCCGCACATAATCACGGAAATCCCTTTCAAAATCGATGGATTTGCTGTATTGGTGATTGATATCGGTACCCGGCACTGTGCTTTCGTTGGCGCTCGACTCATTGGAGAGCGCAATGTATTTTGAGCCGGTTCCCGCACTAATGATCAAGGTCAGGAAAGCCAACAAGGCTGAGAACGGGGTGTGCCCGTTCAGGAAGCCCTCATTATTGAGTTTCAGCATGGTCGGATCGAGCGTACGGTTGATGACGGCCACGTCGTCCATGGAATAGCCGGCAGCCGCAACACAGCTCACCGTAGCCCCACGGGGATTCAAGATCAGTGGGATGACAGGCATGGTCTGCCGCAGGCATTCCAAAGTGACCACCGAGTCCTTGCCACCGCCTATAGGAACGATAACATGTGGATTGCCGCGCTCCGCTCCGCTTCGCTCGCAATGACAAATGGGTTTGAACTCCTTATCAGTTCCCGACTCTATCTTTAAGAAATCATGCTCCGAGCAATCGATGCCATTCAGGTAGCGGAATTCGCCCAAGCCGTTGTAATAGAGGTGTCTCCACCATTTCTTTTGGCACAGCTTCAAGTCGAAAGGCTTCACCACAATCACCTTGGGGCAGGCCAGTTTCCAATAGCTCACCAGCTCAACCATCCCAATGTGGAAGGCCAACGCCTCAAGCTGATCCTTCAGGATGGATTCCCAATGGTAGAACGGACGCGCGGGAATGGTCAGGGTGGGATGGAAATCATAGCGCCCATCCAAGCTGAAATGAAAAGTCATGGACAGGACGCCATTTTCCAAACTCACCTCTTGCCGGTAAAAGGTAAATGTCTCAAACTCCTTACGAAGGGAGTCGAACCGCTGTTGGTTTTCAATGCGTTTCAACGTCGTGCAATTTTTCCACAAAAATAAGAATTTTTTGTAAATTTGCGCTCGAAGAAAAAACAAATGGACATCAAGCAATTATTCCAGATACGTAGTAATTCGTTGGATCCCCAGCGTGGCAAAATCCTCATGTCAGAGCCCACGATGAACGACTTTTATTTCGGTCGCTCGGTGGTGTTGCTCATCGACCATACGGAGACCGACGGCTCGTTTGGCATCATCATGAACAAGCCACTTGGGACCAAGTTGAACGAGATTGCCGACGTGTTTGAGGACTTCGATGCTCCTGTGTTTCTGGGCGGTCCCGTGGCCGAAAACCAGATTTTCTTCATGCATACCCTTGGCGACCTCATCCCCGACTCCTATCCAATCATGGAAGGCCTTTACTGGGGTGGAGACACCGACACGCTCAACACCCTGATCGCCACCGGCATCGCCAACAAGGAAAACACCCGGTTCTTCTTAGGTTATTCCGGATGGGAATCAGGCCAACTCATCGACGAGTTGGTGCGCAACTCATGGCTCGTCGGCAAGGCCAACAGCCATCTGCTGCTCAACACCCCCACCAAATCCATGTGGAAGGACTTCGTCGCTCGCACTGGCAAGGAATACACGATGTGGAGCCGTTTCCCGAAGAATCCGGAAGACAATTAATTTCCTATAGGATAAGCCTGATAAACCACGTCGTGCAGCAACGTGCGGATGTTCTGTCGTGACAGGTTGTTCGGCTCTGAGTATGGGCATACCCTGTTCGAGAGGAAGATGATGACCGTCTTGTTCTCGGGATCGTTCCAGAAGAAAGTTCCTGTGAAACCGGTATGGCCGTAGCTGGCCATTGAAGCCGACTTGGAAGCCGTGGATGGACCCTTCTTGCCCAAGGGCAACTTGTCGAAGCCCAAACCGCGACGGTTGTTGTTATCGGTAAACGGCGCCGTGGTGAAATACTTGATGGTCTCGGACTTCAGCAGTTGCTTGCCCTCGAACAGACCTCCATCCATCAGCATCTGTGCGATCACCGCCAAATCATGGGAATTGGCAAACAAGCCCGCATGACCCGAAACACCTCCCATCAAGGCTGCCTGTTGGTCGTGTACATCGCCCCACAGCAACTGTTTGCGGAACACCGTGTCGTTTTCGGTGGGAATGATGGTCTCACGGGTGCGCCAATGCAAGGGGCAATAGCCAATGTTGGTCAAGTGCATGGGGTGGTAAAAACATTCACGCAGGTAGTCTTCCAACGATTTGTTGGTAAGCTGTTTCACCAATTCAGGAACAAAATAGAAGCCCATGTCGCAATATACATACTTCTTCTCTTTCATCGGGCTCTTCATAATGGAATCGATGATTCGCTCCTTATAGTCATTCACGACATAGAGGTTCTCGGCAACGCGTACCGTATGGGTCTCGTCGATATGGTCGATGAAATACTCTGGTTTCGGGCCGTTTTCATCATACGTCAGCTGATGGAAAGGAATCCACGACTTCATGCCCGACTGGTGGGTCAGAATATCAATGATCTTAATGGCGCCCTTGTCGGAGGCATTGAGATACGGGAAGTAGTCACCCATGGTTTTGTTGACATCAAGCAGGCCATCCTCATAGAGTTTCATAATGGCTAAAGTGGAAGCGAAGATCTTGGTCAGCGAGGCGATGTCATACACATCTTCCGGAACCACCTTCGAACTACTGCTGTAGGTAAACGTGCCGAAGCACTTGTCATACACGGCCTTACCGTCTTTCATCACCACAATCTGGCATCCTGGATAGGCACCATTGGTGATGCCCAACTTGGCGATGGAATCGAGCTGACGCTCGTATTTGATCTCCATGGTACCCTGAGGCAAAGACATCTGGTCGATGGAGAGCGAGCCTTCCCTCAGCACAGGTGCCGAGGCCGGCATTGGCACGGGAAATTCGGGAGGCAGAATGCCATCGCCGCATTTGAACTTGGAAGCGGATACCGAAAGCGTACCGTGGGCAACATGCTTGCCCGTCAGGACGTCCATCATAGCGTTGAGTACTGCGTCGTTATCCTGATAGCCTACCAGCAAGCCTTTCACATTGTTGTTGACACGCAGCAGATCCAAGGCGTATGGGCAGGCGAACAGGTTCATCACCACGTCGTTCTGCGCCACCAACCTATTGAAGAAATCCACCGTAGCCTCGTTGATGCCGAAGTTTTTGGAGGCGCTGATGCTCGATTGCATGAGGTTCACCACCACCAAATTGTATTGCTCCAACTCAGGAAGCCAAACTTTGGCTTCGGCCGCATTGTCCTTCCTGACTTGATAGGACTTTACCTTCACGCCAGCGGCTTTCAGTGAATCCGCCATGCGCTTGGCATCCTCAGCCTTGCCAATAGTTACCATAGCGATCTCTTGGCCTGCCTTCAGCGGCAAGACACCATCATCGTTTTTCAGCAACGTTACGGCTTCGTTATACAGCATCTGACGCAATTCCAGGTAATCCGGATGGTTCAGGTCGGCAATCAGGTTCCTGGTCGAAGCAGGCTTATAATGATTCAAGCCCGAACGGTATTTGTACCTCAATATCTTTTTGCAACTCTCTTCCACCCTACCGGCAATTTCCTCGTCACGTTCCGCGCCATCCCTGATCTGTTGGATAGCCTTCGGCACATCGTGAGGCAGGATCAGCACGTCGTTGCCTGCCAAAAACGCCACATACGGCACGCTGTCGGCCGACACCGTCTGCGACACGCCTTTCATGTCTAGCCCATCGGTGAAAATCAAGCCTTCAAAACCCATTTCATCTTTCAGCAAATCCGTCACAACGCCTTTCGACAGCGATGAAGAAGTATTCTCGACCTTCTCTATGGCAGGGAAATAGAGGTGACCCACCATGGCACCGTTGACGCCACGCTCAATGAGATAACGGAATGGAGCCAGTTCGATATCCTTGACTTCCTCATACGACCGTGTCACGGTAGGCAAAGTCAAATGCGAATCGGTATCGGTGTTGCCGTGACCTGGGAAATGCTTCATCGAAGTGATCAGACTTTTGCTCTGCATGCCCAAGGCGTATGCGGCAGCCTTCTCACCTACATTTCTCGGATCCTCACCAAAGCTACGCACACCGATGACAGGGTTCTTGGCATTGGAATTGACGTCAGCCACCGGTGCAAAGTTGACATGAACGCCCATGCGATGGCACTGTTCAGCCACCTGCTGCCCCATCAGATAAATCAGTTCGTTGTCGTTGATGGCACCCAAAGTCATTTGGAAAGGATAAGCCACCGTCTTTCTCAAGCGCATCGCCAACCCCCATTCCGCGTCGATGGAGACCATCAAGGGCGTCTGGGCCAAGGCTTGCCAGGCATTGGTCTGTTCCACCTGCAAGACCTCGTCGTTCCTGAAGAAACACACGCCGCCAATATTGTACCGCTGGATGTACTGGGCCACTTCTTCGTAATACGGCTTGTCAGGCTGGTTGGCACGCATGCAGATCAGCTGAGCCACACGCTGCTCAAGCGTCAAGCTGTTATAAACCGAGTCAACCCAGCGGGTTTCAGCGTCCTGGGCAAAAAGGCCGAACGACAGGAATACCAATCCAATGGCAAGAGAGAATGTCTTTCTATTCATGATGTATCAATGCTTCAAATTCATCAAAATCATAGGCTTCGCCTATCACGTTTTTATCTTTGTCAATGAGAACCACCGTCGGGGTGATGTTCACGTCATAATCCATAAAAGGCCGGCTGTTCCAGCCGTCTGGGTCGAAGAAATGCCATCCAGGAAGACGCATGCAGCGTGTTTTTTTCCGTACCTGTTTGGCGTCGTCGGCCAAGGCAAACGTCACCAACTCATAATCGTTTCTCAAATCGACATGCTTACGGAGCGACTTCAGGAAGTCATGGCAGTGGTCGCAATCGTAAGACCAAAAACACACAATGATGCGTTCGGCTTGCGACTCATACAGGTGATAGGACTTCCCATCGACGGTAACGCCTTCAAAATCAACGGCCTTCTCCCCTGGCTGATGGAGATACTGCGCAGGCATCGTCGTTGCACCGAGAAGCATCATCCATAGCAACAGCATCCCTTTAGGTTTCATATTCAATAGATTACATAGTTGAACAAAGCATTGCCTACGCCCGTCACCAAATTGATTTCCTGATCGTTATGCAGGCTACCCACGGCAAACGGGGTCTCGCCCACCAAACCGGAGCTGACAATCATGTTGCCCTTTCGGTCGATAAGATAGATTTCACGGGCTTTTTCAGAGACGATACCGAGCAACCGCTTGTTTCGGGTGATTTTGAAAAACACCGGTCGGGTGACGATCTCCGTGTCGAAATGATGCGAAAACAACTCCGTCTTGAATTTATTATAGACTTTTAAGTCATTCTGATCCAGATAAATAAAATCAACATTCTGATCTCCGTCGAAGTCTTCATACAGGAAGAAGTGCTTTTCGGAATAGTTGCCGAAATCAGTTCTGTTCAAGGCCCCGTCGGCACCCACATACAGAAGCTTGCCTTCCTTGTCGGAAGTCAGGAAGAGGCCTTTGCTACGGTTGGTGACATTCTCATAGATGTCCGATTTCGGTGACTTTTGCATGTCTGACGAGAGGGGAATGCGGATACGGCCTTGACGGTCAAGGATGCGGACACCGCCACTGACATCGGACACGATCAGATAATCCTTGTCTTCCACCCTGATGTGCTGCAGCGGCTGACGCACCCAATCCTCCGAACGGTGATGGTTCCAACCTTCCACCTCAACGCCTTTGATGTTGTAGTTATATACCAGCCTATCTGTGCCGCAAAGCAGGATGCGATAGTCGTGGTTGCCGTTGTAGTCAAACGCCGCAAGGCCGTTTGTCGCCTCAAAAGGCAGACTCACGGGATAGCCCGGCATGTTGTTGCCAGAGCGGTCGATGAGTTGAATGGTATGCGCTGTGTTGAAGAGGAACTGCAGTTGGCCGTTATTGCGGCTATCAACCATAAACACTTCGCTCTGCGGAGCCTCATCGAGTTGCTTTTTCCAACAGATGACACCTTCGCCATCGATGAGATACATTGTGTTTTGTCGGTCGAAAACAACTACGTTTTTATGTTGCGAAGCGTAGTCCTCAACGATATAGGGCTTGCCTTTCAGGGGTGCGTCGAGATTGGCTTTCCATCGGATGCTGTTCTCGCTCTTCGCCTCAGCACCCTTGCTCATGCACACGTTTACGTATACCAAGTCCTTCGAAGAGGCCAATTGCAAAGCCTCCTTTCGGTCTTCCTTAAGCTCAAAGAAAGTGATGTTGGCGGATTCCAGCATCTTCTGCTGGAAGGTTCTGAAGTCCTCGTTCAAGTCGAGCGTGCGCCCCGAACGGTAGCAGGCAATCACGTTCTGGATGGTCTCCATGTTGGGAGCCATCACCAAGTATTGATCGACGATGGCATAGCAGCACTGCTTCATCGACCGGAAGTCCTCACCGAAGATGTCTGAAACAAGGCTGCATTTGCCCAAGTCATAAAGCGAATAGCCCTGGCAGGTCTGGGTGGCTGCGATGCCTGTTTTCGAAGCCAACCGTTCCATGAACTTGATTACCGCCGACGGGTCGTTCATCCTCCCCACAAAAACATCGCATTGGCCTTTGCCGAACTTGTTGAAGGAAACCTCGGAAAGGTAGTCCAGCAGTTTCTTCTCCACATCGGTGCCATATTTCTTGTTGAAAGCGGCCACTTTCTCCACCTCACGGAACGACTCCCAATAGGATGCATAGTCCGACATGCCAAAATGGTGCATGTATCGCGTATCGGAAGGCAGGATGTTGACCACGGAGTTCTTCACAGGCAGCTGGTATTTCAGCGGTCGCCAAGCCGAAGTGGAGTCGTTGGCCAAGGCATAGCCATTCATCACCAGGTCGTTGCCTTCAGGCAACACATCGAGCATGGCCCAGCCATTGGGATGCTTGTAGTACACATGCGCTTTCACGTTCTGTCCAAGGGTCTTCTGCAGGCGTTGGAAGTTAGCATCATCGTAAATCTTCGGTGCCTGATCGTCCTTTTTGGCGGGTTTCGTCACCAGCACAAATTCCTTGCGATCCCCCACGGGCGCCATCACGATGGCCATGGGGTTGCCATTCTCGATCATTTGCCGATCGACATGCGAGCCCAACAGCGAATCGAACATCATGATGACGGCAGAATCAGCCGACTCCACGACAATCTCCGCCTCGAGCGGCACCGCATCAAGCAGCGAGGCCTCTTCCCGCGAACACGAGAGGAGCACCGCGAAAGACCATAGTACTATCCAAAGGATTCGTTTGCGCATAGCGCAAAAATATAACAAAAAAAG
>LXOW01041873.1_pt1 | contig 10147 bp, 7 predicted proteins | sample 1368591 | NCBI WGS metagenome assembly LXOW01 (sample SAMN04884650, study PRJNA319009) | bovine gut metagenome | isolation source: Cow rumen | host: Bos taurus | place: Italy: Legnaro (PD) | collected 2014-07-09
ACGTTGTCGTACTTGTGCTTGAGCTCCACGATTTCCGGCAGCTTGGCCAGGTCTCCTTCCATGGAGAACACGCCGTCCACCACGATGAGCTTGACGGAGTTCTTGGGGCAGCGCCTGAGGCAGCGCTCCAGGTCCTTCATGTCGTTGTGCTTGTAGTGCAGGCCCTTGGCGAAGGACAGGCGGCGGCCGTCCACGATGGAGGCGTGGTCACGGTCGTCGCAGATGATGAAATCGTCCTTGGTGAGGAGCTGGGGGATGACACCGCTGTTCACGGTGAAACCGGTAGAGAAGACCAGGGCTTCGTCTTTGCCCACGAACTCGGCCAGCTCTTTTTCAAGCTGTACGTGGATGTCCAGCGTTCCGTTGAGGAAACGGGAGCCGGCGCAACCGGAACCGTATTTCTTGAGGGCTTCGATGCCGGCGTTGATTACTCGCTCGTCTCCGGTGAGGCCGGTATATGCGTTGGAACCGAACATCATAATCTGGTGACCGTCCATGGTCACTTCGGTTCCCTGTTTGCTGGTTATCTGTCTGAAATAAGGGTAGATACCCTTTTCCATCATTTTCTGAGGCAGGTCATACTTGGCCAGTCTGGCGTGTAAAAGTCCCATTCTTTAACAGGTTTTTTAGTAACGTTAAACATGCAAAAATACGAAAAATATTTTTAATCAGCCTTAAATGGAGATTTTTTCGTACCTTTGGAAGTTAATTAATTATAGTATATGGAAGAGCGTAAACTCAACTTTCTGGAAGAAATTATTGAAAAGGACCTGGCCGAAGGAAAAGTGGACAGCATCATGACCCGCTTCCCTCCGGAGCCCAACGGTTACCTGCACCTGGGCCACGCCAAGAGCATATGCCTCAATTTCGGCCTTGCCCAGAAGTACGGCGGTAAAACCAATCTAAGATACGACGATACCAACCCCACCAAGGAAGACACCGAATATGTGGACTCCATCAAGGAGGACATCAAGTGGCTGGGCTTCCAGTGGGACAAGGAGCTCTATGCCAGCGACTATTTTGACCAGCTCTACGAGTGGGCCGAAGACCTCATCAAGCGCGGTCTGGCCTATGTAGACGATCAGACCCAGGAAGAGATCCGTCTCAACCGCGGTACTGTGGACAAGCCCGGCACCCCGAGCCCCTGGAGAGACCGTACCCCCGAGGAGAACCTCAAGCTCTTCCGCGAGATGAAGGAGGGCAAGTACGCAGAGGGAGAGAAGGTGCTCCGCGCCAAGATTGACATGGCCCATCCCAACATGATGTTCCGTGACCCGCTGCTGTACCGCATCAAGTTTGCCCATCATCACCGTACCGGAGACAAGTGGTGCATCTACCCCATGTATGATTACACCCACGGCCAGTGCGATTCCATCGAACATATCACGCACTCCATCTGCACGCTGGAGTTTGACGTTCACAGACCCCTGTACGACTGGTTCATCCAGACCCTGGGCATCTATCCCTCCCATCAGTACGAGTTCGCCCGCCTGAACTTGACGTATACCCTCATGTCCAAGCGCAAGCTCCTGGAACTGGTGCAGAAGGGCCTCGTAAGCGGCTGGGACGACCCTCGTATGCCCACCCTCTGCGGTGTGCGCCGTCGCGGTTATACCGCCAACGCCCTCAAGATGTTCTGCGACAAGATTGGCGTTTCCAAGCGTGACCAGCTCATGGACATCCAGCTGCTGGAATGGTGCGTCCGCCAGGATCTGAACGAGCGTTCCAACCGTTATATGGTGGTGCAGGATCCCATCAAGCTCACCATCACCAACTGGCCGGAAGGCAAGGTGGAGTGGTTCAACTGCCCGCTCAACCCCGCAGACCCCGACGGAGCCAAGCGTCGCGTCCCCTTCACCGGCAATCTGCTCATTGACAGGGCCGATTTCATGGAGGACGCTCCCAAGAAGTTCTTCCGTCTCAAGCCGGACGGCGAAGTACGCCTCAAATACACCTATATCGTTAAATGTAACGAAGTTGTTAAGGATGAAAACGGAGAAGTTACGGAGCTCAAATGCACCTACGATCCGTCCACGGAGTACCGCGCCGTGAAGGGTACCATCCATTGGGTGAGTGAGGCCCACGCCCAGGAACTGGAACTCCGCAACTACGACCGCCTCTTCACCCTGGCCGATATGTCCCAGGTCCCCGAAGACAAGGACTACAAGGATTTCCTGAACCCCGAGAGCCTGGTACTGGGCAAGGGCTACGCAGAACCCGCCCTCCTGGAAGACAACTCCGGCATAGCCGTCCAGTTTGAAAGGACCGGTTACTATGTGAAGGACAAGGACTCCACCCCGGAGCACCCCGTCTTCAACAAGACCACGTCCTTGAAAGACTCTTACAAACCTGAATAACAGTACAAACATATCCGAGAATTCTCGAAGGATCGCTAAAAACACGGTCCTTCTGTATTTCCGGATGCTTGTGATGATGGTGATAGGGCTCTTTACCTATCGCCTCATCCTGCGAGCCCTTGGTGTTACGGATTACGGCGTATACAGCGCTGTAGGCGGTGTGGTCACCATGTTTATGCTGGTTATGAACACGGTGGCTTCGGCCATTAGCCGCTATATTACCGTAGGACTGGGGAAAGGGGATCCCGAGCGCCTGAAAGTGATTTTTGGCACCAGCCTGGCCGTGATGGCGGGCTTCTGCCTCTTGCTGATTCTCATTACGGAAACCGCAGGCGTCTGGTACCTGCATAACAAAATGGTTATTCCGCCGGGCCGAATGGAAGCTGCCGGCGTAGTGCTACAGACTTCTCTGCTGGTACTGGTGGTTAACCTGATGAGCATCCCCTTTACGGCCGATATCAACGCCCATGAGCACATGGGTGCCTATGCCTATATCTCCATCCTCGAAGCCGTCCTCAAACTGGCGGTAGCTGCCGGTGTCTGGTATGCTTCGGCCGATAAACTGGTGGTCTACGCCTGGCTGCTGCTGGCAGTGGCCGTGGTATCCAGGGGCGCCTATGCCCTGTATTCCATCATCCGCTATCCGGAGTGCCGTGGTGTTCCGCGGGCTTCCGGCGCCTTGGTAAAGGAAATGGGCGCGTTTGCCGGCTGGAATTTCCTGGGGAGTGGCGCTTATATGCTCAATACCCAGGGTATCAACCAGCTCATGAACCTCTTCTTTGGCGTGGGTATGAATGCCGCCAGGGGAGTGGCCGATAAAGTGGAGCAGGTGGTGCGTCAGTTTGCCACCAACATTGCCCTGGCCCTCAATCCGGCCCTTACCAAGAGCTATGTGAGCGGCAACAAGGAATACGCCTTTGAACTGGTGTATAAAGGCTCCAAATACTATTTCTGGGTCCTTTGGGTGCTGGCTCTGCCTTTCTTCACGGATGCCGATACCATCCTGGGCCTGTGGCTGGGGGAGGTGCCTGCAGAGGCCGCCTTCTTTACCAAGCTCACGCTCCTCTGCTTTGTGATTGACTTTACGCCCGGCACGCTTAACGTGCTGGTACAGGCCGGCGGACGCATCCGCCGCTATTATGTATGGACCAGCCTGGTCGCGGCCGTGGCTTTCCCCATAACGTATGTGGCCTATAGGCTGGGCATGCCCGGCTGGGTGGGTTACGGCGTTTTTGCGGTGGTCTATATCTGCAAATCGGTAGTGATGATGCGCATCGCGCACCAGGAGACCGGTCTGCCCCTCGATGAGTATTGGAAGAAGGGGCTCTGGCCGGCGCTGTGCCCGGGTCTCATGGCCCTGTTAGTGGTTACGTCCGCTATTGCCGTTATCCCTGCCACTTGGTGGCGTTTCCTGGTGATGGCCCTGCTGGGTGCGGCCACCATGGCCGTTTCCGTGTGGCATTACGGTCTCACTGAAGGGGAGAAGTCCTACGTTAGAAGTAAACTGCCATGGCTCGTAAAGTAATCTATACGGTCCTTACGGGCGGGTACGACCGACTGGAACAGCCCGCCGTGGTAGATCCGTCCTATGACTACATCTGCTTTACGGAAAAGGATGGGAAAGACGGCGTGTGGCAGCTTAGAAAGATACCCTTTGAAACGCCGGATAACATCACCCGTGCCCGCTACAGCAAACTGCAGCCGCACGTGGTGTTGCCGGAATACGAATACAGCGTCTTCATGGATGCCAACCTCTGCATCATCGGCCCCGAATTCTATGAGAAGGTGGAGGCTGCCATTGCGAGAGGGGACTCTTTTGCCGTTGTGGAGCATCCGCAGCGGGACTGCGTCTGGGAAGAACTTCGCTATTGTTTTCTGAAAGAGAAGTTGACGGCGGGCCAGGCTTTCCGTCACCATCGCTATTTGAAGTCCATAGGGATGCCCCGCCATGCGGGCCTTTATGAGACCAACATCCTTTTAAGAGACCATAACCAGCCGGAGATTCAGGCCCTGGATAATGCCTGGTGGCAGGCTTACTGCAACTGCTGCACCCGCGACCAGCTTACCCTCACTCCTTCGCTTTTCCTGGCCCAATATAGGCCTGCCCTTCTTTTGGGCCCCGGGCTTTGTTCCCGCAACGTGCCGTATGTCCGTTATACCCTCCATCCCCGTACCGGGAAGGAGAATGTGCCCGGGAAACTGAACTGGGCCAATCTTTCTTACCGTCTCCGTTTGCTCTTGCGTAAATTCCTGTTGCTATGGTTGAGGTAAGTGTTGTCATCGTCTGTTCCAACCGACCGGATATCCTGTTCCCTTGTCTGGACAGCATCCGGGAGCATACGCACGTGTCTTACGAGACGCTGGTGGTGGCGCACAATTTCACGCCGGAAAACCTGGCTATGCTCAAGGAACGCTATCCCTGGGTAACGCCCGTGCCCAATAACGGGGTCTGCGGTTTTTCGGAGAATAATAATCTGGCTTTAAAACAGGCACAGGGCCGATATTGCTTCGTTGTCAACGACGATACGTTGCAGAATATGCCCGTCATTGACTGCCTGGTGGAAGACTTTGGGAAACTTCCGGAAAACGCCGCCGTGGTGAGTCCCTGCATCCGTTTTGCGGATGGTCGCATCCAGACCTGCGGTCGCACCAAATGGACCGCCTGGCGTTATGCCAAGCATTACCTCCATCTGGTAGATGAGGGGAAGGAGTCCTCCCTGGGGGCCTCCGATTGCTTTGATCCTTCCTTCTCCTCACCATTCCAAACTTATACGTTAAACGGGGCCTGTTTTCTTATTAAGACGGAGGTTTTTAGGGAGATGGGCTGGTTCGATGAGCGTTTTTTCTTTACCCCTGAAGACATAGCTCTGGGACATAAGCTTAACGAAGCGGGCTATTCCGTCTGGGTTGATGCCGGCGTTTCCATTACGCACCTGGCCGGCGGGTCCGTTTCGGCCCTGGAGGCGGCTATTAAGCCGGCGCGTGTGCGGGGCTCCTTGCTTTTCTATGGAGATCCCTTCGGCCTTAAGGTCTTTATCTGGTGTTTTGAGGCTTTGCGGGTTTGCAAGTATGCCTTCCTGCCTCGCACTCCCCGCAACGTTCTCATGAAAAAAACCGCCCGCAACGTAATGCGGACGGTCTTTTCCAAAGAATCTCCCAAGGAGATCTTCCTTAAATTCTCTTAGTGAATACGCGGTAGCCGTACACGGCAATCACCACGAAGCACAGCATGGGTAGCACGAAGGAGGCGTTGACGGCCGGCATTCTTGCTACGGTGCCCTGGTCAATGATGAAGGCCTGTACCGGAGGCAGCACGGAGCCGCCCAGGATGGCCATGATGAGGCCCGCCGCACCAAATTTGGCATCTTCTCCCAGTCCCTCCAGCGCAATGCCGTAGATGGTAGGGAACATGAGCGACATGCAGGCGCTCACGGCCACCAGGCAGTAGAGACCCGCAATACCTTGCAGGAAGATGACGCCCAGCGTGCAGGCAATGCCCGCCAGCGCAAAGATGTGCAGCATCTTGCCCGGCTGCAGGTATTTCATGAGCCAGGTGCAGATGAAGCGGCTGCAGCAGAAGATGATCATGGCGGCTATGTTGTAGCGCTGGCTCAGGACCTCTGCGTCAATTTCGCTCATGCCTCTTTCCATGAAGATACGCGTACCGTACTGGATGATGAAGGTCCAGCACATGATCTGTACGCCCACATAGAAGAACTGAGCTATCACGCCCTCACGGTAGCGGGGCTTGCCGATGAGGTCGCTGAGGGTTTCCCGGATGCTGCCTTTGTTTTCCTCTTTCACGTGCGGCATGCGGACCAGCAGGATGAGGAGGAACATGACCACGATGACCAGGCCGATGATGACGTAGGGCTTGATGAGGATCCCCAGGTCGCTCTGTTTGACGGCCTCGAACTCGGCTGCAGGGAGGTTGGCCCGCTCGGCCGAACTGAGGGGATTGAGCCGTGCCTGGATAAAGTTCATGGCAACGAACATCCCGCAAAGGGACCCGATGGGATTGAACGACTGAGCAAAGTTAAGGCGCCGGGTGGCCGTGTCCGGGGATCCCATGGCCAGGATGTAGGGGTTGGCACTGGTTTCCAGGAAGCTGAGCCCGCAGGTGAGGATGAAGTAAGCAATGAGGAAGGGCCAGTAGGCACCCGTGGAGCGGGCCGCGATGAACAGGAAGGCTCCCGTAGCATACAGACCCAATCCCATCAGGATACCTTTCTTATAGGTATACTTCCTGATAAACAGTGCAGCCGGCAGGGCCATGGCAAAGTAACCGCCGTAAAACGCCACCTGCGTAAGGGCCCCTTCCGTCACGCTCATCCGGAAGATCTTGGAGAAGGCCTTGACCATGGGGTTGGTAATGTCGTTGGCAAATCCCCAAAGCGCAAAACAAGCCGTAATCAGTATGAAAGGAATGATATAATTCACTCCTTCATATTTAAATATACTCTGTTTGTTATTCATTACTTTTTAAATAAGGGGCCATAGGCCTGGCAGGCGCGGTAATCGGCGCCTTCGGGGTCCATGCCGAAGGCACGCCAGGAGGCGGGACGGAAGATGTTTTCTTCCGGCACGTTGTGCATGCAGACGGGGATGCGGAGCATGGAGCAGAGGGTGATGAGGTCTGCACCTACATGGCCGTATACAATGGCGCCGTGGTTGGCTCCCCAGGCGTTCATGACGCTGTAGACGTCTTTGAAGGGGGCCTTGGTGGCGTCCAGGCGCGGGGCGAACCAAGTGGTGGGCCAGCCCTTGTCCGTGCGGTCGTCCAGGATCTTGAACTGTTTTTCGCTTACGTCTACCGTCCAGCCTTCGGCCAGTTGGAGGACAGGGCCGAGGTTCTTGACCATGTTCACACGGATCATGGTGCAGGGCATGTTGCCTTTGGAGAGGAACTTGGAAGAGAAGCCGCCACCGCGGAAATACTCGCGGTTGGCAGGTACCCAGACGGTGTTGTCCAGGCAGGCTTGGGCTTCCTCCTCAGAGATTTCCCAGAAGGGCTTCATGGCCGGTTTTCCGTCCTTTTTGCACTGGCCGCTGCCGTCCAGGCAGGCGGCGCCGGAGTTGATGAGGTGGATAATGCCGCCGGCGGCCTGGCCCTTGAGCTTCTCTCCGGTTACGCGTTCAACGGCCTCGGGGCTCCAGTAGGTTCTTACATCGGCAAAGATGGCGGCCGTCTGGGAGACCAGGTGACCCAAGAGCATGGCTACTCCGTTGAGGCTGTCGTTCTCGGTGGCCAGGACAAAGGGCTTGCGGATGCCGTTCCAGTCGAAGGACGAGTTGAGGATGGCTTCTGCAAAGTCTCCGTTGGGGTAGAAGTCTGTCCACTGGCGCTGGCCCTGGAAACCGCCCAGGATGGCGTTGTGGCCCAGGGCTTCTTCTCCAAAGCCCATTTCCTTGAGCTTGGGATTGCCCTGCAGGAGGTCCCGGATGATGAGGGCCATCTTGACGGTGAAGATCCAGTCCTTGTCCTTTTCTTCGCGGGTCTTCTTGAGGTCCGGACGGTTGCAGATATCTTCGTTTTCCTTGCAGTTCTTCTTGGCCCACTTGAGTGCCTTTTCAAGCTCCTCGTGGTCGTAGATGCCGCGCTCCATTCGGCGGATAATCTCTACCTCGTCTATGCCTTCGCAGCGCATGCCCAGGTAGTCTTCAAAGAAATCCGGATTGACGATGGAACCGGCGATACCCATACATACGGCGCCAATGGAAAGGTAGGACTTGCCGCGGAGGGAAGCGGCGGCCACGGCGCATTTGGCAAAGCGCAGGAGCTTTTCTTCTACGTCGGCCGGAATGGTCTGGTTGTCTGCGTCCTGTACGTCATGTCCATAGATGCCGAAGGCCGGCAGCCCCTTCTGGGCATGGGCGGCCAGTACGGCGGCCAGATATACGGCACCCGGGCGCTCGGTCCCGTTGAAGCCCCATACGGCCTTGATGGTATGCGGATCCATGTCCATGGTCTCGCTGCCATAGCACCAGCAGGGGGTGACGGTGATGGTAACGGCCACACCCTCGCGGGCAAACTTTTCTGCGCAGGCGGCGGTCTCTGCCACGCGGCCGATGGTGGAGTCTGCAATGACGCACTCCACGGGGGCGCCGTCTTCATAGCGGAGTTTCTTTTGCAGGAGGGTGGCCACGGCTTTGGCCATGCCCATGGTCTGGTCTTCCAGGGACTCGCGTACGCCGTTCATGCGGCCGTCAATGGTGGGGCGGATGCCTATCTTGGGATGGTTGCTCATAAGCAAAACAGATTGGTTTTTAATAATAGTGGTGTTGCAATTTACGAAATAATTTTCCGATTGGCAAGCCTTTTTTGTAAATTTGCCGGGTATGAAAAAAGTGCTGGTCATAGTGGTTGCCTATAACGGGATGCGCTGGCTCAAGCGTTGCCTGGGCTCGGTTTATGACCAGGCCGATATCTACGTCTTCGACAACGATTCCACGGATGGAAGCGCAGACTTTGTGGCGGAGTATTTCCCCAAGGCCAAGCTGGTGAGAAGCGCCGATAATTTAGGATTTTCCAAGCCTAATAATCTGGGTTTTGAGTATGCCATCAAGAAGGGGTATGATTACGTGTATCTCCTCAATCAGGATGCCTGGTTGGAGCCCGGCGCCCTGGAGAAGCTGGTGGCCGCCGCAGAGGCTCATCCGGAGTACGGAGTCCTGAGCCCCCTGCAGTACCAGGAGGGCTACGAAAAGCTGGATAAGCAGTTTGAGAAGCTATATAAGAAGGCCGATGGGGAAGTGGTGGAAGTGCCCCGCGTGATGGCGGCCAACTGGCTGGTACCGGTGCGGGTGATCGAGAAGGTCGGCCCGTTTGAGGAAGGGCTTTTCCCGTTTTACGGACAGGATGACGAGTGGTGTCATCGTTTGCACTTTTTCGGCCTGAAAGTGGGCGTTGTTCCCGAAGCCCGCGCTGTGCATGACCGAGCCCTTCGGCCCGAGTCCAAAGAGAAGCTGGTGCATCGGAATTATTACACCGGCTCCCTGGTCCGGCTTTGCCAGCATGGGAAGCCCCTTTCTGAAAAATTTTTATTTATTCTTCCCTTCACTTTGGTGAAAGCGGTCAAGTATCGTAGTCTTTTGCCTTTCAAGTACTTGGGCCAAATTGTCAGGGACCTTCCGGCCGTCAGGGAACTTCGTTCCCGTGTACGTGCGCGAGCACATTCCGCGCGATAAGTTTGGCGAATCCCCAAATTATGCGTATCTTTGTATGATTTTTATACGAATTTACGCATGGCTTTAGCAGATATACTCAAGAAAGTCTTCGGTTCCAAAAGTGACCGGGATATGAAAGAGGTCCGGCCAATCCTGGACAAGGTATTGGCCGTGTATCCTGAAATTGACGCACTTACGGCAGATGGCCTGCGAGAGCGCAGTGCCGCCATCCGGGAAAAGATTGCCCTGGTGGAGAAGCCGTTCGAAGACCGCATAGCGGAAATCAAGCTGGAACTGGAAAAGGACGCTCCCGTGGAAGAGAAGGTAAAACTGGCCACGGAGAGCGATAAACTAGTAAAAGATGAAGACGAGGCCATTGAAAAGGTGCTTATGGAAGTTCTTCCGGAGGCCTTCGCCATTGTCAAGTCCACCGCCCGCCGCTTCGCCCAGAATGAGAGCGTACGCGTAAAGGCTACCCAGTTTGACCGGGATCTGGCCGCTGCCGGTAAGGATTTCCTGGAAATCGAAGGTGATGACGCCATCTGGCACAACCACTGGCAGGCCGGCGGTAACGAGATTACCTGGGACATGGTCCACTACGACGTCCAGCTCATCGGCGGTAT
>LXOW01305578.1_pt1 | contig 10145 bp, 6 predicted proteins | sample 1368591 | NCBI WGS metagenome assembly LXOW01 (sample SAMN04884650, study PRJNA319009) | bovine gut metagenome | isolation source: Cow rumen | host: Bos taurus | place: Italy: Legnaro (PD) | collected 2014-07-09
TCTTCGAGTTCATGAAGCCGTCGTAGAGGCCGTTCACAGTAAACTGACGCATCTGGCCCGTAGTGGGGTCGTAGGCAGAGATGGGCGTACCTGCGGCGGCGTTCAGCGTCAGACCGTAGTTATTGGCATACTGCTCAGGGTCCAGACCATCGTTCATCGCAGCCTGAGCCATAGCGGTGGCATATTCAGAAGTATTGGCCAGATCCATCATGGTCTGCTTGTTGTAGAACTGGGCGGTAAGGTTGGCCGAGAAGTCCACCTTCACCTTCTCGCCCTTCTTGCCCGAACGGGTGGTGATGATAATCACGCCGTTGGCAGCACGCGAACCATAGATAGAGGCCGAGGCAGCGTCCTTCAACACCTGCATCGTCTCGATGTCGTTCATGTTCAGCGTGTTCAGATTAGTAGTTGTGGGCACACCGTCGATGATGAAGAGCGGATCCTGCGACGAGTTAAACGAACCACCGCCACGTATGCGGACGGTACCGGCACCTACAGGCGAGCCATTGCTGGTGATGGTCATGCCTGGTACCTTACCTTGCAAAGCGCGCATGGGGTCGGTGTCTGACGAGGTCTTCAGTTCGTCGGTCTTCACCACGGCCACCGAACCCGTCAGGTCTGCCTTCCTCTGGGTCTGGTAACCAGTCACTACGACCTCTGCCAGTTCCGAAGCGTTTTCTTTCAGCTCGATCTTCATGCCCGGGGCGGCTGCCACCTCCACATTGTCGTAGCCGATGTAGCTCACCACGAGCATCGTGCCCTTGGCCACCTTGATCTTGAAGTTGCCGTCGAAGTCGGTCACTGTACCGTTCGACGTGCCCTTCTCCTTCACCGTGGCACCGATGACCCCTTCGCCGGTTTCATCGACCACCGTTCCCGTAATCTCTTGCGCGTACATTGCTGTACTCGCAAGGATGAGCGTCATGCTCAGTAGGAATCTCCTTAGTCTTTCCATTTGCTTTTACGTTTTTAGTTAATACTATTGTTACAGAAATCTGCTGCAAAAGTAACAACCAAAAGCGCAAAAGGCTGAAATTTATCGTTCTGTGACTAATAAAAATGATACATGTAACAATATCAAAAGACTTTTTACGAAATTTAAGAGGGAAGGAAATCAATCAACTCCGAAAAGTCTTCCCCGGTTGAGCAGTTGAAATGAAGCGTCTCCTATCATTAGAGTCTGTTGAAAGAGGGTTCAAATTTCATTCCGCCCTGAACTCCATTGGCAATTTGCCAAACTGCTTTTTGAAGCAGGTAGTGAAATAGCTGGGTGTGCCGAAGCCTACCTCGTAGGCTATCTCCGCCACTGTCTTCGTGGTGCTGTTCAGCAAGGTCTTGGCACGCTCTAAGCGCATCTCACGCAGCAGCTCTACGGGCGAGAGACCCGTGAGCACCTTCACCTTGCGGTAGAGCTGCACGCGACTGATGCCCAGCTCGTCGCCCAGGTCGTCCATCTTCAACTTCGGGTTCGCCATCTTTTCCCTCACCACGTCGCGCAGATGGTCCATGAAGAGCTTGTCCTGTGTGGTCAGCTTCAGCTCCTTCTCGGCCTCCTGTCCACCCTTGAATGCCTCCTGCAGCTGTTGCCGGCTGCGGAGCAGGTTGTCGATGCGGCTGATGAGCAGGTCGGCGCGGAAGGGCTTGGTCAAATAGGCATCTGCTCCATGCTCGTATCCCTCCATCTGCTGCACCTCTGTGCTGCGGGCAGTGAGCAGGATGACGGGGATGTGGCTGGTGATGAAGTCCTCCTTCAGGCTCTTGCAGAACTGCAGACCGTCCATGACGGGCATCATGACATCGGAGATGACGATGTCGGGTACACTCTCCCTTGCCAGCTGCAAGCCGCTCTGCCCGTCGGGCGCCTCCAAGACGTAGAATCGCGATGCCAGCAGAGTGCGCAGATAATGGCGCATGTCGGCATTGTCGTCAACAATCAGTATGTTCGACAGTTCCTCGGTGTCCTCCTGTTTCAACATGCCGAGGTGCTCTTTTTCCACGATGGCGGCAGCCTGCTGCTGGAGGGCGTGTTGCGCTGTGCTGTCGTCGACGGCAGGCTGGGTGGTATCCTTGCCGAAGTTGAGCACGTCAGACAGCACATTCTCCATCTGGCTGATGTTCCGTTCTGTTATCTCCAACAGCTGCAGGTCCTCGCCCTTTACGGCATTGCGTTGCAGCAACTGTCCCACCGGCCCTGCAATGAGCGTCAGCGGCGTCTTCAGCTGGTGGCTGGCATTGGTATAGAACAGCTTCTGCTCTTTGTTCAGCGCCTTTTGCCTACGATGGGCGGCACGTATCTGCACCACGCCGCGCCAAGTGAGCAGCACGGCCACGATGAGCAGCACAATGACGGCCACGGCAGCCCAGATAATCTTGCTCTGCACGTTGTAAAGGCCGAAATACTGCTCCAGCTTGTCCTGAATGGTCAGCAACTCACCGCCCTGCTGCTGCAGCTCCTTGCTGTAGAGTGCCACTATGTTCACATTCTCAGGCGTGATGACCATGCTCTGCAAGCTGTTGTCGCGCTCGTATGGCTTTCCTCCGAGGATGTCGAGCGCCAGCCTCACTATCTTCTCGCCTTGTGTGGGATAGGTACATGTGGCGGCCAGCCATCCCTGCTCCACGCCCTCGATGCCTTCTCCCGGCCCTGGCAGTCCGTCAACGCCGATGATCTTCACCTCTTTTTCCAGTCCTGCGTCGCTCACGGCCCACGAGGCTCCGCGCGCCATGAAGTCGCTGTGACAGAAGATGACGTCGGGCCTCCTGTCGCTCTGCAGGGCCTGGCGGACGATGCTGTCCGTGCGATGGTCGTCCCAGTTGCTGAAGATGCACTGGTAGTCCACCTCTGGGTGCTGGCGTATGGCCTCGTCGAAGCCCTTGTGGCGGTCGCGCGAGGGCGAGGTGCTCTGGAGCGCTGTGATTTCGAGCACTAAGGGGAGGTTTTGTGGGCGGAGTGGGCTTTGTGGGCTTTGTGGGCGGGGCGGGTTGGAGGAAGAAGAGTGGCGGTTGGTGGCCAGCTGCGCAGCATAGTCAGCAGCGAGGCGGCCCACTGCCACGTTGTCGCCTCCGATGAAGGCGGTGTAGTCGTCGGTGTCTGCCCTACGGTCGAACAGGATGACGGGCTTGCCGCTCTCCTTGGCCCGCTTCAGGGCCGGTGCCACCTCGGCATACTCGTTGGGCGCGACGACCAGGAGGTCGACGTCGCTGTGTATCAGACTGTCAATCTGCCGCACCTGAATGTCGGAGCGGTCGTGGCAGTTGAGGATCTCCACCTCCACATCCTCTTCGTACAGATGCTGGGCGGCCAGCAGCTCCTGGTTGAGCTTGTAGCGCCAGTTACCCACCGAGCACTGCAGCACCGTGATGTGGTAACGCGGGCTGTTGCCGCAAGCCGTCAGCAGCAGTGCCAGGCTATATAAAATAATAATGTGTAAGACAGGCTTTCGCATAGAGTGTTGTCTTTTCTTTTACAATCAAGCCACAAAATTACACGTTGTTTTCCATATAGCCAAATATTATCGGCATTTTGTTTGCATTTTTAGGAAAGGGAGGGCGGGGGCGGTGGGCGGAGGCNNGTGCCACTGCTTACGAGCAGCCTGGCTACTGGGTGGCAAAAAATATTCTCATGCCGTGAGAATCGATTCTCACGGCATGAGAAAAACTTTTCCTTGCCCTTGTCTAAAAAGGAAGAGTGATGTTTCTAACTATTTGCGGAAGTTGAGGCGCTTATCTCACTGCGCTTTTCCTCCCGTTGACGATGTAAATGCCCTTGGAGTGCATATTGGCACGGCGCTGGCCAGAGAGTGTGTAGACCACGTTTGAGTCCTGACTTCTGACAGACGACGGTAGCGTGCTGATGGCCGAAGCCTCTTCCACGACCACCTCTATCCCAGGACACTTGGCCTTGATGACGTCCCAGTCCTCGTCCCAGCGTGCGGCACCACTGACATTGAGCTTCGTGGCCGTTGGCGCGAGTTTGGCAGCCAGCAGGGCATAGTCGTTGTAGGCCTCGGGATGCCAGTCGCCATTCCATGTGCACTGATAGTTGCCCTTGCCGATGACGCCTGTCACGACGACCTCGCCGGTCAGCGAGTTGTCGGCATAGGCGAGGATGCCCTTGCCATCCACCATCGTTCCTTCCATCTTGATGTCATCGATAAAGATGGTCTGCCCGACATTGTTCAGCGCATCGCCGCCATCTTCAAAGGGCCAGATCTCCAGCACTGTATTGCCGGTATCTGTGATTTTCTCGCTGTCAGGGCCAGCAGCGAACTCAAAGGTGAGGATGTTCCATTGGTCTGCCTCTCCGCACCAGAACCATCGTCCTGTGGCGTAGCCGCCGTCGCCGTCCTTCACCAGCTTGACCAGCACGTTGTGGTTGGCGCTCATCTTGATGCGCAGGGTCATGCGGCGCAGTGCCTTGAAGTCGACGTCACCCAAGGGCAGGGCAGCATTGCAATGCTCCTTGTCCCAGCCACCGGGGTTGTCTTTCAGCGTTATCTTGAGGCATTTGTTGCCATTATCCTCCACGACGGTAGGGTCGGCGCGGTTCCAGAAACCGCCGTCGGTGTTGATGTCCTTGTCTTCGCCATCCCACAGCACTACTTGTGCCGAGACAGTCATTGTGGCCATTGCCATAGCCATGATGAGTAATTGTTTTTTCATCGTCATTCTTTTTATTGAGGGTCCGACGGCAAAGCGCCGGACCCGTGATGAATAATTTGTTGATATGTTATCCTGAAAGGCAATCCCTTACCCATGGAAAGAGCCGTCGGCCTGCTATTGCTGGCTGACCTTCACGTCGCTGACGGTGACGGAGCCGCCGTAGTTGTTGATGCTCCAGCAGTTCTTCTGGATGCCGTAGATGCGCTGGGTGTAGGCACAGACATCGTTGATGTACATCACCAGGACGGAGTTGTCGGTGTAGATGTCGATGTTGTACGTGTTGTCGGCAGGGCGCTCGAACCAGTAGCCGTCGATACCCTCTATGAATCCCTTGCCCTCTTCACCTTCCTGCTCGAAGTTCACCTTGCGGTGGTTCTCATCCTCGGGGTTGACGACAATCGTGTAATACTTCTTGGAGTCGGTGCCGCGGACGAAGGAGATGCCGAACTTGTCCCAGTTGTTCGAGGTCTTCACCGTAAAGGAGATGTGATTGCAGGTGCCGAGGCGGTTGTAGAGCACATAGGCTCCGTCGCCACTCAGCGTCCCACTGTTGTATCCGTTGGAAGCCATCACGTTAGCAGCAACGGTCTTGTTGTACTTGGCGGCCATGGCGGGCACGGCTCCGAGTGTCAGTGTGCCGTCGTTGTGCTGTATGAGCTTGTGGCAGACCAGGGCACCGCTCCAGTTGGGTTCGTTGCCGTCGCCAGCGCCCACGTTGATGTTCTTCTCGTGGATGTCGCCGCCCGAGCGGAAGGGACACCATCCCCAGATGAAGCGGTCGGTGCCGTTGGAGGCCGTCTTGCCAGCATAGAAGGCACGGCTGTCGAGCACGCCCTCATGGCCGTCGGCCGGCCACTTCGGGCCGTCGTTGAAGCAGCTCTTCAGCTCGTCGTAGCTGCGGGCCATCATGTACTTCACCTTGCGGCTCCAGGAAGTGCGGAAACTCTCGCTGTAGACCATGTACCAGTAGTCGCCCATCTTGAAGATGTCGGGACACTCGAGCATGCGGTCCCAGATCATGCGGATGCGGCCTACGTGCTCCCAGTTCTTCAGGTCAGCTGACTTGAACTCTGCAAAGACGGGGTCGCCGCCATTGACGGGATAGGTGGCGATGACCATGTGGCGCGCATCACCACCTCGCGGTTCTTGCAGTTGCCGTTGTGGCCGGTGTAGTAGATGTAGTAGGTGCCGTCCTTCTCGTAGGCGCAGCCTGTGCCGAGCGCTGCATCCTGCTGATAGTCGTTGGCGCCGAAGGGCAGCAATTCGCCCAGCGACTCGTAGCTGGCGCCGTCCTTGGTGGCCACGGCCCAGATGGGGTGGAAGCGGTGGCTCATGTTATTGATGAACTCCTGAAGGTAGAGCACCTTGAAGTCTCCTGTCCGCTGGTCGTAGAAGGGCATGGGGTCGCCGACGCGTCCCACGGCGGGGGTGTAGTAGGTGCCGAAGCCCTGGTCGTCGGTCGGTGTGAAGAACGTGGTGGTGCCTGCCCAGTCGCGGTCGGGGTCGCCGCTGAAGTCGTCGTCGCTGCAGGAGGCGAGGGCTGCCGGGGCTGCGGCGATGCCGCAGCACACGAGACAACCAAGGAGGTAATGCTTTATATTGTTGGTTTTCATAATGGTGGCTTTTTTATTTGGTTAGGTAATCGAGTGCGTTGAGCATGATGCGTCCCATGTTGTCATGGTAGAGCGACGTGTAGGGCGTGGGCGAGTTCCAGTCGAAGAGACCCGATCCGAAGCAGATGATGCCACCCTTGCCATAGTTGCCGTTGGCAGCTTTCAGCTCCCAAGCCACGATGGCACCGTCGCCACCATGAGCCAGCCCGCGATTGCCCGTGATCTCCTCGAATGCCTCCACGCCGGTGTAGGGATTCCAGAGGGCAAACTGCGACGTGGTGTTACAGATGGTGTAGCCGTTGTCGAGCGTATAGACGGCATCGTCGGGTGCGCCGGGATAGGTGACGAGATTCTTCCACAGCGGGTGGTTGATGTCGTAGGCGAAGAAGTGCCAGGGGTCGTCGCCCATGAGGTCGGAGCCTTCACCGCCGCCGCCGCCCCAGCAGTTGTTGGGATAGACGTTCTCGGGCATGGCACCGAGGGCGATGGCGTAGTTCACGGCCGAGCGGCTGAGCACGAAAGCACCTCCGTTCTTCCAGAACTCCTTCATCTTGGGCAGCGCCGTCATGGCTCCCGTAGCAGCCTCAGCAAATCCGTTGTAGTTGCCGTAGGCAGGGCTGTGGCGGTGGAAGAAGATGAGCTTGCACTCGTCGAGCGAGATGCTGCCGCTGGCCACCATGTCCCATGATGCGTAGGCGGCGCCCTCGACGTTGCCTGTCAGCCATTTGGCGGCAGCCTTCTCCTCGTCGTTGAGCAGCTCCACGTTCTCGGCATCGCCCACGAAGATGGCCACGGGATTCTCGATGAGCGTCACGTTGACCGTATAGGTGTTGGTGGCGGTGTTGTCGGTGAGTGTCAGCAGCATCGGCTCGCGGAAGTTGGCCTTTGTCCCGCTGGCGGGGCTGCAGGTGGCATCCTCGCTGCACTCCACCTCGAAGGTGGCGTTCTCCAGGTCGATGCCGCTGTTGGCCATCACGCTGACGGTGACGGTCTTGTCCTCCTGGTTGATGGCGCCTTTCACGCCCTCGAGGATGAAGAGCTTGAGCAGTGCCTCGTCGTTGCGCACGCTGACCTGATAGTCCATGACGAGGTCGCCGTTGGTGATGTGCAGGGTGCGGTCGCCGTCGAAGTTCACGTGGTCGCCCACCTTCAAGTTGGTCTGTGCACCGGGCGAGACGGTGAGGTTGGTAATCTCCATGTTACCCTTCTGGTTGAAGTCTACGGGCACCTTCACCTTCACCAGTCGCTTTTCGGTGTTGATGGTGCCTTCATACTGTCCGTTGAGCACGAACTTCTCCACGAGGCACGAACCGCTCACGTCGATGCTGCCCGTGTTGTCGTCGCTGCAAGCTGTCAGGGCTGCGATGATACCGCAGCATAGGAGACATGCCGCAAAAATGTTCTTTATTTTGGTCATCATAACTATAAACTATTATCTGTCAACTATTAACTGTTATTTACCACTGTCCGCAGTTCTGCGTGTAGTGTCCGTTGGAAGCAGCTATCTGCTCGAAGGGCACGGGCAGGTACTCGTTCTTGTTGGCGGTGAACTGTGAACCGTCGAGGAAGTTCATCTTCTCGCTCTCGGTGCTGTAGAAGCGGTTGAGGACGGTGGCGGCTTCGCCCCAGCGGACCAGGTCGAAGAAACGCTCGCTCTCCATACCCATTTCCAGGCGGCGCTCCATCTTGACCATCTTGATGACGTCTTCCTTGGAATACGAGCCGCTGTACTTGCCCACTGCAAAGTGCACACCATACTTATTAGGATAGCTTGAGACAACGCTGTTGGTGGCCATGCTGATGGCACGCTGGCGAACCTGGTTCACCATCGTGATGGCCTCGGCGGTCTGTCCCAGCTGTGCCAGTGCCTCGGCACGCATCAGCAGCACGTCGGCATAGCGCAGCACCACGCGGTTCATCGAGCTGGCCCACTGGTTGTCGCACACGTAGAGGTAGCTGTCGGTCAGAGCGGGGTCAACATTCTGCTTCAGCGAGACGAAGTAACCATACTTGCCACCCGAGCGGCTCCACGTGTTGGTCTGGCTGATCATGAAGTTGGTGTTGAACATATAGGGAGTGCCAGGTACGCCCACTGTGACGAAGAGGCGCGGGTCGACGGTCTGTGCCGAGCCAACGGTGTAGTCGGCAGCGGGAGCATTGTCGAAGATAGGCAGTCCGTCGCTGGTGGTGCGATAGGCATTGACCAGGTTGACAGAGGGCTTGTAGAAGTCGCAGCCCGAGTCGTGCACCTTGGGTATGCAGGGCACGATGAGTCGGTAGGAGAAGTTCAGGTTGCCCCAGGTGGTGCCGTCGTTGTGCGAGTACTGGATGGCCCAGAGGCTCTCCTTGCCGTTCTCGTACTGCTCCTCGGGGCGGAAGTTGTTGTGCAGGTCGCTCTCCAGGCCGTAGCCGGCTTTGGTGTAGATGGACAGGTCGGTGTATTCGACCACCTTCCTCAGGTCCTCCTCGTTGATGGAGGTCACCTGGTTGCTGCTGGCATCGTCCTGACGATAGGCCTTATAGAGGTAGACCTTGGCTAACATGGCGGCACAGGCAGCCTTCGTGGGGCGTCCCTTGTCGGCCTGCACGGCGGGCAGCACGGCGTAGGCATCCTCCAGGTCGTTGATGATCTGCTGCCAGCCCTCGTCGTTGGTGTACTCTGTGTTCGACAGATTGTTATAGTCGTCTTCCTGCATGTTGAGCTTGTTGACGAAAGGAATCTTCTTGAAGAGGCGCTTCAGCTGGAAGTGTCCGTAGGCGCGCANNCGGTTCCAGATGTCGTTGTAGGGCCAGTCCTTGGTCATCACGCCGGTGCTCTTCTCCAGGATGTGGAAAGGCTCGCCGTCGGAGAAGTCTGATCCGCCGACGTAGGCATCGTCGGAGCGTGTGTCGTAGTTCCAGAGCGAGAACGAGGAGTTCATGTCCTCGATGCTGACCAGGCCGGCGTAGGCCGAAATCAGCACATTGTCGATATACTCAGGGTTCTTCACCTCGTCCTGAGTCAGCGTGGCCTGCGGCACCTGCTCGTCGAGGAAATCGGAGCAGGAGGTGAGGGCTGCAACGATGTTGCAGCATAGCAGACAGGCGATGAGTTGATATGTTGTTTTCATGTTTTTGCAGTATTTAGAATGAAACATTGAGTCCGAAGGTCAGGTTGAGAGGGATGGGATAGTTGAATCCGGGGTTCTCGGGGTCCGCGCCTGTAAACTTGCTGCTCTTGATGGTCAGCAGGTTCTGGGCCGAGGCATAGAGGCGTATGCGGTCCAGGTGCAGCTTGTCGGTCACCGTCTTCGGCATGTTGTAGCCAAACTGTATGGTGCGCAGCTTCACATACGATCCGTTCTCGATGAAGTAGGATGACACGCGTCCCTCGCGGTTGGTGTCGCTGGTGGTCAGTGCCGGGATGTCGCTGCCGGGGTTGGCCGGGCTCCATGCGTCGAGCACACGCACGCCCTTGTTCAGATAAGGCACGTTGATGGCTGAGTTGGCCCAGAAGTCGGTCTGCGACTTGTAGCCGCGGCAGTCAACATCGACGCCCTGCACGCCCTGCCAGAACATGGTGAGGTCGAAGTCCTTGTACTGCAGGTAGATGTTCAGGCCCCAGGTGAAGTCGGGCGTCGGGTCGTAGATCCAGTCCTGGTCGTCCTCGGTCACCATTCCGTCGCCGTTGATGTCCTTGTAGCGGATGCGGCCCAGTCCGGCACCTTCCTGTATGGCGTGGTTGTCAATCTCTGCCTGGCTCTTGAAGATGCCGTCGTAGATGTAGCCCACCTGCGAGAACATGGGATGTCCCACCACGCTCTTCACGCCGTTGCCGCCGTACTTGCCGTTGGCAGCCACCGTCTCGGGCAGCTTGGTAATCTCGTTCAC
>LXOW01150082.1_pt1 | contig 10144 bp, 10 predicted proteins | sample 1368591 | NCBI WGS metagenome assembly LXOW01 (sample SAMN04884650, study PRJNA319009) | bovine gut metagenome | isolation source: Cow rumen | host: Bos taurus | place: Italy: Legnaro (PD) | collected 2014-07-09
GAAAGCTGTTCTGTGACCGTCAGGATATCGACAGGCTTCTCCGCCATGCTCAGCTCCATGATGGCACTGTAGATCATCTGGTTGCGCGGTTCGTAGAAACTCTCAGGGCGAAGGGTCTCACAGACGACAGCATAGGCATCCTTGTCAATCATCAGGGCACCGAGCACGGCCTTCTCTACTTCAAGTGCCTGAGGCTGGAGGTGGCCATAGGTGTTGTCAACAGGTATTTTTCTTTGTCTTCGTTGGTTCTTATCTTGTTCTGGCATATATAATTATTGTATGTATGTTCATTTATCACTTTCTTTGAGTACAGGTAAGGAGATATGATATCTCACGGCCAGGAAGCGAGTGAGGCAAGTGACAAGGAAACTGACGACAGCACACAGTTCTGTAGTCAATCCCAATGATACAAGTCCCCAATAGACAATACCTCCCAACACACAGGCCATTGCATATATCTCCTTATGGAAAATGACGGGTTCGTTGTTCAGAAGGACATCACGGATCACACCACCGGCTGAGCCTGTGATGCATCCCATGATGATGGCTACCCAGAAGGGTTGGCCGAAAGCGAGGCTCTTCTGGATACCGGCGATGGTAAACAGAGCCAGACCAAGGGTATCGAACACGAACCAGGCATTCTTGAGCGGTTCCATCCATTTGCCAAAGAAAGCGACGGTCAGCAAGGCGACGCCCGTACAGATCAGATAGATAGGTGTCGTCATCCAGAACGGAATGGTGCCCAGCATGACATCACGTATCGTTCCTCCGCCAATGGCAACAGCTACACCACAGACATAGCCGCCAAACCAGTCAAACTGTTTTGCTGCCGCATGACGTATGCCGGAAATCGCAAAAGCGAACGTTCCCAACAGTTCTATAATTCTGATTATCAGTTCTTGTTCCATCAGTCTTCGTATCGTTTTCCCCAGTAGTTTACCATTCGTTGGTATAGTTTCTCCTCTTGAGGATTGTGCTGNNGGAGCGTTGCGGATAGGCAACGGCACTGGCTGATTGCCTGTTGCGCGTACCAGCGACAGAGCGGTGTCAATGCCCAGATAGGCACTATTGCTTTTCGGTGATGTGGCTAAATAGACAGTTGCTTCGGCAAGTGGGATTCGCCCTTCAGGCCATCCTATCTTCATCACTGCATCGAAAGCGGCATTTGCCAACAGCAGCGCATTGGGGTTTGCAAGTCCGATATCCTCAGAAGCACTGATCACTAGTCTTCTCGCAATAAACTGCGGGTCTTCCCCACCCTCAATCATGCGGGCGAGCCAATAGAGGGCTGCATCAGGATCCGAACCGCGTATGCTCTTGATAAATGCTGAGATGATATCATAGTGCATTTCTCCGTCTTTATCATAGGCTAAGGGATTCTGCTGCAGACGGTTCACTACCATCTCGTCAGTTATCACGACTTCATCCGAAGATTCGGATTCGATGGTCAACTCCAATATGTTCAGTAACTTACGGGCATCACCGCCGCTGAATCTCAGAAGTGCTCCCGTCTCCTTCAAAGTGATGTTGCGCTGTTTCAGGATCTCGTCTGTGTGAATGGCTCTGTCGAGCAGTTTCAACAAGTCATCCTTGTCGAGAGACTTCAGTACATAGATCTGGCAGCGTGAGAGCAGAGGTCTGATAACCTCAAACGACGGGTTTTCCGTAGTGGCACCGATCAGGGTTACAATCCCCTTCTCGACAGCTCCCAACAAAGAGTCTTGCTGAGATTTCGAAAAGCGATGGATCTCGTCAATGAATAAAATAGGAGAAGCCTCATTGAAAAAGCGCCCTTTCTGCGCCTTCTCAATCACATCACGCACGTCTTTCACACCACTGGTAACGGCAGACAACGTATAGAAAGGTGTCTCCAGTCTGTGTGCTATGATCTGAGCCAAGGTCGTTTTACCGACTCCTGGCGGTCCCCAAAGGATAAAAGATGAAATACGCCCTGCGTCAATCATCTTACGCAGGACGGCTCCCTCACCGACAAGATGCTGTTGCCCGATATACTCATCTAAGGTGCGAGGACGTAATCTTTCAGCTAATGGTTGTGCCATTTTGGTTGCAAAGTTACGTTAAAATGCGAAAATAACAAAAAATATCGTCTAAAAACTTGCTAATAAAAAATAAAGTCGCTACATTTGCAAAAAAAATTAAGATAAATATGGCAAGAACAAAACAACAACAACCAGAGAGTAATCCTTCTTTGTCGATTAAGTCTATTACAAAGAGCAGTGTCTGGGATATCCAGGAAAACGATGTCTTCCGTATGTGGGAGGCAGCCACCAAGGACGCTGAGGTAAAAGAAAACATTCATCATTACTTAGACATTTTCAAGAGTGCCTTCTTCATTGAGGAAATCAAGGATGATCCTTTATTGGTGAAGAAGAGCTATGAAAAGCGGGGTTATAAGGTGACTCAAATCAAGTTTGATNNTCGCATGGGCCATCAAGAAACGCCCCATCATGCGCGTGACCGACCTGACCTACGAAAACATCCGCCACATCTCGGCAGAGAAGCTGCTTGAAGTCATCGACAGGAATTTCGGTGGAGGTTGGGATTCATTGTCACAGTCGATTCAGGACATCATCCTGAGTGGTTTCGATATCTCAACTACCACTTTACCCAAAGACCGTCTGCACAAGAAGGGCGGTATGTATGACAAGAAGGTGGAAGACGGCTTCGACGTGCTGGAAATAGAAAAAGGTGGATGGGTAGAGGCCATCTTTGCCAAGCTCAAGCCTGAGCAGGAGAGACCCAAGATGAAGTTCTCTGACAAGCCGGAAGGCGATGAAGACGATGAGGACAATGATGAGGACTTTGAAGTGGAGGACAATTACAGTTCACATGATGAAGTCGATGATGAAGTGGAAGATCCCAACGACGATGAAATCACAGAAGACAACTATTCGACGATGGTTGACTTAGGCACTGACGACCCCGACGATGAGGCTGCGAATATGATTGACTATGTAGATGAATAATCAAATATCCTGACCTATGATGATTCCCAATGTATTCTGGCTTGTACCAGTCGCTTCAATCGTTGCCTTGACGATGGCATGTTTCTTCTTCATGCAGATGATGAAAGCTGATGAAGGAACACCACGTATGAAGGAGATTGCTCTGTATGTACGTAAAGGTGCAATGGCATATCTAAAGCAGCAATACAAGGTTGTTGGTATCGTGTTTGCGGTGCTTTGCGTGCTCTTTGCATTTATGGCCTATGGCCTGAATGTCCAGAATCCATGGGTACCCTTTGCCTTCCTGACGGGTGGTCTGTTCTCAGGTCTGGCAGGATTCTTCGGTATGAAGACAGCTACTTATGCCTCTGCCCGCACGGCCAATGCTGCCCGGGAGAGCTTGAATGCTGGTCTGAAGATCGCCTTCCGCTCAGGTGCCGTTATGGGACTGACAGTCGTTGGTCTGGGATTACTTGATATCGCCATCTGGTTTGTGATATTAAATCAGTTTGATTCAGATGGCCTGATATCGATTACTACCACGATGCTGACTTTCGGTATGGGAGCCTCTACCCAGGCGCTTTTTGCCCGTGTCGGAGGAGGTATCTATACGAAGGCGGCAGATGTCGGTGCTGATATCGTAGGTAAGGTTGAAGCCGATATACCAGAAGACGATCCGCGCAATCCTGCTACCATCGCAGATAATGTAGGCGATAATGTCGGAGACGTGGCTGGTATGGGAGCCGATCTTTATGAAAGCTATTGCGGTTCGGTACTATCGACAGCCGCACTTGGCGCTTCAGCTTTTGCGAGCAGTATCGGCAACGGCATGCAGTTGAAGGCTGTCATCGCTCCCATGATTATTGCTGCAGTCGGTGTGTTCCTCTCACTTCTGGGTATTTTCCTCGTTCGCACTAAGGAGGGCGCAACGATGAAGGATCTGCTCAGGTCGCTTTCTTTCGGAACCAATGTCAGCGCCATCCTGATAGCTGGCGCGTCTTTTGCCATTCTGTACTTACTTGGCATAGACAACTGGCTTGGCCTTTCTTTCTCAGTGATTTCTGGTCTGACTGCCGGTGTCATCATCGGACAGGCTACGGAGTATTACACGTCGCATTCTTATAAGCCGACTCAAAAGATCTCTGAGGCAGGACAGACAGGTGCGGCAACAGTTATCATCAAGGGAATCGGCACAGGCATGATCTCAACTTGTATTCCGGTCATTACGATTGGCGTAGCTATTATGCTCAGCTATTTATGTGCCAACGGTTTCGACTTGTCAATGTCGTCAGCCAGCTTGTCACACGGTCTGTATGGTATCGGTATTGCTGCTGTTGGTATGCTTTCAACACTTGGCATCACATTGGCCACAGATGCCTATGGTCCTATCGCTGATAATGCAGGAGGCAATGCCGAGATGTGCGGACTTGGTGAAGAAGTACGTCACCGTACTGATGCACTTGATGCCCTCGGTAATACGACAGCAGCTACCGGCAAAGGCTTTGCCATCGGTTCTGCAGCCTTGACGGCTCTCGCACTACTGGCATCCTATATTGAAGAGGTTAAGATTGCAATGGCGCGTGCAGGTCAGACGCTGACTAATGTTGCCGGTGACGTGATCTCAGCCACAGATGCCACCATACCTGATTTCATGAATTATTTCCAAGTGAACCTCATGAATCCGAAGGTTCTCGTGGGTGCATTTATTGGCGCTATGGCAGCCTTCCTGTTCTGTGGTATGACGATGGAGGCAGTTGGTCGTGCAGCAGAGAAAATGGTGCAGGAGGTGCGCCGCCAGTTCCGTGAGATTGCAGGCATACTGGAGGGAACAGGTACACCAGACTATGGTCGATGTGTTGAGATCTCCACACGAGCAGCACAACACGAAATGATAGTCCCATCGGTTCTTGCCATTATCATCCCCATCGTTGTCGGTATCATCTTAGGCGTTGCAGGCGTCCTCGGATTGCTGGTAGGTGGCTTGGCCGGCGGTTTCACATTGGCAGTATTTATGGCCAACTCCGGTGGTGCATGGGATAATGCCAAGAAGAATATTGAAGAAGGTAACTTCGGAGGCAAGGGCTCTTTCGCACATAAGGCGTGTATCGTAGGTGATACGGTTGGGGATCCTTTCAAAGATACTTCAGGCCCTTCATTGAATATTCTTATCAAGTTGATGTCAATGGTCAGTATTGTGATGGCTGGCTTAACAATCGCTTTTGTATAAAACTCATACATATTAAAATTTAAAATGAAAAAAGCATTTCTTCTTGTTCCTGTCTTGCTGTGCAATCTTGTACATGCACAACAGGGACAGGCAATTGCAGATGCATCCAAGTTTCTACCAGGTCCGCCAGATGACACGTCTGTTGAATATCTGAAGGATATTACGCAATACGACTGGGGTAAATCCATGCGAAACACTCCGGCGTGGCAACATGCGGCAACAGACATCAATGAGCAGTTAAGCACTTATATCAATGCTTTTTCTCCTGTTATAGGACTTCAGATATCAAAACTTAATACGCCCAGAACATATGAAGTCCTTGACTATGTCATAACCTATAGCCAGAATACAATAGAAAAAGCAAGAAAAACCTTTGCAGAGAGGAAACCTCCTTTTGCAAGATTCGGTGAGAACAGCCTGGTTCCTGGTGGTGAAAGGCAATATGCCACGATCAGCTCATATCCATCATCCTTTGCCTTTATGGGGTGGCTCACAGCATTGACACTTACGGAAATATGCCCGGACAAACAAAATGATATTCTTGTCAGAGGATACAACTTTGGTACGAGTTCCATCATCTCTGGGTATAATTGGGATAGTGATGTCACTTCCGGACGCCTATTGGCTTGCGCTTTATCGACACTGCTCCACAGTCAGACGAATTTCAATAACATGATGAAGTCGGCCAGGACTGAATACGAGCAGAAAACGGGAACCAGCACCACGATCATCTCGTCAGACCAGAATTCGTCATCCTTTCCCAATGACAACTTACCAAAAGCAACCGCCTATCTCCAAGAGCCACCAGCACTCGAATCGGTTCTTTTCTCCTATGACTTGAACCAACATATATTGAATAGTAGGAAAAGAGTCACAACTGAAGGAAAGATAGCTACGGCTGATGTTGATGTAAGCACTGAGTATTTGGCAGGCATATTCTCTACTGCATTTGGAAAGACCATTTCCCCAAGTGAGACACCGCATCTTTATAGTCTGATCAGCAAACTGAATCAGACTGGAGCCCCTGCATATCAGGCTGTCAAGGAGAAATATATGCGTATATGCCCTTATGTGCTGTTAAACCAGAAGACCTCCTATGAACCCGACGAGGATAGTTATATGAACCAAGGTTCCTATCCTTCTGGTCACTCATCTGAAGGGTGGCTAACAGCTATGGTGTTAGCGGAAATCAATTCCGCCAATGCGGAAGAACTGTTGGCTCGTGCTTACCTATATGGACAAAGTCGCGTAATCACTGGTTACAATTGGCAAAGTGATGTGGATGCAGGACGCCTTGTGGGCAGTACGATTTATGCCTACCTTCATACATGTGATGAGTTTGTGACGATGATGAATCTCGCCAAGAGTGAGTATAACGGATCGACAGGCATTAAAGCGCCCACCACTGGCGTCAATCCTAGTGATGAACCTTTATACAAACTGGACGGTACGCTGATAAAAGGCACACCTTCTAATAAAGGAATCTTTATTCAAGGCAACAAGAAAATAATAGTCAAATGAAACTGAATTATATTGTATCTATCTTATTCTGGCTCTGCTCCGTAGTATCTGCGCAGGGCCAGAATCTTTCTGGTGGTTTTATATCACGGGAGATCCCAGATTCGATATGGAAGCTGATGCAAGGTAAGACCTACCAGCCCAATGATGTCATTAAGCGTTCTGATTTGCGTTATCTTCAGGTCCTTCATTGGGATTACGACCAACAAGCACATCAGGGAGAGCTCATCTGCAATAAGGCGATTGCAGATAAACTCATCATCATCTTCAAAGAACTCTATCGACAACACTATCCAATAGAGAAAATCAAGTTGCCAGATGAATATGGCGCTGATGATGAGAAACAAATGTCAGACAATAATACCAGTTGTTTTTGTTTCCGTAATGTCCCTGACACAAAGAAGTTATCCTATCATGCCAGAGGTTTGGCTATTGATATTAATACACGCTATAATCCCTATGTACGCTATCTTAATGGCAAGATGGTGGTACAGCCCAAAAACGGAAAGCAATATGCTGATCGTGAAAAGCATTTTTCCTATAAGATCGTAAAAGGAGATCTCTGCCATCGACTATTTGTCCAACATGGATTTGTCTGGGGTGGCTCATGGAAGACGATGAAAGATTATCAGCATTTCGAATATCACTTATGAATATTATTGAAATCAGTTCCCTTTCCCAACCGGAAATACAATTATTCAGTTCTCTGACAGAGGCTCAACTACGTAACCATCATGATATAGAACAGGGCATCTTCATAGCAGAGAGCCCGAAAGTGATTCGGGTTGCACTTCATGCAGGCTATGAGCCCATATCCTTGCTCTGTGAGAGGAAGCACATAGAGAACGATGCTGCAGATATCATCAGGCAATGTCCTGATATTCCGATTTATACTGGTGAGCGCGAGATTCTGAACAAGCTGACTGGCTATACATTGACGCGTGGCGTATTATGCGCTATGAGACGTAAGCCCGCCCCTACCCTTGAGGCTGTTCTTCGTGACGCTCAACGCGTTTGTGTAATAGATGCCGTTTGCGACACCACTAATATCGGTGCCATTTTCCGTTCTGCTGCCGCCTTAGGGATTGATTCTGTCCTACTGACGAAAAACTCTTGCGACCCTTTGAATCGCAGGGCTATTCGCGTCTCTATGGGGTCTGTGTTCCTTGTTCCTTGGACTTGGCTTGACTCTTATGATCAATTGCGTGAATTTGGGTTCTGTACGGCAGCGATGGCACTTAAGGATCAGTCAATAGCTCTTGACGATCCCATCCTCAAGCAACAATCCCGACTGGCTTTAATCATGGGAACTGAAGGAGACGGGCTACCACAGGAAACAATAGACAGGGCTGACTTTGTGGTCCGTATTCCGATGTATCATGCTGTTGATTCGCTGAATGTCGCTTCCGCTGCAGCTGTTGCTTTTTGGGAACTTTGCAGAACCTCACGCTCGTGAGTCTTATGTTTCATTTAGTTCTATCTTAACGTATGGTATTCTATTTCTCAGGTACAGGTAACACAAAATGGGTGGCCAGCCAGATAGCCAAGGCCCTTAATGAGCAATTGTTATATATTCCAGATCTGATAAGAGAAGGCAGATATGAATTTACGATATCAGAGAATGAGAGGATTGGCTTTTGTTTTCCAACTCATGGCTGGCAGCCACCTCGTATCGTGAGGGAGTATATCAGGAAGTTGAAATTAGCCTATCCGCTATCAACTATAGACAGGGAGATGCCCTATTGTTGGGCTTTGACTACCTGTGGTGATGATATGGGCGAAGCTATGACCATATTTAATAAAGAACTTGGCAGGATCATCGTAGATGGAACATCGACGCCACTACAGACAGAATCGGTGTTCTCTGTCATCATGCCAGAATCGTATGTCTGTCTTCCTTTCATGAAGACTGATACGGAAGAAAAAGAAGCGTTGAAAATAGATATTGCCAAGCATCAGATACCACATATCATCCAAATCATAGAAATGCGAATGCGAGGAATCGCTGAGTTGGACAAAGGGCCTACCCCACGTCTATACTCCTATGTCATCGGACATTACTTTAATCATCATATGGTAACAGACCGTAAGTTTACCGTCGATACAGAGAAATGTATCCAGTGTGGTAAGTGTGCGAAAGTCTGTCCGGTGGACAACATAACAAGTACACCTCCCCAATGGCTACATAACGGCAGGTGTACTTGTTGTCTGGCTTGTTATCATTATTGTCCAGTGCATGCCATCAATTATGGCAGTATCACGCGGAAACGAGACCAGTATTATTTCAATAGACGCGAGGACCAAAAATAAAGGTTCCTATACGAACCATTGTAGATTGCATATTGACAGCTATCTGATAGTCATCGCTCATTCCCCAGGAACGTTCGCAGAAATCATCATCTTGCGAAAAATACTTCGCCTTGACTTCATCAAAAAAAGTGGCAGCAGTCTGCATCTCCATACGAATCTGCTCACTGTCATCAACATTTGAGGCCATCATCATAAGACCGCAGATGCGTACATTCTTCATTTGGCGCCATTCACCATCCTCAAGCAGTTCACGACAACCGTCTAAGGTAAGACCGTATTTGGTTGATTCCTCGGCAATATGTAACTCCAAGAGAACCTTGATGACTCGATTACAACGGGCAGCCTGTTTATCTATCTCACGTAGAAGCTTCAGTGAGTCAACGGCTTCAATCATAGAAACATAAGGCGCGATATACTTAACCTTATTTGTCTGCAGATGACCAATGAAATGCCACTCAATATCTTTTGGCAGTGACTCGTGCTTCAAGCGCAGCTCCTGCTCATGACTTTCTCCAAAAAGCCGTTGGCCTTCCTCATAGGCAGCCATGATATACTCGTTAGGGTGGTACTTNNGATGATCATTCTGACTGGCAGCCTTCTTGTATTCAAAGACGTCCATCAATGTGGTTTCTGCTACGGAGGAAATGACATAATCAATCATGGTTCCCCCCATCACTTCGTCAATGTTCTTCACGGCACCATTGAATGATCCTGCCTGTACAAGATAATTGATCGATGAACGCTTTTCTTTCTCAGTTTTCTCGTCGATGGTTATAAATTGCAACTTAGCCTTATACCATTTATCGGCATTGTCGTTATCTGAAAAGAATATCTCCTTATAGGTGGCCTTTTTAATATCAGCCACATCGAATTCACCACTGATATAAGATGACATCTCTTCTATAATACGTTCCTCAGCCTCACTGAAACTCAGGGCATCAACAACATAGGATTCGTTAACTTTCTTCTGCAAGCCGTCTTCCATCACTTTTTCATAACGGATCTTGCACTCAAACCAATTTGCAGTTCTACTTCTCATTTCTTTATTTATAACTTAATTAATTGTCATTATCTGCGGGAGGTGTTGAAGGCGCTTTATCTTCAGTCTCCTGCTTATTTTTTA
>LXOW01303779.1_pt1 | contig 10144 bp, 8 predicted proteins | sample 1368591 | NCBI WGS metagenome assembly LXOW01 (sample SAMN04884650, study PRJNA319009) | bovine gut metagenome | isolation source: Cow rumen | host: Bos taurus | place: Italy: Legnaro (PD) | collected 2014-07-09
ACATCGGCCTTCACAAAAACGGGGGCCGTCGCACCCGTGGACTTGAGTTCCCCGGAGAAATCCTGGCTCCGGGCCACCGCGAGCGCCGCCTCGGAGATATCCACGCCCACCACATGCGCCCCGGGGACCGAAAGCGCTACCGACCAGGCGATATTGCCCGAGCCGGTACACAGGTCCAGGACCCGGACCGGGAGGGCCGATTTGCCGTAGGCCACCCGCATCCGCCTGATACGGCCGGCGATGTCTACGGCCTCCCGCACCAGCAGCTCCGTTTCCGGACGGGGAATAAGCACGTCCGGAGTTACGTGGAAAGTGCGCCCGCAGAATTCCGCGTGGCCCAGCACGTATTGGATGGGTTCCCCAGCCTGCAGACGCTGCAGGGCCTGCTCCAAAAGGGGTTCCGCTTTCTTGTCAATGGTGTACTGCGGCTCTACGATATGGGTGTAGTTCCGGGTGCCGATGAGTTCCTCGCAGAGCATGAGCATCATGGCACGGGCCTCGGCCGTGGGATACAACGGCTCCAAGGCAGCGATGCCTTTTTGGAGAAAGTCCACCAGCAGCATGCTCCTAAGCGTTTTCGATGATGGTTGTCAGGAAATCCGTAATGGCAATGCCCGCCGCCCGGATCATCTTGGGAACCAGGGAAGCGTTGGTCATGCCGGGGATGATGTTGACTTCCAGGAAATAGATGCCGTCCGGGGCCGACAGGTAGTCCATGCGGACCAGTCCCTTGCAGCCCAGGTGGCGGTAGATGCGCTTGGACAGCTCCTGTACCTGATCCCGCAGGCTGTCCGGAATCTGGGCCGGGCACACCTCCTGGCTGTAGCCATTGTATTTTGCGTCGTAGTCGAACCAGCCCGTCTGGGAAATGATTTCGATAACCGGCAGGGCCCGTACCTGCGTGCCGTCATAATAGACGGCGCAGGTGAGCTCATGCTCGCTGCTGATGGCAGCCTCCACCAGCACGGTGTCTCCTTCCTTGAAGGCATAACGGATGGCGGCTGGAAGTTCATCGGCCTTTTCCACCTTGGTAATGCCAAAGCTGGAACCGCCCTGGGTGGGCTTTACGAACAACGGCAGGCCCAGCCGGGAAACCGTCTGGGCGCTGAAAGCCTCCACGTCCTCTCCCTGGCGGATGAAGGCATCCGGCGCCAGCTTGATCCCTTCCAGGGTGCGCAGGTAGCTTTTGCAGGAGTATTTGTCAAAGGCCACGGTGGTGACGAAAGCGCTGCAGCTGGAATGAGGGACTCCAAGCATTTCCAGGTATCCCTGCAGGAGGCCGGTTTCCCCGGGGGCGCCGTGCTGCATGATGTAGGCGAAATCGAATTTCACCTTCTCTCCCAGCACCATTACCGAGAAATCGCTCTTGTCTACCTCCGGCTGAGCACCTTCCGGGAAAGGCTGGCGCATGGCATTGGCCTTGCGCATGGCCACCAGCTTCCACTTGCCGAAGCGGGCGAAAATCTCATACACATCGTACTGGAACTCGTCGATGCGGGATGCCGTGAATTCTCCACTGCGGCAGGCCACTTCCCACTCGGAGGAATCGGAGCCGTAGATAACGGCAATGGATTGATACTTGGCCATCTTATTCGAAATAATAATTTTCCAAATCGCTTTTTTCCGGCGGGGCGTCCTCTCCCTGCGAGGGATTGCAGTAATTCCCCTTCAGGGATTCCGGGAACACATCCGTGGCCGATATGCCCAGTGTCCCGTCCTTAATGACCTTCTGCATCCAGAGGCCCCAGATGGGCAGGGCCATGTTGGCACCCTGTCCCAGGTTGTTGTTGGCAAAATGCACGTAACGGTCTTCGGCCCCCACCCACACGCCGGCGGTGATGGTGGGCGTGTAGCCGATGAACCAGCCGTCGGAGTTGTCGTTGGTAGTACCGGTCTTTCCGGCCACTTCCCCCTCGATTCCGTACTTGAACCGGAGCCGGACGCCCGTACCGTGGTCCACCACCGCCCGCATCATCTGGATCATGGCGCCGGTAGCGCGCAGGGAAAGGGCTTCCCGCTTGCGGCCCCGGAACTGGCCCAGGATGTTGCCGTCACTGTCCTCGATGCGCGTGACGAAGAGGGGATAAGTATATGTGCCTCCGGAAGGGAAGGTGTTGTAGGCCGTTACCATATCAAAGACCGACAAATCGGCCGCGCCCACGCAGAGGGAGGCCACCGGATCAATGACACCGCCGATGCCCATCTTGCGCATCATGGCCACCATGGAGGCGGGGCCCAACTGTTTCATGAGATGGGCCGCAACGGAGTTGGAACTGTGTGCGAGGCCCCAGGTAAGGTCTACCATGGTGCCATCCGCGTGGGTGTCCTGCGGCGTCCAGGTTTCGTCACCGTTCACCACGATCACCACCGGGGAGTTGAGCACAGGGTCGCAGGGCGTCATGCCGGATTCCATGGCCAGGGTGTAGATGAAAGGCTTCACGGTAGAGCCCACCTGGCGCCGGCCCTGACGGACGTTGTCGTACTTGAAATAGCGATAATCCGGACCGCCCACATAGGCCTTTACGTGGCCCGTCCCGGGCTCGATGGCCATGAACGCGGCGCGGAAGAAGGATTTGTAATAGCGGATAGAGTCGTCCGGGGTCATGAGCGTGTCCCTGTAACCGGGTTTGTCCCAGGTGAAAACGCGCATTTTCACGGGCTCCGAGAAGCTCTTGTCAATCTCCGCCTGGCTGTAACCCGATGCCTTCATCATGCGGGTCCGGTCACTCCAGCGGCGGGCCTGTTTCATGGTGGTTTCAATGACGGAAGGCTCAGTATCCGACAGGAAAGGCGCGTTCTTACGGTATTTCAGTTCCCGGAAGAAGGCCTTCTGCAGGTCCTTCCCCAGATGCTCCGCAATGGCTTCCTCCGCATAGCGCTGCATCTTGAGATTGATGGTGGTATAGATGCGCAGGCCGTCACGGTCCAGGTCGTAGGGCGTGCCGTCGCTCTTGCTGTTCTTGTTGAGCCAGCCGTACAGGGGGTCATCGGCCCAAAGGAGGGAGTCCACCTGGTAATCTTCCTCGTAGGGGTAATCCTTGCGGCGGGGTTTCTGGGCGCTCATGATGCGGCGCAGCATGTCCCGAAAATACGGGCCGATGCCGGTGGTGCGGTCTCCCTGGCGGGCGTGCAGGACGATGGGCAGGGCCTTGAGCGAGTCACAATCCGGCTGCGTGAGATAGTCCATGGAGCACATGCGGTCCAGCACCGTATTGCGGCGGCGCAGGGCGTGCTCCGGATTCAGCGAGGGGTTGTAGCGCGTAGGCTTGTTGATCATGCCCACCAGCACGGCGCTTTCCTCCGTGAGGAGTTCGGCCGGTTTTTTCCCGAAGAACTGGTTGGAGGCCGATGAGATGCCGTAGGAATTGGAGCCGAAGAAGACGGCGTTCAGGTACATGTCCAGAATCTCGTCCTTGGTGTAGTTCCGCTCCAGCTTGATGGCCGTAATCCATTCCTTGAGCTTGATCCAGACCATTTCCAGCTTGCCCACATGGGCCTGGCGGGGATAGAGCGTCTTGGCAAGCTGCTGGGTGATGGTGGAGCCGCCGCCCTGCGAGGAGTCGCGGGACAGGACCGTACGGAACAGCACGCGGCCCAGCGACCACAGGTCCACGCCGGAATGCTGGTAAAAGCGTTTGTCCTCGGTGGCCACGGCAGCCTGCACCAGCGAGGGGGCCAGCTCCTCATAACTGACGAAGGTGCGGTTCTCTATATGATAGGTAGTAAGGATTTCTCCATCTTCCGCGATTACCTGGGTGGCCAGCTTGGAATCCGGGTTCTCCAGTTCCTCGATGGAAGGGATGTCGGCGAAAGCCCAGACCAGGCACAGCAGGACTGAGAGCAGCAGCACGGGTGCCACCAGCAGGGTCCAGAACCACTTCGTTATTGTTTTCTTGGTCTTTTCGGTCATGACAACTAATTCTTCACATGCGCACAAGACCTAAGGTCTTGGCAATGGTTCGGTCTGCAAAAATAAGCAGAAAATTTGGAAATATCCCGGATTTCTCCGTTACTTTGCAGAAATTTTGAAGGATATGAGCGGTAAAAATCTGGTCATCGTGGAGTCTCCCCACAAGGCGGACACCATTCAAAAATACCTGGACAAAAACGCGTGGACGGTGAAGGCGTCTGTAGGCCACATCCGTGACCTGGAGGAGCACAGCCTGAGCGTAGACGTGGGTAACGGCTTCCAGCCCAACTACGTGATTCCGGCCGACAAAAAACGCGTGGTGGCCGATTTGCGCAAGATGGCCGATCAGGCACAGACCGTCTGGCTGGCCTCCGATGAAGACCGCGAGGGAGAAGCCATCGCCTGGCACCTTAGCGAAGTCCTGGGACTTCCGGCCGAAAAGACCCGGCGTATCTCATACCAGGAAATTACCGAAAAAGCGTTCATGGATGCCCTGGCCCATCCCCGGGACATCGACATGAACCTGGTGAACGCCCAGCAGGCCCGCCGCGTGCTGGACCGCCTGGTGGGCTTTGAACTCTCCCCCATCCTGTGGCGCAAAATCCAGCCCAAGCTCAGCGCCGGACGCGTCCAGAGCGTGGCCCTGCGCCTGATTGTGGACCGCGAAAAGGAAATCATGGCCTTCCGGCCGGAACCGTATTACCGGGTGGAGGCCATTTTCCGCACGGCCGATACGGGGACTCCGGTGAAGGCCCTGCTGGACACCCGCTTCTCCTCTGAAGCCCAGGCCCGTCAGTTCCTGGAAGACAGCATCGGCGCCCGGTACCGCATCGCCTCCATTGACAAGAAGGAAGGAACACGTGTTCCGGCCCCGCCCTTCACCACTTCCACCCTGCAGCAGGAGGCCGGCCGCAAACTCCGTTTCCCGGTGGCCACCACCATGCGGGTGGCCCAGGCCCTGTACGAGCGCGGTCTCATCACCTATATGCGTACCGACTCCACCAACCTGTCCACGCTGGCACTGGGAACAGCCAAGAAATATATTGAAGAAAACTACGGCGCGCAGTACCACCATTTCCGGCAGTACCGCACCAAGTCCAAGGGTGCCCAGGAGGCGCACGAAGCCATCCGCCCTACCTTTATACAAAATGTGGACATTGACGGCACGCCGCAGGAGAAAAAACTCTATGAACTCATCTGGAAGCGTACCATCGCCTCCCAGATGGCCGAAAGCCGCGTGCTCAACACCAGCTTGAAAATTGCCTCCGACAAACGGCCGGAACGTTATGTGGCCCAGTCCGTGGAACTGCTCTTCGACGGTTTCATGAAGGTGTATCTGGAAGGCCGGGATGAAGAAGAACCCGCCATTGGAGAGGATGTGGTGCTTCCGGCCCTGCAGGTGGGAGAGGCCCTGCTGGAAGACGGAATCTCCGCCCTCTGCAAGTTCACCGCGCCGCCCCAGCGCTATTCCGAGGTGACGCTGGTCAAGAAGCTGGAAGAGCTGGAAATCGGCCGCCCTTCCACCTATCAGTCCATCATCGGCACGCTCACCACCGGACGCGGCTATGTCGTCAGAGGGGACAAGGAAGGAAGCGTTTACCCGGTCACCAACCTGAGCTTGAAAGACGGCAGCATCAGGAGCAGCCGGAAAAACGAAGTGGTGGGGGCCGAAAAAGGAAAGCTGCTGCCGCAGGAAATCGGCCTCATCGTCTCCGACTATCTGGTGGAGAACTTCACCGACATCATGGACTACGATTTCACCGCCAACGTGGAGAACGATTTTGACGAAATCGCCCAGGGAAAACAAGCCTGGACCGACACCATCGCCGATTTCTACGAACCCTTCCACGCCCGCGTGCAGCAGGTCCTCTCCGACCACACCTATAACAACAAGGTGAGCCGGGAAATCGGCATCGCTCCGGACGGAGACAAAGTGATCGCCGCTTTCGGCAAGTTCGGCCCATATGTGCAGAAGGGCGAAGGCGAGCGGCGCCAGAGCGCATCGCTCTCCAAGGGACAGCTCATCGAGACCCTCACGCTGGAACAGGCCCTGAAACTGCTGGAACTCCCCCGCACCGTGGGACAGTTGGACGGGGTGGACATCGTGGCCCTGCGCGGCCGCTTCGGCCCCTACCTCAAATATGGGGATAAAAATGTCAAACTGCCCCGGGGCGCCGACCCCTTGAAAATAGACCTGGACACCTGCATCGAACTGGTCCGCGCCTCGGCCGAACCCGCCCGGACAGCGCCGGCCATCCTGGCCGAATTTGGGGAAATCAAGGTGATAGACGGCCGTTTCGGCCCTTATATCAAGCTGGGTGCTTCCAATTATAAACTTCCCAGGGGAACCGATGCCGCCTCGCTCACAGAGGCTGACTGTCAGGCGATTATCGCTGGTTCGGAACCCACAAAAAAATCAAAAGGAAGGCGAAATAACAAATAATTGTTTTAAATTTGCGCCACGAAGTTAATATTTGAAAGCCCATGTCCACGTACCACATCGACCAGATTGACCAGAAAATCCTTTCCTTCCTGGTAAAGAACGCCCGCATGCCCTTCCTGGAGATTGCCCGCGAGTGCGGCGTTTCCGGCGCGGCCATCCATCAACGCTTCAAAAGGCTGGAGGCCAACGGCGTCATCACGGGTTCCCGCCTGCAGGTGAAGCCCCAGGCGCTGGGACTGAATGTCTGTGCCTTCGTGAGCATTTCGCTGTCGGAATCCACCAAGTATCCGGAGGTAATCTCCAACCTCAAGAAGATTCCGGAAATCGTCGAATGTCATTTCATTACCGGGAAGTATTTCATCCTGGCCAAGTTGTACTGCCTGGACAACGACCACCTGATGGAGGTCCTGCTGAACACCATTCAGAAAATTCCCTACATCCAGTCCACGGACACCATGATTTCCCTGGACGAGCCCATCGAGCGCCAGGTGTGGGTGAAGGATTTCAAGAGTACTACTTACACGGGCCGAGACTAAGGATGGCCCGGGCCAGCGCCAGGTCTTCCGGCGTGGTGATTTTGAGATTGTACCGCTCTCCTTCCACGAAGGTGAGCGGTATTCCGTATGCCTCGGCAACGGAAGCGTCGTCGGTGAAAAGGGGGCTGTACTGCTGCGCGTAGGCGACCTTGAGCGGCCCGGCATGGAAAATCTGCGGGGTCTGGGCACCCCAGAGGCGGCTGCGGTCCACCTGCTCGCCGGTACTGAGAAGCACTCCGTCACGCTTTTCCAGCACCTTCAGCGTATCCGTTACGGGCAGGACGGGAACCACAGCCGGATGCTCCTGGGCCAGGGAAAAGAGTTCCCGGACCTTTTCCCGGCTCACCAGCGGCCGGACGGCATCGTGCACGGCCACCACGGCATCTTCCGGAACATAAACGAGGGCATTTTTCACGGAATGGAAACGGGTGAATCCACCCCGGACCAGACGCTGCGGACAGGTGTAGTTCTCCTGCCGGCAGTACTGGCGCCAATAGTCCATATGGGCTTCCGGCAGAACCGTAATCACGTGTACCTCCGGGATGGCCGAGCGGAACAGATCCAGGGTCCGGCGCAGGATGGGAATCCCTTCCAGTTCCAGGAATTGCTTGGGAAGCGACGACCCCATCCGGGTGCCGCTTCCGCCCGCCGTTACGACCAAGTATTTTTTTCTGTCCATCGGCCCTTGTTTTTGTGCGAATATAAGAATTTTTTCGTAATTTTGAGGGTTGTTTCGATTATTAAAGCTAATTAAGCATAATGGCGTTTCACTTCCTTAACCAAGAACTGGCCATCGACCTGGGTACGGCCAATACCGTCATCTTCCAGAACGACCAGATTGTCCTGGACGAACCCTCCATCGTGGCCATCGATAACCAGACAGGCAAATGCATCGCCCTGGGCCAGAAAGCCAAGTTGATGCACGAGAAAACCAACCCGGGCATCAAGACCGTCCGCCCGCTGCGCGACGGCGTCATCGCAGACTTCAACGCGGCCGAAATGATGATCCGCGGATTCATCAAGCAGGTGAATTCCAAGCGCCACAGCCTTTTCGCTCCCAACCTGAAACTGGTGGTGGGCATTCCGTCCGGTTCCACGGAAGTGGAAATCCGCGCCGTCCGTGACTCGTCCGAGCATGCCGGCGGCCGGGACGTGTACCTCATCTACGAACCCATGGCCGCGGCCCTGGGTATCGGCCTGGAAGTGGAAGCCCCGCGTGGCAACATGGTGGTGGACATCGGCGGCGGCACAACGGAAATCGCCGTCATTTCCCTTGGCGGCATCGTCCTGCAGGAGTCCATCCGCGTGGCCGGAGACGTCTTTACGGCCGACATCCAGAACTACCTGCGCCAGCAGCACGTGATCAAGGTGGGTGAAACCACTGCGGAGCGTATCAAGATTGCCGTCGGCGCCGTGATTCCCAACCTGGACGAGGATGAACCGGAACCCTTCGTGGTCCGCGGTCCCAATCTCATGACCGGACATCCGGTAGAAGCCCTTATCCCTTACCAGGAAATCGCTCACGCCCTGGACAAGTCCATCGCCCGACTGGAGGCATCCATCCAGCAGGTGCTGGAACAAACTCCGCCGGAACTGTACTCGGACATCGTGGACAACGGCATTTTCCTCAGCGGCGGCGGTTCCCTGCTGCGCGGCCTGGACAAGCGCCTGTCGGAAAAAATCAACATTCCCTTCCACGTGGCCGAAGATCCGCTCCGCGCCGTGGCACGCGGAACCTGCATTGCGCTCAAGAACACGGATCATTACTCCTTCCTCATGCGTTAATCCATGAGACGGCAAGCTTTCATCCCCCGTCTGTTCACCTTCGCGGTCTTCCTTTTGCTGGAGGCCGCGGCGCTGTATCTCGTCACCCATAATGCGGAGTTGCAGCGCAGCTGGGCGGCGCAGACCAGCCACTGGTTCATGGAAAAGGTCTGGGGGGCATCGGAAAGCGTCCGCAACTACTTCACCCTGAAGGAAACGAACGAGCAGCTGATTCAGGAGAACTTCCTCCTCCAGGAGCAGTTGCAGCGTTACAGGGAAGTGCTGCAGGAACTGCAGATAGATTCCATGGCGGTTTCCCATCGGCCCGGTTTTGCCATGATTCCGGCCGAAGTGGTGAAAATGAGCCGCAACAAACAGCATAATTACTTAATTCTGAACAGGGGATACCAGGACGGCGTCCGGGAGAAATCCGGCATCATCACCCGTAACGGCGTGGTGGGCATCGTAGATGCCGTCAGCGAACACAACGCCTTTGCCTTCTCGTTCCAGAACAGCGACATCTCCATCAGCGCCCGGCTGGGCCAGGAGGGAAGCAACGGCCTGCTGGTATGGGACGGCATCCACGACAACGGCGCCATCCTCAAAGAGATTCCCCTGCAGAATCACTATCAGCCCGGAGACACCGTCTTCACCAGCGGACATTCGCTCCTGTTCCCGCCCGACATCCCGCTGGGCATAGCCGGCACTGCCAAAGTCGTGAACGGCTCCACCCACGAGATTGCCGTCACCTTGTTCCAGGACTTCAGCGGCATCCGCTACGTAACAGTGGTCCACAACCCGTCGCAGGAAGAAATAGAAGGATTTGAACGATGAGAAGACAAGCATTCTGGATAGCCTACATCCTTCTGCTGATTGCCCAGTTGCTGCTCAGCAATTATTGCCAGTTCACCCCCTATGTGACGGTGAGCATCCTGCCGGTGATGATCCTGTGCACCCCTACCCGGGTAAACCGCTTCTGGGTCCTGATTATCGCCTTTGCCTCCGGCCTGCTGGTGGACTGGCTCACGGAAGGTCTTCTCGGACTCAATGCCCTGGCGCTGGTCCCGGTGGCTTATTTCCGTGATGGAATCATCCGCCTGATCTTCGGCGAAGAACTCTTTTCCCGGAATGAAAGTTTTTCCGTGAGCAATGACGGCGTGTTCCCCATTGCCATGGCCATCCTGCTGGCCCAGGCCCTGTTCCTCGCCATTTATGTGTGGGTGGACAGCGCCGGAACGCGCGAGTTTCTGTTTAACCTCTACCGTTTCCTGGCATCGCTGGGAGCCGGAGTCCTGGTGTCGCTCCTTACCCTGAACGCACTCGCCTCAGACGCGCGGAGATGAGCCAGGAAGGCCGCCATATCCGCCTGGTCATCGGCCTTATCGCAGCTGCCGCCCTCCTGGTCGGGAAACTCTTTTCCCTCCAGATTCTCAACGACAGCTACAAGGAGGACGCCGACCGCAACTCCACCACCTTCGAAACCATCTATCC
>LXOW01230442.1_pt1 | contig 10141 bp, 11 predicted proteins | sample 1368591 | NCBI WGS metagenome assembly LXOW01 (sample SAMN04884650, study PRJNA319009) | bovine gut metagenome | isolation source: Cow rumen | host: Bos taurus | place: Italy: Legnaro (PD) | collected 2014-07-09
TGATACTTGAATTGGGATAATTTCATGCTTTATGCTTGTTTGTTTTTTTCTTCCGATGAATATTGACTTTCGTTTTCTTTCTTCAAAACGACCACTTCGAAAATGGCATAGAGGAAATAGATGATGAGAAAGGCAACCACAAAAGGTATGCGGTCGCCGCTGGGGCAGAGAAGGAGGTAGAGCACCACAAAAAGAATACACGAAAAGAACTTGACGAGACGCGACAGCATATAGCTTGACACAAAACGCCGTTGGTTTTTCCCGATGTCATCCCGTAACACTATATAAAGTGTGAATAAGGAGACAACAAAGAAAAAAAGAACAATGAAAGGCAGCGTCGGTGTGCTGTATTGTGGTAATGCGAGTTGCATGATGACAGACAGTACTGCGACAACGGCGGAGAATACAATCAGCCGGACAGAGAATTTCTTAATCGGTATCTTTTTCGCCATGATCGTTTTGATGGGTATGGAGGGTGTCTTTAATCACGATGTAGAAGGCTACAGCCACGCCTGCCAATGAGCAGATGATGGTGAAAAGCGGTGCGGTATGCAGTACCTGGTCCAGTTTGTAGCCCCCAAACACACCCAAGGCAATGATGAACATCATCTCGAAAGCCATGCCTGAATAGCGGGCATAGTGGTTCAATGACCGGGTGTATTTGACTCCGCGTTTCGTGCTTGACGACACCGTTTGACTTATTGAGGCTTGTGTTCAGTGGTGGGGGCGGCGACGTCGGCTTTCATACCTTGCATTCTGCAGTTGCCTGCGAAGTTGGCGCCTGGTTCGATGGCCAGTTTGCCGGCAAGGATGTTGCCTACCAGGTTGGCGGTTGATTTCAGAGACATCAGGTCGGTCACGGTGATGTTGGCTTTTACGTTGCCTTCGATTTCGATGGATTTGCAGTTGATGTCACCATCGATAATGCCACTTTGTCCTACAATAATTTTGGCTTTGGACTTCACGTTGCCTTTGATGTTGCCGTCGATTCTCAAATCGCCAGAACATACAACGTCTCCGGTAATCATAGTGCCGGAAGAAATAACGTTAACGCTGGAATTGATCTCTTCTTGTTCGTATAACTTTGCCATGAGATAAAGATTTATGTTAGTACTANNAGTCAGGGTACATGTCCCGTTTGTCTTTCTTATTATAGTAGGAGGTGTAGTTGGAGGACGACATAGCATAGATATTGTAACTTCCTGCTGCCAAGCGGCTGGCGAATATAGGGTTCTTCACCATGATATTATAGTAGTTCATCGCCACCTCCTTGTTCTTGAATTTGGAGATGGTAATCATCTGGTCGGTCTTGTTCAGGAAGAAGCTGTTGAGGTTGAATTGTTCCAGACTGAAGAATTCGCGGTTGAAGTTGGCGATTTCGTCTTTAACGGTCTGCATGGCCACTGCACTTGAGTTCAGGATAATCACCACATAATGAATCTCGTCGGGCTTGTCAATGAATGGGGATTTCTGGGCCTGTTCTTTTTTGAGTACGGCCTGTTGTGCCAGCGTATCGCCAGCTTGTGCCAATGTCACGTTCACATCTTCAGCGAAGTTAGACAAGTATATGCGGGCAAGTTTCTCAACCTCTGTGTTCGGGAAGCTCATGATGACTCCTGTCAATGCCCGTTTCAGTGAATCCTCGCCCATGATTTGGCCGACAGAAACAGCTCTCAGGTAAGCGAATTTAGAGGCCAGCACCCGGTCGGTGCAATAAGGCAATACGCTGTTGGCCACCTCTACGGTTTTCCGCCAGTTTTTGTTGATGTAGTAATCGTACGCCACATCATATTTCAGCTCATGCTCTTTGGCTTTCTCTTCCAGGCGGATGTAGTAGGTGGGGTCGTTAATCAGTTTGGCATAGTCGGTTTCGGCATACTGGGTCAGGATGATGTTCTTGTAGTAGTCTGACTGCTGTTTGTCGCCGCTTTTGCCATAATTAAGGTATAGCAGGTAAATGGATGACAAAGCCAGATCATGCTCCGGATAGTGTTGTATCAGCGTCTTCAGCATACCATTGGCTCTTTTCATGTCGTTGAGTTGGTCCATATAGATAAGAGCGCAATTATAGAGAGCTTCCACCACTAGGGCGTTGGATGAGTCCATAGCCGCTTGTGTCAGTGGCAGGTCTTGGGTGTAGAAGGCCGGTTTTTTGGGGTCGGTTTCACGTTTTGGGATGGGGTTGCCGTCCTCATCGTATTCTACGGTGTCTTGGGCAGCGCTGGGGTCATTCATGAGAGCCATATCCTCAAACGAGAGTTGCTGTTTGTTGCTGATGCGCCAGTTGTCTTCCAGTTTACGGTTGCCCCAGCGTCTGTAGAATTCGGTCTGGCCGGCGGCTATCAACTGGGTATTGTAGAAATACCACTTGCCGCTTTGGTTGTTGTTTACGTTCACATTGGCCATGCCTGCGGTGGCTTGCAGTGCCAGCATACGTGCGGCTTCCTCTTCAGCCTCCTTGCGTTCTTTCTCAGTATAGGCAGCAATCATTTGTTGCACCCACTTGTTCCGTTGTCCCTCGCTCATCTTGGCGATGCGTTGCAGGCTGTCCTGTAGTTCTATCATTTTCAGGTTGTCGGTCAACTCCCTCAGCACATTCGATTTCTTGATGATATTGTCGTAGTCGGGATAATTCTTAGGCATGGTCATGGTGGCGGTGTCGTAATAGTTTTGCGCCTCCATGTAGAGTTCCTCGTTGAAGAAGATGTCGGCCAATGCGAGGCTGGAGAACGTTCTTTGGTAGTCGTTGTTGCTGTATGCGGCAACGGAATTCGCCAGATATTCTTTCTGGGTGGCAGTGTCTCCGTCAATGCGGAAAACCTCTGACATCGCATAGTATATCTGGTCTTTGTAGTCCTCGTTCTTTTTCTCTTCCAGCATCTTGTTCAGTTCTTTCAGAATGGCGGCTTTGGCGGCTTTGCTTCCGTCGTAGTTGGTAGCCAGATGCATTTGGGCGTTGAACTCCATCTCGTAGTTGGGGGTGCGCTTGATGACGGTCAGAAAACTCTGTTGCGCCTCGGCTGACTGGTTCATCCTCTCGTACAACTGTCCCCGGATGAAATACAGACGGGTTTTGAACTGCCGTTTCGGACGGTTGGCTATAGCCTCGTTGATAAAGTCAAGGGCACTTTCCATTTCCCCGTCAGGGGCGGTGAGGTGATACTCAGCCATCGCTGCGTTATACTGCAGTTTCAGTTTTTTTGATTTAGTCTTGTAAATGGCGTTGTCCACTTCGTTGAGCAGGTCAAAAGCACGGGAATAGTACTTCAAGCGTAGGGCGGTGCGGGCATTCATGATTTTGGCCTCTTCTTTGATATCTGACACCTTGTAGGTGCTTTCAATATAGCTGAAATTCCGTTGAGCCTGGTTGTAGTCCTGCTTGTAGAAGTAGGCTTTGCCCATGAGGAAGTAAGCGTTGTCAATATATTTCACGTATTCTTTCCCTCTGATATACATCGAATGTTTGTAGATGCATTTCGATGATTTCTGAATCACCCGGTCCATGTGGGGCAAAATGGAACCCAGTTCGTTTTGGGGTGGGTAGTTATATATGGGCAGTAGGGTGGTGTAGTTGTCTTTCACCTTGGTTTCCAGCTCGGTTTCTCCGGCTTTCATGGCCTCTTTGCCGTTAAACAGCACGTTGAAGCGGGCGGTGGTATTGTGGAAGGCCCTGTTCGGAAAAGTGTTCTTGCGGGTGGAACACGAGCCGAACGAAAGGAGTAGGATGACTGCCAATCCTGCTAGTAGATATGATATGGTCGTTTTCGTCTTCAAAATTCTCTTTGTTTGATAATGAAAAGATATAACGAGTCAGAGTGGCGGTTTATTGTATTTTATGGTCTGCAAAATATTGCTCCAAAAGTTTCTGGACATATTTTCCGAAAACGTCGAATTCGATGTTGACGACAGAGCCTTTCTTAAAGTTGTGGAAATTGGTCACTTTATGGGTGTAAGGGATGATGGCCACTGAAAACATGCCTTTTTCGGAATCCACCACTGTGAGACTCACCCCGTTGACAGAGATGGAGCCTTTGGGAACGGTGAAGTTGTTTTTGGAGGTGTCGTAAGAGAAATAATAGCGCCAGCTGCCGTTTTCGTCCACCACATTTTCGCATACTGCGGTTTGGTCAACGTGGCCTTGTACGATATGACCGTCGAAACGACCATCCATCTTCATGCTACGTTCCAGGTTGACCTCGTAGCCCACTTCCCAGTTTTTGAGGTTGGTTTTCAGCATGGTCTCGTCCATGGCGGTCACCACATATTGCTTTTTCTCGGGGTCCAGTCTCACTACGGTGAGGCAGCAGCCGTCGTGGGCCATGCTTTGGTCTATCTTCAATTCATCAGCAAAATCCACTTCAATGGTAAAATGATAGTTGGTGTTTTCTTTCTCTATTTTGACGATTTTTCCAGTCTTNNTTTCTCATTTTGATGAATTGTATGGCGTTGAATTGAAATTTTTTTTATTTTTGCATACGATTCTTAATCAGATTGAATTAGATTAAATTATTGAATGACAAGAAAATAAAAATAAATCCACATGAAAAAGATTTCAAATAATGTATTATTAGGCCGCCTGACTCAGATTTTAAATGTGGCCATTTTGGTATTCTTCATCGTTTCTATTGTTTTCTTATTGAAGTTCGATAAGATTAATGTTGTCAAAGTGAGCAGTGAACCTTCCTACCTGAAGGCCAAAGATCACCTGCATAGTGTAGAGCACCCCTTGAAGCAGAATATGGCTGAAGTTGACTATTACGCTGTTAAATTGGATACCCTGACCGAGCATCAGACAAAAGTTGCTGGTGACAAGAAGGCTGTGAAAGCGCTGCAGGAAGATATTGACAGAACCAAGAAGACTTTGGCTGACAAGATGGAGGCCCTGGCCCAAACCGAACAGGCTATCGCCAACGAGCGGGATGCTTTCGAACCTATTGAGACTGAATACAACGAGTTGGTGGCTCAAACTGAAAATGCCAAGAGTACTTTCAATGTTTTCATGTACATTACCATGATTTTGTTCATTATAAAGATTGTTGTATGGGCTGTTTGGAATTACAGGAACTCAAAAAATCTGCGTGCCGCCTGCTCATGGATGGAAAAAGCCACCGCTCCCTCATGGGCTTTCTGGGGCTGGATTATTCCGGTCTATAATCTGATTAAGCCTTACTCTTTCTTCAATGAATTATATGAAGAAACCGAATATGCTTTGACTGATAAGAATGTGATGCCTGCTGATAATAAGAGTGATAACGATTTTGTGCTCGGTTTTTGGTGGGGTATGAATCTTCTGTCTGTATGTTTGATGGGATACATCATCATGAGCACTTTCTTTGGCGATGGTCCAGCATTCTACAAACTAAACCATAATACTGTAGCAGTTGTGGCTATCATCATGTGGGCTGTATATATATTGATGGAAATTGTGGTTGTCAACAAATACAACAAGTTGAACAAGTTGATGTGTGACAACGAAAAAGTCTTCTAAAAAAAAAACGGGGCATCGCCCCGTTTTTTTTTATCTCATGGAGCCATATTGTAGTACTCCTCCAACATGTCTCCTTCCAGTTGTCTTATGCATTCATTGATGTAATGCTTGACGAGAGTTTTGTCTCCCCTTTCTTTTTGCAGGCTGATTTTTTGCATGCTCTTGTTGACTCGCGCTATTCTTAAGCGGTTAGGGTAGGGGTTAAGCTTGAAGCCGGCCAGCTCGCTCAGTTCGTCTTTCAGTTCGTTTGCGTTTAATAGGTCGCTGCCGAAGATGCTTGTCAGCTCTTCATCGCACAATGTTGGGGCGAGCATGATGTAGGTGTATAGACAATGGATACAGTGTCCACAATTTTTTATTGCTTTGATTTTCTGTAGTAGGTCTTGTGCTACAGGTTCCTCAACAGGTAGGATGTCGGCGTTAAAATCGTTACAAGTCATAATAGGTGTCTTTGACGTTGCAAAAGTAGTCATTTTTTTAATGATATTATCAGAAATTGTCAGAAAAATAATATCCTTCTTCGTGAATGTTATTCCTATTTCGGAATTTTGGAGCAAAATTCTGCAAAACCCAAAAGTGTGAAAAGTTGCTTTGAGAGGTTTCAATAGTGAGAGGAAGGGCGGTCAGCTTTAAAACAAAAAAACCAGCAGGTGTTGTTTATAAACTGCTGATTCTATTTGTTTTGTGCATTGCTGCGGAGAGAGAGGGATTCGAACCCCCGGACCCGTGAGGGTCAACGGTTTTCAAGACCGCCGCAATCGACCACTCTGCCATCTCTCCGCCGGCAAAAGTACAAAAATTTTTGTTCGATACAATAGTTGTTGAAAATTTTTTTTGATGGAATCTCTGAATCCTGAAATTTCAACGGAAATCTTCAAATTTTCCCATATCCCGCCAACTGCCTTCGTTGTGGGGGAAGCCCTTGATGAGGTGGTTTTTCGCCAGCTCGAGGTAGATGGGGGTGATGGATTTTTTCTCATCGGAGGGGATCAGGTTGATGAGCTCGTGACTCACTATATGAATTCCGCTGAAAGCGAAGGGCCTGTAGCTGTTGCTCTCTTTCGAGTGTGTCTCTTCGCCGCTTTTGGTGTTGCGCCAGCCGCAGAGGGACATTTTGTCATCGAAGAGCAGATAGCGCGAAGTGGAACGCTCCCTCACTGCCAGTGTGGCCAGACTATCGTTTTGCAGCTGTTGTTTTATCAGCAGGTTTAGGTCGAGATCGGAGAGGATGTCCACATTGTGCAGCAAAATATGGTCGCTGTGCTGAAAGTGGGAGGCGGCGTATTTCAATCCCCCGCCGGTATCCCGCAAGTGGTCTCTTTCGTCAGAGATTTCGATGTCAGCATTGTAAGGATGGTCTTTCAGGTATTGAACCATCATATCTGGGAAATGATGGATGTTGACGACAATATGCTGTATGCCTTCATCAATGATTTTAGTCAGCACGTGATCCAGTAGGGTTCTCCCTTGGTATTCAACCAGCGCTTTCGGTCTGTCTGCGGTAAGGGGATACAGGCGGGTACCCAAACCGGCTGCAAATACCATAGCTGAAATGTTGCTCATAGTTGGGGGATGTTATTCTTCGTTGTCGTTTTGCTCTTTGGCGTTGAGATTGGCCATAAAGTTGCCTTCAATCATCGAGAATCGGTGCAGCGTGCGGCGCGAGAATAGGAAGAACAGCACGATGACCAGTGCTAGGATAAAGACTACGAACTTGGTAAACCTGAATGATTGTGATAGGATGACCATCACAAAGAAGCAAGCCAGGATGATGCGGAAGATGGTCCAGGCCACAATGCCCACACGGTTGAGTTTCCCTTCTTTCCAAAGTTGGGCGTAAAGTGACTGTGTTGAGTGGTTGTTGCTCATCAGCCCATACAAGAAGGGCGAGATGAAGGTTAACAGAATGATAGCGTTGATGATGTTGATGATGTTCACAGGGATGTAGTTCTTCAAAAGAGTGACCATAAAAGGATAGAAAAACTGGAAGGCGGCAAAGGTGATGGAGAAGCTGAGTATGCCGAAGATGGCGGTTCGTAACAGCGATTTTTTAAGGATGGTGCCCCAAGCGCCAGGGGTCTTGTTGCTGTTGCCCACAAGGCTGTAGTTATCCAAGGCGGTTTTGATGTTAGAGGGTAACTTTTTCTCAGCCCATCGAGTGAAGGGGTCGGCGAAGCGGATGCAGTAAGGAGTAGTGAAGGTGGTGATGACGGAAACGGCCACAATGACGGGGTAAATGAAGTTGTTGAGCACTCCTAATGATACACCCAGTCCGGCGATGATAAAGGCGAATTCACCGATTTGTGCCAGACTGAAGCCGGTCTTGAAAGAAACGTTCAGTGATTCACCTGCCAGCAGCACACCTCCGGAAGAAATGAAAGCTTTAACTACCAGTGTGATGAAGGTGATGAATAGAATAGGTTTCCAGTAACTCACCAGAATCTGTGGGTCAACCATCATACCCACCGACACGAAGAAAATGGCGGCGAACAAGTCTTTGACGCCTTTGGTGATATGCTCTATATGCTCACCCTCCACCGTCTCACAGAGAATGGAACCCATGACGAAGGCCCCCAAGGCGGATGAGAAACCCACAACATTGGCGAAAACCACCATTCCGAAACACAGACCAATGGAGATGATTAGCAATGTCTCGTCGTTGATGTATTTTTTTGCTTTTCTGAAGAAAGTGGGGATGATGGCGATACCGACGACAAACCATAGTATCAGGAAGAAAACCAGTTTGGCAATAACCGCCAGCATCTCTTTTCCTTGAAACTGCTGTGAGGCGGCGGCGGTGGACAAAAGCACCATCATCAAGATGGCTACGATGTCCTGTATGATTAGGATGACCATTGTGAGGTCGGCGAAAGGCTCTTTTTTCAAGCCCAGATCCTCAAAAGCCTTGATAATGATGGTGGTGGACGACATTGCTAGCATACCGCCGAGGAAAATACACTCCATTAGGCTCCAATGCATCAGGTAGCCTGACAGGGCCCCGATGCCCATCATCAGCACAATCTCGATGACAGCCGCAATGATGGCAGTGCTGCCCATCTTTAGCAGCTTCTTGAAACTGAACTCGAGACCCAGGGCGAACATGAGGAAGATGATGCCGATTTCCGACCACTCTTCTATGCTGGCAGTTTCGAAAACGGTGGGGAATAGGCCGAAATGCGGCCCCACAATGAAGCCAGCCACAATATATCCCAGCACTAACGGCTGTTTCAACAATTTGAAAATAATGGTGATTACCCCTGCGGAAATCAATATCAGGGCTAGATCGGTTACCAAATTCATGTTTTCACCCATGACAATTATTTTTTACAGCTTATAAAGCGAGGTTTGTTATTGATATCTTTTATTTTTTCTATGTGGCAGAATTGCAGCCGTTGCAACATCTCCTCGGTCTCTTCGTGAAAGTCCTCGTGTGTCTCGAAGAAGAGTTGTCCGTTGTCGGTCAGCAGTTTTTGGGCCAGTTGCGCAATATGTCGGTAGAAAAGCAGTGGGTCGTTGTCAGGCACGAAGAGTGCCTCCGCCGGCTCATAGTCTGTCACATTCCGATGCAACTGAGGTTTCCGTGACTGCGGAATATAAGGCGGGTTGCTGACTAGAATGTTGTAGGGACCATTAAGTGTCTCCGCCCCGTCCTGCAGCACATCGTGTTGCAAGAAGTTCACCTTCACCCCGTTGGCCTCTGCGTTTTGTTGGGCCACCTTCAGAATGTTGTCGCTGTAATCGGTGGCATACACTTCTGCGTTGGGCTGATGCTTGGCGAGGGCTAGGGCGATAGCGCCGCTGCCGGTACATAAGTCCAGCAGGCGGATAGGAGAGGGGTGATTCTTGAGTTTTTGTAGCACCAGTGCCACCAGTTCTTCGGTCTCAGGACGCGGAATCAGCACCAGGGGGTTCACGTCAAGGGTCAGGTCATAGAAGACAGCCTGTCCCACCACATACTGCACCGGCTCGCCTTTTTGCAATCTTAGCAGATCTTTTTCCGATTTCCGTGCCTGTTCTTCTGGAAAACAATCGTCCTGACGAAGTGAAAACTCGTGAGGGGCGATACCCCATTTCCGCTCAAAATAGAAGTGCGTAATAGCTTTCGCCTCCCTATTATTATATAATGTATATAGGGAAGACACGAATAAATCCCGAATGCTACGCAGCGTAAAATTCATGGTGCAAAGTTACGGAAAAAATTTTTTTCACAGCCTATTGTGGTGAAAGAAAAAAAATTGTATTTTTGCAGCCCCAAAAATAAACCAGTTTTTATAAACCAAAAAAATTAAAATTATGTTGAATCAGTACGAAACCGTTTTCATTATGACGCCCGTTTTATCTGATGACCAGATGAAGGAAACGGTAAAGAAATTTGAGAACATCCTCACCAGCAATGGTGCAGAGATGATTCATGAAGAGGACTGGGGACTTCGCAAGTTCGAGTATCCCATCCAGAAGAAATCCTCCGGATTTTACCATCTTTTCGAGTTCAAAGCAGAAGGCCCCGTGGTGAAGGAATTGGAACTCCAGTATCGTCGTGACGAGAGAGTCTTGAGATACCTCACCGTTGCATTAGACAAACACGCTATTGCATACAGCGAGAAGAGACGCAACCTGAAAAAAGAACACAAAGCAGAATAAGGAGGAAAGACT
>LXOW01123885.1_pt1 | contig 10139 bp, 9 predicted proteins | sample 1368591 | NCBI WGS metagenome assembly LXOW01 (sample SAMN04884650, study PRJNA319009) | bovine gut metagenome | isolation source: Cow rumen | host: Bos taurus | place: Italy: Legnaro (PD) | collected 2014-07-09
GTATAAGAGACAGCCTGCCGCCATGGCGGTGGCAGAGGCTCCCAAGCAAGCGCCTGCCAATATGGAGGAGCAGGAGCAGCCCCTGCCAGACATGCCCGAGGAGAAGGTCGTGCAGAGCGCCGGCGTAAGCAATGAACCGGACATGCTGCTGTGGTTCCCCAATGTCTTTGCGCCACACTCCGACAACGAGGCCATGAACCGTTTCTGTGCCCATATCAACGTGGACGGCGCCACAATCAACAACTTCCGCATGGCTGTCTACAACCGCGCCGGCGCCAGGGTCTTTTTCAGCAACGACATCAACACCTGCTGGGACGGCACCCGCCAAGGACAGCCGCTGCCACAGGCCGCCTATGTCTACACGGTGTTCTACACCGACAAGGACGGCGTGCAGCACCATTGCAAAGGGACAGTGACATTGATACGATAAAATAAGAAGGGGTTGCCAAGTGGCAACCCCTTCTTATTTACAGGCTTCGCAGCCAGGCGATCTCCTGCGCCCACAGCGTGGGCTCGGGAGTCTCGAGGATGATAGGCATGTCGTCGAAACGCTCGTCGTGCATGAAACGCGTGAAGAAGTCGCGCCCCATGGCGCCGTTGCCGAGGGTCTCGTGGCGGTCGACATGCGAGCCGGCGCCTTTCTTGCTGTCGTTGAGGTGTACGGCACGGAGGTAGTGGAAGCCGATGATGCGCTCAAACTCCTCCATGGCAAACTGGTAGCCCATCTCGGTGGAGAGGTCGTAGCCGGCGGCAAGGGTGTGGCAGGTGTCGATGCAGACGCCCACGCGGCTCTTGTCGTCGATGCCCTCGATGATGCGGGCGATATGCTCGAAACGCCAGCCCAGGTTGGTGCCCTGTCCGGCGGTGTTCTCGATGACGGCGGTAACGCCCTGTGTCTGTGCCAGGGCGGCATTCACCTCGCGGGCTATCTGGTCGAGGCATTCCTCCTCGCTGATGCGGTTGAGGTGGCTGCCCGGGTGGAAGTTGAGCATGGTGAGACCCAACTGCTGGGCACGTTGCATCTCGTCGAGGAAGGCGGCACGGCTCTTGGCGAGGGTCTCCTCGTCGGGGGAGCCGAGGTTGATGAGGTAGCTGTCGTGCGGCAGCACCATCTCTGGGAGGAATCCACGGTCGGCAAGCAAGGCCTTGAAACCGTCAATCTCCTGTTGCGGCAAGGGCTTGCTGACCCACGAGCGTTGGTTGCGGGTGAAGAGGGCAAAGGCGTTGGCCCCGATGGCCTCGGCGTTGAGGATGGCGTTGCCCACACCGCCCGAGGCGCTGACGTGCGCTCCAATATACTTGGCCATGACTATTGTGCCAGCTGTTGGTACTTCTCGACCACGACACGGGCCTCGTTGACAGCCTTCTCGGCTTCTTGCACACGCTTCTGGGCGTCGGGCAGTTTGCCGTCAGTGGCCTTTTCAATCTTGTCTTTCAGCTCCTTGATGTTCTTCTCGGCATCGGCGATGTCCTTCTTCCATTTGGCGACGTCTTTCTGCAGGTCGGCAATCTTCTCTTGGTCTTTCTTGACGTTCTTCTCCATCTTCTCGAGGTCGGAGACAGCGTTCTTTTGCTCCTTCTCGGCCTTCTTCAGGACATTCTGGGCCTCTTCCAAGTGCTTGGCGGCCTCAAGTTTCTCGATATACCGGGCGTAGTTCTTGAGGAAAGTGGCTACATTGGCGTTGATGCCCTGCTGGTTGGCGGAGAGGTCGGTGGAGATGGCGCAGACGGTGACCGTGGCGGAGCGGCTGTTGCCTTCCACCTTGGTGTAGAAGTTGATGGGGGTGGAGGCGATTTCCTCAAACACCTTGCCGAGGCTGGCCTCGTAGCCATCCGTCTTCTTGGTCTTCAGTTTGGCATCCTTGAGGCGCTGCTCCATGGCATCCTGGACCATCTTTTTGTCTTTTTCGATGGTCATCGTGTAGGCCGGGACATTGAGGTTGCCGATGGTCACGGTGGTTTCCTTGATCTCCTGAGCGTTCAGATTTACAGCCATTAAGGCAATGAGTGTCAATGCAAGAATCTTTTTCATTGTTATCTCTTTTTTAAGTGTTTTTACGATGCAAAGATACGCAAAAAAGATGAAAGAGAAAGATTTATTGCTTAAAGTTGAAGAAAAAGTTGTACTTTTGCATCCCCAAAAATCATTATTCCAACAGTATCATGGCAAGCAATCCTGACTTAGTACAATATATCGTCGACCAGTGTGCAGGTGCCGGCGAGATTACCGCCAAGAAGATGTTTGGCGACTATGGCATCTATTGCAACGGCAAGATTTTCGGCCTCATCTGCGACAACGGCCTCTACCTGAAGCCCACGGAAGGAGGACGGCAGTTGTTGCGGTCTGTCGACATGCGGCCTCCCTACGATGGGGCGAAACCGCATTTCTTTATTGAGGATGTCGACGACCGCGACTACCTCTCGGCCCTTGTCAAGGCCACCTGTGCCGAACTGCCTGAACCCAAGCCCAAGAAGTCCAAGAAATGATGTTCGTCGGTGAGTTTATCGCCCTTGGGGTGGCATTGGCATGGACGGCCACGGCGTTGTTTGCCGAGGTGGGGTCCAAACGCATGGGCTCCCTGCCCTTCAATATGGCGCGCATGGCGCTCTCGCTGGCTTTCCTGGCCGTCACCCTATGGCTGACGATGGGAGTGCCTTATCCCCGCTATGCCGACGGGCAGACGTGGCTCTGGCTGCTGCTGTCGGGCGTGGTGGGCTATGTCATTGGCGACTACTGCCTTATGCAGGGCTACATCATCATCGGCTCCCGTTTCGGGCAGCTCTTCATGACCCTCTCGGCACCTACGGCGGCCATCGTCGGGCGGCTGCTCCTTGGCGAGCAGATGCGCCCCTGGGCCATCCTTGGCATGGTGGTCACCCTGACGGGTATCGCCATCTCCATCCTTGCCAAACCCAGTGGCAATCAGTCTGCCGTGCGGCTGAAACTCCCGCTCCGCGGCATCGTCTATGCCTGCCTGGCAGGGATAGGGCAGGGCTTTGGCCTCGTGCTGAGCAAGATGGGACTGCAGCATTATGACACCGCCATCCTCTCCCTGGGCCTCGACAGCCATGCCGTCCCCGACGGCTCCATCCTTCCCATGCCGTTGTACCTGAGCGTCCCATTCGCCTCCACGATGATTCGGGCCACGATGGGCATTGTGGGTTTCTTCCTGATGCTGATGGTGTTGGAGAAGAACGGCCTCGGCCAGTTGCGCAAAGGCTTCTCCGACCGCAAGGCCATGTGGTGTGCCGTAGGCTCCACGGTCTTCGGACCTTTCGTGGGCGTCAGCGCCTCGCTGCTGGCCACGCAGTACACCTCCACAGGCATCGCCCAGACCCTCTTTGCCCTCACCCCCGTCCTCATCATCGCCCCCGCCGCCTGGCTCTTCCACCAAAAAGTGACGGCCCGCGAAGTCCTCGGGGCCGTCATCAGTGTCGCAGGCGTCTGCCTGTTCTTTGTGTAGTCTATTGCCTGGACCGCGGACGTCCCCGTCCGCAGGGCTATTCTTCTGCTGCAACTTCTGTTGCCGTGGATTCTTCTGTCGGGTTACCTTCGCCTTTGGGGTTGGGACCGTATTGGTTGGGGCCGTATTGCGAGTTGGAGAACATCCAGACGAGGCTAACGATAAGGATGGCAAAACTTATCAGCACAAGGGTGAAATAGGCGCCAATGTTGGATTCTTGGAAGACGGAGCTGATGGAACCCAGCAATGAGCCTCCACAGATGAGAAATGCCCAGAACCCCGATTTCCCGATGTCGTGCAGGCGACGCACTGTGACGGCAATGCTGGGAATCAGCACAGCAAGATAGTAGAAAAAATAGATGTAAAGGAACGGATTCATCCAGACTGCCAGGATTATATCTGCCTCCTCATAAGCCTCCAGTTCCGTGCCGGACATGGCGTTAGCATAGAGTGTCTTGAGCAGGGGAACTATCAATCCAATCGTGCAAATCAATATGATGATGAAGTTGATGACCATGAACCACCAGTATTCTTTCCGGCGGGCGCGACCGTTAAAGTCGGCATAACGCTTGAAGCATTCAATATACCATTTCATAGTTCCAGAGGTTTAGGCTTTCAACAGGAAGTTGATGTTGTCCGTGAGGTCGTACTCGCGGGTGTTCTCCATCTTGGTCTTGAAGACTTTCATCTTGTTCTGCTTGCCCTGGAGGGAGAGGTTGCCGTCCTCGAGCAGGAGGGCCGTGGCTTCGCGGATGGCGGCGACGGTGGCCTTGGGGTTGACCATGATGTACTCCTTCAGGCGGTCGTCGCGGGTCTCGCCGCCGTGCTTCGGGTCGAAGAAGTCGGTGTAGTGCGGGTTGATCTGGAAGGGGACGAGACCCATGCAGTCGAACGAGGCGGGCATGACGATGGGCATGTCGTTGGTGGTGCAGAGGGTGGGGCCTGCCACGTTGCTGCCGGCGCTCCAGCCCATGTAGGGCATGCCGTCGAAGGCGCGCTGGCGGATGGCCTGCATGAGGCCTGTGCGCTGCAGCTCGCGGACCAGGTGGAAGGTGTTGCCACCGCCCACGGCCACGCAGTCGGTGTCATAGACGGCGTTGACGGGCAGCGCCTTGTGGTGCACGGAGGTCAGCTTCACGCCAAACTCCTTGTACACGGCGGCCACCTTGGCCTCGTAGGCATCGTAGCTCTTGTTGAGTCCGCCTTCGGCCAGGCTCACGCCGGCGTAAGGCACGAAGAGCACGCTTTTTACATTGTGCCGACGGCAGAAGTCGGCAATCATGTCCTTGCACCAGCCGAGGTAAGCCTCGCCGCGCATGGTGCTGTTGCTGATTAACAATAAGTTTCTCTTGTCCATTATTAAGGTCTTTAAGGTCCTTAGGGTCCTTAAGGACCTTAAGGTCGTTGTTTATCAAGCGTCGATGTTGGCGTAGGTGGCGTTGGCTTCGATGAAGGCGCGGCGGGGCGGCACGTCGTCGCCCATGAGGAGCGAGAAGATGCGGTCGGCGCTGGCGGCGTTCTCGATGGTTACCTGACGCAGTTGGCGGTTCTCGGGGTTCATGGTGGTGTCGCACAGCTGCTCGGGATTCATCTCACCGAGACCTTTGTAACGCTGCACGTGGATGCCTTTGTCGCCGAACTCCATGAGGGCGCGTTCGCGGTCCTCTTCGTTCCAGCAATATATCTGTTTATTGCCTTTCTTGACGAGGTAGAGTGGGGGAGTGGCGAGGTAGACGTAGCCGTTCTCCAGCAACTCGGGCATATAGCGGAAGAAGAAGGTCAGCATGAGGGTGTCGATGTGTGAGCCATCGACATCGGCATCGGTCATGATGATGACCTTGTGGTAGCGCAGTTTGCTGAGGTTGAGGGCTTGCGGGTCTTCAGGTGTGCCCACGGTGACGCCGAGGGCGGTGTAGATGTCGCGGATGGCTTCGCTCTCAAAGGCTCGGTGGCGCATCACTTTCTCCACGTTAAGAATCTTACCGCGCAACGGCAGGATGGCCTGGTAGCGGCGGTCGCGGCCCGACTTGGCGGAGCCACCTGCCGAGTCACCCTCGACAATGAATATCTCGCATTCGGCGGGGTCGTTGCTCTGGCAGTCGGCCAGTTTGCCGGGCATGCCGGCGCCGCTAAAGGCGGTGCTGCGCTGCACCATTTCGCGGGCCTTGCGTGCAGCCTGACGGGCACGGGCGGCGAGGATGACCTTGTCTACGATGGTGTGAGCCTCGTTGGGGTGCTCCTCAAGGTAGTTCTCCAGCATTTCGCTGACAGCATCATCCACAGCGCCACGCACTTCGGCGTTGCCGAGCTTGGTTTTTGTCTGACCCTCGAACTGCGGCTCTGCGACCTTGACGCTGATGATAGCCGTGAGACCCTCGCGAAAGTCGTCGCCAGTAATCTCTACCTTGGCTTTCTGCAGCAGGCCGCTGCGGTCGGCGTAGTTCTTCAGCGTGCGGGTCAAGCCGCTGCGGAAGCCGGCCAGGTGAGTGCCGCCCTCGTGGGTGTTGATATTGTTCACATAGCTGTGCAGGTTCTCGCTGTAGCCCGTATTGTACTGCATGGCAATCTCGATAGGGATACCTTTGCGCTCACCCTCGATATAGATAGCTTCAGGCATCAGCTTCTCACGGTTTTCGTCGAGGTAGGCGATGAAGTCGCGGAGACCCTTCTCGCTGTAGAAGTGGTCCTGGCGGGCTGGCTTCTCCAGAGCCTCCGGATTTTCCGGAACTTCAGGATTTCGCCAGTCAGCAATATCGATGGTGATGCCTTTGTTTAGGTAGGCTAGTTCGCGCATGCGCTCAAGCAGGGTGTCGTACTTGTATTCGGTGACAGTGAAGATGCTTCCGTCGGGATGGAAGGTAATCTTCGTACCCTGCTTGTCGGTGGTGCCGACCTCTTTCACAGCGTAGAGAGGCTTGCCTTTTGAGTATTCTTGCTGGTATATTTTGTGGTCACGATAGACTTGGACAATCATGTGGTCGCTCAGGGCGTTGACACAACTGACGCCCACGCCGTGCAGACCGCCGGAGACCTTGTAGCTGTTCTTGTTGAACTTACCGCCGGCGTGCAGCACCGTCATCACAACCTCGAGGGCCGAGCGGTGCTCCTTCTCGTGCATGTCCACGGGGATACCGCGGCCGTTGTCCTCCACGGTGATGCTGTTGTCGGGGTTTATCTTCACATCAATCTTATCGCAGAAACCCGCAAGGGCCTCATCGATAGAGTTGTCCACCACCTCATACACTAGGTGGTGCAGACCGCGTTCATTCACGTCGCCGATATACATGGCCGGGCGTACACGCACGGCCTCCAGTCCTTCAAGTACGGTAATGTTACTCGCACTGTAGTCAACATTTTGATTTTCGCTCATATAGTAGTTGTGTTATTCCAAAATTAAAGTGCAAAGATACGAAAAAAAACCGACATGGGAGACTCCGATTGGATTTTTTTTTGTATTTTTGCATCCTCAAAATTAGTGCACAGAATATGATGACATTACATTCAGTCGACAACCGGAAAAGTGTCCGCTGGCAGTTGGGCCGTATGGCGTGGCATTTCGACCGTGTGTTTGGTGACAACAGTCGTTTCGGTTGGCAGGTGACGTTCATAGTGTTGTTGGTGGTCGTGTTGGTGGCTTTTGTGGCCATGGTGGGATGGCTGTTGACCTGGGTTGGCATGTCGCGAGGCTCTGAAGGCAGTGCCATGGTGGAGTCGATAGAGCTGGTGCTGGGCACTGGCGACATGTCCGATGGCTCGCATTTTCCCCGTGGGTGGCAGACGATAGTGACGCTCTTGAGTGCCGTGATATACAGCGGCGTGACCATTACCTTTGTCAGCAACTTGTTGGGCAACCGTCAGAAAGCCTTCCGCAAAGGTACAGTGCGCTATCGTTTCGAGGGCCATGTGCTTTTCCTGGGCGGCAACCATATCATCCTGCCCATGCTTAAGGAAATGGTCTCTCCCCAGCACGATGTGGTGATACTCACCGCCGGCGATGTGGGCGATGTGCGCACCATGGTAGAGCGTTATCTGCCGGCAGATGTGCGGCGGCGCTGCCCCATCACCGTCCTTGGCGGTGACCATTACGATCGCGACACGCTGAAAAGTATCTTTGTCAACCGCGCCTCGAAAATATATATTGTGGGCGACCACATGACCGATTCCGAGCACGACTCGCAGAATATGGCCTGTTGGAATCTTGTGCGCGAGCTTTGTAACGGTCGTAAGTGGGTGCCTTGCAACCTTTTCTTCAGCCGCGAGTCGTCCGCCCAGCTCTTCCGTCGCCGTCAGCGCGAGGAGGGCTGTGAACTCGACACCAACGTCATCAACCGTTTCGAGGCCGTGGCGCAGCGTGTGCTGGTGCACAATGGCAAGGATTTCAACCGTATACCTGCCCTCGACCGCGAGGGAATAGGCTTTAACGATCGCCGCACCGTACATCTGGTGCTTGGCGGCATGACTGATATCTCGTGCGCCATGGCAGTCACTGCGGCGCATCTGTGCCATTTCCCCAACGATGTGGATCCGGTGACGTGTGGGGGCGTGGAAGGACGTCGCACGCGCATTACTTTCGTCCAGCCAGGCATTGAGCGTGACATGCAACGCTTTATGGCTCGCAAGCGCCCTCTCTTCGAGCTCTCCCATGTCGCTTTTATCCACGACGGCGAGGTGCGCCGTATGGCTCCCAAGGCTGAGTTGGGCGACTTCCTTGATGTAGAATGGGAGTTTGTCGACGGCGGCACCTCCGAGTCTTGGGTCATGGAACTTATGCGTGGCTATTACGAGGCCTACCGCCGTGGCGAGACCTACCTCACCATGGCCTTCTGCGACCCCATGGCCGACCGAAATATCGCCGCAGCAATCTATCTGCCAACAGAATACCACAATATCGTCAAGGATAGCGATGGCCGCGTGGACTACCATCAGACAGTGCCCCTGCTGCTTTATCAGCCCGAGAACGGGGAACTGGTGAGGAGTGCACAACGAGGCACTCACCTCTATGCCAACATGTTTGCCTTTGGTAGTGCCGCCGAAAGCTATGACCCCTCCATCCGCCGCCGTATCGCCGAGGGCAAGCGCGTCAACTACCTCTACCACCACAAGGACGATTTCACGGCTATGCCGGGTCAGGAAGAGCTGGATCGACTCTGGCGCGAGCTTTCCTACTCCGAGCGTATGTCCAACATATATAATTCCAACCAGATAGGTGTCAAGCAGCGCAGTATGGCGCGCTCGGCAGAGCAGGGTGTAGTGGGAGAGGAGCTGATGTGCATTATGTCGATGGTGGAGCACAACCGTTGGACCATGGAGCGTCTGCTCCAGAACTACGAGGCTATCCCCTCTGACCGTCGCGAAGCCCTGCTGCACCTTGAGGGCGAGGCTCTCGAGGCCGAGATGACCGAGATGCGCCGCCTCAAGAAAGTGGAATACAAGCACTACTGCATCGCCCCATTTATTCAACTCTCTGAGGTTGACAAGGAATACGACCGCCTCATTGTAGACCATTTGGACGATATTGTTAAGAATTAAGATTTTATTTGTATATTTGCAAGGTGAAATGAAACGATGGTTTTTGTTCATAGTGCTGGTAATGACGATGTTCCGTCCCGCTTGGGGGCAGGAATTCCGTTGTTCTGTGTCTGTGAACTACCAGAAACTCATGACAACGACCCAGGCCTACGAGTCGGCCAACGACAAAAAGGTCTTTGAGAACATGAAGCAAACCATCGACGATTTCATCAATGGCCGTCGCTGGACCAACATTGATTTCCAGCAGCAGGAGAAGATAGAGTGCTCGTTCTCCATCATCCTCTCGCAGCGCAACTCTGCCACCGACTTCGTGGGGCAGATATCCGTGCAGATGAAGCGGCCGGTCTACAACTCGACCTACACCACAGGATTGTTCAACTACATGGAGCAGGGCAACTTCCAGTTCTCCTACAACGAGAGTCAGCCCCTTGACTTCGACCTCAACAATTTCTACAGCATCTTGTCGTCGACAGTGGCCTACTATTGCTATGTGATGCTGGGCATCTATTTCGACAGCTTCGCGCCCAGCGCTGGAGAGCCTTACTACCAGTTGGCGCAGCAGGTGGTTCAGGCGGTCGACAACTCGAAGTTCGCGGGCTGGGACTCCAAAAGCGGCCGCAGCCGCTACTGGTTTATGGAGAACCACACCAACGGCGCCTATGCCCCTCTGCACGAAGCCTACTACAACTACCACCGTCTGGGGCTCGACATGATGACCAAGGACCAGCCCAAGGCCCGTCAGGCCATCATCGCCGCCCTGCGCAACCTGCAACGTGTCCACAAGACCAACACCAACGTGCTGTCGTTGCAGCAGTTTATCGATGTGAAGATACAGGAGATTGTCTCCATCTTCACTCCCGCCCCTGCCGAGGAACAGAAAGAGGTCTATGCCCTCATCAAGGAAATCAGCCCCATCAACGTGGTGAAACTTACAGGCTTCGCCACAAAATGAGAAATGAGTGGTGAGAAATGGGAAAAACAGTTAAGCAATAACACGAAAACACAATAACGCATTAACACAATAAAACAATATATCATGACCCAAATACCTATACAAAAAGAAACGATAGACCGCATTGCCGCGGCCAACAAAATCCAGAACCCCGGCAAGGCCAGCATCCGCGAGATGCGCAAGATGATACAGGA
>LXOW01010034.1_pt1 | contig 10134 bp, 3 predicted proteins | sample 1368591 | NCBI WGS metagenome assembly LXOW01 (sample SAMN04884650, study PRJNA319009) | bovine gut metagenome | isolation source: Cow rumen | host: Bos taurus | place: Italy: Legnaro (PD) | collected 2014-07-09
GCGTTCAGCGCGATACAGAAGGACATTTACGTTGCGACAAACGGAACGGCTGCCTATCCGTTTGCAGCACCCGCGACGGCGTCGACCACGATCCCCGCGGCCATCGAGGCGGCGGATGTGGGGTGCGTTATTCATGTTATGCCAGGAACCTATTCCCAGAGCGTGCCATTCGCACTTGACAAGGCAGTGACGCTTGTTAGCGCGACGACGAACGCCGCCGATGTCATTATCCGAAACACTGCGTCGGACCAGCGTATCGTGGAGGTTTCGGACGAGGGCGCCGAACTCGTCGGCGTCACGCTGACGAACGGAAAGGGGTCGCCACTCGGCGCAGCACTTACCATGACTGCTGGGCTTGTCCGTGACTGCATCTTTACTGGCAACAGCACCGGTGGAGCCAAGGGAGATACCAGCGGTACGGTTTGGATGAGCGACGGGCGGCTCATGCGTTGCCGGATCGTCGCCAACAGTGGCGGCACTGGCTGGAACGCTGATTGTGCCCCTGTTAATGCCAGCGGTGGTATTGTTGAGAGCTGCCTTGTGGCTACGAATCGCGAGACCTACTACGGTGATAGCTACACAACGGCCCAAGGTGTCAAGCTGACGGGTTCGGCCAAGGCCATCAACTGCACAATAGCGAACAACATTTGCACGAATCCCGACTCGGGAAACGCACGTCCAATGGCGACCCATGCGGCTTCCGGTGCCAGGTTCATCAACTGTGTGATCTGGGGTAATGTAACTCAACCCGCAGACACACAGAACTTCGTCTGGCACGGCACGGCCGCAAGCTACGAGAACTGCTATTCAGAACTCACGATTAACGAGACATCACCTGCCATCATCGATCCTGGATTTACCGATGTGTCGGAAAAGGACTACTCGCTTACAAAAAGTTCCCCGCTTATCAACAAAGGTGCGGACTACGCAGCAGCTGGCGGCATTTCCGAGTTCGACATTGCCGGCAAGCCGCGCCTTATCGGCAGCAAGGTCGACATTGGCTGCTACGAGAGTCCAAGCCGCCATCTTGTCATCATTGTCAGGTAACGGGTGGAAAGGAGATGAACATGAAACATTGTCAGAGATGTGTAGTCACTGTGCTTAGCTCGGTGGCTGGAATGTTGTTCGCAGCTTCGGCTTTTGCCGCAGATGCGGACGTCACCGGCCTTGTGCCGACGATCTGGTGGGATTTCGAAACAAAGCCGGATGCCGGCGGCCTTAAAACCGCGAACATGGGATCTTCCTCCATCTCGTTCACCAGCGAGGGCACCAAGACGTACCAGGCCGGCGTCACGAACGGCTGGGCGCTCGACACCGCGAGCTTCACGCCTTATTCGGCCGCAGGCACCTTTTCGACGACCGGGCAGCCGTTCACCGTCTCCGCCGTCATGACGCTTGGCACGAACCCGAACGGCATCACGCTGAACGTCCGTTCGACAGCAGGCGACATGATCATCCGCCGCGGTGCCGACGAAGGCTCGCTCGTCGTCGGCTTCGGGGGCCAGGCGATGGCGTCGACGACATTCCTGACGGCGACCTTCGCCGACGGGGACGCCGCCTACCATCTCGTCTCCGTCGTCGCCGGACCGTCGGGCACGGGGCTCTACTTGGACGGCACGCTCGTCGACTCTACGGCGGACTCCACGTNNGTCCTGAGCCAGATGCAGTTCGGCTCACATCTTGGCGGACTCAAGACAGGTGATGTCAAGAAAGGTGGCTGTATCGACGATTTGCGCATCCATGCAGCGGCGCTTACCACCGCCCAGATGACGGCGATTGTCGCCGAATGCGGGGTTCACGCGAGTCGGTACCTCTCCATCTCGGCGACGGGCGAGTCGACGATCGGGGCTACCTCTTTTTTGACGTCGTGGACGTTGTTCCTGGACGCGGATAGCACGGCTGAGGCCGGCCTCGTCTACGGGACGGACGCCGCGCTCTCGTCCCCGACGACGAACGCCATCGGCACGGCGCTTGCGGCCGGGAGCCACACGGCGTCGCTGACCGGTCTCTCCCCAGACACGACCTACTGGTGGAAGATCGTCGCGAGCAACGGCGTCAACTGGGCCGAAACGCCCGTGGCCTCCTTCCGCACGTGCGCCGTACTGGTCGAAACGGACTTCGCTAAGCGCATCCCGATCACGGTCTCCGGCTACGCGGGCGCATCGACGCTCACGAACTTCCCCGTCCTCGTGAGGCTCGCGGCGAATTCGCCGGCCGGCTTCGACTACGCCGACTGCGCGGCGGACGGCTCCGACCTGCGCTTCGCCGACGCGAACGGCATTGTCCTCGCGCACGAAATCGACACGTGGAACACGAATGGTGAGTCGTTTGTCTGGGTGAAGGTTCCTATGCTCTCTGGCACGGACACGGCCATCCTGATGTGCTACGGCGCATCGAATCCGGCGGAGCTTCCGACGGTCGATCCGCACATCGTCTGGACCGCGACCGGCCACCGCGCCGTATGGCACTTCGCCGCGGACGCGATGGAGTCCGCGCAGGGGCTTGTCGCCAATACGGTCACCGGCACGCCGTCCTACGACAACACTGGCGCCGTCGGCAAGTGCTGGCAGAGCGCGGGCACGGCGTGTCTGCAATACGCCAACGACACCTCGTGGAGCGCGCTCGGCGAGGGCTCGACGCTCACGATCTCCGCCTGGGCCAAGTTCGATTCCGCTTCCTACAACTACAACCGCATCCTCTCTACGATGTCGAACTGGGAAAATACGGCCGGTTACGAACTGACAATTCAGAACAACAAGAACCAAATCACCGTCGGTTCGAGCGGGCGGAGCCAGTACCAGAAAGTTGTCTCGCCGGGGCCAATGGACGAGATGGTCTACCTCACGGCCGTCTACAACGCCGACCGCTATGCGGACCTCTACGTGAACGGCGTTCGGCAGGAGCACAAGCAGCTCAATTCGATCGTGCAGCCGACGGAGGCGATGACGGTCGCCTGCGTGGGCAACGGCGTCAACGTCTGGAACGGCAAGCTGGACGAGCTCCGCCTCCACGCGGCCGCCGAATCGGCCGACTGGGTCAAGGCCTGCTACGACACGATGGCGACGCCGACGTCGTTCGCTGTGCTCGGTCAGGTCGAGTCGACCAATCCGGACATGCCGCGCTTCGGCGCAGTCTCCGCGTCGGACGAGAACGGGACCGCGACATTTTCCGTCACGCTCAGCCGCCCTGGCTTTGGCGGCGCGGTCCCGACTGTCGTCTCCGTGTTCTACGGGACTGACGGCGCGACCTGGACGGAGCTCTCCCTCGGCGCGACGAATGTCGCTGCCACGCTGACTGGTACCATCTCCGATCTCGCGGCCGGGACGACCGTCCACTGGTATGTGGTCGCCACATCGACACAGGGCGGCTCGACCAAGATAGTGGAGACATTGCACCGGTCGTTCGCGGCGAAGGCCCACGACCCGGTGGGGAACTACAAGTCCTTTACAGCGACCGTGAACTGGAACGGTACACCTGTGGAGAACATCCCGGTCGCGCTACGCCTTTCCGAGACCGCGATCCTCGGCTTCTCCTACGCCGACGTCACGGCGTCCGGCCTCGAGATCCTCGACACGGACGGGCAGCTGCTCCCGTATGAGATCGACACGTGGAACACGAGCGGTGAATCGCTCGTCTGGGTTCGCCTGCCAGACTACCGCGACGGCGTGACGTTCACGGTCCGCTACGGAACCGCCTTCGCCAATGCGCGGCCTGCCGCGACGGACGTCTGGTCGGAGTATGTCGCCGTCTGGCACATGAACGAAATCCTCGAGGACGTCTCCACGGGCAAACATTACACGCCAGACTCCTCCGCGAGCGGCTGGCATGCCTACAAGGCCGCCGAGGCGGACTCGGTGCCCGTGCCCGTTACCACCGCGGCTGGCGTCACCGCCCATCTCGTGCCGCTTACAGGCACAGCCATGAACATAGCCTACGGTGCTGGCAAGTCGAACTCGGACGTCGGCGGATTCGTCGTCCCTGCGAGTCAGACCGCCTCCACCACGCTGAACGGCCCCGGCTTCACGCTCTCCGCCATCGTGAACTCGCAGCAGCCCGCAAACAACGGCCGTTGCCGCGCCATCGCGTTTGGAGCCGCATACAACGACAAGGCCAACCTCTCGGTTGGCAGCGACAACATTTACTGCATGGGGGGCAACAACCACAACAAACCCAATCCGAGCGGCGCGACGGGCTGGGTCTGCGTGACGGAGGTCTTCGGTTCTTCCTCCTTCATCTACGCGAACGGCGCGAACATCTCCGGCGCTGGCGGCAATCCGAACCTCACGAGCATTTCGCTCACCAAGGGCATCGGCCTCGGCGGCTTCACGGACGGCAAACAATGCCTCGACGGCTACCTCGACGAAGCGCGCATCCGCAACGCTTCCTCGACTGCCAACTTCATCGCGGCCGAGTACCACGCGATGGTGGACGACGCCTCCCTCGCCTTCTCCGCGGTCGTCTCGTCTGACACGTCCGCGCCGTTTCTCGGAACGCCGACCGTCGCGCGTAATGCGGACGGCTCGTTCACCGTCTCGGTCGCCGTTTCCGAAAACCTTCCCGCCACGATTTTCTGCACGATTGACGGGACCGACTACATGATGACAACCGCGGACGCTACGCTTCCGGCAACGTATTCCGTCACGGTCTCCAACCTCCCTAATGGCACCCATGCGGCGAGCGTCCAAGCGTCGTCCGGGAGCGGCACGACCGTCTCCGTAGCTTGCCCGACCGCGTTCCATGCCGGCGCACTGGCCGTGACGGTCCTTGCCAATGCTGACGAAGGATTGCTCTCTAACGGCGTCTTTCGCATCTCGCGCTTGGACGCCGATCCAACTGGTCTCCCAGCGCTGACGTTTGATGTTACGCTCTCGGGCGACGGGTTCGCCGCCATCGTCGATCCCGGCGTCTCGGTACTCACGATTCCCGCCGGAGAAAGCTTCGTCGATTTCGAGATTACGCCCGCGCTCACGGATGCCGTGGATGAGGACAGCCAGCTCGTGCTGACCGTCGCCGGCGCAAACGTCGGGCAGCCATCGGACGCCACAATGGTCATCGTCAATGCGACCTTTGACCTGTCGGTTCGCTATGTTTCTACGGCCGGCAATGACTCGAACCCCGGCGGGACGCCGGAGAAGCCTAAGAAGACGATTGGCGCCGCCGCCGCCTTGCTCGCAAACGTTGATACCTCGAAGATATGCACCGTCCATGTCGCGCCGGGGCTCTACCCGATCTCATCCCCAATCACCCTCACGAAGGCGATTCGCATTCTCGGTGACGACCCCGATCCGTCGCGCGTCATCGTGTCCAACCTGCATCAGGCCGGCTGGGCGCAAAACTACCGCGTCTTCACGATCAACCACCCGGACGCCCTCGTTGCGAACCTCACTATGCAGAAGGGATCGGTTGGCGGCGACTGGACCCCGGGGGCAAACTTCTACATCGGCGAGGCGGGTGGCACCGTGTCCAATTGCGTGGTCGAGGCGGGCGAACAGCGGACGAATCATGCCGGCGGCGGCGGTGCCACCCTGGATGCAGGCCTAGTGACGCACACGGTGTTCCGCAAAAACACGGCGCCCAACTCCTCGCCTTACAGCGACGGCGGAGGGTATAGGGCCGCCGTCCTGAACCTCAGGAAAAGCAGCCGGGCGGAAAACTGCCTGCTCGCCAACAATCCGCAGTCAACGGCTGTTGTTCTGGTCTGGATGGGCGATAGCTCCCTAATGCGGAATTGCACCATCGTCGATTCCGGAATAGCTAAAACAAGTGATGTGTGCCAAGTCTTCTCGTCGATCCGGATCCACTCGTCTAAGGCCTCGGTCATCAATACGGTCATCGCGGGTGTGACAAACAAGATCGACGGAGCGGCATGTCCGCCGTCGGGGTCGGTCGCGAAGTTCCAGAACGGCGCTTTTGACGGTGATGCAACGGGCCTGCCGGAAGGCACGATTACCGGAACGGCGGCGGAGTTCTTCAATGACTATGCGAACGGCGACTATACGCTTAATCCGACGGGGGTGCTTGTCAACGCTGGCATCAACTATGATGGCATGGCACCGGTCGATCTTGCGGGGAAGAAGCGCAAGTCCGGCAAATACATTGACATCGGCTGCTACGAGTGCCAGAAGGAGAAGGGCTTCTTTATATTTATCAGGTGACGGTCAATAAAAACAGGAGGAGATTGAAAATGAAATATCGCCATAGGTCCGCAGTCAGGGCGCTTTGGTCGTTGGCTGGGATGTTGTTTGCGATTTCGGCCTTTGCCGCAGATCCGGACACGACCGGCCTCGTGCCAACGGTCTGGTATGATTTCGATACGCAGCCAGATGCCTCGAAGCTTGGCGGCACGAACAAAGGGTCGGTTGGCGGCATCACGTTCTCGAGCGGCGGGACAAAGACATATAAGACGGGAGCAAGAAGTGGCTGGGCTCTCGACTCGTCAAAGTTCACACCATGGTCCAACGACGATAGTTACTTGGCGACTTATGATGGGGCCTACACCATCTTGGTCGTCATGAATCTTGGCTCAAACGCGAATGGCATCACGCTAAATGTGCGCAACATGACTTCGAAGAAAGATATAATCATCCGTCGAGGCTCGGATCCTGGTTCGCTTGTCGTCGGTTATGGACCGCAGAGCGCTGCCTCTGAATGTCTATTGACGACGACCGTCGCGGGCTGGGACACCGACTACCATCTTCTTTCCGTCGTCGTCGAGGCAGCGCGCACGGGCATTTACGTCGACGGTGCGCTTGCCACAAACGATACCGCGTTTGGGACATGGCTTGAAAAAGGGGCGCCCAAGAAGATGCAGTTTGGTTCGCGTCTTGAATCGCTTCAGCCTGGCGAAGTGGCGGGTGGTGGATGCATCGACGACCTGCGCATCCATGCCGCGGTGCTCACTCCTGCGCAGATGAGGGCTGTCGCCGCCGAATACCGACTCGTTCCCATGACGGACGCGCTGGAGATCGCGGGCGCGCCGCAGAATTGGGGGAATGTAAGTCCGGCATATGGCGTCGTCAACGGATTATCTCAGAATGACACCGTGAGTTGCTACGCCGTCGGCTCTGAAACGGAGTCGACGAAAATCGTGCCTATCGGATACTCCTTGTATTCTATCGCGACAGACAATACGGAATCTCTCGTCGAGGAAAGCTCGGCGACGTCATTTACCTATATGCACGGAACATGTGGCGGGCATCTCGTCTGGAACTGGGCTCAGTCTAATCTCGTCACAGTGGCTGCCAGCGAGGGCGGGACCGTTTCTGTCGGCGACTGGGTTGGGTATGGCGGCTCTTTCGCCGTGACGGCCACTCCTTTTTCGGGGTATAAGTTCAGTCGCTGGACAGGAGATACGGCAGGAATTGACGTGAGGTCTGCATCTGTAGTTCTTTCGCCGGTTACGGAGCCTCGTGCACTTTCCGCGGTCTTCATCAACGAGAATATCGACGAATCCGTTCAATGGGTTTCACCAGATGGCAATGACGAAAACGACGGTTATTCCGAGTCGGCCCCAAGGAAAACCATCTCCGCCGCCGTTGCCTGGCTCAACCTCATCGCGCAGTCGAAGTCCTGCACCGTTCATGTTGCGCCAGGATTATACAAGATTTCTTCTCCTATTGTCGTCACGAACGCAATCCATATTATCGGCGCGGATGCAGACCCTTCGCGGACCATAGTTTCGAACACGGTCGGGGCCAACTGGACATCTGGCAACCATCGTGTCTTTAGGATCAACCATGCCGATGCGCTCATCGCGAACCTTTTGATGCAGAAAGGGTCTGTTTGGGGCGACTGGACAGAGGGGGGTAACTTCTACATTGAATCGGCGGGTGGCACCGTGTCGAATTGCGTGGTGGAAGCGGGTGAGCAAAAGACGAACCACGCCGGTGGTGCTGGCGGCACCCTGGAGGCAGGCCTCGTGACGCATACGGTATTCCGGAAGAACATAGCACCAGATTCCTCGCCCTACTGCTCCGGCGGAGGAAACCGAGCCGCCGTCCTGCACCTAAGGGGACAAAGCAGGGCGGAAAACTGCCTGCTTGCCGACAATCCGCAGTCCACGGCGGTGGTTCTAGTACGGTTGGGCGACAGTGCCCTCATGCGGAACTGCACCATAGTTGATTCCGGGATCGCAAAAACAAATGGAAACTGTAAGGTGTTCTCGTCGATTTGGATTAACTCGGCGAAGGCCTCGGTCATCAATACGGTCATCGCGGGCGTGACGAACAAGATCGATGGCGCGGCATGTCCGCCGACTGGTAATGTTGAGAATTTCTTGACCAGCGCATACGATGGCGATGTGACGGGTCTGCCGACAGGCACGATTACTGGAACTGCGGCAACATTCTTCAAGAAATATGAAGAGGGCGATTATCGCCCGAAGACAGGCGGCGTGCTTGTCAACAAGGGGCAAAGCTACGAGCCGTTGCCAGCGAAAGACCTTGGCGGGAACAAGCGACTTATAGGCAGCAAGATTGACATCGGCTGCTACGAAGCTCCCGCCGCCGAATTCCGCATCCACCTGCGCTAAAAACTTCGAGACAAAAAAACTTCAACTCTAACTTTCATTTACACGGCTAAAAAATAAGGAGACAAAATGATCAGACCATTGGTTGCGGTTCTTGTGGCGGCGGCTTCGTTCGGTGCTGCGAACGCGTTTACCGTTGACGCCGACATCCCGGCGGGCAACATACTCGTGAATTCCGTCGAAGGAGGCGTCGTGAAGGTCCGGCAGGACTTCCGCGACACTCCCGGACACTGGATCTACTGGGCGTTCCGCGTGAAGGGCGCCGCGGGGCGGACGCTTACGTTCGACTTTGGCGACTCGGCCGCGGTCGGCTCGCGCGGTGCGGCGGTTTCGACCGACCGCGGGCGTACGTGGCGCTGGTCGGACTTCGAGATGGACGACCCGCGCGATCCCGTTACCGGCGACCACAAGTCGTATACGACGTTCACGTGGAAGTTCGCCGCTGGCGAGGACGAGACCTGGTTCTTCCAGACGATCCCCTACACGCAGTCCGACTGGGAGTCTTTCCTCGCCGCGCACGCGGCGGACTACGGCAGGGTGTTCGTCACCAACACGCTATGCCTTTCGCGCAAGGGGCGCCCAGTCGAGATGGGCCGCTTCGGACGCATCGACGGCAAGGCCAAATACCGCATGTTCGTCACTTCGCGCCACCACTGCGCGGAGACAACGGCGACGTTTGTGATGGAAGGGCTCCTGTCGGCCGTCTTCGGAGACGACGACCTCGGGCGCTGGATGCGCGAGAACATCGAGATAAGGGCGGTGCCGTTTGTCGACAAGGACGGCGTAGTTGATGGCGACCAGGGCAAGAACCGCAGGCCATACGACCACTGCCGCGACTACAACGACGACAAGCCGTCCATCCACCCCGAGATCAAGGCGATCCGCGAGATGCTGGAGATGTGGGCGAAGGAGAGCGGAACGCCGTCCGTCGTGATGGACCTGCACTGCCCGTGGCTCCGCGGCAGCTGGCTCAAGAAGGACGACTCGAACGAGTACATCTACGCCGTCGGAATCAAGGACGTCGAGCCCCAGCAGCGCCGCATCTGCGAGATACTCGAGCGCGTGCAGGAGTCTGGTTCCGGGTTCCTCGCCTCGGACTACTACGCCGAGGGCCGCGGATGGAACACGGGCGCGAACTACAAGGCGGGCTCGACGCTCACGCAGTGGGCGATACGCACCTGGCCGGACGCGCCGCTCGTAATCTGCTTCGAGATACCTTTCGCCAACGCGCGCCGCATGACGCTCACCCCGCCCGCGTTCCGCCTCTTCGGCCGCGACATCGCGCTCGCGCTCAAGGCCTATCTCGAGCCGTAGCATTCGGGTCGACTACACTTTCGTGTATTGCCGCCTTCGCGGCGCTTTTGCTACAATCGCGTCGCAAATGAAACGGATATTCCCAATGGCAGCCCTTGCTGCACTCGCGCTGCCTGCGGCCGCGTTCTGTGGAGCCGCCGGACGCTACGTTCCGACCTACGACGCCGAAAAGGCGTGGTATCTCGGCGAGCTCGGCGTCACGAACCTTCTGAACGCCGGCATCACCGGCAAAGGCGTCCGCGTAGGTGTCATCGACCTCGGCGTGGGTGACATCGTGACCGGGGCGCACACGA
>LXOW01150631.1_pt1 | contig 10134 bp, 11 predicted proteins | sample 1368591 | NCBI WGS metagenome assembly LXOW01 (sample SAMN04884650, study PRJNA319009) | bovine gut metagenome | isolation source: Cow rumen | host: Bos taurus | place: Italy: Legnaro (PD) | collected 2014-07-09
TCATGGCCTCGCGGGGGATCGGCCATGACAGCTTCTCCTCGAGGAGAAGCCATAGCAGACCGGCGTTCGCCCGCTGTTTGCCTTCTCCTTGAGGAACTTGCGCCGCAGTAAAAGCTGCCGGGGGCAGGTTTTGCAGGCAAAAGACGACCGAAGGGAGCTGTCAGCTCTGCTGACTGAGGGGTCGCCAGACTTCGCAAACCCCTCCGTCACTTCGTGACACTAGTCGCTTCGCGCCTCTTGCGCCTGCAAAGCCTGCCCCCGGCAGCCTTTGCAACGGCGCAAGTCCTACCGCCTAAAGGCGAGGGGAGGCTCTGTGCCCGCGCCCGCGCGGCAGTCCGACCCCTTCGTCACTTCGTGACACCTACGCCTTTGGCGTGGGGCGAGGCGAGGGCGGAACTGTTACAAAAGCTTGATTATGCCGGCGAAAAAAATTCCGAAAAAGCCTTGACAGCGGCGAAAAAACGGCTATAATAATATAGCCTGTCCGCTGGACAGACTATCCTTGCTCTCCCCTGCGAGGGAGGGCCACTAGACCAAAAGGAGGTGCACACATGGCAAAAGCAAGCGAAAAGTACGAGGTTATGTACATCATCAGCCCCAAGCTCTCCGAGGAGGAGACCGCGGCTGTGGTGGAAAAGTTCAAGGGGCTTGTTGAGGCAAACGGTACTTTGGAGGAGCTCGAGGAGATGGGCAAGCGCAAGCTCGCTTACGAGATCAACTACCTGACCGAAGGCTACTACGTGCTCATGAAGTTCACGAGCGGCCCCGAGTTCCCCGCGGAGCTCGACCGTATCCTCGGCATCACCGACGGCATCCTGCGTCGCCTGATCACCCTGCGCGCTGAGTAAAGGAGACCCCGATGCTCAATCACATCACCATCATGGGTCGCCTGACCCGTGACCCCGAGCTGCGCAGCACGCAGTCCGGCGTCAGCGTGGCGTCCTTCACCGTCGCGGTCGACCGGGACTTCGGCGGGCGCGACGGCGGCGAAAAGCAGACCGATTTCTTCGACTGTTCCGCCTGGCGCCAGACCGGCGAGTTCGTCTCCCGCTACTTCCGCAAAGGGAGCATGATCGTGGTCTCCGGCCGTATGCAGAGCCGGAAGGGACAGGATCGCGACGGGAACAACCGGATCTACTGGGAGATCGTTGCCGACAACGTCTACTTCGGCGAGAGCCGCCGGGACAGCGAGAGCAGGGGCAGCTATGACAACCGCGGCCCGTATGAGCCCGCCCGCGGCGGCTATGAGGGCAATCGCGGCGGCTACGAGAGCAGCCCGCGCCCGGCATCGAGCGCGCCCGCGCCCGCACCCGCGGCGTCCGCGTTCTCCGAGCTCGGCGACGACGACGGAGAGTTACCGTTTTGATCACTTGCGAAGCAGCGCTTCGCAAGTGAAGAACTCGCGCTTATCGCGCGGGGCGCGCGTGAGAGCGCCCCGCTTGGTCGGCGCGAGGGCTCGCACAGCTCGCCTCAGGGTGTTTTTGCCGCGGCAAAGCTGCGGCAAAAACGGATTGAAAACTGTGCGCGCATCAATTGCAGCCGGCGTATGAGCCGCGCAATTGGCTTCTATTTTATTAAAAGGAGGATACCGCTTTGGCTTTCGATAAGAACAACCCCAAGAACCGCAAGCGCAGAAAGGTATGCCAGTTCTGCGTGGACAAGGCCGCGTTCATTGACTACAAGGATACCGCGAAGCTCCGCCGCTTCCTGTCCGAGCGCGGCAAGATCCTGCCCCGCCGCACGACCGGTACCTGCGCCATGCACCAGCGTGAGCTGACCGAGGCGATCAAGCGTTCCCGCCAGATCGCTCTCCTGCCCTACGTCCTGGACTGAAACAAAAAATCAAGGAACCATCCGCCTCCGGCGGATGGTTCCCAAGCTTTAAGCCCTCCGCCAACGGCGGAGGGCTTAAAGTATTCAGACCGACATGTCATTCTGAGGAGCCGAATGGCGACGAAGAATCTTAAGGAAACGCTGATTAATCCGTCTTTGGCGTCTGCCGGCAAATTATTCGCCGGCTCTGCGTTACAAAAGCTTGAAATACACAAAGTATTCCNNTTGATCCGACGAAAATTTGCTCGGCATCCGCTCTCGCCGGATTTAATCAGCGTTTCCTTAAGTTTCGACCCCGCTCAGAATGACAAAACGAGCTTTGCGGTCAGCATGAATCCCCCGGCTTCGCCGGGGGATTCATTGTTTATTCTTCTTTCCTTGCCAGCACCCGCTCGACGCGGCGGCCGTCCATCTCAAGGACGGTGAAGCGCCAGCCGTTGGAGGTGAAGCTCTCCCCGGCCTCGGGGAAGGCACCGAAGCTCTCGACCGTCCAGCCGCCGACCGTGCGGCTCTCGGCCTCGATGCTGCCCTCCGCGAGCCCCAGGAGTTCGGGCAGGTCGCTGAGCAGCATGTCGCCGTCCAGCTCGAAGCTGCCCTCGGCCCGCTCGACGACCTCCTGCTCCACGGTGTCGGTCTCGTCCCAGATCTCGCCGACGATCTGCTCCAGCACGTCCTCCATCGAGAGGACGCCGAGCGTCCCGCCGTACTCGTCCGACACGATGGCGAGATGCTGCCGCGCGCGGCGGAGCTGACTGAGCACCGCAGGCAGCTTCATCGTCTTGTAGACGTAGCAGGGCGGCATCAGGAGCTTGCGGATATCGGCGCGGCCGTCCTCGGTCAGGGCCTTGAGGAAGTGGTTGAGGTACAGGACGCCGATGATGTTGTCGATGCTGCCCTCGTACACGGGCAGGCGCGAGAAGGGCGCCTCCTCGATCTGCTCCAGGATCTCCTCCCAGTCGTCGTCGATGTCGATGGCCGCCACGTCCACGCGGGCGGTCATGACCTCCATCGCGGAGATCTCGGAGAAGTCGATCGCGGCCTGCACGAGCTCGGACTGATCCTCGTCCAGCACGTCCTCGTCCTCGGCGGTCTCGATGATGCTTTGCAGCTCCTCCACCGCCTCCTCGCTCTCCTCCGTCTCGCCCTTCATCCCGCGCGTCAGGAGCGAGATCAGCGCGACGACGACCCAGATGAGCGGCTTTAGCAGCACGCGCAGGGCGTTGAGGAAGCGGGCGTTTTGCAGGGAGAGGCGGTTGGCGTTCTTTTTTGCCGTGATCTTCGGGATCGTCTCGCCGAAGAGGATGACCAGCACGGTGACGGTCACGGTCGAGAGCCAGGCATAGCGGTCGCTCCCGGTCAGGAGGATGACGAGCACCGAGCCCAGGGAGGACGCGGCGATGTTCACAAGGTTGTTGCCGATCAGGATAGCGCTGAGCGTGTCGTCATAGCGCTCGGCGAGGCGCAGCGCGAGCGCGGCGCGGGGGCTGCCCTCGTCGCGCAATCGCTCGAGGCGCAGGGTGCTGCACGCGGAATAGGCCATCTCCGAGCCGGAGAAGAAGGCCGAGAGAAACAGGCAGGCCGCGAGGCCCAGCGATACCAGAGCCAGGGTCATGCCGTCTCGCCCCCTTCCGTCTCCTCGGGAGAAAGGCGCAGGCGCAGCTTGCGGATGCGGTTGTGCTCCATCTCGGACACCGTGACCACGAGCTCGTGATAGCGGAAGCTCTCGCCCGGCGTCGGGATCGCGGAGAACTGCTCGTAGGCCCATTCGCCCATCAGCGTGTTCACCAGCTCCTCGTCCCCCTCGGGATCCTCATAGCCCATGTGCTCCATCACGTCGCTCACGGATTCGTCCGCGTCGGTCTCGACCGAGCCGTCGGGCAGGTCGACGACGGCCTCCTCGACCACGTCGTCCTCGTCCCAGATCTCGCCGACCAGCTCCTCGAGGATGTCCTCCACCGTGACGATGCCGAGCGTGCCGCCGTAGTTGTCGGTGACGACGGCCATGTTCTGCCTGCGCTTGGACATGACGGGCAGCAGCTCGTCGATGTTCGTGCTCTGGTGGATGAAGAACGCCTCGTCGAGCAGGGGGCGCAGCTCGAGGGCGTTTCCCTGCCGCAGATAGGCCTTGATGAAGCGGCGGATCTGCAAAATGCCGACGATGTTGTCAACGCTGCCCTCGTAAACGGGCAGGCGGCTGTGGTTGGTGGACTTGACGCGGGAGAGGATCTCTTCCAGCGAGTCCTCACAGTCGATCGCGACGAGATCGACGCGCGGGGTCAGCACGCTCTCGACCGTGACCTCCCCGAACTGGAGCGCGGAGGAGATCAGGTCGCCCTGCTCCTCGTCGAGCGTGCCCTCCTCGGTCATGTCCTCGATGAGATCGTAGAGCTCGTCCTCGGTGACGGAGATCTCCGGCTCGCCCTTCGTGAGCTTCGCGGCGGTCTCGCCGACCCAGCTCAGCGCAGCGGAGAGCGGATAGAGCGCCGTCATCAGCGCGCGCAGGGAGCCCGCGCAGCGCCTGGCGAAGCGCTCGGGGTATTTTTTCGCGACGCTCTTGGGCAGCATCTCGCCCGCGAAGAAGATCACGAGCGTGGTCAGCAGCGTGCTGACCGAGACCGCGCTGAGACCCCAGCGCCGCGTGACCATGACCGTGACGATCGTAGCGGCGGCGATGTGGACGATGTTCGTGCCGATCAGGATGCTCGTGACCGCGCGGTCAAAATTGTCGAGCACCCAGAGGGCGTTTTTGGCGCTCATGTCGCCGCGCTCGGCGGCGGTTTTGATTTTGCTGCGCGAGGCGGCGGCGAAGGCCGTCTCAGCCACGCCGAAGTACGCCGCGCACAGCACTAAAGCGATTGCGAAAAGCCATGGCAATCGACTGCCGTCATCCATGGGTGGATTTCCAACTCCTTGTTCTTTACTCTGAACCGATCCGAAATCGGTTCATAATATACAAATATACAATAAAATCCCGCGGGAGTCAACAAAAAATGTTCGGAGAGGAGCACGGCTCCGCAAAGCGCTCCGCGAAGCCTTCATTACAGTTCAGCCCCCTTTGCGGGGGCTGAACCGGCGTCAGAACTTCGAGTCCAGCTTATAGGTGAGGTCGGTCTGGAAGCTGAAGCGCTCCTCCGTGCCGTTCAGGATGCGGCGCAGGGCGGGCAGGTGCCGCGCGAGCACGAGCAGGGCGACGCCGATCAGCAGCCAGGTACACAGGCTGTTCTCGACGACGAGCGCGCTCGTGATGGCCATGATGCCCGCGCCGAGCACCGCGCCGAGGCTCAGGTAGCGCGTCGCGGCGATCGTGCCGAGGCAGACGATCGCGGCGGCCGCGCCGACCGAGGGTTCGACGAGCATCCCGACGAGCGCGAGCGCCACGCAGCCATGGCAGCCGCGGAAGCGGTTGAACACCGGCCAGAGCCGCCCCATCATCACGCAAAAGCCCGCGAAGGCGCGCCCGACCTCGGCCTTGCCCTTGAGCGAGAGCAGCAGACCGCCGAGCAGGATGGGCAGCAGCGCCTTGACAAGCTCGACGAGCAGCAGCTTCACGACGCCGCCGACGCCGTAGAGACGCCGGAAGTTCGAGAACCACACGCTGCCGGTGCCGAGGCGGATGAGGTCGCGCCGGAACACGAAGAGCCCCGCGAGGCGCAGCGTGCCGACGCTCGAGACGGTGTAGGCGACAAAGGCCGTGGCCGTGAGCAGCAGGAAATAGACAAGCATCAGTCCGTGTCCCCCTTCTGCCGGATGACGAGGCGCACGGGCGTCCCCTCCAGGCCGAAGACCGCGCGGATCTGGTTTTCGATATAGCGCTGATAGGAGAAGTGGAAGAGCTCGCGCGTGTTGCAGAAGATGACGAAGTTGGGCGGCTTGACGCCGGTCTGCGTCATGTAGTAGATCTTCAGGCGGCGGCCCTTGTCCGTGGGCGGCTGGACGCGCGCCTGCGCGTCGGCGAGGACGTTGTTGAGCATGCCGGTGGAGATGCGCATATTGCTCTGGTCGTTGACGAAGTTGATGAGCTCGAAGAGGCGGTCCGTGCGCTGGCCGGTCAGGGCGGAGATGAAGAGGATCGGCGCGTAGCTCATGAAGCTCAGATCGCGCATGATGTCCTTGCGCATCTTCTCCATGGTGCCGGTCTCCTTCTCCACGAGATCCCACTTGTTGACGACGATGATGCTGGCCTTGCCCGCCTCGTGCGCGAGCCCGGCGATCTTGGTGTCCTGATCGGTCACGCCGTCGCGCGCGTCGATCAGGATGAGGCAGACGTCCGCCCGCTCGATGGCGAGCTGGGCGCGCATGACGGAGAACTTCTCCACCCGCTCGTCCACCTTGGACTTGCGGCGGATGCCGGCGGTGTCGATGAAGAGATAGCGGCCGCAGTCGTTCTCAAACACGCTGTCCACCGCGTCGCGCGTCGTGCCCGCGACGTCGCTGACGATGACGCGCTTCTCGCCGAGGATGCGGTTGAGGAGCGAGGACTTGCCGACGTTCGGCTTGCCGATGATGGCGACGCGGATGAGATCGTCCTCCTCCGCCTCTTCCTCCGCCTCGGGGAAGTATTTGAGGCACTCGTCGAGCAGGTCGCCCGTGCCGTGGCCGTGTACGGCGGAGACCGGGATCGGGTCGCCGAGGCCAAGGGAGTAGAACTCGTACACGCCGAGATCGGTCGCCCCGGTGGAATCGGCCTTGTTCACCGCGAGCACGACGGGCTTCTTCGAGCGCAGCAGCATGTTCGCCACGTCCTTGTCCGCGGCGGTGACGCCCGTGCGCAGATCGCAGACCAGCACGATCACGGTCGCCGCGTCGATGGCGATCTGCGCCTGCTCGCGCATGAACAGCAGAATCTCGCTGTCCGTCGTCGGCTCGATGCCGCCGGTGTCCACCATATCGAATTTCCGCCCGCACCACTCGCACTCGGCGTAGAGCCGGTCGCGCGTGACGCCGGGAGTGTCCTCCACGATCGAGAGGCGCTGCCCCACGAGGCGGTTAAAGAGCATGGACTTGCCCACATTGGGCCGTCCCACAATGGCGACTAAGGGTTTGGCCATTGAAATGTCCTCCTTTCAGTCGGACAATGAAAAAGTAAAAATGAAAAATTGATGTGTTCCGCTGTCGCGGAACAAATTGAATTATTATCCGTCCCCGAAGGGGACACCTCAATTATTCATTATTCATTTTTCATTATTCATTCATTTTCTCTCGTCCTGCACGATATGGCGGGGATAGGGTCTTTTATCGCTCAGCGCCGTGCGCATGAGCGCGGGGTAGAGGGTCTTTTCCGTGTCCGGGCTGACCCATTCGAGTTTTTCCGCCGCGCCGAGATCGACCTTGCCGCGCGGCTCAAAATCCGGCGGCGTCTTCATATAGAAATAGAAGGAGAGCTCGTAGATCAGCCTCCCCCGGTTCCAGTCCGAGTCGCCGTAGAAGAAGTTCTCCTCCACGAAGCCCAGGCGCTCGATCTCGAGGCGAACGCCGGTCTCCTCCTCGACCTCGCGCAGGATCGCCTGCTCGGCGGTCTCGCCGAAGCAGATGCGCCCGCCGACGGAGTAGTCATAGCCGCGCGCGCCCGCGACCATCAGGAGCTTGCCGTCCTTTTCGATGATCGCCCCGACGCGGAGATTCACCAGCCCGCCGTCCACCGGCAGGGTCAAATCCTGTTCCATCGTCTCAATTCCTGTTGTATCGGTAGTATTCCGTGACCTCCCCGGCGCGCGGGGACTTCACCTCCGGCAGCATGTCGCCGGAGATCGCGTCCCAGAGGGCGAAGCCGTCCTCCTCCACGGGGTAGATCGGGACGCCGAGCGCTTTCACGGCCTGCTCGAGCGTCACGTCGTCGAGAAAATCCATCTCCTCGCGCCGCAGCATGTTCTGCGACACGAAGAGCCGCTCGCCGAGCGCCTCGCCCCGGAGCTGGCGGATCAGATCCCCGCCCGTGACGAGCCCCGCGACCGTGATGCTGCGGCCAAAGAAGTCGTTTTGTATCGCGTACACCCGCCCGCGGAGAGTCGGGAANNCCGCCGCTATCAGCTTCTCGAAGAGCGGCGCGGCGGCCTCGCCGGTCGCGATGGTGAAGGGGACGCCGTCGGGCTCGTCCGCGAGGCGCAGCGCGGCGGAGAACTCCGTCTCCATCCGCCGCAGCATCCCGACGCCGTTTTCAAACTGCGTGTAGTCCTCGTAGAACTCATCCGGCGGCAGCGCGCGCCCGGCGCGCAGGTACAGCTCGTCCCCGCACCAGAAGATGCGCGTGCCGTATTGCTCCACGCACTTGTCGCCGAAGGCCGTCACCTGGTCGAGCGTCTCCGCCGCGTGCTCGGGCGTGAAGGGCGTGAGCGGGACGAGCCCCTCGCGGTACTTCGTCACGCCGAGCGGCACGATCGACACGCTGCGGACGCCGGGGTACATCGCGGCCAAGTCCTCCATCGTGCGCTGCAATTCCGCCCCGTCGTTCCAGCCGGGGCAGCAGACGATCTGGCAGTTCATCACGATGCCGCTCTCGGCGAAGCGGCGCATGACCGCGATGCTCTCCCCGGCGCGCGGATTGCGCAGCATTTTGACGCGCAGCTCCGGGTTCGTCGTGTGGACCGAGACGTTCACGGGGCTGATGTGCAGATCGATGATGCGCTGGATCTCGCGCGGCGAGAGGTTCGTGAGCGTGATGTAGTTGCCGAGCAGGAAGCTCAGGCGCGCGTCGTCGTCCTTGAAGTACATCGTCGGCCGCAGCCCCTTCGGGAGCTGGTCGATGAAGCAGAAGACGCAGTTGTTCGCGCAGGAGCGCGGGCGATCCATCAGGTAGCTCTCGAAGTCGAGCCCGAGGTCGCCGCCCTCCGATTTCCGCACCTCGACGCGGTACTCCGACCCATCCGGGCGGCGCAGCAGCACGTCCAGCCGCGTGTCGTAGGCGTAGAATTTGTAGTCCAGCACGTCGAGCACGCGGTGCCCGTTGATGGAGACCAGCCGGTCGCCGACGGCGGCGCGGTGCCGCAGCGGGCTCGCCGCGTCGATGGATTTGATGATGTTCTCCACGGCCTCGCCTCCCTGCGGTCGGAATGAAAATGAACAATTAAAAATGAAAAATGAAAAATTATGGTGTCGCCTTCGGCGACGGATTATAAAAATGGATGCAGAGCCTCCCCTGACGCGCGAGCGTTAGGGGAGGTGGCGCTTGCGCCGGAGGGGTCGCCGGACGACAGAGCCCTAAAGGAAAGCGACTGGCGTGACCGCGACCCCTCAGTCGCTTCGCGACAGCTCCCCTTACGCAGGGGAGCCTCCTCTCCCGGCGGCGGTAAAGCAAAAGGAGGAGAATCGCTTCTCCTCCTTGAGCTGTTTACTTGCTCTCCTCAACCTTGACGACCACGCGGCCCTTGTACTGACCGCAGGCGCGGCAAACGCGGTGAGGCATGCAGAAAGCGCCGCAGTTGGGGCAGGCGATGACGCCGGGTGCGGTGAGCTTCCAGGTAGAAGAACGTCTCTTGTCACGTCTCTGACGCGATACTTTTCCCTTGGGGACTGCCATGTTGACACCTCCTGATTACGGCTGTTCTGAGCAGCTGTATTCTTAGTCTTTTTTATCCAAAAGCTGCTCAAGCACAGCAAATCTTGGATCGGGTTCCTTTCTGCAACCGCAGGGGCCGAGGTTCAGGTTCCTGCCGCAGCGCTCGCAGAGACCCTTGCAGTCCTCCCTGCAGAGGAACTTGGTCTCCATATCGAGGATGAGACAGGTCGAGAGCAGCTCGTCCAGATCGAGCTCGTACCCGTCGAGCACGAAATACTCGGGGTAATCCTCGTTCTCCTCCCCGACGAGCACCGCATCCAGCGCCGTTTCCTTGCGGCTCGCAAACTCCGCGCCGCAGCGGTCGCAGACGCAGATCATCTCCGCCGTCAGCGTACCCTCCAGACGGAGGACGCCGGCCTCGTTGAACACCCGGCCGCGAGCGCGGGGCTTGGCGGTATACGCCTTCACGGAGGGGAAATCGAGACCCTCGGTCTCCAGCTCGCAGTCGAAGCTTTTCGACGCGCCGGGAACCAATATGACTTCTCTCAGATCCAATCGCATACGGCACCTCGCAAGGCAAGATACGGCTACCTCGCCACAGTCGCCTTGATATTATAGATGATGAAACAGCGCTTGTCAACAGAAATTTTCTGTTGTATAATCTTTTCCGCGCAAAGCCTGTAACAGTTCACCCCATGTGTCATTCTGAGCGAGCGAAGCGAGTCGAAGAATCTTTTGTTCCTGAGAAAGATTCTTCGTCGCCTACGGCTCCTCAGAATGACACAGGGGACTGAAGAGATACTTTACTT
>LXOW01431456.1_pt1 | contig 10133 bp, 6 predicted proteins | sample 1368591 | NCBI WGS metagenome assembly LXOW01 (sample SAMN04884650, study PRJNA319009) | bovine gut metagenome | isolation source: Cow rumen | host: Bos taurus | place: Italy: Legnaro (PD) | collected 2014-07-09
AGATGTGTATAAGAGACAGGGAAATACGGGCGTAGGACTGGCACTGGTATCAGCCGTCAAGGGCTACCATCTTATCCTTACCATGCCCGAAACCATGAGCGTGGAGCGTAGAAACCTCGTGAAGGCCTACGGTGCCGAGGTACGTCTCACCTCTGGAAAAGACGGTATGCCAGGTGCCATCCGCGCTGCCGAGGAGTTGCGTGACTCCATCCCTGGAGCCGTGATCCTACAGCAGTTCGAAAATGCTGCCAATCCCGCTAAGCACTACGCCACTACGGGTCCTGAGATCTGGCGCGATACCGATGGTCAAGTGGATATCTTCATTGGTGGTGTGGGTACTGGTGGTACCATCAGCGGTACAGGCAAGTATCTGAAGGAACAGAACCCCAATGTGAAGATTATCGCTGTTGAGCCGAAGTCGAGTGCCGTCTTGAACGGACAGCCCAGCGGTCCCCACAAGATTCAGGGTATCGGAGCCGGCTTTATCCCCAAGACCTACAATTCTGACGTCATCGACGAGGTGTTTGATGTGGAGAACGACGATGCCATTCGCACAGGTCGTGAGATTGCACAGAGCGAAGGTCTGCTGGTAGGTATCTCAGCAGGAGCCGCCCTTTACGCAGCCATCCAGGTGGCCAAGCGTCCAGAGAATAAGGGTAAGAAGATTGTGGCACTGCTGCCTGATACGGGTGAGCGCTATCTCTCTACCGTGCTTTATGCATTCGAAGATTATCCACTTTAAGTTCTTTCCGGACTGACTGGTAACGTCAGTACGAAGCGGGCTCCCTTGGTATATGCTGTATCCAATGTAATTTGACCACCAAGGAGGCCCGCTAATTGTCTGCATAGCGTGAGACCCATGCCAAGACCCTCGTTGAAGTCGTTGAGCTTGGTGAACTGCGTAAACACGTTCTCGTGCTGATCTGGGGCAATGCCGGGGCCTGTATCACTGACGATGAAGCTGACAGACTGCTGGTCGGTCTGGGTGCAACTGATGGTGATGCTTCCCTCTTGTGTGAACTTATTGGCATTGTGAAGGAGCTCGGAGAGCACTTTCAGCAGACATTCCTTATCGGTGATGATATGCAGACTGTCGGGGACAGTCGTCTCCACTTGAAGTGTGACAGTGTCCGGATTTCGCAGGGTGATGGTGTCGGCTGCCAGCTTACACATCTCATGACAGCTGACGTCATCGTGGCATTCCACTTGATCGATACCCTCAAGCGCCAGCGTTCTCATCCAGTTGTCGATGATGTTCGTGATGGTATGGCTGTTTTGCATGATGTCGTGGGTGATAACGGTCATCTCTGACTCGTCTATCGACTCATAAGCATCACGCAGCACCTGTGTAAAGCCTCCGATGATATTCAGTGGCGTGCGGATCTGGTGGGACAGATCCTGAATGAATGCCGCCTTCTTGCGGTCGGCCTCCTCTGCCATACTCTTGGCCGTGATGAGTTCCTGGTTCTGCTGCTCAGTCTCGTTCTTGACACGTTTCAGATCGCTGACGTAGTTGGCGATGGACTCCTGCATGCTGACGAAACGATTCTGTAGCTGGCCGATCTCATCGATGCGCTTTGTATGCTCGAGATACTTGCCGAACTGTCCCTCAGTCATCTTCTGTGCCTGATTGGCAAGGACTTTGATCGGAGAGACAAAACGGTTGACGACGAAGTAACTGAATGCCAGCATCAGCACCAATCCGAATATGATCAGCGACACCACGATATAGACCAGTTGGTTGTAGCCCTTGAAGATGTCCTTGTCGGGACAGATATAGGATAGTTTCCAGTTCGTGTTAGGCAACATTTGGCTTACCACGAGACAGTCGTTACGGTAGAGGTCGTCAGGAAGCGCGTTCTCATTGCTGGTGGCAAAGATATTTCCGTTTTCGCCTGTTATCATAAAGTAGGCATTGGGGTAGAAATGCTCCTGCGAGAGGATCTGTGATAACCTGCGCAGGGAGAGGTCGGCAGAGATGACGCCGATGGTATGGCCGCTATTGTCAATAAGCGGTTTGCAGTAACAGGCGATCATCATATCGTAGGAGGTGCCTGGGGTGTAGTCGCGGAAGGGATCCACCCAGCAGGCCTGGCCTTGGCGGATGGGCTCCTGGTACCACACCATGTTGAAGTAATCATAGTATTCACTTCCTTCCTGCTCAGTCTCAATGTGTCCGTCTTCATTGACGGAATAGATGGAGAAGTATTTTCCCTGATCGGCAAAGAAATTGGGCTCAAAGGAGATGCTACAGCCATAAACATCAGGGTTCAGCTCCAGAATCTGACGCGAGAACGACGTAATGGAATCTGGTTGCAGCTTGCGTATGACGAGCCAGGCGGAGTTATTGGTGGCCACCTCTACCTGTCCCATGAGACCCATGATGTTCTGGGCGGTATTATTCAGGATCTGGGTGTTTTGCTCGATGGCTGTTTGTCTGACAAAGTGCCGTGAGCGGAAGAAGATGATGCCGATGGTAATCATAAAGATGATCACCGTGAAGGCGAGTATGCTCAAACTCAGTCTTAATGGCAGAGATTGCTTGATTTGTTTGACGAGTTTACTCATGCGCCAACCTCCTTTCTTCCTGAGCTGCCCTGATCATCTCGTCAAGGAGTATGGTGACCTGATTGGCGTTATCATGCAATGTCTCTGTGGCCTCTCCAAAGTCTAGCGTGTCTTTCCCGTAATGGTTACACACCTGCTGGGCTGTCGTAAAGATTTTGGCCACAGGGGCTGCCATCTTATCAGGCATCTTATGGAGCACTGCCGTCTTCAGCCGCTCATCCTCCCTGGCATGTTCGTAGGCTTCATGCAATTCCTCCTGTCGCTCCTTCAGTTTGGCCGTCTCGCTCCGCAACTCATTGGTGTAGTTGTTGACTGACTGTTGCATGGTGGTGAAGCTGCGCTGCAATTGTCCGATCTCATCGGCACGCGGACTGTTTTCTACTGTGACAGAGAAATCGCCTTCAGAGATACGACGGGTGGTCTCTGCCAGCTTCTGGAGGGGCTTCAGACTGTTACGGATGGTGGTCAGAGAGAAGAGGAGCAGCAAAAGCAGTCCTGCTGCCGAAATCCATAGGGTGTAACCTTTCAGACGGGAGTAAGGTGCAAGGATATCACTTTCTGGTATGACAACCGCAACACTCCATCCTGTATTTTTAAAGGGCCTGTAGAATACGTGACAGGGCTCTCCCTGGTAGTTGATGGTTTTGTGACCGCTCTCTCCTGCCAGCATTGAAGTGCCAAGCTCTATCTTCATCGAGTCTGGTTTCTCAAGTGTGCGCGTGAAGATGGTCTCGTAGAACAATTTTGTTGTGTCGGGGTGTACGAGATAAGAACCTCCCTTTCCAAGCATGACACAGAAGGAATGTGGGTAGGGCTTCATTTGGGCAATCGTCTGAGTGAACCATTCCAGACGGATATCGACAGAGAAGGTACCTACGCTGTTCCCCTTTGCATCGTGAATGGGACGACTGTACGAAGAGAAGATATCTTTCACGATGATACCTTCTGTCGCATCTTCCATAAAAGGCTCAATCCAGTAAGGACGATCGAGAAGTTTGGGGATCAGATACCAGTCCATGCAATGGTACTGATAATTGTCGCTTCCCTCCTGTTCTGTCTGGATGCTGTCACCGTTGTTATATGCGTAGGCTGAGAAGTAACGACCTTTCTCCTTAAAATAGTAAGGATCGAAAGAGATACTACAGCCTGTAAGCTCTGAGTTGTTTACAAGGACCTGCCTGCTGATTGAAAACATGCTGTCGGGCTTGTTGAGGTTTCTTTCGATGACACGGAGCATATTGTCTGAAGCCACCTCTACACGGCGGAGCGTATTGTCAATATGTAAGACGGTGCCTTCAAGTGTCTTCGTGGCTTTGCCCCAAGCCTCTTCTCTGATGATGTCACGTGCTTCAGAGAACATGATACTGAATGCCCCCACAAAGATGACAGCCACAAAGAGCACCACAGCAAAGCTGAGACGTGCCGATAGCGAACGGTGTAAGGCTGTAAAAATCTTCTTCATTGGCCAGTCAGTTCTTTGTATGTCACACGTCGTTTAATCATACCGCTCTCGAACATCATCTGAGAAGCTTTTTCCACCATGTCTGGTCTGACGCGGAATTCGCGTCGTTTAGAATCGCGGTCAACCTGTAGGCGGAGTGTCTCTTTCAACATCAGTTTCTGCATTACAGAATTGGTAGGTGAATTGTAACGATGCACATACCTCATCACAATCTCCATAGCCTCATCCGGGTGAGCCGCTACCCATTCCCATCCTTTACGGGTTGCCTCTGCAAAACGACGACATTCGTCGCGATGTGACAGATAGTAGTCACGCATCACATAGACACCGTTTTCCTGTATGTTATAACCATTCTCACTAAACCTGTAGATACTTTCTTCAGTCATCTTGAAACCGGCTTGCAGAAGCTGATAATACTCATTATAACTGAGTGCCATCATCGCATCTACAGCACCGGAGAGGAACAGGTTGATATTGCTTGTAAAACGCACCCACTCGAAATTCATCTTCTCCCTGTGGTTCATGATCATGGCCATATAGCTGGGGTCGGAATTGAAGATCGCCACTTTCTTTCCCTTCAACTTCATAGGGTCAACATCCCAACGCGTCACAAGGATATTACTGCTGTTCATTGAGTCCTGGAAGATGTTCACCAAGGGGATGCCTTGGGTGATGAGATCAATGGCCGACATCATCGACATCATGATAGCATTGGTCTGTGCCGTCTGTAAACGGTGGAAAGCAGAACTGGTCAGTGATGGATGCTGAATGACAATATCAAGCCCTGCCTGTTTGTAGAATCCTTTTTCTTTCGCGATATAGTAGCCTGCGAACTGTGCCTGAGCCGTCCATGCAGTAGTGAAGATAAATTGCTCTGCCTTGGCTGAGCCTGGTGTCAGCCAAAGAAAGAAGGTCAATACCATCAAGGTGTAATTGAACCGTCTCACTATCCGTCTAGTCTTCTGTTTCCATATAGGGATCATGGGGCTACGGTTGAATTGTTCATTTGGTTGCAAATATAGGCAAAAAGGATGAATGATGCAAGTAAATTGGCGAAAAAATTACAATAAACCTTATCTTAATACGTTATTTAGACGTGAAATTGTATTTTTATATCATTTCTATACTCTGTTTTGTCACTTTGACTGCCAGGGCACAGTATGATGTCTCTTTCTCCCACTATTGGGCGATGGAGCCGTCTTTCAATCCTGCTGCCGTAGGTAAGGAGACAAAATTGAATATTGTTGGAGCTTATGCCATCCAGATGGCAGGCTATGAGAATAATCCGAATACGATGTTCGCAGCTGCCGACATGCCGTTCTATGCCCTGAAATCCTATCATGGTGTCGGCCTTCAGTTCATGAACGATGCCATTGGCCTTTTTACCCATAAGCGTTTCGGTCTTCAATACGCTTACCAGCCCAAACTGTTGGGAGGTCGCCTGAGTGTGGGTGTACAGATTGCGATGCTCAATGAGACATTCGATGGTTCCAAGGCCGAAGTGATCGACGATGACCCTGTTTTCACCAAATCGTCAGTCAATGGTTCTGTTTTCGACTTCGGACTGGGTCTCTATTATCGGCGTCGCAACTGGTATGCGGGTTTCTCCGTCTTACATGTCACCTCACCTCGTGTGGAACTTGGAGAGAAGAATCAGCTCGATATTGACGCCACCTATTATTTAACAGGCGGATACAATATTCAGCTAAGAAATCCGTTTTTATCAATACAGACATCTGTTCTCGGACGTACTGACGGTGTGGCTTGGCGGGGAGATATCTCCGGGCGGCTGCAGTATTCGCATGAAAAGCGGCATCTGTATGCAGGTCTCACCTATAGTCCTACCATCTCAGTCACTTTTCAGCTGGGAGGTGTTATCAAAGGCATCAGGTTGGGCTACGGTTACGAGCTCTACACCTTGGCGATAAGTGCCGGCAATGGGAGTCATGAACTCTTTGTGGGATACCAGATGGATATCGATCTTCATAAGAAGGGACGTAATCTTCATAAAAGTGTGAGAATCTTGTAGAAAAGGTAAAATAGTAAGAATAGTATATGGGACAAAATGTAAATGGTAAAAAGCGAACAGGTATTGTGGTAAAAGGTCTTTTACCTTTTTTCCTTTTTTCCTTTTTGCTTTTATTATCGAGTTGCTTTGGTAGTAAAATGGCCTCATCTGGCGGTGGCGAGGTGACGGGTGCGGGTGGCCGTGCTTTCTCTGAGCCGACGCCTTATGGTATGACACTTGTGAAACGAGGTCACCTGAAGATGGGTATTGAGAAGCAAGATACGCTCTGGGGAAAGAAAACCCCTCTGCGTGATATCTCCGTCGAGGGTTTCTGGATGGACGAGACTGAGGTTACCAATTCCATGTACCGTCAGTTCGTAAATTATGTCCGCGACTCCATCCTGCGTGAACGCCTGTCGGAGATAGACGAGACTTATAAGAAGGTGAACACTGATAAAGACGGTGAGGAGATCGGCAGCGTCATCAACTGGAAGAAGTCTTTGCCTCGTCGTCCGACAGAAGACGAGCAAGAGGTTATCGATGGTCTGTATGTTATTAATCCTGTAACGGGTGAACGCATGTTGGATTGTCAGCAGTTGAATTACCGTTATGAGGTTTTTGACTATACCACTGCCGCCCTGCGTCGTAACCGTATTAATCCACAGGAACGTAACCTGAATACAGATGTCGTCGTGAACCCTGGTGAACAAGTGTGGATTTCCAAGGATACGGCTTATATCGATGATGAAGGTCACATCGTGCGAGAAACCATCAACCGTCAGCTCACGGGGCCTTGGGATTTCTTGAATACCTATATTGTAAATGTGTACCCTGATACGACCTGTTGGGTAAATGACTTCCCTAATGCTGACAATGAGACCTATATGCGTTATTACTTCTCTAATGCCGCCTATAACGACTATCCCGTGGTGGGTGTCACTTGGGAACAGGCCAATGCTTTCTGTGCCTGGCGTACAGAGTATCTGCTGAAAGGACTTGGTGGTGCTGCACGTTATGTGCAGCGGTATCGTCTGCCGACAGAGGCTGAGTGGGAGTACGCAGCTCGCGGTAAGGATCAAAATGAGTTCCCGTGGGATAACGAGGATGTGGCCAGCGGCAAGGGATGTTTCTATGCTAACTTCAAGCCCGATAATGGTAACTACACCAAGGACGGTAACCTGATTACCAGTAAGGTGGGTATCTATGCGGCCAACAGCAATGGCCTCTATGATATGGCGGGTAATGTGGCAGAATGGACTTCTACCATCTATACCGAAGCAGGTGTGGAGGCCATGAATGATATCAATCCGCAGTTGAAGTATAATGCCGCTCAGGAGGATCCCTATCGCTTGAAGAAGAAGAGTGTCAGAGGTGGCTCTTGGAAAGATCCTGAGTCGTATATCCGTTCGGCTTGGCGCTCCTCAGAGTATCAGAACCAGCCCCGTTCCTATATCGGCTTCCGTTGCGTGAGAAGTCTGGCTAATACCACCAGCGATAAGAATAAGATCAAGGTGAAAGGAAAAAAGAAGAAATAACACTAAAGGAGTTTAAGATATGACTATATACAGTAAAATCAATATCATCTACCGCTTGCAGAAGTGGATGGATAGTGTGCCTGGTCAGACATTCCTGAACTATGCCTATAGCTGGGGTGCGTCGATTGTGATCTTAGGTACGCTTTTCAAGTTGACTCACCTGCCAGGTGCCAACTTCTTCCTTTTCCTCGGTATGGGAACAGAGGTGTTGGTGTTCTTCATTTCAGCCTTCGACCGTCCTTTTGATAAGACGGCTGATGGTATGGAATTGGATATTCATACAGATGTAGGTGTTCCTACAGGTCAGAACGCAGGTAGTGGTACTTTCGTTGTCGGCGGTGTAGGTGGAGGTGCTCCTGTCGCTGGGGGTACTAGTGAAGGCTCCGTCATTGTCGGTGGTGGTGGAGGTGCTCCTGCTGCTGGCGGTTCTGGTGTTTCTGGTGGAACAGGTGGTGGTACTGTTGTTGTCGGCGGTGGTGGTGGCGCTCCTGCTGCTGGCGGTTCTGGTGTTTCTGGTGGAACAGGTGGTGGTACTGTCGTTATCGGTGGCGGTGGTGGCGGTAATGCTCCTGCTACTGGCGGTTCTGGTGTTTCTGGTGGAACTGGAGGTGGTACTATCGTTATCGGCGGCGGTGGTGGCGGTAATGCTCCTGCTGCTGGCGGTTCTGGCGTTTCTGGTGGAACTGGAGGTGGTACTATCGTTATCGGCGGTGGTGGCGGAAATGCTCCTGCTGCTGGCGGTTCTGGCGTTTCTGGTGGAACTGGTAGTGGTACTTTCGTCGTTGGCGGTGGTGGAGGTGTACCAGCCTCTGGTGCTCCAGTTGTGGATAGCGAGGCTATCGCAGCCGTATCTTCTTCCGTCATTTCTGTTTCTGGCGGAGGTGTGCCTGTATCAGGTGGCGCATCTGCTACTTCTTCCCTGCCGCAGATGACCCCAGAACTCGAGGAGGCAACCCAAAACTATGTGGTAGAATTGAAACGCCTCACAGAGATGCTTTCTCGTGTATCCGAGCAGACGGACAAACTCGCCCACGACTCTGAGGAGATGGAGAATCTGAACCGTACTTTGACAGGTATCTGCAAGGTCTATGAACTGCAACTCAAGAGTGCCAGCTCACAGATCGGTACGATCGACGATATTAACGAACAGACACGTAAGATGGCAGCCCAAATTGCCGATCTCAATAAGATCTATGCCCGTATGATTGAGGCAATGACGGCTAAGATGAACGTATAAGAACATGGCAATCAGAAAAAGACCCGTCTCCCCTCGCCAGAAGATGATCAATCTGATGTATGTCGTCTTGATGGCAATGCTCGCGCTGAACGTCTCTTCAGAGGTGCTCAACGGCTTCTCCATCGTGGAAGACAGTCTGAACCGTACTACCAAGGGCTCCATCAAGGAAAACAAGATTGTCTATGATGATCTGGAGATGCAGATGAGGCTCAACCCCACGAAGGTGAAGGCTTGGTATGATAAGGCTCAGGAGGTGAGGCGCATCAGTGATTCCCTCTATAACTTCGCCGAAGAATTGAAGTTGGCCATCGTGCGTGAGGCTGACGGCAAGAATGCCACTCTTGAGGACTTTCAGAACAAGGAAAACCTTGAGGCTGCCAATCAGGTGATGCTTGCTCCAGGACGTGGAAAAGGTCAGGAGTTATTCAACGCCATCAGGTCTTTCCGTAATCGTGTTGTGGGAATGACCTCGGATATGAGCAAACAGCAGATTATCAACGCCAACCTGTCAACGTCCATTCCTCCTAAGGCAGAGGCTTTAGGTAAAAACTGGCAGGAGTTTATGTTCGAGGATATGCCTGCCGTTGCAGCTGTCACCTTGTTGTCGAAGCTGCAGAGCGATGTCCGTTATGCAGAGCGTGAGGTGTTGCATACGTTGGTGCAGAATATTGACGTGAAGGACATCCGCGTGAATGCCCTTTCGGCTTTTGTCATCCCCAGTTCCCAGACGATTGTCAGAGGCGACCGATTCTCAGCGCGTATCGTGATGGCAGCTGTAGATACCACCCAAGTGCCTGATATTTATATCGGTAATCAGAAGGTTTCTCTGAACAATGGCCTTTATGAGACTGTATGTAGTCGTACGGGAGATTTTACTTTGGCTGGCTATATGGAGACCGTGAATGGTGATGGCGATCATATTCGCCGGGACTTCAGCCAGAAATATACCGTTGTGGATCCAAGTGCGACGGTTTCGGCAGACCTGATGAATATGCTTTATGCAGGTTATAATAACCCTATCAGCGTGAGTGTACCTGGAGTACCTTCTAATAAGATACAGGCATCGATGACCAACGGCACTTTGCAATCTGTAGGCCCAGGCAAATTTATTGCCCGTCCTTCAAATATCGGACAGGATGCCACTATTACCGTCGTTTCTACGAATACGGGCCGTCCGCAGCAGATGGGACAATACACCTTCAGAGTGCGTAAACTTCCGGATCCTACACCTTATATCTCAATGAAGGATGAACATGGTAACCCCACGCGCTATAAAGGTGGCGGTCTAGCTAAGTCACAGCTCGTCTCCTGTCTCTTATACAC
>LXOW01125697.1_pt1 | contig 10131 bp, 4 predicted proteins | sample 1368591 | NCBI WGS metagenome assembly LXOW01 (sample SAMN04884650, study PRJNA319009) | bovine gut metagenome | isolation source: Cow rumen | host: Bos taurus | place: Italy: Legnaro (PD) | collected 2014-07-09
GTGTATAAGAGACAGGAGTAGAACCGCCTGCGGCGGATGGGACGCCCGTTTTTGTCGCGGCGGATGCGAGTGGGATCATAGAAAGGAATGAGCAGTCGCGGGAACTCCAGTGACACATCGGCACCAACCTGATAGTTGCTTTCGCGTGTGTTGTCGCCCAATGAGAAGTCATAAGAGCCATGCAGGTTGACATCGAGTTTCTCTGCCGCACGGAAGGTGTTGCGTTTGGTCAGACCAATCTTTACCAGAGGACCATAGCGTCCGTTAGTGCGTCCGATGACATTGCCTTCAATGTAGAAATCGTAGGGCTTGTCGAAGGTACAACTCAGACGGAGGTCGAGGGTATCAGTATCAGGACGGGGCGTGAAACGGAAGTCGATATTACTGAACACCCCATTGGAGTTGATCAGCGACGAAGACTCCTGAAGTTTATCGTAACTATACTCCTGACGAGGACGAAGACGCATGTCCTTCAGGACGACACTGGGGCGGATCGGTGATTTCCTGCCGCTGAAGTGTATCGTTAGATGACGGCGTTTGATGGAGTCGGTCAGCTGGTCGGCAAACGACTTGCGGAACAGGATGTCGATGTTGCCGATATACCATTTGTGAAGAGCTTCAGGCGGGAGTCCGTGAGCCAGTTGGAACCTGAGGTTGACCTTGTTGCTGACAGCGAAAGTATCAGCGAGATACGAGGCATAGTTGGTGTTGTAATAGTAATAGCCGTTGTTGCGGAAGAGCAAAGTCACCCTATTGCGCTCTGCATCCAGGGCGTTGACACTGAAGGGGTCGTTGCTGTGGATGGACTTCTCCTCACTCGTGGAGTCGATTAGTGCCTGCATCTCCTGAGGGAAGTTAACATACTGTAGCGTGTCGATGGTGTAGAGGGAGTCAAGGGTGACGGTATAGCCGATCTTACTCTTCTTCGGATTCTTCTGCGGGAAGGTCTCGAAGGTGACGTCGCCACGGAAGTAACCATTGTTCCTCAGTACCGAACGTGCGACGGAGGCGCGCAGGGTAGGGTTCACCTTACTCATCAGTACGGGTGGGGTTCCGAAACTCTTGGTCATCCATTTGGCAAATTTAGAGTCTTTGCCTGAATACTTGTTATATACCCACAGATGCCAAGACCAGGGTACCGTGATACGACTGCTGCCGAAGATTGAGCCATTCGGCTTTGTGGCGAGGGCGGCCTCTATCTCTTCCTTGGTGGTACTGATATGTTCCTCATAAGGATAGTTCTTCAACGTATCTGTCCAAATGGTACGCTTCAGTCCCGTGAAGAGCTGATCGTCTTCTGGGATGCCCTTCGTCATCGAACAAGCCGTGAGGAGAAGTGTGACGGCCCCTATAATGCCATATCGTATTGTCTTCACTGTCATTTCTGTACTTGTATGGTGTCTGTCTTTATACTGTCGCGCTGTAGTGTAGATGGTGGCATACCCATCGGCCTTCTCAGAGGCTGTACCTCTTTCTTCCAAGGACGGAAGATATCCCAGAAGTTATCCAGCTTGCGTCGCCAGATGAAACCGCCTCCATATTCGCTGGTATAACCATCGAGCCAGTCATAGACGTTCTGGGTATAGAAGAGCTTGATATACTGTGTGGCATCCTGATTCAGACGGTACTCCATCAGTACATTATCGAAGAACGACTCCTTCTGGCCAGGGAGATTAGAACTGCCTGAGGATACCTTTCCGCCAATCTGCACCTTCAGACGGTTGTCAAAGAAACGCTTAGAGAACTTAAACGAATAGTCTGTATGCATATTTCCCGTCGCATCGGTAGAGTTATCGACACCCACACTGAGGTCGAGGGTCTTCAGGGCATTGCCTGCGATACTGTTGATCTCACTTTGCAGGAACGAGCTGAGGGCAGAGTTCATGGAGAAGCTACCTGTATTGCCGTCAGCGAGGTACATACCTGTGGTCAGCATTGCCACTGCCAGTTTGCTTCGTTCTTCGATGGACATCGTCGTCAGCTGGCCGTTGATGGTATTGTCTTCCGGTGCCTCAATGGTGAAGACTACACCCATGTCTTTCAGGGTCTTAGAGATGGCTACACCACAGTTGAAGAGTACGCTTCGGCTTGGTCCTTCGTCACCGCCCACAGTTGCTTTTACCTGTTCGGTAGCTGTGATGTCCAACTTCGGATTATAGGGATCGCCTGTGAACTCTACGTAGCTGCCTTCCTTCACAACAAAGGTCTTCAGGGGGATCACTGGCAACGAGTATTTCATCTCACCGCTATTGAGCGTGTAGCGTCCTGTCAGGTTGAGGCCTTCTGAGTTGTATTTCATACGGAGATCGCCGCCACCCAAGAGATCGACATAGTTGGACTGGTCGGTGTTCAAGTAGCAGACGATATGTGCGCCATTTGAGATGTTGATACTGAGGTCGGCTTCGACGCCTGTCGGCGTGGGTCGTACGATGACAGTCTGGGTGGAGTCGCTGAAGTCGGTAAACTTCACCAGTTCATCCAGACGGTTATCAGCTGATAGCGGTGAGTCGAGCAACATATAGGTCATATCGGTAGAGCCTAACAGATCCAAGCGACCTCGCATCTTCAACTGTTCCAGCGGTCCTTGTATGCGTGCCATGATGTTCACATAGGCCTTACCCCAGGCGATAGCATCGGGCTCCTGTTTCGAATTGATCAGCAGGAGGTTCTGGGCGCGCATCCGCAGATCCACATTGATATGTTCGGTATTTGAGAAGTCGATATCGCCCATAAAGTTGAACGGTTCTTCGTTGTAGGCATAGAGTCCGAAATTCTCTAACAGCAGATGAGAGCCGACGATACGGATGGGGTCATTGTCGAAGCGCATACGGATGCTGTAGGGGATGCTGATGAGATAGGCAGAATCGACATATACCTCACCATTGACATCGGGATGAACCAAACTGCCGTGAATATCGACTGTGCCATCGCCGTAACCCTCCAAACCAATAATCTTATCCGGTATGAAGCCATTGATGATAGAGAGTGGTGCGTGTGTCATCTTAAATGCCGCATCGATCAGTCCCTCGCCCTCGTCACGATAGGTACCACTGAGCAGTCCGAACTCTTCATCGTCGCGCATCAGTCGTGCCTCAATGGCGTGGGCGTTACCCTCTTTCATCATATACACCAGTTCGGTGCTGACGTTCCCGATGGGAGAACCTTCATAAGTAAGTTGATGCACCGCCATGTCGGAAGCCACAGAGAAACGTCCGTCATGGTCCTGCAAGATATGATAGTCGCCATTCAGCAAACCCGACAGACGGGGCAGGTAAGGAATCACGGAAGTGATCCTCTGCAGGTCGATGCGATTTACAGAGACGGTAAGATCCTGTTGCATCGTGGAGTCCTGATGCTCTGTATAGATCTTAACACCAGTCTTATCGTCGGCTATCAGGTCGATATTGGCCTGGATATGTTTGTTGCGGGCCAGGAAGATGTAGTTATCCTCATTGAGATTAAACTCCTGATAACCGATTGTGGGGCGTTGGGGCAAAAGTTTGAAACGCAGACCGTCGGCCTCCATATCTGCCGTTGCACCAATACGTAAGCCCAGCTTATCGTCCTTGTCGAAGAATCGTAAGCCTGCGAGTGCCCCATGACTATGGAAATGGCCATCGACAAGACAGTTGAACACAAACTGTGGGTTCTTGCGGTTGTTGCGTACCTGTCCTTGATAAGTGAGTCGGTCTCCCTTATGAATGAGACTCAGACGGATGGTATCGATGCGCGTACTATCGTAGTTTAAAGAATAGATATAACTCTGCCCGTTGATACCAGTCTCCGGAGAGGTGTTCAGGTCGAGATTCAGTTCTTTGAAGTCGATACCGATGGCTCTGAGGAAATTGGCCACAGGGTTCTCGCGCTTGCTTTCCAGATGGAGTTTCATCACGGGAAGCAGTACTTTGATGGCAGGCTGGTTGATAATCCTATCTTCAAATTGGGCTATGATGGAGTCGGACAACACATTCACCTGCTTGAGTACCTGTTCGTAACCACCCCTCGCATCGAGTTTCATGATGAAGTCACCACTCTGTGCTCTGACGATGGTGGTATCGGTATTCAACTTTATCAGGATACCCACGTCGCCAGGATTATAAACCTTCTTGCCTTCCTTCACATATAACTCATTGAGGCGTCCACTGACATAGTGGGTCTGTTTCATATCCGTGTTGATATTCAGACTGCCGTATGTGCCTATTGTTAGGTGTTTGTCCACCAGTCGCATCTGGAAGAGATCGGCTTTCTTTAGGTTGGCATTGATGGAGCCTTCTATCTTCTTGGTAGTGAGCAGCATGTCAACAGCCACATTGCCATCGAAGATTTCATTGTGTCCTGTCAGACTGGCTTGACCACGTCCGTCAGAAAGCGTAGCAGAAGCCGTCAGGTTGTCGAGGTTCATATAGCCATATTTCAGGAGCCGTACGTTGGCTTCTGCATCCAAACGACTTTTGCTTGAGAAGAAATCTGTGCCGTGTCCCTTGGCATTGATGTCGGCAGAAAGGGTGTAGATAGAGTCTTTAGGCAGGAAGTGGTGGATGTTCAGTTCGTTGATGTTGACTTCTGCATCGTAGGTCATCAGCTCTGGTGTCAGCGCGCCTTTGGCATTGAGGGGAATGAACGTACTGCCTTTCAGCTTCAAATTACCTTTACCTTCGTGCAGGGTCATGTCTGCAGTGTAGCGTGTGCCTTCAGCTCTCAGTCTTCCGTCAATCTCCATCCCGTTAGGAATATGATAAGTGCCGCTCATCTGGGGATCTATCAGGGCTATCAGGAAATTCAGTTCCTGGGTCTTGCCGTTCACATCGATGTCAGCTTTCATACGGCTGATGTCTGTGACATTCTCTAACTTTCCTTTCAGCGAGGCATGTACAGCTGAGGCTAAGTTGATGTCGATGCCTGTCACATCCAACTGTTTCATATTGCCGTTGATGGAGCCTCTGATGTTGAGCGGATGATTGGGGAAATGCTCCATGAACTTCTGTGGCAGTTTCCCTACATATTTCTCAATATCCTGCTTGCCTAACTGTGCGAAGAGGCGCACTTTCATCTGACCAGGTTTCTGCTCGTCGAAGGCAGAGAGGTCTAAATCGGCTTCTGCCATGATGTTTGAGTCAGAGGTTTTTAGTGTGGTCAGCGGTAGTCTGATGTGGTTATAGGCAGAGTCAAGGGTGAGGCCTCCTGTGAACTCATTCACCTCGATGCCGCTCTTCTCCCTTATGAAAGTCTTCCGTATGAAGAATGAAGTGCTGTCAAGTGTACATCTGATATTGTCGATGCCAAGACTGATGCTGTTGAGTGCGATATGATTGTAATCGAATCCTTCAGTTTCAGGCTCGAATCTGTTGTCGTAGGCCAAAGAGCCGTTGTGCCAGTCGAGACTTCCCACTTCGTAGATATTGTTGCCGATGTCAATGTTGGCTTGACGGCCTACAAACCTGTCAAGGTAACCGCTGACGTTTAGTGTGTCACCAGGCAGATGGAGTTTGAAACCTGTCTTGCTGATGGTGAGACTGTCTGCATTGATGCGCCACTTCACGTTGGAAGGTGTCGTATCGGTTGCTGCCGTATCGCTGAGGGCAATGTCCAGACGTGCATCCTGCAATCGTGCCCCATTCACTTCAACGGTCTCCTTATCGAGATCGATTCCTTTTGATGAAAGCCAAAGTTCCTGCAGATCACCCTTGATACGCAGATCGCTGATGAAACCATTGGTGTTGATACGGGCCTGATGGAAAGAGAGTTCATCGATAACGACTCTACTGCGGAATAAAGGCAACAGTCTGACATCAGCCACGAGACAGTGTACATCTGCGATGGTGTCGCGTACCTGAGGCAGGGAATCGTTTTGTTTGATTACCTTGAAATCATCCAATTGCAGATCGAGCGGGAAAGCCAGACTGACATGACCTACTGAAATCTCCATGCCTGTCTTCTCTGAGGCAATGGCTGCCACCTTCTTTACTGCCCAGTTCTGAACGGGAGGCAGATAAATCAGTACGGCGATTAGTAAGCACAGCAGTATGGGGATGAGTACCGCAATCCCAATCCACTTGATGACTTTCTTCATAGGCTCATGGGGTAGAGGTAGATGCTAAGATATACATATCGGCACAGAAATGTGTCTCGTCCTCATAGTCGATCCAACCTGTGATCATACTCGTTGTAGCCGTATCGCTCAAGGCTGCCTGTTGGATCTGGGTCATCAGCTGTTCGTTGCGAGAAGCTAAGTTATAGAAAGAAGTCTCCCCGTGCAGATGATGCCTGATGGCAATCTCACCCGTGACGATATTCGGGAGGGTATAGACAAACAGCGACGGACTGGGATAATAGTTCTCTGGCTCGATTGATGTCAGATAATGCAGGTCGGTATCGATCGAAGAGGAGTGATTGAAAAGAATCACTGCCCGTCGTTCATTCTCTGTAGGCTGCTCGTCCTGTTCACATTTCATCAATAGTTCTGAGGCAAGGAATCCCAGTTTGCTCAGGCCGTCCATCTTGTAGAATTTGGGATAGTCGCCCACATAAGTGCGATAGAGCTCAGTGAGCAAGGCTTTGCCTGTAGCTGTAGAGGGCTTAGATTCCCCGTCGATTGTCAGACCTTCTGGTGTTATCGTCACCCGATGTGTCTGATGGGCCTGTGGTATCTTCGGCAGCTGTTTCTGAATCTGATCGTCAGCAGTGACTAATAGTGCCGCATTACTGCCTCCGAAGCCTGAGATAAGCTTCAGGAAGGATCGCTTGTCTGTGTGTTTGGCTTTTGCCGACACCTGAATGGGGACAGAAACACCTAACTCTTCGAAACCACGTGTACCTAAAATCGTATGATCATCGAGGGCATACATCGTGAGTATCGTCTCCAAGATGCCTGCCGCACCTAATGTATGTCCGAAATAACCTTTATAGCTGTTGACAGGAATTTCAGCGAGCCCGACTCTGTCCAGTGCCACTGCCTCCATCTGATCCATAAACATCGTGGCAGTACCGTGGGCATTCACCAGTGCTAATTCGTCTTTGTTGATTTGTTGGAGGAGGGGTTTCATGGCTCGATAGGCGCCTTCGCCTTTGTTGGATGGCGTGCTGATATGATGAGCATCGTTTCGGATTGTACCTTGTATGAGGGTCCACTCTTTCTTATGAATCTGGGCTTTATCATTTGAGAGAACCATCGTGGCAGCTGCCTCACCTAAGTTCATACCCAGACGCTCGATATCGTATGGGCGACAGGGGTTGGCATCCATCGACTTAAACGACTGGAAGCCTGAGATGACAAAGCGGGAGAGCACATCAGCGCCGCAGACAATGGCGTAATCATATACCTTCTGCGTCAGGAGACGCTCTGCTAAGATGAGGGCAGAGAGACCTGACACACAGGCGTTGCATACCACAATCGGTTCGGTTTCGATACCCAGATACTTGGCAATGCGTTTGGCACTTTCACCTGGGTGCAAGATGGCTGATGTTGCCATCGGGGTATTCAACAATTCTACATTTGCCTTCGTGGTACTCAGGATAAAGCCCACCCGTGGGGAACTGATCTCCAATTCCGTGTCGGCCAGTGCATCACTAACTGAATGCACCACCAACGACTCGAAACGGGTCAGTCCGTCGCGCTCTATCTGATTACGTTGAGTCTCAGTAAACAAAGCTGCCGTAAAAGGTTCTGGGATATCCCACAAACCTTTATGGGAAGATAGGGCAGAATGCCCAGCCTTCACAGCTTCGTAGTTCGCTCTGCTGGTTGTGCCCAACGGACTGGTGATATTATCGGCAAGCTTATAGATCATAGTCCTGTTGTTTGAAGACCTGCCATAAAGGGTCATCGGGGAGGGGAGCCTCTACGGTGATCCTTTCTTTTGAAACAGGGTGAATAAATTCTATCCTTCGTGAAAGAAGAGATATGCTGCCATCGGGGTTACTACGGGGTGCGCCGTATTTCAGATCGCCCTTGATGGGACAGCCCATCGCTGCCAACTGACAGCGGATCTGATGATGGCGACCTGTCATCAGCTGAACTTCCAACAGACTGTAGTTGTCTGACTTCCCGATGAGGCGGTATTTTAAAATGGCTTTTTTAGAATTCGGTTTTTCAGCGGCATAAGCATACGACTTATTCTGTTTCTCATTGCGCACCAGCCAATGTTCGAGGGTATGCCATTCGCCATCATCCACGAACTTCTCACTTTTCACTTCCCTCTTTTCACTTCTTACGAGTGCCCAATATGTCTTATGCACTTCGCCCTCGGCAAACATCTTGTTCAGACGGGTGAGGGCTTTTGAGGTACGAGCGAAGACCACCAGTCCTGAGACAGGACGATCCAAACGATGCACCACGCCCAAGAACACTGCCCCAGGCTTCTGGTACTTCTCTTTGATATAGTCCTTCACAGTATCAGAGAGGGGGCGATCGCCAGTTTTATCACCCTGCACGATCTCCCCACTCTGTTTGTTGACTATGATGATATGGTTGTCCTCGTAAACGACCTCCATACTCTTAATTCTAAATTCTAAAATCTAAAATTACATGTTCATGCCACCATCAACCTGAATCACCTGACCGCTGACATAGCTTGAGAGGTCAGATGCCAGGAAGGTAGCCACGTTGGCAATATCCTCTACCTGACCACCACGGCGCAGAGGAATCTTGTTGATCCACTCCTTACGCACCTCGTCGGGCAGTGCCTGAGTCATAGCGGTGTCGATGAAGCCAGGGGCGATGGCGTTGGCACGGATGCCCTTCGGACCCATTTCCTGTCCGATACTCTTAGCCAATGCTATCAGACCAGCCTTGGAAGCTGCATAGTTAGCCTGACCAGCATTACCATGAACACCTACAACTGAAGCCATATTGATGATAGAACCGCCGCGCTGACGCATCATGATGGGCACACAAGCGTGGATGAAGTTGAAAGCCGACTTCAGGTTCACGGCAATCACAGCATCCCACTGCTGTTCTGTCATACGCAGCATCAGACCGTCCTTGGTGATACCGGCATTGTTCACGAGGATATCGATTGATCCGAACTCCTCTTTCACAGCCTTCACCACTTCCTCTGTCTGAGCGAAGTCAGCAGCGTTAGAGGCATAGCTCTTGGCTTTCACGCCCAGGGCTGCGATCTCCTGCTCTGTCTCCTCGTTGACTGCGAGGTCAGTAAATGCGATGTTTGCGCCCTCAGCGGCGAACTTCAGTGCGATAGCCTTTCCGATACCGCGTGCAGCACCAGTAATCAGCGCTGTCTTACCTTCTAATAATCCCATAATTAATGTTTATTGTTAAATATTTAATGTTTAATGTCTCTGAAACTTACCCAAGGCACCATAGACCACCTTGGCCACCTGGGGCTTCGTATCCTCCTCCTTCATACCGTGCGCGATACGTCCGTAGATATAAGGCACTTCCAAGCCCTTGATACAATAGTGGGTGATGTCGGCCACCAGATCAATGTTGTCGATGTCAAACTCTCCATCCTCCTTACCTTCGGTATAGACCTTGCGGAAGAGTTCGATCTCTGCATCGTCGAAATGTTTGCGCACCTTCTCCACCATCCAGATGTTACGGAAGAACTCTGCACGCAGGTTGCCGTTTCTGACCACCGTCTCACGGATCATACTCAGGTGGGTATAGATCAGTTCGATGATCTTGTCCTGCGGACGGATCTTGCGCATAGCCACCTCGTCGAGTTTGTCGCTTAAACGCTCCAACTCTCCTTCGATGACTGCATAATAGATCTCTTCTTTGGATTTGAAATAGGTGTAAAGAGTGCGCCGCCCTTTGCCTGATTGCATAGCAATATCGTTCATGGTGGTGTTCTCCAGTCCGTTCTTGGCAAACAGCTGGCGGGCAACATCAACTAGCTTCTGTCTTGTTTTGGATATTGACATACTTTGGCTCCTCCTTGGATTAATGGATTGCACATAGCAATTACAGTGTGCAAAATTAGGTTTTTTCTTTGAATTGAGCAAGAAAAAAGCGGGAAAAAGTTGTAAAAATAGCGTTTTTTCAAAAAAACAGCATAAATATTTGTGTAATTCGAAAAATATTCGTACCTTTGCACCCGCTTAAGAAAAATAACATCGCGGAGTGGAGCAGTTGGTAGCTCGCCAGGCTCATAACCTGGAGGTCGCACGTTC
>LXOW01336362.1_pt1 | contig 10130 bp, 14 predicted proteins | sample 1368591 | NCBI WGS metagenome assembly LXOW01 (sample SAMN04884650, study PRJNA319009) | bovine gut metagenome | isolation source: Cow rumen | host: Bos taurus | place: Italy: Legnaro (PD) | collected 2014-07-09
CAGTCTTTACTCGTTAGAACAAGCACTTCAAGCTCAATATGTTTTTCTTACTCTATATGTCAGTTTTTATGTCATTATTCATCGTTTTTTTTATGCTGCAATTACATTCCAAACAAGTCGGCGTGGGTGCCGGTACGCATCAGGACAAGTTGCAGTTGGAGGTCATCCTTGCGGTACATCAGCAGCCAGTTGGGCTGGATGTGGCATTCGCGGAAGCCGCGGAACTCGCCTTTCAGCGCATGGTCTTTGTTGGCGGCAGGCAACGGCTGGTCGGTAGCAAGCAGCTTGATGACCTCGTTCAGCTTTTCCTCCGGCAGGTTGCGGCGGAGAGCCAGCTTGAGGTCGCGCTTGTACTGCGAGGTGAAGACAATCTGCCTCATGCGTGGACTTTTTTGAGATAGTCCTCGAAGCTGTCGCACACGGTAACATTGCCGCTGCGGTAGTCGGCGATGGCCTGCATCGTCTCGTCATAGCCCTTGCGTTCCTTTGCGCCGAGGGTGAACAGAACGCCAATCAGCTGCTTGATTGCGCTGTTGCGCCCGTCGTATTCCAGTGTTATTGTTGCCATGGTATTATGTTTATGATTTCTAACATTATAACGATAGCGAGGATGTTTTATTGCGTTCTAATATTGGTTTAATTTACATGAAGTATTAGTTGTACTTAGATTCTTGAAAGACACCTCTCCATGCTTTCCGATAATGTCTTGGGCTCTCTACACATTCGCCGTAATGTACCACTTTCTTCCAAAAAAACAAACAATTTATCTTTCAATTCAGAATTTCCGCGTATCATTTCGGGCAAGACTCCTTCTTTGTCACAAAATTGATGTATTTTTTCAAAAATAAGGGAATCTATCACACTTAAATCATGTGGGTCTGTTATAGCTAATCTGTCTAATCTATCTAAACGGTAAGTAATGTATTCAAGTTTTTCCTGTAAAAACTCATTCATTGACCCTTCTTTTTTTTTCAACATGAGCAACTTCAAAAGATCCGAAGTTCTTCAAAAAAGTTGTATATGTGGGGTCTTTCTTTGCTTTCTCATCAGTGGCTTTTATTTTTTTTGCCAATTGGTCTTTAAAATCGAGAATCTTATTGTATCTCAAATCTCGTGGATAAGACAAATGTTCAATTTGAGAAGTATCAAAAGAGTAGTCCGTTTTATCATCAATAACTATAATTGCAGGTTTGTCAAATGCCAAACGCATACCTAACTCAAACATGACATTTGGATTTTTTCCACTAACGTCACATACGACAATGTCATTACTGTAAATATTTTGGATTATTCGTTTTTGAATAATACCGATATCATCAGCATCACTAACAAGATTAGGTGTGTAACCAGCAGTACATATTGCTTCTGAAATAATACCCTTAACTTCAGTCCAATGCTCACTAGGACACCCATCTATCGCCGATATAGGCATAATAATACCACATATGGGTTTGCTTTCTTTATCTTGGATTTTGCTTTTTTCTTTATTTTCCATGACTAACTATTTTGAAATAATCAGATAGAATTTGATGATGTCGGTTGTGTTTTTTTGGGGTTCTGACGAAATACTATATATTCCACGCCATTGCGTGAACTATCCGCAATCTTATTTCCACACAGATGTAAATGATTTTCCAGACCGTTTACTCAAAGGAAACAAGAGCGTCAAGCTCAATATGTCTTTTTTATATTTCTACGTTTTATGTCATCATCATTTTATCAATTTCACGCTGCAAAGATACACATTTTCATCTAATCACCCCTTCGTGCAGTTGCTCGATGGGGAATATCAAGTCCCAGTTGCGGCCCCAGACGATGTTGCCGCCGTCGAGGGTGAAGGTGCGGAACTTTTTGGGGTCAAGGTATTTGTTGTATTGCGGATGCGGATGACGACGGATGTAGTCGCCGACATCGACAGTACTGTCGGTGCCGTCGCTGAAAACCAGCCGCACCTTCAGCCCGCCCAGGTCAACTGCTTCCGTTATATATAATCTGTCGCTCATAGTTTTGTGTGATTCAATATGCTCGCTCTCTCATACACCATTATTTTATCACGTTCAACACTTTCACGGGCATAGTCGGCAAGGCCATTTTCGGTGACAAGGTCCACGTTCCTCCCCAACAGTTGTTCCAATTCTCTCCACATTCCAAAGAAACGCAGACCGACAGACTGTGTTTGGTCAAGGTCAACAAGCAAATCAATATCACTATTCTCTGTTTCCTCGCCACGGGCAAAGGATCCGAATAACCAAGCCCGTTCCACAGGCTGATGTTGGAAATAGTTGGATAGCGATAGTTTTATGTCATTATTACTCATGCTGTTTCAATTCAATTATTCGTATTCTCAAAACGACTTGCCAGTTCTTGTTTGTAGTCAAAATCCTTCGGGGCATGGGCAATTCCACGAAGCCTAGAAGAAAGACTGACCTGTGCTTTCGGCTTGCGAGTCAGGCTCTCGGCAAGCTGCAACAACAGCGTGTCCATCTGCGACTGCATCCAAGCCTCGACAGCCTCATTGTCCGGGAGCGCAGGTTTCACCTTCTCCAGTACATCGTCATCAACAGATATGCTATACGTGCACATAGATAATAATTTTCTGTTTCTCTTTTCAATGTGCGAAATTACACATTATTTACCAATTAACCAAATGGGAACGGTTGTTGGCGTTTTCGCAAATCTTTTTTTCTTCTTTTGTGTTACTTTTTCACCTTTCTTGCAACAAATAATACTAGAAAACGCAAATTGACAAGAATCATAATTTATTAATCAGTTTCTTAGAAAGGCAATTTTTTGTAATTTTGCTGCTGGAAACATAAAACATTTCTGCTATGAAAAAGCATGTTTTTCTTTTGGCGATGGCCGTGGTGGCCGCAACGGCATTGTTTTCCTGCNNGGGTGGAACGTCGGTGACCGACCCGCAGGGCGGCTCGGGTTCGGGTGGCTCCACTCCGGGTGGTACTTCGGGTGGCGACCCCGGCACTGGCACGGGTACGGGTGGCACGGTAGGCGAAGCCATCGAGGGTTGCCTCGTCAATGGCAAGTTCTCTGTTGCCAGAGACCGCCAGGTGTGGTTTTCAAAAGGTAACTTGCAATATCAGGCATCGACGAATACGTGGCGTTTTGCCGAGAAGCAGTATAATATTGTCGGCACAGACAACGACAATGTCTCCTCGACCTACGACGGTTGGATCGACCTCTTCGGTTGGGGTACCAGCGGCTGGTATAGTGGTGCCAACTGCTATCGTCCCTATGATGTCAGCACCGATTTTGCCGACTTTTATGTCGGTGGCACTGCCTACTTTGGCTTGTATGGCGAATATGCCCATGCCGACTGGGGTGTGCACAACGCCATCTCCAACGGCGGCAACCAGGCGGGACTGTGGCGCACGCTCACCAAGGACGAGTGGTCCTATGTGATTTATGGTCGCTTGTCGTCGACGGTGAACGGTGTCGCTAACGCCCATTTCGCCAAGGCGGTGGTGTGCGACGTGCCGGGAATGATCCTTTTTCCCGACGTATACAGTCACCCTGCCAATGTGCCTCAGCCCGAGTGTGTGAACGGCGTGTCGAATGGGTATACCGTCAACCTGTACAATGCTGAGCAATGGGCGGATATGGAGAAGTGCGGCTGTGTGTTCCTGCCTGCCGCCGGTGCGCATAGCGGTACCATGACCCACGAGGTAGGCGTGTATGGTTTTTATTACTCGGTGACCCCCTTCTGCGACAACGGTGCCGTCACTTTCATGTTTGATCATCAATGGGTGAGTGTGGCCAACCTCTATGGCCGCAACGAAGGACGCTCGGTGCGTCTGGTAAGGGACTGATGCGAAAAATTTTGTACCTTTGCATCATTGAATCAATGATGTAATGGAACAGATTTCCGCTGTCATTATCACCCAGGACGAAGAGCGTAATATCCAGCGCTGCATCGACTCGCTGCGCGACGTGGCCGATGAGATTGTTGTCGTCGACTCGGGCTCGAAAGACCGTACCGAAGTTCTCTGCCGTGCGGCAGGCGCGCGTTTCGAACACCACGACTGGGCAGGTTTCTCGGATCAGAAGAACTATGCCAACAGTCAGGCGCAATATCCGTGGATCCTCAGTATCGATGCCGACGAGGCGCTGTCGGACGAGCTGCGCGCGACGCTGCTGTCGATGAAACAGTCGGGCTTCGATGCCGACAAGGTGTACAGTGTCGCCCGATTGAACAACTACTGCGGACGGTGGCTGCGCCACGGCGGCTGGTATCCCGACGAGCACGTGCGTCTCTGGCGTCGAGAGGTTGCCGCGTGGGACGGCGTGGTGCACGAGCAGCTGCGCTACAGCCGACCTGTCACGCCGACGCATCTCGACGGCAAACTGCTGCACTATACCTACTACAGTGTCGACGAGCATGCACGTCGCACGGTGAAGTACGCCACCCTGGCTGGCGAGAAGGCCTATGAGCAGGGCCGCCGCTGCGGCATGGGCGCGGTGGTGTGGAAGCCCGTGGGCACCTTCCTGAAGAATTATATCTTGAAAGGCGGTTTCCGCGACGGCGCGATGGGATTCACCTCGGCACGCATCTCGGCATTCTACACCCTGGTGAAATACGCAAGACTGTATGAATGCGGGAATGCGTGAATGTGTGAATAGTGATTAGACAAACGTATCAGGCGCTATATTTTTAGTTTTTAGTTTTTACTTTTTACTTTTTAGTTTCTATAACCACTAATCACCCCATGCGCATTCTGATTGACCTGAGCATATTGCGGCATCCCTATTGCGGGTTGGGACAGGTGGCGATGAACTATGGCCGCTGGTACGGTGCCCATGCCGTAGAGCTTCCAGACCACGAGATTACGCTGTTGGTGCCACGATCCTTCGTGGGGCGTTTCGGCACGCAGGTGCGCTATCTGGTGGCGCGCGACTGCTATCGCTGGATTCCCGCACTGATGCCCCGCTACGACGTGTGGCACTCCATCCACCAGCTGGCGGCATTCCGTCCGCGGGCGGCACGCACGGTGCTGACCATCCACGATGTGAACTTCATGTATGAGAAATCGCCTGCCAAGCAGCGCAAATACCTGCGCCGCCTGCAGCATGAGTGTGACCGTGCGGCTGAAGTCTGTTTTATCTCCCGCTTTGCGCAGGAGGACACGCTGCGCCATGTCCGTCTGCACGATAAGCCCACCTGTGTTATCCCCAACGGGGTGGAATCTCTGACAGAGGGTGAGCAGCGGCAGCCGCAAAGGGTGGATTCGTCGAAACCCTTCTTTTTGAGTCTGGGGGTGGTGAAAGCCAAGAAGAACCTCCACACCTTGTTGCCGCTCATGGAACGGCTGCCCGACTACCAGCTCGTCATCGCCGGTAACGACCAGGGTGCCTATGCCGATCAGTTGCGTCAAAAGGCAGGGGCGCTGCCCAATGTGCAGATTATCGGTCCCGTCGACGACGCCGAGCGTCGTTGGCTCTATGCCCATTGTTCCGGACTGCTGTTCCCGTCGCTGTGCGAAGGCTTTGGTCTGCCTGTGGTGGAGGCCATGCAGTGGGGCAAGCCGGTCTTCTGTTCCGACCAGACCAGTCTGCCCGAGGTGGGCGGTGACCATGCCTACTATTTCCGCGACTTTGACCCCGACCGCATGGCGGCGGTGGTGCGCGAAGGGCTGGAACACTTCACGCCGGAGCGGGCGGAGGCCGAAAAAGAATACGCCGCTGGCTTCAGCTACGAGCGTCACCTGCGGCGATATTTGCGTGTGTTGGGGGTTGAATAGAGGTGCCTGTAGGGGCAAATCAGGAGTTGCTCTTACTTTTTATCCGTTCTTTTCCAGATAGTTTTGTAGCTCCACGGGGGATACGTTGTGGTGAATCTCGCCGTCTACGGCGAAGGAGATGGCGCCGGTCTCTTCACTGACAATCACGCTGATGACATCCAGCTGCTCCGACACGCCGATGGCGCTGCGGTGACGCAGTCCCAGATTGGGGTCGATGTCGGTGCGTGAGGTGACGGGCAAGATGCAGCGGGCGGCCAAGATGGTCTCCCCTTTGACGATGACGGCGCCGTCGTGCAGCGGTGAGTTCTTGAAAAAGAGTGCCTCGATCAGCGGGGCGGAGACGGGCGCGTCAATCTTCTGTCCGGTGTTGATGATATCGGTCAACTCGTTCTGACGTTGGAAGATGATGAGTGCTCCTGTCTTGGATGAGGACATGTGCATGCAGGCCTGGATGTAGGCGTCGTAGTTGGTGCGGTTGGATGCCTGCATGTGGTTGCGCCAGAAGCGGATGCGTTTCCACACGCTGTCGCCAATCTGGGTCTTGGTGCCCACCTTGAGCAGGAAGCGGCGTATCTCGGGTTGGAACACCACCACCAAGGCGATGAGGCCTACATTGACGATGGCACCCAGGATGGCACCCGACAGTCGCATGTTGAAAGCGTCGACAATACGCCAGGCAATGATGATGGCGACAACGGTCCAGAAGATGCGCATGACGTTGCTGCCTTTGAGCAGTCGGTATAATTCGTAGACCAGCATGCTGACCAGCACAATATCTATGAGGTCAATCCAGCGGAAAGTGATGATGTCGGAAAACATATAGTTAATGGTTATGGGTTATAGGTTATGGGTTATTGAGGGTTGGAGGGTTGGTCCAATTGGTCTAATTGGACCAATTGGGCTAATTAGTCTAATTGGTCTTATTACCAATTGCTAACGAAGTAATCTGTATGGCTTCTCGGGCTTCTTTGGGGTCGTGGACTCGGAGGATTTGGGCTCCTTTCATCAGCGCTATGGTGTTCAGCACGGTGGTGCCGTTCAGCGCTTCGTCTGGGGTGCATCCAAGGATCTTGTATATCATGCTTTTGCGGCTGATACCCACCAGCAGGGGCTCACAGAAGAGGTTAGACAGTTCGTCGAGGTTCGCCATCAGCGTGTAGTTCTGCTCCTTTGTCTTAGCGAAGCCAAATCCCGGGTCAATCCACACATCTTTGACACCCAGTGTATAGAGTTGGTCCAGTTGCTTAGAGAGGAACTGGACGATTTCTTCCATCAGGTCGTCGTAGTGTGTTTCGGCCATCATGCGGTCGGGCGTGGTGCGGTTGTGGCTGAGCACGTAGGGCACTTGCAGCTGGGCCACGGTCTCGAACAGTTGTGGGTCGAAGAGTCCGCCGCTGATGTCGTTGATGATGTCGGCGCCCGCCTCGATGGAGCGTCGGGCCGGCAGGCTGCGGCTGGTGTCGACAGAGATGGGCGTGTCGGGCAGTTCGTTACGGAGGCTGCGCACTGCGTTGGCTAGCATGTCGGCCTCAGTCTCCTCGGCGGGCAGGATGGCACCCGGACGGGTCGATACAGCACCCAGGTCCACGATGTCGGCACCGGCTTCCACCAGCGCGTGTGCGTGCTGCAGCATGGCTGTGTGGTCGGAGTGCCGTCCGCCATCGTAAAAGGAGTCCTGCGAGATGTTGAGGATGCCCATAATGACGGGTCGGTCGAATTGGGTGATTTTGCCTCGCAGGTTGACGGTGAATGATGAAAAATTCGTATCTTTGCCCATTGCTTTGTTTGTGTATGATTCTTTAACGTCGAAGTTGACTGGAAATTGTATACAAAGGGGCAAAAAACATAATATTTGAACATAAACTATATGCAACAATACAATACCGCTGAGGAGTTTGCGCACGAGATTGCCGCTTGTCGCAAGCTTTTCGCCCAAAAGACACACGACTACGGCACCTCGTGGCGTGTGTTGCGTCTGCCGTCGCTGACAGACCAGATATTCATCAAGGCCAACCGCATCCGCAGCGTGCAGGAGAGCGGCGAGAACCGTGTGGGCGAGGATGTCCGCGCCGAGTTTGTGGCAATGGTCAACTATGCGGTGATGGCCCTCATCCAGCTGGAGCTGGGCCCCGACGGCGAGCAGGAGCTGCCGTTGGAGGAGGCGCTGGCACTCTATGACAAGCACATCGGCATCGTCACGGCGCTGATGACCGACAAGAACCACGACTACGGCGAGGCTTGGCGCGAGATGCGTATCTCGTCGATGGTGGATTTGATACTGATGAAGTTGCGCCGTATCAAACAGATAGAAGATAACAAAGGACACACAATCGTTTCTGAAGGCGTAGAAGGTAGTTATTCCGACATTATCAACTACGCACTTTTTTGTTTAATCCGAATGACGGAGGAAGAATTATGAAAGATACCAAATTGAATTACACGTTGAATATCTTGGCCCGCTGGTTTGTGGGTCTGGTGTTCCTGTTCTCCAGCTTTGTGAAGGGTGTCGACCCGCTGGGCACCTCCTTCAAAATCCAAGAGTACATGACCGCATGGTCGATTGGCAGCTTCACTTTTGAGTGGGCGTTGCCGTTCGCCACCTTCTTGTCGGTCGCGCTGATTACGGCTGAGTTTCTTGTCGGCGTATTGCTGATAACCAACTCTTTCCGTCGCTTCTCGTCCTGGCTGTTGGTGCTGATGATGCTGTTCTTCACGGTAACCACCTTCATCGACGCGTTGACCAACAAGGTGACCGACTGTGGCTGCTTTGGCGACGCGGTGAAGTTGACCAACTGGCAGACGTTCTGGAAAAACATCGTGCTGGATGTGCCCACCGTGTGGATACTCTTGACGCGCAATTTGCGCCGCAAACGTCGTTTCGAGCGCGACACCATCGTGCTGATTTTTGCCTGCGCCGCCATGGTGGTCTTCTCGTTGTACAATATCTACCATGAGCCCTGTATCGATTTCCGTCCCTGGAAGGTTGGCAACCGCATGACCAATACCGACCCGTCGTTGCGCATGGAGAGCTTTGTCCGCTACCGTAACCTTGAAACCAACGAGGAAATTGAGGTGCCTTCGGTGTCCTGTTATGAATACGAGGAAGATAAGGCGCATTGGCTCTGCATCGGAACCCGTGTCGTTGACCCGCATGAGATTGCCGCCCCCGGATTCTCGATGCTTGACCTGAACGACGACGACTGGGCGGTGGATCTGATTGGGTCGCCCGACTCCATCGTCATCGCCACGGTGCACCATCTGGAGGCTGTCGACGAAGACGGCACAGAGGCGCTGAAACTGATGGCCAAGTGGGCCGAAGAGGAGGGCGTGCAGCTGGTTCTGCTCACCTCGTCGCTGCCGGAACAGGTGCAGGCCTATCTCCACGNNGCCTATCTCCACGAGGCCGAATTGGAGAACCTGGATTTCTATTTTGCCGACGCCACCGCCATTGAGACCATGGCGCGTTCCAACCCGGGCTTTGTGCTGTTGCAGGACGGTGTGGTGCTGGGCAAATGGAACTATCGCAGCATCGACCGCCTGATTGAAGAATAGTGATTAGTGAATTGAGAATTGAGAATTGAAAATTGACTAGGTAATCCTAGGTAATCCTAGGCAGTCCTAGGCTAAAAATAACTAATCGCTAACATCTAACATCTAACATCTAACATCTTACATCTTACTTCAATCAAACCTCTCAAACCCTTAAACCTCTCAAACCTTTCTAAAAATCATGATTCAACGTATTCAATCCTTTTATCTGGTGCTGGCCGTGTGTGCCTTTGCCCTCTGTTTTATGTTCCCCGTGGCCTCCTTTGAGGCGACGGGCGAGGGATCGGAAACCAAGGTGGTGTCGCAGCTCAACCTTATCTCCCGTGCCGATGCCGGCGAGAGCGACATGCTGCGCCAGGTAGAGATGGGTGAGTCGCTGGTGACCATGCCGCAGCGCGGTGTCGTCTCCATGTGGCCGATGGCGGCACTGGCTGCCGTTGCTGGATTGCTGTCGCTGTTCAGCATCTTCCTGTTCAAGAAACGCATGGTGCAGGTGCGCGTCGTCGCTTTCGCCTTCCTGCTTAACGTGGTCTATCTTTTCATCCTCTTCATCGGACCCGTCGACAAATTCGCCGAGCAGGTGGGTCGTATCGGCAGCATGGTGCAGGCCGAACAGGTCGATATCACCTACAGCGTTGCTACCTGGGCTGCAGTGGCCAGTCTGCTGCTGCTCTATCTGGCCCAGCGCGCCATCAAGCGCGACGAGGCCAAGGTGCGTGCCGCCGACCGTCTGCGTTAAACATCAACCTTTTGAATAGCATGGACGCGTTACGGATAGAACGATATGATGCGGCTGCGCTGCCACAGGTGGCGGAGCGGCTGTTGTCG
>LXOW01342584.1_pt1 | contig 10128 bp, 11 predicted proteins | sample 1368591 | NCBI WGS metagenome assembly LXOW01 (sample SAMN04884650, study PRJNA319009) | bovine gut metagenome | isolation source: Cow rumen | host: Bos taurus | place: Italy: Legnaro (PD) | collected 2014-07-09
TCCGCGGATTGAATCCATTGGCTGAACGTAGCGTATTGGTAGCACTTCAACGAAGATATAAAGTATTGTCTACCTGAATTTCCTTCTTATTGATTTTGCACCTTTACGTCTGTTTTTCTAAATAATGTCTCTTTTTACGTAATATTTTAGTAGTTTTGTTGTCTATTAAGTAGAATGAGTCAAACAATAGACATCAGCGAACAACAGCGCATCAAGCGGATCATCGACTGCAGGCAGGCTGGAGAGGGCAAAGCCTCAGCGGCGGAATATGCCTACTTTGTCAGACAGTACTCGCAGCAGGTGCTCGACTTCACCTCGCATATGGTGACCGATATCGCCGATGCTGAGGAAGTGGCACAGGACGCCTTCGTCAAGGCCTTCCGGAGTCTCGACTCCTTTGCGGGCCATTCATCGTTCCTTACGTGGGTGTGTCGCATCGCCTATCACGAATCGCTGAATCACCTGAAGCGCAAGCGGCTCTACTGGACAAGTATCGACGAGTTGCCCTTGTCGCAGGATGACATTGAAGAGGATGAACTTACCTCAGGCCGCGAAGAGCGGATCGCGCTGATGGAAGAGGCCCTCGACGACCTGCCACCCGACGAACGGATGCTGATACACCTCTATTATTATGAGGACCGACCGTTGCGAGAAATCGCCTTTATTATGGATGCGGAGTCGAACACCTTAGGCGTAAGGCTCCACAGAATCAGAAAGAAACTATTAAGGATGATTAAACAAAAGGAAAATGAACAAACTGAACGATAAAGACCTGCGCGAAGCGCTTCGCCGACATGAAGCCAAGCGGCTGAAGCCACAGGTATCGGAAGACTTCTGCGACAAAGTGATGCAAGCTCTCCCGGAAACTGATACCGTGAGTTCCGAACAGTCCAAGCGCCGCCGCATGTGGCTATACCCTGCCATCGGAATTGCTGCCGCCATCACTTTGCTAATCTCTCTGAATATTGCTCTCAGCCACCAAGACGGTGAAGAGCCCAGTCTTGTAGCACAGACTGACACTACGGGAGTGATTCCACAAACAGAGACCAAGAAAGCCGAGGAGCGTCTGTTGGAGGAAAAAGGAAACAAGGAGATGGCTGACACGGTGAAAAAGCTGAAGGAGATGCTTCAAATGGACAAACCACCAAGACACTACATGGCAAGACAGAAGACAAAGGCTGAAAGTCATGCAGAGCCTGAAGTCATCGACGCGGCAGACCTCGCGGAACAAGCCATTGCAGAGGAAGAACGACGCTTTGCAATGGAGATGATGTCACGGATGAACGGCAACCTACAAGCCGACTACCAAGAGATGACAAGAGAAATCCGCCAACGTGGCGAGCGCATGAACCGGCAAGTGGAAATGGCCGTCAATGACGATAAATATTAATCAGCAACTAAATGACGAACAAGATATGAAACGAATCACATTTGCACTTTGTGCCATACTCATCTCCCTCAGCACGATGGCTCAGGGGACACTCCAGGAGCGCCTGAAAGGCAATCCGAAGATTGACAGCCTTGTGAACAAGGTGGCAGCGCTGGGAGGAAGCGGACAAGTTTCCTATTATTATGACGGGAAACTACACAAGACCGTCAGCATCTTCTGCTCCCTGATGAATGACTTTGAGCCCACTCCCCCAACGGGCGATCCCCAGAGGGATGCGCGGAACCAGAAGATGGACAGCGTCAGAAAAGAGCGCTGCGAGCAGGGAAACCGGATATTTAATATCGTTCGCAACACCTGCAAGGCACTCACCGACGAGGCCAAGGAAAGCTACACATGGGAATACCATCGCAATGGAGTGGACAGTGTACGCTATACCATTGCCTTAGGAGAATACCAGAGCGGCGACACCATACAGACCTGGCAGCGCCAAAGGGAAGTGCAGTACTACGGTGCACCCGAGATCATCACCTTCCGCTACGACCCTTTAGCCAACAACGACGGAAGTCCGTGGATGTCGAAGGGCTTCGGAAATTTCAGCTATGAGTACACGCCCGACAGCATCTGGAGGCAGATGAAAGACTTGGTGCCATTCAATAAAACGGCATACACGGCTTTGCTCCAGCCCATCCTGAAACAAAAAGGCATCACCAGCCGCCAGTTCAACGTTTACTGCGACAGCACCTACAGCCTTAAGGAAATGAAATGGAACGATGGCGATGAATTCATCATGCATGAGAAGACTATCACTCCCGTGCAGCCGAAGAGCGAGACGAGGGGCACCGTCTACACCATCCGAAGCAAGGCGATGGCCGATTTGGTGCTGGAACAGATGATACAGACCACATGGAAGTTCCTGGAGGATAATCCGGGCGTCGGCTTTCATCTCAATCCCTATGCAGGCTTTGGCGTGAGAACCATGAATGAACTATTCGGGAATCTCGACTACCGCAGAGTGATGGGTTTCTACCACATCTATCTCCATTGTATAGGCGATCAGGAGGAGTACAACATCGTCTTCCTCGAGGGCACAGGCGACATGATGGTGCCCATGGAATGGCTCATCGTGAAGAATTGGAACAACGGCAAGGTGGTCTATGACAAGAAAAGGATGAAGGAGATGTCGCCCAAGCAGGCGAGAAGCTATACCTCCGGGCATCGTTTTACCCAAACCAGACAATATGAACCGATTGATTGATACAGAACGATGAACAAGCAAAACATCATCACCACCCTGATTGCCCTCTTCGCATTTGCCGCCTGCCGCCCTTCAGCACAAAAGGCGACAACAGATGCAGCAGAGTCGATGGATAGCACCGAAACCGTAGTCAGTACCACGGCCGTGACAGGAACAACACAGTCGGCTGACAGTACCGACACCCTGCCTGCTCTCGCCACAACAGCGGCATCAGAAGAATTCCCTGTTAAGATCCTTGCCCGCGAAAAGGGCAGCATCTCTTTCGTGGTTGATGAGCATATCACCCCCATAGACGAGTTTTTTGACTATCTGTATACAGGTAAGAGCGTTGCCGAATTTTGGCTTGCGGAAGAGCAGATACCAAAAGATGTACAGCGTATCATTGCAACGAGCTTCTCTAAGGAAAAGAGCTTCAAACTCTTGGGTAAGGACGCTTTCTACAGGAGCATCGTCGAGGCCTATGCTAATCATCTGTCCATTACGCTCTCACCCGATATGATCTGGCTCGTCATCAGCCAGGGCTCCCATCAGCGAGAACGCGATGGAACTCTGGGCCGGGTTCATCGGCGCCCAGGTCGATAAGAAAAGCCACATGGTGACGCCCAAGATAGGCTGGCTCGTCCGCATATCACAGGACGAAAAAGACATGTTGAATCAACTCAAGAAAGACAACGAAAACGGGTGGATTCACCTGCGTGTTCAGGAAGTGCCCATCATGCTGTCAGAACTAGGTCGCATCAAATCGTTGCACCTTGTGTTCACAGGGAGAGTCATGCTACCGGATTGGATGGACAAACTGACGATCGACAGACTCACCATCGAGGGGAATATGACCGACCCTGAGAAAGCCTACATCAAGGAACGCTTCCCGAATGTCAGGCTGCTGGACAGTACAAACACCATAAGAAAGTAAAAAGTTATATTTTGCGGCATTAGTTTCGTCAGAAATTCGTAAATTTGCAGCAATGAAGAAGATTATTCATGTCGACATGGATCAGTTCTTCGCTGCTGTGGAACTGCTCGACCACCCTGAACTGAAGGGCCTGCCCATCGCCGTTGGCCACGATGCGGAGCGGGGTGTGGTGTCGACGGCCAGCTACGAGGCCCGTCGCTTTGGTGTCCATTCGGCCCAGTCCATTCAGGTGGCCAAGCGTCTGTGTCCGCAGCTCATCATCATCGAACCGCATTTCCACAGATATAAAGAGGTGTCGGCGCAATTGCATGACATCTTCCACGACTATACCGACCTGATAGAACCCATCTCGCTCGATGAGGCTTTTCTGGATGTGACAGACAACAAACGTGGTATCGAACTGGGTGTCGACATCGCCCGTGAGATTAAGCAGCGCATCAGGGAAACCACCAATCTGACGGCATCAGCAGGCGTCAGTTATTGCAAGTTCCTGGCGAAGATTGCCTCCGACTGGCGCAAGCCCGACGGTCTGACGGTGATTCATCCTGACAAGGCGCTCGACTTCATTGCGCAGTTGAGGGTGGAGAAAATCTGGGGCGTGGGTCAGAAGACGGCCGATAAGATGCACCACATGGGAATCTTTACTGGAGCCGATCTCCGTCAGATGTCGCTCAACCGACTGCAACAGGAGTTTGGCAAGATGGGGCAGGTGTTTTACGACTTCGCCCGTGGTATCGACAACCGGCCTGTTATCTCCGAATGGGAGCGCAAGTCGGTCAGTTGTGAGCGGACCTTCGAAAAGGACATTAACCAGAATGCCGATGTCATCATCCATCTCTATCACACCGTGCTCGAACTCGTCCGCCGTTTAGAGAAAAACGACTTCGAGGGCCGCACCCTGACGCTGAAAGTGAAATTCGAGGACTTCCAACAGATTACACGCAGCATTACCGTCGATCACATCCTTCGTACCAAGGACGACATCCTTCCCCTTGCCAAACAACTGATGCACAGTGTGGAATACCATTCCCATCCTATTCGCCTCATCGGTCTTGGCGTCTCTAATCAGAAAGGCACTACTTATCAGACACAACCCCGCTGGATCCAGCTCGAACTCGAATTCAAAGACTGATTGTGCGTTAATTACTAATAACAGCCGTTGAATTACTAATAATGAAAGTTAAAGAATCGCTGATTTTGAAAGATTTGCGATTACTAAGACTTGAAAACTTAGTAATCTTGCAGCCCTTAATAGGAAATTTAGAAAGGCTTAACTGAAAAAATGAAAACGCTTCGTTGGCTTTTCAAAAATACTTCGCTGACTTTTCAATACTAGCGAAGAATTATGAAAATGGTAGTTAAGACAATATTTCATGGTAGGTAAAACAATATTTAAAACAGCTTATGAAAAAAATCCAATGTCGAAGCAATAGAGCCAATTAGAATCCAATGATTCACGGAATCTGTCAAGTGAGTCCATAATTTGTCTCGGAGAAAAAGAAATTAGTCCGAAAGTATTGAAAATTACTCCGAGAGAATTGATGATTACTTTCGGAGTAATTGAAGTGGGAGTTTAATCCTTTTGCGCATAGTCAGGAACGATGTGTAATTGCACAACAGTCTGACTCCATGTGTTGTTTGGAGAAATCCCTTACTCAATGCTGATGATGATGCGGCGATAGGCGGGCAGATGGAAAGGGCCGTTGTCGTGAACTTCACAGATAAGGTGCAGCTCACCTTTGTCTGCATCGGCAGGAATCTGAATGTTGGTTTGGGGCTGATCCGCCTGAGTGATGATGGCCTTGGAGGTACCGATTTCTGGCTGTTGCCACCAATGGAAGGAGAGCGTATCGCCATCGGGGTCTTTTGATTTCGAGGCATCCAAGCGGATGGTCTTTCCTGCTTTAGCTTTGAGACGGACGGGCTGTAGGCCTTTCTGACGATTGATCCTCACCTGAGGATTATGATTGCCCCGCCCCTCGTCAGCCCACTGCATACGGGCCATGAAGTCGTCAAGTTCATCAGGATAGAAACGCTGCTTATAGCCTACGGAGATGCTGCGGAGCGGTTCCTGCCAAGAAGTCCAGGCGGTGGTCAGTGAGTCTGCGCACATCCCTCGCTCGTGATAGCCGGCCCAGCCCGCCTGATGCGGATCTTCGGGGTCGTTCAGACCATTGGGCATCACATAGAGGAAACTGGGTGTATCGCCTTCCACACCCCATTTGTAGGTGGGATATTCCTTGCCTAACGCACCTTTGCCCTGGATATTCTCCTTGTGCTGTTGCCAGTGACGCTTGCCCAGTTCGCATTGCTCCTGCCACGTGCCCTCGTCCCAGATGAACTGCAGGTCGTCTTTGAACTCGCGTCGCAGCCACATGTGGGAACTGTAGGCACGATCCATTCGCATGTTGTACTGCATATCCTGATCGGTAATGGTGTAGATGCGGAACTTCCTTACAAACCGTTTCAGTTCTTCTGCCGAACGTGTCTGCTTCACACGCCAGATGGCTTGTGCCAAAGTGTTTGCACCACCCCACGCTGCCACATAGATAGGTCGCGGATCGTCCTCATCAGCCAGACGGATGAGCAGTTCGCTGCCTGGCGAGTCGTTGCCCTCGCCAATCACCTTGATGCCCCCTCGTTCGCTACCCATCACGGCCCGACTTTTAAGATAGTCGGCACTGGGCCAGTAGCCGATTTGTTGCTGACCGTTCTCCTGCTCTATTGGCAGAAATCCTTGCTGGTCGGAACGTTTCATCAGGTTTGGCACATCCTTCCGATAGGCCTCAATGACGCGGAAGAGATATTGCGCCCACTCCTTCGGATACGGGTCGCAGTTCCAGCCCACAGACGTAATCAGCGCTTCCACCTCGAAACAATCGGCGTAGGCCATCAAGCGCACCATCGACTCCATATCGTCGGGCTCCACATCTGCAGGCGCAATGTCCGTACAAACCACGAGGCGGGGCTTCAGCCCGTTTTCACCTTTCGCCAGTCCCGTCGTCGAAACGGCTAGCAAACAGATTAACGAAACAAGGAACTTCATCATCTTTTATAAATTTACTCTGCTTCGAGCAGGAGGACGCGGCTGGACCAGTCGTTCTTCTTCGACCATTCGGGCTCGTTGCGGTAGGGCATTTCGAGGCCGTGATTCATCAGGTAGGCACCGCTGAAGGTCTTGCCTTCGATGTCGAGCGGCTTGAGGTCGATGCGGTTGAGCTCGTGTACCTTATAATTCTTCGAGGCATCGAGACCCGCCATCTTTACCCGCGGCAGATGCTCGTTCTGGAACGATTCGGTCTTCCACCAGAAGAAGACGGACTTCGACTTCTGCTCGTTGACGTACATGAGTGAGGCGAGGCCCACCTTATCGTAAGGCGAGACGAGACGATAGAGGTCGCCAAACTGCACGATGGGTCGTATCTGCTTATACTCGGCAATGGCCTTGCGACAGAGCGTCTTCTCGTCGTCAGTCATGTTTTTGGGCTGGATCTCCATACCCAGGCGTCCGCTCATAGCCACATCGATACGATACTTCATGGCGGTGGTGCGGAAGACGGTGTGATTAGGTGTGGCAGAAATATGGCTGGCCATCGCGATGGCAGGGAAGAAATAGCTGGTGCCCCACTGCATATAGATGCGCTGGAGGGCATCGGTATTGTCGCTCACCCAGAACTCGTCGAANNCGATGGTACTCGATGTTGAGGTGGCTCTGGTCGTTCATCGTGAGATACTGCGAGCCGTGATTCAGGATAGGCATGTTGGCATCCCATTTGATATAGTCGATCTCCGGATATTTGGTCATGAGGTTGTCGACGATGCTGAACACGAAGTCCTGCACCTTGGGATTGCTCATGTCGAGCACCAGCTGGGTGCCGCCTCGTCCCTGAACGGGTTCACGCTTGGGCGCCTTCACAATCCAATCGGGGTGAGCCTCGTAGAGTTCAGAGACAGAGTTGGTCATCTCGGGCTCTATCCAGATGCCGAACTTGATGCCGTGCTTCTTGGCGTCTCTCAACAGTCCCTCGATGCCCTCAGGCAGTTTGTTCTTGTCGACCACCCAGTCGCCAAGAGAGGAATTGTCAGTCTTGCGGGGGTATTTGTCGCCAAACCAGCCATCGTCCATCACGAAGAGCTCGCCACCCATCGAGGCAATGTCGCCCATCATCTGGTCCATTCCCTGCTGGTTGATATCGAAATAGACGCCCTCCCATGAGTTGAGCAGGATCTTGCGCTCCTTGTTGCCGTGCATGAGCATATACTTGCGGCCCCATTTGTGGAAATTGCGTGAGATGCCGGAGAGACCATTCTGCGAGAAGCTCAGCGCCACCTTAGGTGTCGTGAAGGTCTCGCCCTTCTTCAGGTGATATTCGGAGTTGTCGGGGTTGATGCCAGCGAAGAAATAGTGGTATTCCGTATCGTCGGTATCGATCTTCAGCTGGAAGTTGCCAGAGTAGCAGAGGGCAGCGCCAATCACCTGACCTGTGTTCTCCTGACCTTTGCCGTCGAGCGAGAACATCACCTCCGCATGATCCGTATGCGAGTTGCGTGTACCGTCTTTATTCTTGATAACCTTCTCACCAGGCAGGATAGGCTCTTCCACCAGACGGGCTTCGTTGGCCCAGGAACCATAGAAATGCGAGAGCCACACGTTGCCCCGACGGATGGGCAGGGCGATGGAGGCAAACTGTGTGAGAGTGACGGGCTTGGCCTCGCCGTTCTGGATCTCCGTCCAGGTCTCGATCATATCCTCGTCCTGATAAGCCTTATAGCAGAGGTCGACGGTGATGGGGTAGACGGGGTCTTTCAGCGTGATACGAGTCAGATCGCCCTCCGTCTTGAGGTCTGTCACATAGAGTGCCGTCGACAGATTACCATCTGCGTGCTTCATGGCGATGGCGGCCTCAGCAGGACAGTTCATGCCATAGGCGGGATAGGCGTCCATACGGCCATTGCGGGGTGTCTGCAGATGCAGGAGGTCGTAGTCGCTCAGTTTCGAGCCGAAATAGACATACTGTGGCTGTCGGCCGTTTTCCACTTCGAGCACCATCGTGGTGTTCTTCGTCTGGATGGTCACTTGCTTGGCCTGCATCGACATCGACACAGCCAGAAACATTCCGAGGAATAATGATTTCTTCATATTGCGTAGTTTTTAGTTTCTTGGTGCAAAGATACGAAAAAGTTCATAATTCATAGTTCATAGTTCATAGTTTTTTTGTAATTTTGCGGGCAAAATACAAGAATCAGGCAAATAAATACGATATGAACCTACTGGATATCATCCTTTTAGCCGTGGCCTTGGCGATGGATTGCTTTACGGTTTCCATCGTCAGCGGAGTGATAGATCATGGGGACTGGCACAATGATAGCAGCGAAGCGAAGATCAGGGTGCCTGTCCCTGTGATCTATCTAAGGATGGCCTTCCTCTTTGGCTTCTTCCAGGCGATGATGCCGTTATTGGGTTGGTTGGGTATCAGCTATTTCCAGACATATATGGAGGCCTACGACCACTGGATAGCCTTCTCTTTGCTGGCTTTCATTGGCGGAAAGATGATTTGGGAGAGTTTCGGACCCGAGGAAGACCAGCATTTCAATCCCAGCAGACTTCGCACTCAGTTGCTCCTGGCCATTGCCACCAGCATCGATGCCCTGGCTGTTGGTATCTCCTTTGCCTGCACGGGTTTTACGATGCTATCCCAACTCACCATGCCCTTGCTGATGATCGGCATTGTGTCGTTTCTTTTCAGCATCGTGGGCTATCACTTGGGCCGTCGCTTCGGCAAGACCATCACCCGTCGCATGAAGCCGGAACTCTTTGGCGGCATCATCCTCATTCTGATAGGTGTGAAGATTCTCATCACCCATCTTTTCTGACTACCAGCGGAGGGCGAAGTCGATAGAGTTGCCTGTAAAGGCGAGGGAGGCGTTATGACGGGGGAAGAGACGATCCGTAACGTAATAGGTGAGTTCTGTGGAGAGGAAGCCGATAGCAGCTCCTGCACAGGCATCGTACCAGTGGTGGCGATCGCGACACACCCGATCGACAGCCGTCAAGGTGGCGACGCCATAGCCGGCTACGGAAATCCAAGGTGAGAGATGTCCGAATTCTTTATGCAACACCGTAGCCCCAGCAAAGGCGAAGGTGGTATGACCTGAAGGAAACGAGCGGTTGTCGCTATTGTCAGGGCGCCATTCATGGATGGAATGTTTCAGCGTATAAGCAACACCTGCTGAGAACACCCAGGAGCCAGCCGTCGCTGCCAACAGCTGTGGCCACGCGTCGCGGCTCTCCACGCCACAGGCTTTCAGGGTGAGAACGGAGGCATAGGGCACATACTGCAACACATCGTCGAGACCGTCGCTATGTCGTTGCTGGGCAGAAGCAGTGAATAGTGAACAGTGAAGAGTGAATAGTAGCACTATCACGCTGATATATGGGCTTGTCTTAAACATTTCAGCTGCAAAGTTAGTATTTTTTTTTGTTTTTTTGTTTTTATGTCTGAAAAAATATTTATCTTTGCACTCGTAATCGGTTCACCCTTTGGGTGAGGAGAGAGGGAATCAGGTGAG
>LXOW01332156.1_pt1 | contig 10126 bp, 4 predicted proteins | sample 1368591 | NCBI WGS metagenome assembly LXOW01 (sample SAMN04884650, study PRJNA319009) | bovine gut metagenome | isolation source: Cow rumen | host: Bos taurus | place: Italy: Legnaro (PD) | collected 2014-07-09
GGTGTAGGTCTGCTGGCATCTGGCATCAACTCGCTGGCCGGAATCGACTGGGGCAAGGACTGTACCGGCGGCATTCATATCGGCGACCGCTATGGTATCTATGAACTGTCGATGTCATCACATGAACGCAAGATCAACATCAGTTCGCCAATGGGTGACGTGAGCATCGACGCCTTCTCGGGCATCACCCTCTCTGCCCCTAACGGCAACGTGAAGATTGTGGGTAAGAACGTGAGTATCGAGGCCGGCAACAACATCGAGATTACCTCTGGCAACAACATCCAGTATCCCGTGGAAGGCCACCCGAAGAAGCGCTATAAGGTCACCAACGGTATAAAGAGCGCTGTAGCAGGTATGATCGGAGCCGGCGTAGAAGCAGCAGCTAAATATATCGACATGACCTTTGTCCGCACGATGGCCGAGGTTTTCCTCCGCCCCATCGAAGGTACCAACTGTATCAAGTCTAAGCGCTACCTCATGCTCGAGGCCGGTAAGGGTAAGGCCCATATCCCGCAGGAACGCTATGCCCCCAACGAGCAGGACAACACCAAGGCTGAGCAAACATTCTTCAACAATCTCATGGATTGTGTAGAAGCCGTCAACACCCGTTGTGACGGTATCGCCAAGAGATATAAGATTGCATGGGATGATGCCTACGAGAAACTGCAAGCCTGGAATGATGTTAAGTACCTGATAAAGGACGAAAACAAGAACGACATCGACCCATTGGCCAAAGGATGGAAGTACGATTTCAAAGAGGCATGGGAAGATGTCTTCACTGCACAAGATTTCGATAATAAAGTTGAAGAGGTGTTGCAGTTCAATGACGAAGGCTTTGAGCCTTACGAACAGACAATAGACAGGCTGCTTCAGGCCAGCAACGCTTGTGCCAAGGCCGTCTATCAGGTGAACCGTTGCTATTCGAAGTTCCTGGCACTTTTCGACACTCCGGTCAAAAACCCACCAATACCGATTATGGACGAACTCTTGAAGAAGGACTTCGACGATGCCAAGAAAACCAGGTCAGGGGAGTGGGTGGACGCCTACGTCTCTACTGGAGAGGACAAGCCCACCGACAAATTCCTCAGAGACAAAATGGACAATATCGACGATGACCCGATTTATCACAAGATGAAAGGTTTCAAGCGCTATTTGGCTGCCGCCTTCATCGCAGATGTGGCGTCCAAGGATGAATATGCCATGCCGAAATTAGGTCTCACCGCTTTATTGTCCGATCCGTTCGCGAAGATAGGCGGCAGGGGCAAGTACTTGAAGATCCACTACGAGAAGAAAGACCTGAAGGAAGAACGCCTGGCATTGCCCTACTATTGGCAGCAGTTCGTCGGTAATATGCGCAAGTTCGACACCTGGTTCGCACGTGCCGCCGCAGATGCTATCATCACGCCTATTCAGACGGCCCTGCAGCTGAACCAGGAACTGACCAACCACAGCGACAAGGTCTACAAGAACATCTGGCAGCAAATCGGTGACCGTCAGGTATGGAACGACCGTCCAGACGGTCTCATCCTGCTCTCCGACCGTAAGGACATGACCAAGGCCTTTGAGAGTGGCAAGTGGCGAGGTTCACGCACGGAGAACCGTGGTAACTGGAAATACCTCACCGAGTACTTATTAAGATATATGAACTAACAGCCTGACGTATGGACTATATATTCAAAGATTGGGAAAAGAAGCTGTCAGCCTTTGAGGACAGCGTAGAGAAGAAACTGGAAGACATTCGCCAGTGTAAGGAAGATATCCAGCAGTTGAAGGCGGAACTGACCAACCAAATGCCGAAAGGCCACTATATCCGCGACGACCAGCGGTTGATCCTCTCTGCCCCGGAAGTGATTATCGGCAATCTTGACCCCAACGGCCTGCTCTATAGCGGTGCTGCCTCCACAGTGGTTGTCCGCGGCATACAGGTGTCCCTGCAGGGTGCTGGCGAGGAAGGACAAGTGGAAACACGAGCCGCCAGCATCCGCCAGACGGCCGAAGACCCGGGCATTGACGGACTGGAGCACGTCGTCACAGGCGTGTCACAGGTGGTCAGCCAGGCCCGTAACATCGTCATCCAGAGCGATAATGCCGATGGAGCCTTCTCAGCCGTCACCGTTCCTACCGGCGGCAGCGGCGTGCGCATCCATGCCGACCAGACTATTGAGATCGGTGCCCTCGCCACAGCCGAGAGCCGGGAGAAGCGGCTGGATAATCTTATTTCATCCTTTAAAGACCGGAAGAGCCAACTCAAGACACAGGTCAAAGACCACAAGAGCAGTTTCAAAGATCTGGTAAAGGAACTGACGAATCTGCTTGATGACAAGGCAAAGATTGTGGAAGACGACAACGATGCCCGTTCAAACTATCAGGATATCTACGAGATCGACGAGGAGATAGAACGTCTGTCAGGTACGTTGTCCGATGCCATGTTCTCCTATAGTCAGGTCCTCTCCATGCTCGCTGAGGTGAACCGACAGATTGACTGCTTTACCAAGGAAAAGAACGCCATTAAGAAAGGTGACGACTTCAAGACGAAGACAACGGGTACCAGCGTATCCATCGCCAGCGAGAACATCAATATCGTCTCTATCGACGGTGAGGGCAACATCCGCGATAACGAGGGTGCCGGCATCGGCCTTCTCGGCAACGAGGTGAACATTGTCTCTGCAGAGAAAGACGGCAAGCTGAAGGAGAAAGGTCAGGTGTGTATCCAGGCCAAGACTGTCAAAGTGACTACCGCCGGTGCTGACAAAGTGGAGTTCGACGACCAGGAACACATCGTGAAGACTGCCGAGCATACCGCCGAGGGCGACATCATCCTGACATCGAAGAACATTACCCTCGAGAGCCTCGACTATGAGGTGAAGGAGAAGAAACTGCAGGAGAAAGCCCTCACCCAGGACGGCCGCATCAGCGTACGCGCCAAGACCGTCGAGGTGAGCACCGAGAACTCTGCCAACATCGAGGTCGACGACACGGGTGCGCTCACCAAGGCGAACTATACCGCTGAGGGCGACTTCATCCTCCGCTCGAAGACCGTCACCGTCGAGAGCGTCGACTACGACCTGGAGAACGGCGAGAAGAAGGAGAAGGCACTCACGGCCGAAGGCAAGGTGTCTGTCCGTGCCGAGAAGATGGATCTTGCCGCCACCGACACCGAAGGCAAGGCCACCGGCAGCATCAACGTCAATGCCAAGGCCGTCGCCGTGAAGACGATGGATGTGGACAAGGACAGCAAGGCCGACTCTGCCCTCGCCGCCGGCAGTACGATGGTGCTCGTCAGCGAGAAGATGTTCGTGGGCGCCAAGACCAAGGACGTCAAGAGCAAGAAGGTGCAGGTGGTATCCGAAGAAGTCGGTGCCTTTGCCGACAAGACGCTGGAGATCCAGCAGGGCGACGGCAAGGCCCTCGTACAGCTCGAAGGTGGCAACTTCTCCGCCAGCGGCAGCAAGACGCAGCTCTATGGCGAGACCACCGTCAATGCCAAGACAGAGATCAAGGGCGAGTTCAAGGCCCCGAAGATTACCGGCGACGATATCCAGGCCAAATCGCACTTCAAGTCTTCGAACATCGAAGACGGCATGGCTGCCGGAGGCGGTGGTGGCGGCGGTTCACTCTCCGCCAAGCTCCAGACCGAGGATGCCCCGGAGGAAAAGTAAAAAGGTAAAAAAGTAAAAAAGATACAGTTATGAATTCATATATCAGTATACAGCTTCAAGACTTTGCCCAGAAAGTTCGTGGCTACAACATGCTCTTCAACTATCGTCTCATGAACCTCTGCGTCAAGGCCGAGCCCGCCGCACTTATTCCAGTCATCGTCACCGTCGACGGGAAAGACTACGACCTGGAGAAGGTCGCCGACATCCGCAAACCCGATGATTACTTCTTCGAGGTTCGTTCGAAAAACGAGAACAACCTCCAAGCCATCATCGAGGGAATCTTCGATGCACATCCCGAGTTCATCTTGGATATGAAGACCGAGAAGGACATGGAGGATCAGGAAGTTCCATACGCCAAATACTCCATGCCACCGGTAGACAAGAATCGCCGCGACTTGCTCTGCGATCTAACCAAGACCTTCTACAATGAGTGCATCGCCCATATCGAGGCAGCCCATGTGAAGCAGGAAGGCATCTTTGTCGAGGCACTTTTTAATGCCCCCATCAAAGATGCCAACGAAGCCAAAGACGAGCTGAAGGAAATCTACGACAGCGGCAAGAAAGAGGCAGAGGCCATGCGCGACACCAAGCTCAAGGAGATCGAAGAGGCCTACTTGAACAACGGCGACACAACCGCCTCTGCCAGACATTCAGACACCAAAACCGGCTCCGAAGAGCTCGACTACGACGTCACCAAAGGTTTCCGGGTATCTTAAACCTATCTACTTCGTACCGCCGCCTAAGGCGATATAAAGAGAGATGATGGCCTGGGCACCGCTATACATGTTCGAAGCCTCATTGAGCTGGGCGCTGAGAAGCGACTCCTGGGCGGTGAGCACTTCGAGGTATTGGGCCTTGCCGTTGTCCATCAGCTCGTGAGTGCCGATATAGGCCTCATGCAGCACTTCCACCTGACGGTGGTAATAGTCGTGATACTCACGGGCAGCGCGACAGTCGGCAATCGCCTCGTTCACTTGGTTGCCGGCATCCACCACAGCCTGCACATATTTCTTCTTCAGATTCTCCTCGGTGAGCTGGGCGGTCTTGTAGTTGGCATTGATCTGGCCACGGGCGAAGATCGGCTGCGTGAGCTGGCCGACGAACTGCAGCAGCAGTTTACCGGGATTGACGAATCCGCCATTGTTAGACCATCCGGCCTCGCCCGTCAGTGTGATGCTGGGATAGAAGGCAGCGCGGGCGGCCTGCACGTTATAGAAGGCTTCCTCGATGAAGAAGTTGGCCAGGCGGATGTCGGGACGGCGCTCGAGCATCATGGCAGGCACGCCGATCTTCAAGAACCGCTCCTCGAACATACGGTGGCCTTCGGTGGCCGAGTGGTATTGTCCGCCTGTTGCCCAATGGGAGCGCTCGATGTGCTGCGGCGTGATGCAGAGCAGGCTGCAGATCTCATTCTCTGTGGCATGGATGGCGCGGCGGATGGCGACTATCTGGACTTTCACGTTGAGCCACGACGACTCCTGCTGGTTGACGGCCGTTGAGTAGGCCTGACCATTCTCGTAGAGTGCCTGTTGTGTATCCAACGAGGCCTTCCACAGACTGTCGGTCGACATCAGGATGTCCAGCTCGCGGTCGAGCAGCTGGAGATAGAAGTACTGCTGGGCCACGGCACTGATGAGGTTGGAGCGTGTGGACTCCTCGACCATCTGTGCCTGCAGCAGGGCGGCCTTGGCGGCGCGCTTCTTATTCCTCAAAGAACCGAACACATCGACATCCCAAGACACATTCAACGGAATGGTATAGCTCTTCGTCCACGACTCGCTGCCGAACTTGCTGAACGAGCCCTGCGGAGAGAAGAAGACCGACGGCAGGAAAGCCAGTTTACTGGTCTTCAGCGATATCTCACTCTTCTCAACATTGATGCGGGCGGTGTTCAGATCGGTATTGTTGGCCAGCGCCTGCTCGATGAGCTGCTGCAACAGGGGGTCGGTGAAGAACTCACGCCACGACAGGTCGGCGATGGACGTTTCGCTTACGGCCGTCGGGATGTCGAGGGTGCTACCGAACACGTCTGCCGGCTCCTGCACCGTCTTCTCATAATTATTATATAAGCCGCAGCCCGACAGCATCAGACCCGCGAACAATATTAAAACTACTTTTTTCATCTTCATACATTATTCTTTTTACGACCACGAATTTCACGAATTACACTAATTCTTTTTTTTGTGCTTTCTTTCTCTGCATAGAAAATTCGTTTAATTCGTGTAATTCGTGGTCTTTATATACATTAGCTGTTTGCGACTTCTACGACTTCTTTGCCCTGGAACTTCTCGTGCATCTTCTGGAACATGATGAAGAAGGCTGGTACGACGAAGAGCAGGGCAATGGTACCAACGCTCATACCGCCGATGACACCCAGGGCCAGGGCACGGTTACCGTTGGCACCGGCACCACCCTCGATCACGAGCGGAATCATACCGATAATCATCGTGGCCACTGTCATCAGGATGGGACGCAGACGCTCCTTACAAGCCTCGAAGGCTGCCTCACTGATGGTCATGCCCTGAGCACGGCGCTCAGTAGCAAACTCAGTAATCAGGATGGCCGTCTTAGCCAACAGACCAATCAACATGATGACACCCGTCTGCAGGTAGATGTTGTTGTCCATACCAGGCAGACCCAACATATTACCGAAGAAGGCAAAGATGAAAGCACCCATCAGTCCGAACGGTACGCTGAACAGCACAGCCAACGGTGTGAACCACGAGTTGTAAAGCGATGCCAGGATGAGGTAAATCAGGATGGCGCAGATCACGTAGATAAGAGTGGTGGCATTAGAGCCGGCAGTCTCTTCCAACTCGCGCGACATACCACTATACTCATAGGTGGCTGTTGAGGGCATCTCCTCCTTAAACACCTCAGCAATGACTTTGTGGGCATCGCCCTCGGTATAGCCACTACCTGAAGAGATATAGCAAGTGATGCTCTGGAACAGGTTAAAGTGCTCGATGTTTGGCGGACCAACAATCTCCTTCAGCGTCACAAACTCGGAGATGGGAGCCATCTTACCGTTGCCCACCTGCACGAAGATGTTGTGCAGCGACTGCGGGTCGAGACGGTATTCAGGCGATGCAGCAGCCATAATGCGATAAACCTTACCAAACTGGTTGAAGTTACCGATATAGGCGCCACCACAGAAGGTACCAAGTGTGTTGAGCACGTCGGCTGGTGACACACCGGCACGGTCGCACTGGGCGGCATCTACATCCACCTGATACTTCGGGAACCGCTCAGAGTACGTCGACATGGCAGAGGCAATCTCCGGGCGCTCAGCCAGTTTGTTCAGGAAGTGCTCGGTCTGTTTGGCAAACTCCGACAGGTTGCCATCGGTGGGATCCTCCACAATCAGGCTCACACTGTTACTCGTACCATAGCCGGGAATCTGAGGCAGCTCGAAGGGCAGCACTTGTACATCCTTGATGTCTTGACAGTCAAAGTAGAATCGATACATGACGAGGGTTGACAGGTGGTTCATGCCAGGACGCTCGTCCCAGTTCTTCAGACGGACGATGAGGGTGGCGAAGTTGGAACCGGCACCCGAGTACATACCGTAGCCGCAGCATACGGCAAAACTCTCCAGTTCGGGAATATTCTTCACCTTGGCCTCCACTTGCTTCACCATCTCACGGGTCTGCTTCAGCGTGGTTCCTTCCGGTGCACGCAACTCAGCCAGGAACACGCCCTGGTCCTCCTGAGGCACAAGACCAGAAGGCAGACTCTTCATGAAGAACACCAGCAGCACGGCAGCCAGTGCCAACAGGCTCCATGCCATGACAGGACGCTTGATGAACTTCTGAACAGCCTTGCTGTATTTGTTGTAGATGGCGTTATAGCTCACGGTGTAGGCCTTCTTCGTGTAGTAGGTCAAGCCCTTGCCCTCCTGCTTGCCTTCCTTCATGCGCATCATGATGGCGCAGAGCGCAGGACAGAGTGTGAGGGCCGATACGCACGACAGACCGACAGACGAGGCAATCGTCACACCAAACTGGGTGAAGAACGTACCTGAGGTGCCGGGCATAAAGGTCACAGGAATGAAGACAGCCATAAATACCAAGGTACACGATACCACAGCTACCGACACCTCGCTCATGGCCTGACGGGTGGCTTCACGGGCATCGCTGATACCACCCTCCATCTTCGCCATGACAGCCTCAACCACCACGATGGCATCATCCACCACCGTACCGATGGCCAGCACCAGAGCAAACAGCGTCAGGATGTTGAGTGAGAAACCTGCCAGCGAAACGATGGCAAAGGTACCCAACAGCGACACGATAATCGAGATCGAGGGGATGATGGTGGCCTTGAAGTTCTGCAGGAAGAAGAACACCACTAAGATCACGAGGATGATAGCGATGACAAGCGTCTCCACCACGTTATGGATGGCGGCGAAGAGGAAGTCGTCACTGGTCATCAGGGTCACTACCTCCAGTCCGGCAGGCATCGTCCGCTTCGACTCCTCAAACGCCTTCTTGATGCGGGCGTTCACCTCGGTAGCATTGGCACCCGGTGCCGCGAATACCATGAACATAGCACCCGGACGGTCCTTGATATTCGAGGTGAAGTTGTAGCTCATGGCACCAATCTTCACTTCGGCCACATCACTCAGGTGCAGCATGCCGCCACCACTGGTGCGCAACACGATGTCGTTAAACTCCTCAACCGTCTTCAGCGTACCCTTATACTGCATAGAGTATTGGTAGGAGTTCTCCGACTGTTCACCCAAGGAACCCACACCAACCACGAAGCTCTGTCCGCCGATGGCAGCAAAGACGTCGTTAGGGGTCAGTCCGTACTGCGCCATCACGTCGGGTTTCAGCCAGATGCGCAAGGCGTAAGTGTTACCCAGGCTCTGTACGTTACCCACACCGGTGATACGCATCAGTCGCGGCTTGATGTTAATGTCGACATAGTTCGACACGAAGTCCTCGTCGTACTTGCCATCGGCACTCCTCACGGCGAAGATCTGCAGGATGTTATTCTGACGTTTCTCTACCTTCACACCAACTTTGATGACGTCGGCAGGCAACAAGGCCTGGGCCTGGGTCACACGGTTCTGCACGTTCACCGTCGCCATGTCGGGATCAGTGCCCTGCTTAAAGTAGACTGTAATATCAGCACTACCGTCAGAGGCAGCCTTAGAGGTCATATAGGTCATGTCGGGCACACCATTGATAGCCTCTTCCAGAGGCTGGATGACCGACTTCATCACCGTGTTCTCGTCAGCACCGGAGTAACTGGTGGTAACCGACACCGTAGGCGGTGCAATATCCGGGTATTGCTCGACTGCCAGTGTGCTCATCGAGATATAGCCCACCAGCGCTATCACAATAGAGATGGCACATGCCATCACATATTTATTAATAAATATATTGTTCTTCATATGGAAGTCTATTTTGCACTATTCACTTTTCACTCTTCACTTCTGGAAAAAGCACTTTCTGTCCTTCCGTCACGTTATTGGCACCTGTGGTCACAATCTTGTCGCCCACATTCAAACCGCTGGTAATGATGAAGTCCTTACCATTGCCAGTATCTTCTGTGGTCACCTCAATAGCAGTAGCCGTACTGTCGGCCTGCACTTTATAAACCTGTGACTTGTCCTGCAGGCGTACCACAGCATTCTGGGGAATGACAATCACATCCTTCTCATCATATTTCATCACGACCGAACCCTGAATGCCGGAGTACAGATGACCGTCAGGATTGGGGAACAACACCTTAGCGGTCAACGATCCGGTAGCGGCATTCACAACACCTGTCAAACTGGAAAAACGACCTTGGTGGGGATATTCCGTACCATTCTTCATGACAAATGTTGCTGGAGGCAATTGGGTAATGTACTTCTCTATATCAGCAGCATTCATGCCTTCCTTCACGGCACTCTCGATAACGGCCTCCGTGATGGAGATCTCGGCATACATCGTCGTATTACCACTCAGTATGGTCAGCTGTGTCATCGGCGAAACCTGGTCACCAGTACGCACGGGAATCTCACCGATCACGCCAGATACCGTAGCCGTGATGGTGCAGAAACCGAGGTTCACCTTGGCACGGTTCACGGCTGCCTTGGCCTGGGCCACCGAAGCTTGGGCCTGCTTGTAGGAATTTTCTGAGTTGCTCAGCAAATAGCTGCTCACGATTTTCTTTTCAAACAGGTTCTTGTTCGACTCATACTCCAGCTTCGCAGAGTTCTCCTGAGCCAAAGCGGCCTGTAAGTTGGCCTGTGCAGCCTCCAGTTCCAGCTGGGCATTACGCGAGTCGATCACGAAGAGCGTCTGCCCCTGTCTCACCTGCTGCCCCTCGGCCACGCAAATCTTCATCAACTGTCCGCTCACCTGCGGCGTTACCGTTACGTCGTTCTGACCTTTCATCCTGGCACTGAACTTCACAGGCACCTCAATGTCCGATTTCGTAATTGTCAATGTCTCAAACGATGTTGGGACGAC
>LXOW01101319.1_pt1 | contig 10121 bp, 7 predicted proteins | sample 1368591 | NCBI WGS metagenome assembly LXOW01 (sample SAMN04884650, study PRJNA319009) | bovine gut metagenome | isolation source: Cow rumen | host: Bos taurus | place: Italy: Legnaro (PD) | collected 2014-07-09
AACGGCCTGTAAGTACTCATTTTCGCCCGGATGCTTGGCTTCCAGAGCGGTCATAATTTCATTTACTTTCATTTTTTGACTTTAATTAAAGGTTTATTTTACGTTTTAGAAAGTTGATTTCTTATAAATCGGTGCAAAGGTAGCGTTTTTATTTGAACTTTTTCCAAATTATGCAAAATATTTTCTTCTCCCGTCCTCAGTTATCGGAATTTTGTGGGTTGTTGTTTTCGGAAACCACTTTACCACACTCATATTCAACGATTTCCAAAATACTACCATCAGGATTATAGTGGATTTCTTTTCCGTGTTTCATGTTGTTGACATATTGCACCTCAAGGCATTTGTAGCCCGACTCGGCATAACCGATTTGCTTACCCATGCCCATATTGTAGTCGGCTTTCCCTGCCAAGACTCCGCTAGGATAGTAGATATACCATGCGCCATCCATCAGCCCGTCGACATACTGCCCTTCCTGAAAGAGTTGGCCGTTGTCGAACCATTTCTTGATATCGCCGTCCAACTCGCCATTGCGGTAATACTCCTCCGATGCCAGCAAGCCTTTCTCGGAATAGGTGTGGCCTATACTGTCGCGAAGACCATGCTTATACCAACCTTCTTCCGCAATGTTGCCGTTCGGATGCCAACGCTTAAAGCTTCCCTCCAGTACATCGTCGACATAATTGCCTTGCGACATCTTGTTGCCATTCTGGTAATACCAAACGCACTCGCCATTCAGCTTGTCGTTCTTGTAGCGCAGCTCCGACTTGAGCTTGCCGTTTTCCCAATAGGCTTTCTGTACACCGTCGTCACAGGCAGCGAGCATCGCCATCAGGGCCAGGAATAGCATGATTTTCTTCATTCCGTCTTCCTCTTGAAGGGGTCTATCGGCTTCAATTCAATATCCTCATTGTCATACTGATAGACACTCCAATATTGGTTTTCACGGCCATTGCGATTGTCGTCACCCAGATAACTGGGGTTGAAGAAACGGTATTGCGAATTAAGTGTCTGGACATTGCAACAATTGAGGCAGTCAAGCATCTCATCGCCGTAACGCATCAAAGCACTGAGGAAGAACATCGCCATGTCGTAGCCCTCGAAAGCGTAACTCTGAGGCTCAACGGCATATTTCTGCCTGAAACGCACTACAAAACGCTTGGCGGCATCACTGCTATAGTCAACAAAGCCATCGTCAAGATAAATGGCCTTCATCCGCAACAGATTCTCAACCAACAGCTTCTCGAACTTGGCCCAGTCTGGAGCACAAACTATGGTAATGGGGAAACGGTCGGTTTCCTTGGCCAGGCTATTCAACATCTGCGTGGCAAACACATTGTCGTCTCCGTAGGCCACGATGACATTTTCACGCACTCCTGAGAGTTGTGATATCACCTTGCTGATGTCGTCATACGCATAACGCTTGACGGAATTGGTCAGGACGACCTCCTTAGTGGTTCCGTTGCGGAAATCTTCAGTCGAATATACTTGTCCTTCCACATCGACGGTGGAGACCATGCGGTTACCCATTTCGAGGCGCTCGCTTTCGTTGCGGGCAAACTGCAGGAATTCGTCTCCCGACACCCTCACCTCATCATTCACGGCAAGATTCAGATGATGCTCAAGTTGGTTCAAGAACAGCGTATCCCCTGCCATTTCCTTGCTAACAATAAACACATTGGCATCGTTATACATGTTCTTCACGAGATTTGAAATGGTAAGGATCTGTCCCACTTCGCCTGGCTTCACCTTCACCACGTTCGGGTTGTCAATGATGACCGATTCGCGCGTGGAAAGCGGGTTGACCACCACGATATTGTGTGCCTTGGCATATTCCTCAATCATCGCAAACGACTTACCGAAGAACGGTCCTACAATCAAGTCGAGGTCTTCTCCACGAATTTGCGAAAGTGCCTTTTCAGCGGTACGAACATTGTCCGTCACATCGATGACGGTGAGATTCACCTTCAATCCTTGTTCTTCCAAGGCTTCCACGGCCATCATAAAGCCCTCGTAAAACTGAACGAACGACAAAGGACGGGATTTCTGAGCCTTGGGGGCATTTTCTTTCGAAATTTCCAAATCACTCACGTCGTTCAGATAAAGCGGCACCATCAAAGCCACATTGTAACGACGCGAAGCGTTTTCACGGGCAACGACACAGTTCTCACATTCCATGAAATCCTCTTCGAGGAGGATCTTTGTCGTCTCTTCCTGGATAGGGACAATTTCTTCTTGTGTCGCCTGTTCTTCTTCGGGTTCAATGATTTCCTCAGGTTCATCATTCATCCAGTAGAAATCGGAAATTGGCAAAATGGGTATCAAAACCACTTGATTCACAAAAACATGCGAGCCAACAGAGACATTTATCCTACGAAAATCTTCTTCGTCCACTTTCCAGCGTTTGAGCAGTGAGGTGACACGTTCGTTGCGCTCGCATTGATGGATGATGTAGTCGTTTTCATTGGCAATGGCGGGAATGACGATACGGGTTCCTGGAGCTGGCTCATCAGATAGACCTTTGTTGACCGCCCTCAAATCAGCCAGGTCGATGCCATATTCCTTGGCGATGTCATATAGGGTCTCTCCTTTTTGCACAATGCGCGCCTTGCCGTCATAGAACCGTCTGTTATCAGGACCCACTACGGGCTGTTCTATTACTTGAGGTTCAACCGCAGCGGGTTCTGGTTCCACCACAACTTGTTCTGGCTCAGCCACAACAGGCTCAGGCTCCACTATAATCGGCTCAGGCACAGGTTCTGGTTTAGGTACCACGATTTCTGGTTCGGGTTCAGGTACTACGACAACCGGTTCCGGCTCAGGCTCAGGTTCCGGCTCGGGTTCCGGCTCAGGCTCGGGCTGAACTTCAACAACAGGCTTTTCCGGCTTTGGTTCGACTATTGGTTCTGGCTCGGGTTGAACTACAACCGGTTCCGGCTCAGGCTCGGGTTCAGGTTGCACAACAACGGGCTCTTCTGGCTTCGGTTCGACCACGACGGGATTTTCAGGCTTTTCTATTTCAGGACGCACAGGAATACCCAACACATGTCCTGCCTTCAATCCTTTCTTTACATCAGGATTCAGTGTCTCAATCTCTTCAATAGACACATTATATATTCTGGAAAGTTTCCAAAGCGTCTCTCCCTGCTTCACATGGTGCATATAATAATCCTTGCCACTGATTTTAGTAATGTTCTTCGAACGCTCCGTTTGGGCATTCAAAGATCCACAAAACAGCATTCCCAGCAGGAAAAAGAGCAAGAAAAGCAGTCTATTTTTCATTATCTTATTCATTTACAAGGTTATTCCCATTCAATGGTCGCTGGCGGCTTCGAAGAAATGTCGTAGCACACGCGATTGACGCCCTTCACCTTATTAATAATATCGTTCGACACCTTGGCCATGAACTCATACGGCAGATGCACCCAGTCGGCAGTCATGCCGTCGGTGGAAATCACTGCGCGCAAGGCGATAGTGTATTCATAACTTCTTTCGTCGCCCATCACGCCAACTGACTTCACAGGCAACAGGATGGTGCCTGCTTGCCAAATGCTGTCGTAAAGGTTGTCGGCCATCTCGTTGGGATACGAGGCACTCGGCAACTCGCAGGGCCAGTTGCGCAATCCCTTAATGAAAATATCGTCGGCATCACGAAGGATGCGGAGCTTCTCTTCGGTGACTTCGCCCAAGATACGGATACCAAGGCTCGGTCCCGGGAAAGGATGTCTGCCAATCAGCTCGCGCTTGATGCCCAAGGCACGACCCACACGACGCACCTCGTCCTTAAAGAGGGAACGTAGCGGCTCCACAATCTTCAAATTCATCTTTTCGGGCAAACCGCCCACATTGTGGTGCGACTTGATCTTGCAGCTCGGCCCGTTGACGCTCACGCTCTCGATGACATCGGGATAGATGGTGCCTTGCGCCAACCAGCGTGCTCCCTCAATCTTCTGCGCCTCTGCGTCAAACACGTCGATAAAGGTTGAGCCGATGGCTTTTCTCTTTGCCTCGGGGTCGGTGACACCTTTCAGCTTTTCGAGGAACAAATGCCCGGAGTGAACACCTATCACATTGAGGCCCATCTCCTTGTATGAGTCGAGCACTTCCTCAAACTCATTCTTGCGCAACAGACCGTTATCCACAAAGATGCAGGTCAGGTTCTGCCCTATCGCCTTGTTCAACAAAACTGCGGCCACGGTGCTATCAACACCACCCGAAAGGCCAAGGATGACCTTATCATTGCCGAGTTGCTGCTTCAGACTCGCCACCGTGTTGTCGATGAACGAGTCCGGGGTCCAGTCGCCCTTGCAGCCACAAATGCCCAAGGCAAAATTGGCCAGCATCTGCGGGCCTTCCTTGGTGTGGAACACCTCGGGGTGGAACTGTACGGCGTAGGTCTCTTCACCGTCAATCTTGTAGGCAGCGTTCTCCACGTCTTCGGTTGAAGCAATGACACGAGCACCTTGGGGAAGCTTGGCGATGGTGTCGCCATGGCTCATCCACACCTGACTTGTCTTGCTCACGCTCTTGAACAGCGGTGATGCTTCATCAACGACGGTCAGCATGGCGCGACCATATTCGCGGGCAATGCTACCATTGACCTCACCACCAAAATGGTGGGAGATGAACTGCGCACCATAGCAGATACCCAATAAGGGCAACTTGCCCTTGATGTTCGACAAGTCGGCAATGGGTGCTTTCTCGTCACGCACAGAAAACGGGCTGCCACTGAGAATCACGCCTTTGACATTCTCGCCTATGGCCGGGATTTTATTGAAGGGATGAATTTCGCAATAGACATTCAGCTCACGCAAGCGGCGACCAATCAGTTGGGTCACCTGCGAACCGAAGTCAAGAATGAGGATCATTTCTTGCATAAAAGAAAATTTTGTGCAAAAATAAGGTTTTTCATTCATAAATCTCCTATTTTTGCAAAAGAAAAACCAATCCTATGTTGTATTATCTCCTTCTCTTCGCGATCGCCATCCTGCCCGTCATGGTGCTGATGGTCTTCATCTACCGTCAAGACAAATACCAAAAAGAGCCAATCAAGTCTTTGGCCAAAGCTTTCATCGGCGGCATGATTGCCATCCCGTTGGACATCATGATTGTCTCAATTTTGGACCTTGCTTTGGGAGAAACAGCATTGGCGCAAACTGTTTTTTTCTCCGCTTTCATGGAGGCAGGCATCCCGGAAGAGCTAAGTAAGTTCATCATTTTCATGATATTCATCTGGCGCGACAAAAACTTCGATGAGTATTTCGATGGCATTGTCTATGCTTCCTTCATCGGTTTGGGGTTCGCTTGTATCGAGAACATCGAATATGTATTCAGCTACGGTGTCCAAACCGGTGTGGTCAGGGCTCTGCTATCCGTGCCAGGCCATTTCCTCTTTGGCGTGATAATGGGTTATTTCCTCTCTATGGCCAAGTTCCATCCCGAGAAACGCGCTGCCAATCTGTGGTCGGGACTGCTGTTAGCTATGCTCGCCCACGGCCTATTCGATTGGTTACTAATGATTGCCAGCTATGTGCCTCTCATCGGCGGCATCATATATATCATTTTCCTCTGGGGCGACTTCAAACTGTGGAAACTCGGCTTGAAATACATCAACAAGCAGCAGGAAAACTCACGAAAGCAAGCCCATGCATCCATACTGAACAACTTGGAGGAGCAAATCCATTCCAAGCTCAATTTCGACTCGGAATACAAGAAAATCGACTGGAATGCGGGCAACAGGCAATGAATTATTTATTATTTTTGCATTCAATTAAAAACACATCAATATGTCACTGAATTGCGGAATCATCGGTCTCTCAAGCGTTGGAAAGACCACCATATTCAACTGTATATCAAACACCAAGGCGGAAATTGGCTTTGCCTCGAAGTCGAACATCGGCATGTGCGAGGTGATTGACGAGCGCCTCAAACTCATCGACAACATCTCACATTCGAAGCGCATCGTGCCTGCCACAGTCGAAATCGTCGACCTGCCCGGGCTGAGCAAAGGCGGGCAAGGCGTGGGCAACAAGCTCCTCGCCGAGGTGCAGACTATGGATGCCCTCATACACGTACTACGCTGCTTCGACGACCCTAACATTCCCCACAGCGAAGGCAGTATCGATCCTGTGCGCGATATGGAACTCGTTGACTTTGAGCTTCAAGTCCGCGACTTGGATTTGGTCACCCGCAAACTGGAACGTGTGAACAAGCTGCTGAAAAACGGCGAAAAGGACAACAAAAAAGCCTTTGACGTCCTCAGTGTCTATAAGGAGACCTTGGAGAACTTCGGCAACGCCCGCGATGCTAAGGTGGCTGAAGAAGACAAACGCTTTGTGCAAGACATCCAACTGCTCACCGCCAAGCCCATGATTTACGTCTGTAATGTGGATGATGCTTCTGCCACGACTGGAAACAAGTATTCCGATGCCGTGAAAGCCGCCTTGAAGGATGGACAAGAGATGTTGATTATTGCAGGTAAGCTAGAAGCTGAAATCGCAGAACTCGATGCCGACGACCGCCAGATTTTCATGGAAGACGCTGGCCTGACCGAACCTGGCGTGAACAAACTCGTCCGCACCGCCTACCACACCCTGAACCTGCATTCCTTCTTCACCACCGGTCCCGACGAGACCCGAGCCTGGACCATCCATGTGGGCGACACGGCACCCATCGCCGCAGGTGCCATCCACAGCGACCTACAACGTGGCTTCATCCGTGCTGAGGTGATGAGCACCGAGGACTTCCTGAAATATGGCAGTGAGGCCGCCGTCAAGGAAGCAGGTAAGTTCCGTGTGGAAGGCAAGACATACATCGTGCAAGACGGTGACATTCTCAACATTAGATTCAACGTATGATGGAACAGGTCATCCTCGTCGACGAGCAGGACAACCCCATCGGTTTGATGGAGAAGCAAGCGGCCCACGTCGAGCCGCACCTGCACCGTGCCTTTTCCATCTTTATCTTCAACACGAAAGGCGAACTCCTTATGCAGCAACGGGCTTTATCCAAATACCACTCCCCTGGCCTCTGGACCAACACCTGTTGCAGTCATCCCCGCGACGGTGAGACGCTTGAAGAAGCCACCTCACGCCGCCTATGGGAAGAGATGGGCATGCGCTGCGATATGCACGAAGTCTACACCTTTATATATAAGGCACCCGTCGGACAAGGTCTCACCGAGCATGAGTTCGACCACGTGTGGATTGGCCAAAGCGACAATATCCCCTGCATCAACACCGACGAAGTCGCATCATGGAAATACATGACCATTGACGACCTGTCAAAAGACATCGCCCTGTATCCTGAGCATTACACCGAGTGGTTCAAGATTACCTTTGAAGAAATGACGCGTCATGCCGATGTCCTCCAACGCCCAAATAACATATAACTGAATACTCTATATGCTTGTTTTTATGCAAAAATAAATAGTAAACATATTTACTATAAGTATTTTTACTATTTTTGCAGCCGAAATCAATTGAAAACACTTTTAAATCTAACTACTATGAAACACAGTTTTCGCATCATTATTGGAATGTTGCTGTTAGCCATTCCGTTGTGCCTCAACGCACAAGTAAAACCAACCCAACCTCAAAATTCCGGAACTCAAACCGAAAACCCCGCTGAAGCCGACAGACTCCAGAAGGAAGTCGAAAAAAAAGAAGCTGAGAATAGAGAAGTTGAGAAAAGAGAAGCTGAGAAAAGAGAAATTGAGAGAATAAAGCAGGACGAATTAAAAAAGCAGGCTGAGATGAAGCCTGTAGGCAAGCCTGAGGCAAAGCCAGCACCATCAGAACCGAAGACCCACAAGCCCGTGGTGAAGCCCAAGAAGACCGCAGAAAAGCCTGGCGATGCACCCGAGAAGCCCGAGTCAAAGAGCGGTCTGGAATGGCCCAAAATCTCCGGATTTGTACAGGCTTTCTATACGGCCAACATGGACGACCAGGGCAATCTCATGGACAATGAGTTCAAGATTCGCCGTGCCCGTCTTTCCATCGATGGCAAGTTCGGTGAAAGATTCTCCTACAAACTGCAAGGCGATTTCAGCGGCACCCCTGCCCTCGTCGACGCTTACCTGAAATTCAAGGCCTGTGATGCTTTCGCCATCCAGATCGGTCAGTTCAAAACCCCGTTCTCCCTCGAAAGCCCCCTCAACCCCGTCAACCTCGAAATCTACGACTATGGCGAGTCTATCACCAAACTCGTTGGCTATAATGATGTCTGCGGTGTTGGTAAACTCGGCCGAGACTTTGGCGTGATGGCCTCGGGCAACCTCTTCGCCGTGAAGAAGGAAGGTAAAACCCTCTATCATGTCGTCGATTACAGCATCGGTGTGTTCAATGGCAATGGCGCCAACTTTGCCGACAACAACAACCGCAAGGACATCATAGGTCGCTTGAACATTCATCCCGGCTTGAAGGACTTGACTTTAAGCGGATCGTACTACAACGGCAAGTATTCTACAAACGTTGTTGACTGTGGTACGCGTAACCGTTGGGCTGTAGGTGCCCAATACGACAATGGCAACTTGGTTGTCCGTGCCGAATACCTGAGCGGTGTCACTGGATATAACACCGTTGCAGACACGAACAACGTCATCATCTCAGAAGACCGTTTCCTTAGCAGCGGTTACTATGCCGTGGCTGGCTACAACTTCAAGCTCGGCAAAGAAAAGAGCCAACAACTCATGCCCGTCTTACGTTACGAGCACTTCACGAAGGATGTCAGCCTTGCAAAGAGCGGCACCACTTTCTACACTGTTGGTCTCAGCTATTGGCCCATCAAGTATGTGAACGTCAAGCTCAACTATCAATTGATTAAGACCCACAATCTTATCGGAGACGACACCTATCAGAAAGCTTTCACCAATCGTGTGGTGGCAGCTGTCAACTTCAAGTTCTAACATCATCTAAACCTATAGATTATGTCAAACAATAAAGCATCCAACCTTTGGCAAAAAGAAGACTGGCTTGCCGTTTGGATTGGCTTCATCATCATTGCCATCGGCTGCATTTCTGTCCTCACCCAAAGTTTTGACTTTTCCGCCGCCAAATTTAGCACATGGCATTGGTGGGAGAATGTAGAAGAAAAGAAATCATTGGCTGCTCAATTCAATGGAGTTTTCTGGATTAAGCTGCTCCGCACCTTCTTGGTGCTCGGCATTCTATTTGCCATCGGCATCAAGTTGCAAGGCGAAAAGGTTGGCAAGTTCATTCCCGCCTTCGTCGTGCTGTTTATCATCTGCATCGTAGTGCGTCTGGTGAGTGCCGAGTTCACGCTGAACCGTTACCTCGAATGGGCCTTCTGGGCCTTGCTCATCGGCCTGTTGATTTCCAACACCGTCGGCACGCCCGAATGGCTGAAACCTGCCATCCGCACTGAGTTCTACATCAAGACCGGTTTGGTCATCATGGGCTTCTCGGTGTTGTTCTCCAACATCGCCAAGTTCGGTCCTTACGGTCTCGGCATCGCTTGGATTGTGACGCCCATCGTCATCATCTTCATGTGGTGGTTTGGCACCAAGGTGCTGAAAATCGACAACAAGCCGTTGGTCATCACTCTGGCTTCCGCCACTTCGGTGTGCGGTACCAGCGCCGCCATCGCCACGGGTGCCGCTGCCAAGGCCAAGAAAGAAGACCTCTCGTTGGCCATCTCCATCTCCATCATCTTCACCATCCTGATGATGGTGTTCGAGCCTATGATCATCCGCGCCTGCGGCATGAACCAACTCATGGGTGGTGCCCTCATCGGCGGCACCGTCGACTCGACGGGTGCTGTGGTGCTGGCCGGTAACGCCCTCGGCGAGGAAGCCGAGCAGGCCGCCGTCCTCGTGAAGTCCATCCAGAACATCCTCATCGGCTTCATCGCCTTCTTCGTGGCCATCTTCTTTGCCACCAAGGTCGACAAGACCGAAGGCCAGAAGGTCGGTGCCGGCGAAATCTGGAACCGCTTCCCGAAGTTCATCATCGGTTTCTTCGTGGCTTCGTTGGTCGCCTCCTTCATCGTCCTGCCGCTCACCGACGGCGCTACCGTGAAGGCCATCAACGGCGTCCTCGACCAATACAAGAACTGGGCCTTCGTGCTGGCTTTCACCAGCATCGGCCTCGACACCAACTTCAAGA
>LXOW01297853.1_pt1 | contig 10119 bp, 7 predicted proteins | sample 1368591 | NCBI WGS metagenome assembly LXOW01 (sample SAMN04884650, study PRJNA319009) | bovine gut metagenome | isolation source: Cow rumen | host: Bos taurus | place: Italy: Legnaro (PD) | collected 2014-07-09
TGCATGTCCACCTTCGCCTGCAACACCTGCCAGGAGGTCAACGGTGTATCAATGCTCCACGGATGGGTATCACAGAAGATGTTCGCTTCCATCTGGAACGGCTACTACCCCGAGGAGAACCACGTGGGCTACGTTACCAACGGTGTACACTTCCCATCATGGTGCGCTACAGAGTGGCGTAAGGTCTATGACAAGTACCTCAAGCCGGGTTTCTATGAGGACCAGTCAAACGAGGACCTCTGGCACGGCATCTACGACTGCCCCGACACAGAGGTATGGGAGACACGTATGGCTCTGAAGAACAAGCTCATCACCTATATCCGCGACAAGTTTGCAGAGTCTTGGCTGAAGAACCAGGGCGACCCTGCACGCGTCGTATCTCTCCTCGAGCGCATCAATCCTAACGCGCTGATGATTGGCTTCTGCCGCCGCTTCGCCACATACAAGCGTGCACACCTGCTCTTCACCGACCTGGAGCGCCTCTCCAAGATTGTGAACAACCCAGAGAAGCCGGTACTCTTCTTCTTCTCAGGTAAGGCACACCCAGCTGACGGAGCCGGTCAGGGACTCATCAAGCGCATCTACGAGATCAGCCAGCGTCCTGAGTTCCTCGGCAAGATTATCTTCCTTGAGGACTATGACTACCAGCTGGCACGCCGTCTCGTCAGCGGTGTTGATATCTGGATGAACACTCCTACACGTCCACTCGAGGCATCTGGTACATCAGGCGAGAAGGCAGAGATGAACGGTGTCGTAAACCTCTCCGTGCTCGACGGATGGTGGGTAGAAGGCTACCGCAAGGGTGCCGGATGGGCTCTGAAGCAGGAACGTACCTACGAGAACCAGGGCTATCAGGATCAGCTCGATGCTACCACCATCTATAACCTCCTTGAGAACGAGATCGTGCCTCTTTACTATGACAAGGACAAGAACGGTCTGTCAAAGGACTGGATTCAGGTCATCAAGAACTCTATCGCCACCATCGCACCTCACTACACGATGAAGCGTCAGCTTGACGACTACTATTCTAAGTTCTACACTAAACTCGCAGAGCGTTCAAAGAAGGTCAACGCCAAGGAATACCAGATGGCAAAGGACCTCGCCCAGTGGAAGGAGAACGTTGCAGAGCGTTGGGACGGCATCAAGGTTGTCTCTTCCGACACATCTGTACTGGCTAACGGTGCCGATACGGGTACTAATCCAAAGATCACCTACGTCATCGACGAGCAAGGTCTTAATGATGCTGTGGGTCTTGAGCTCGTCAGCCTCAAGAACGATCAGGAGACCACCGACCGTAAGGTTAACAAGGTAGAGCAGTTCAAGCTCGTGAAGCAGGAAGGCAACCTCTACACCTTTGAGTGTCAGATGGATGTAAAGCGTGCCGGCAGCTACAAGACCTGCGTACGCATGTATCCTAAGAACGACCTCCTGCCCCACCGTCAGGACTTCTGCTACATCAAGTGGCTTGACTAAGCATTTATAAGTGGGGGCTATTAATTCCCACCTGTAATCATCAAAATAAAACAAATCCCCGTCACCGAAATAGTGACGGGGATTTTTAATGGTAGAGAAAAGGTCGGATAACATCCGACGTTTCCGTTACTTTCTGTAGTCCTCCAGGTCGTCAGCATTTGCTGACATGATGAAGTCATAGTGTTTCTCTATCTCTGCGGCGGCGTAGCGTGTGTAAACCTTTGCTGACTTAGCAAAGAGTTCAGGACAACGGCTGGCATCTCCGATGAGCAGCAGAGCCATGATGATGTCTGATGCCATCTCGTAGAGGTGACGTATCACGAGGTCCTTGAACTCATCGTCCTTCTGCTCATTGGTGTATTCTACGGCTGCTTTGTATTTCTCAGCAGCCTTTGCGATGCGCTCCTTGAGAGCGGCAAACTCCGGTGCACACCACTCTGCCGGCACTTCTTCAACGGCAGAGTAAGATGTGGCAAGAGCGAGGGACATGCCCTGCTCGCCCTTCTCAAGGAGGTCGGCAATCACCTGACCATAGAAGCCGTTGGTGATATAGCGGCCCGCAGCAACGGTCTGCAGCTGTGTCGTTCCCTCATAGATGGTGAGGATGCGGGCATCGCGATAGAGTCGCTGACATGCATATTCGAGCATGAAGCCTGAACCGCCATGCACCTGAATGCCGTCATAGGTGTTCTGGTTGGCATACTCTGATGTCATACCCTTTGCGATAGGTGTGAAGGCATCAGCCAGACGGGAGAAAGTCTTGCACTCTGCACGCTCCTCTGCCGTAAGTTTCCCGCCCTGCTCCTTACGCTCGCGCTCAATGTCCTCAAGGGCCTTGTAAACGTCCACGTAACGTGATGTGGCGTAATAGAGAGCACGGCCTGCATCGAGCTTTGCCTTCATGATTGAGAGCATATCATAAACGGCAGGGAAGTTGATGATAGCCTTGCCGAACTGCTTACGGTCCTTGGCGTAAGCGAGAGCCTCGTTGTATGCCATCTGCGACACACCTGTTGACTGTCCGGCAATGCCGAGACGCGCTCCGTTCATCAGTCCCATCACATACTTGATGAGTCCCATCTTGCGCGAGCCGCACAGCTCTGCCTTCGCATTCTTGTAAACGAGCTCACATGTTGGTGAGCCGTGAATGCCGAGCTTGTTCTCAATACGACGCACGTCAACGCCGCCGCTGCGCTTGTCATAGATGAACATTGAGAGTCCGCGACCGTCGCGCGTACCTTCTTCTGAACGTGCCAGCACGAGGTGTATGTCAGAGTCGCCGTTGGTGATGAAGCGCTTACAGCCATTGAGGCGCCAGCAGTTGTTCTCCTCGTCGAAGGTAGCCTTGAGCATCACCGACTGCAGGTCAGAACCGGCATCTGGCTCGGTGAGGTCCATCGACATCGTCTCACCCTCACAGACGCGTGGCACGTAACGCTGACGCTGGTCTTCGTCGCCAAACTCATAGAGCGTCTCTATGCAGTCCTGCAGCGACCAGATGTTCTCAAAGCCCGTATCGCCTGCTGCCACCATCTCGTTGATAGCGCTGTATATGGCCAATGGGAAGTTCAGACCGCCATATCTGCGGGGCATCGTGACGCCGTTGAGACCTGCCTTGATGACTGCATCGAGGTTCTCGTAGGTCTTCGAGGCATAAATCATTCTGCCGTTCTCGCATCGTGGACCTTCCATATCCACGCTCTCCGCATTGGGTGATATGATGTTGGCACAAACGTCGCCGGCCAGCTCCAGTACGCGCTCATAGCTGTCGAGGGCATCGTCAAAGTCACACGGAGCATAGTCATACTTACCGTTATCGGCATAGTTACGCTCCTTCAGTTCTACTATATGCTTGAGCAAAGGATGACTCAAGTGGAACTTTATTTCCGGATTATCTAAATAGAAGTTAGCCATTTTCTTTATGGAGTTAAGGAGTTATGGAGTTAAGGAGTTAGAAGGAGTTAGAAGAAGATAGAAGGAGATAGAAGGAGATAGAAGGAGATAGAAGGAGATAGAGGACATTAGTCTTGTACTCCAGAGTTATTCAACAGCCTTTTATGTACGAGTTTAACATATAACTGGCATCAGAATTCTTTTCTGACAATAGATTAAATGTTTGTTCGTCGATATACTCAAGGTCTTTGGATAAGATAATGTAGTATCTACATTCCTCTAAGCTACCTTGTGATATATTGAAGAAACGCAGTTTATCAGCTTTGCTTAGTTTTTTGTACCCCTCAGCTATGTTTGCGGCTATTGATACGGCAACACGTCTGAACTGTGATTTCAGTCCAAAATTCTCATCTTCAGGAAAGCCCTTCGTTACATTGTAAACTGTAAGAACAAAGTCATGGGCTTTCTGCCAAGCCATTATGTCTTCAAAACTACGTGTCATTTTTTTTCTAATGTCTTCTATCTACTTCTATCTTCCTCTAACTCCCTTTAACTCCTATTTACTTATTATTCTGCTTATAATACTTAATCATCTTGGGGACCACGTCCTCCACCGTTCCGTTGATGACATAGTCGGCGATGGTGTTGATAGGTGCATCGGGGTCATTGTTGATGGAGATGATGATGCCTGAATCCTGCATGCCTGCAATGTGCTGAATCTGACCGGAGATACCGCACGCGATATACACCTTCGGACGTACCGTCACGCCNNCCCTCCTTGCTGCCTACGCCATAGCCGCCGGCCACGATGATTGGCGAGCCTTTCAGGTTGTGCTTGGCCTGCTCCACGTGGCGGTCCAGTACCTTCACAACATATTCCGTCTCTGGAACATACTTGGCAACATCGTGTCTTATCACCTCGCCCTTGTAGTTCTCGTCGAGCACCTCTTTCTTCATCACGCCCTCGCGCACCGTAGCCATCTGCGGGCGATGCTCGGGGTTGACGATAGTGGCAACGATATTACCACCGAAGGCAGGACGTATCTGCATGAGTTGCTGCTCATAGTGCTTCGTCACGAGTTCGCCGTTCTCGTCCTTCACCTTCATGTCGAAGTCGTCAATCTCCAGCTCCGTACAGTCGGCTGTCAGTCCGCTGAAGAGCGCCGATGACACGCGTGGCCCGAGGTCGCGGCCTATCACCGTAGCGCCCATGAGGCACACCTGTGGCTTCTCCTCCTTGAAGAGGTTCACTACGAGCGCGGTATGTGGATTGGAGGTGTAGGGGAACAGGCCTTCTGCATCGAAGACGTGCACCCTGTCCACACCGTATTTCATCACCTGCTGCTCAACGCCGTCAAGGCCTGAGCCAGCAATGATACATTCAAGTTCTACGCCAAGGGTATTGGCTAACTTACGACCTTTCGTGAGCAGTTCAAGGGCCACGTCCTTTACCTTCGTGCCCTCTATCTCACAATATACAAAAACGTTATTCATTTTCTTTAGGAGTTAAGAAGTCAAGGAGTTAAAGGAGTTAAAGACGATACAAGATTTCTTATGTGTAAGTTCCTGCTACCCAGTCGGTATTGTCTTAACTACATAACTACTTAACTACTGATTTCTACTCTTTAGCCAATTATCTTTTCTTTTATAAGTTCCTGCATCAGGGTGTTGATATCTTCGTCAGAGCCCGTCATAGTGCGGCTTTCCTTTGCCTTGAAGACGATGTTCTCCACCTTCTTCACGTTAGTTGGCGAACCGGTCTTGCCTATCTGCTGTGGGTCGCAGCTGATGTCCTGCGCGTTCCACTCCTGGATGGCGGCCTTCTTGTTGGCCATGATGCGCTTCGCGTTGGCTGGGCGACAGGGAGCGGCAGAGCCGTTCACGGTGACAACGAGCGGCAGCGGTGCCTCAACGGTCTCCACACCGCCATCGATGTGGCGCTTGATGACTACCTTCTTTGACTCCGGGTCGAGGGAGATTATCTCTTCGGCATACGTCACCTGCGTCAGTCCAAGCTTCTCAGCCACCTGCGGACCCACCTGCGCCGTGTCGCCGTCAATAGCCTGACGGCCACCGAGGATGATGTCGAAGTCGCCAATCTTGCGAATGGCCTGCGATATAGTGTAGCTCGTGGCAAGGGTGTCGGCACCGCCCAGGCAGCGGTCGGTGATGACATAGCCCGTATCGGCACCGCGATAGAGTGACTCGCGGATAATCTCGGCAGACTTGGGCAGACCCATCGTAACAACAGTAATCGTAGAGCCTGGGAACTTATCTTTCAGGATGAGCGCCTGCTCCAGTGCGTTGAGGTCATCGGGGTTGAAGATGGCAGGGAGGGCAGAACGGTTTATCGTCCCCTCGGCAGTCATCGCATCCGGACCCACGTTGTGAGTGTCTGGCACCTGTTTGGCCAGCACGACAATTTTAAGACTCATAATAGATTGTATAATGTTTATGTTAAGTATTCAAGAATCGCTCCGTTTTTTGGCAGTCAGGAGTGAAGCAGTCATCGCTCCGCTCGGCTCTAACTCCAAAGAAGTCAGTTCGAGGTGCAAATTTACGAATATTTTGCGAGTTGGCAAAATAAATAATCCTAAATTTGGTTGAATAAAATAAAATGTGTAATTTTGCATGCGTATGTACAATATTTTATATCGCTGCAGCCAATGGCTCGCCACCTACACTTCGTGGTTCATCATTGCCGTTGCCCTGCTCACTTATTTCGTTCCCTGCCTGTTCACATGGGTTCACGGCACCACACAGTCGTGCATCCTGGGGTTCATCATGCTCACAATGGGCCTCACCCTTACCATGCAGGATATCAAGGTATTAGCATCACGCCCACACGACATCCTCATCGGCACCTGCGCGCAGTTCCTGCTGATGCCGCTCATTGCGTGGACGCTCACCATCGGTATCGACAGCATCGTCACGGCACTCTTCAATAGCTCGCTGACGGAGCTGCTGGGCTTCGACTTCAAGCCCATCATCGTGGGTATCATCCTCGTGGGGTGCTGCCCGGGAGGCGTGTCGAGCAACATCATGTCCTATCTCTGCAGGGGCGACGTAGCCTTCTCCGTAGGCATGACAACGGTATCAACGCTCCTGGCCCCTGTCGTGACGCCGCTACTGGTATTGTGGCTTGCGGGTCAGCAGGTGGAAGTGGATGCCTTAGGGATGTTCCTTAACATCCTTATTGTCACACTGTTGCCCGTCAGCATCGGGTTCTTTGCAAACCTCTTCTTCGGCAATAAAGAGTCGTTCAAGAAGGCACAGGCCGTGATGCCCGCCTTCAGCGTTTTGGGCCTGGCATGCATCGTGGGAGGAGTGATAAGCGCCGTTCGCGACAAGCTCATGATGGAGGGGCTGCTGTTCTTCCTCGTGGTGTTCCTTGTGGTGCTGTGCCACAACTCCTTAGGCTACCTCACGGGCTACTCCGCAGGACGTCTGTTCCATTTCTCAAAGGCCAAGAAGCGCACCATCTCCATCGAGGTGGGCATGCAGAATGCCGGTCTGGCAACAGTCCTCGCCTCTACCTTCTTCGCCGTCACATGTCCCCTGGCCGTCATTCCCGCAGCAGTAAGCTGTGCATGGCACTCCATCTCGGGCACCATTCTCGCAACATGGTTCCGGAGCAGGGACGGGNNTAGAAGGAGGTAGAAGACATTACTATTACCCTATGATAGGCCAAAACATTCGTCCTCTATCTCCATCTATCTCCTTCCTACTCCTTCTATCTACTGAGCAAGTTCAACTTGCGAAAGCTGAGCAAATTAACAGATTAACAAACTAACGAACTAACTAACTATTGAATAAATATGAAAAAACTCCTTCTTTCCCTTGCATTGTCAATGCCTTTGCTGGGCAATGCTCAGACCAACGAGATGGTCGTAAATGTCTCCAAGCCTGGGGCAAAGATTCAGAACACCATGTACGGTATCTTCTTCGAGGATATCAACTACGCTGCTGATGGCGGCCTCTATGCCGAGATGATCAAGAACCGCTCCTTTGAGTTCCCGCAGAACCTCATGGGCTGGATACCCTTCGGCAAGTTTCAGGTAATGGACCAGGGCGGACCCTTCGACCGCAACCCGCACTATGTTCGTCTCTCCGATCCCGGCCACGTGCACAAGCGTACCGGTATAGAGAATGAGGGCTTCTTCGGCGTTGCCGTAAAGAAAGACGCCACCTACCGTTTCTCTCTCTATGCGCGCTGCCCGCAGGGTGACAGCGGGGTGCTGCAGGTACAGCTCGTCGACAACGACACTATGGGCGAGCATCAGGAGTTCACCTCCGACGACATCACCGTCAGCGGCAAGGAATGGAAGAAATACACCCTTACCATAACCTCCAGGAAGACCATCGACGATGCCCATCTGCGCATCTTCCTCGCTGCGGCGAAGGGTCAGAAGATAACGTCCATAGACATCGAGCATGTCAGCCTCTTCCCCACCGACACGTGGAAAGGCCGCGAGAACGGCATGCGTAAAGACCTCGCACAGGCTCTGGCCGACCTCAAGCCCGGAGTGTTCCGCTTCCCTGGCGGCTGTATCGTGGAGGGTACCGACCTCGAGCAGCGCTACCAGTGGAAGAACAGCGTAGGACCCGTAGAAAACCGTCCCCTCAACGAGAACCGTTGGGAGAACACCTTCCCCTATCGCCTCTTCCCTGACTACCACCAGAGCTACGGACTGGGCTTCTTCGAGTTCTTCCAGCTCTGCGAGGACTTCGGCTGCGAGGCCCTGCCCGTCATCTCCTGCGGACTCGCCTGTCAGTTCCAGAACGACATCAAAGACGAGAAGACCGTCCATGTGGCACTCGACGACCTCGACCCATACATACAGGATGCCCTTGACCTCATTGAGTTTGCCAACGGTGACGTCAACACCACCTGGGGCAAGGTGCGTGCCGACATGGGACATCCCGCTCCCTTCAACCTACACTACCTCGGCGTGGGCAACGAGCAGTGGGACTATAAGGACAACCCCGCCTTCACATCCCGTCTGAAGAAATTCCTCGACGTACTGAAGAAGAAGCACCCGGAAATAAAATATATCGGCACCACAGGTCCTGACTCCGAGGGTTGGAAGTTCGACCTCCTGCAGCCAAAGATGAAAGAACTGAAGGCCGACCTCTACGACGAGCACTTCTATCGCAACGAGGCTTGGTTTATGGACAAGGTCAACCGTCACCGCTACGACAGCTACGACCGTAAGGGTCCGAAGATCTTTGCCGGAGAATATGCCTGTCACGGCAAGGGCAAGAAGTGGAACCACTTCAACGCCTCGCTCATGGAGGCAGCCTTCATGACCGGCTTCGAGCGCAATGCAGACATCGTCCACATGGCCACCTATGCCCCACTCTTCGCCCATGTGAAGGGCTGGCAATGGCGTCCTGACATGATATGGTACGACAACCTGCGCATGTTCAAGTCCTGCTCCTACTACGTGCAGCAGCTCTACTGCCACTACAAGGGCACCAACGTGCTGCCTCTGAAGATGAACGGCAGGAACGTCTGCGGCGACGAAGACCAGAACGGGCTCTTCGCCTCTGCTGTCGTTGACAAGGGCAACGGCCAGGTTTACATCAAGATAGCCAACGTCGGAGATAATGCACAGCCTGTCAGGCTCAGCCTCAAGGGCCTGAAGAAAGCCACCGGGGCCAAGGTGATAACCCTCACCAGCAGCGACCCCGTAGCCGAGAACACCCTCGACCAGCCTGAGAAGATAACGCCCAAGGAAAGCACCGCAGCCCTCAACGGCAACATCCTTGAGGCAAGCGTAGCACCAAAATCGTTCAACGTCTACGTGATAAAGTGAAATTCAGAATCGCATTCCATTTTGAAACAGGTCGTATCGGAGCCCGATACGACCTGTTTCGCAGTCTAATACTGTCCCTATGTCGGGCGTACGGCTCATGATTGCCTTCGCGAGCGGTTCACTCTTCACTAAGCCTACACTCCTACACCTATCCTATACCAATCCTACATTCGTCGTCCTCTCTGATAATCAGCATTGACGTTTCGCTTTTTTCCATGTTTCGTTCTTCTTGTACGAGCTCTTTTTGTGTTCTGGATGACATGTAGTGAGATGTTCAATTTGTTGTGCCCTCTTTTTATGCTGATGACGAGCATCCACAGGGGGACGTGAGCGTCTCGCCCGCGCCTGAGCACCTACGGAGCGCAAGTTCCGCTCGCGCCTGAGCTTCAGCGAAGTTCCGCTCGCGCCTGAGCACCTACGGAGCGCAAGAACCCACCNNAAGAACCCACCTATATTCCAATTATACTTGTCGTTTCATTGTCGTGGCACAAAAACAGGGCAGTATGCAAAAAAACACATTTTTTATTTGCATAATTCAAAATTAATTCATATCTTTGCAGCACCGCTGCTAATCCCATCGTGGACAAGCGGTCTTATATATAAGAAAGACGTTTTCTAACGTCTGTCGTTGTGAATCACGAATCTCGCAAATTCCAATCATCACAGCAGACAGATGACAACGAAGCGTCTGCGTTGTACGTTTCTATATNNGCGTTGTCTATCCTGTGTGATGAGGGCAATGCGAGAGCCTGTGATTCCAGGATGGGCAGAAGAACAGACACCTACGCCTTTTTTGTATCATAAGTTAACATGAATCTCATTGTTAAGTTGCCAGCTTCGGGGTGTTTTGTTGGTATATACCTAATGGAATTTCTATGAAAGGCCGCATTACGAAATCTTCAGACAACACCTATGAAGGTAATGCATTTGCAGG